>QXGG01344649.1_pt1 | contig 17622 bp, 16 predicted proteins | sample 1982491 | NCBI WGS metagenome assembly QXGG01 (sample SAMN09924614, study PRJNA488089) | Wastewater metagenome, whole genome shotgun sequencing project. | isolation source: South African research farm wastewater | place: South Africa: Irene, Agricultural Research Council, Animal Production... | reverse complement strand
GGCACACACGACTCCCTTATGGAAGCTGGACACTACGTGCAAACCATCGAAATTCGCCAAGGACTAAAAGTGGCTTGCTTAGAAGAAATTGCTTACCGTAATGGCTGGCTTGATCAGCAACAGCTGCGTAAATGCGGTGAATCTCTGGGTAAAACCGGCTACGGTCAGTACCTACTGCGCTTAGCTGCCGAAAACCCCAGCACTCACAATCAAACATCTGGTGGTCTTTGAATGAAAATCAAAACGACGGCATTACCTGGAGTATTAATCATAGAGCCCAAAGCATTCGGCGATGCTCGCGGCTTTTTTCTAGAAACTTTCCAAAGCGAGCGTTACGCCAAGGCTGGGATTAAGTTACCCTTTGTGCAGGATAACCATTCACGCTCACAGCGTGGCGTTCTCCGTGGCCTACATGTCCAACGTAGTCACCCGCAAGGCAAACTGGTCAGTGTGAGTCGCGGCTCAGTATTTGATGTTGCGGTAGATATTGACCCGCAGTCAGCCACCTTTGGCAAATATGTCGGACTTGAACTCAACGACGAAAATCATCTACAACTATGGATTCCACCAGGCTATGCCCATGGTTTCTGTGTGCTCAGTGATATCGCTGATTTCCAATACAAATGCACAGACTTCTATTATCCAGACGACGAGTCTGGTGTTATTTGGAATGACCCCGATATCAATATCCCTTGGCCTTTGCACAGCCCTTTGCTCTCCGAGAAAGACCAGAAGTTACCACGCTTGCGCGAACTGAAATAAAAAACCGGCACTAAGGCCGGCTTTTTATTCAACCACACTGCCAAGCTTAAACTTAATAGGCTTGGCAGAACGCAGTGCTATTACGCTTCGTACGGGTGACGCAAGACGATGGTTTCGTTGCGATCAGGACCAGTAGAAACGATATCAATGGGTGTGCCAATCAGCGCTTCGATGCGTTTCACATAAGCCAAAGCATTGGCTGGCAACTGCTCAAGGCTGGTAGCACCGATGGTGGATTCGCTCCAACCTGGCACTTCTTCGTACACCGGTACTAAACCGTCGTAGCTGTCCGCATCGCTGGGTGCTTCAATTTCTTCACCGGCGGCGTTTTTATAAGCCACGCAGATTTTTACTGTCTCTAAACCGTCCAATACGTCCAGCTTAGTTAAGCAAATACCCGAGATGCTGTTGATTTCTGAAGTGCGACGCAAGATCACCGCATCAAACCAACCGCAACGACGCGCACGTCCTGTGGTTGAACCGAACTCATGGCCTTTCTCAGCTAAGTAAGCACCGGTCTCGTCAAACAATTCAGTCGGGAATGGACCTGAACCCACACGCGTGGTGTAAGCCTTGGTAATACCCAAAATGTAATCCAAATACAAAGGACCGAAACCTGAACCTGTAGCAGTACCACCAGCGGTGGTGCTGGAGCTGGTCACATACGGGTAAGTACCGTGGTCGATATCCAGCAATGAACCCTGTGCGCCTTCAAACATGATGCGCGCACCTTGCTTGCGCAGGGTGTGCAGACGCGCGGTCACGTCGATCATTAAGGGCTTAAGAATTTCTGCGTAGCTCAGCGCATCATCCAGCGTTTTCTGGAAATCAACGGGCTCAACTTTATAGAAATGCTCAAGCATAAAGTTGTGCTGTTCTAACACTTCACGCAATTTAACGGCAAAACGCTCAGCATTGAATAAGTCACCAATACGCAAGCCGCGACGCGCTACTTTATCTTCGTAGGCTGGACCAATACCGCGACCAGTAGTACCAATTTTACCTTCGCTGCGTGCCGCTTCACGCGCCTGATCTAAGGCTACGTGATACGGGAGAATCAAAGTACAAGCAGGACTGATGCGTAAACGCTCACGCACCGGCACACCTTTCTCTTCCAGCTTGGTGATTTCGCGCATTAAAGCATCAGGGGCAACCACAACACCGTTACCGATTAAGCACTCAACGTTAGCACGTAAGATGCCTGACGGAATCAGGTGCAGTACAGTTTTTTCGCCATCAATTACTAAGGTGTGGCCCGCATTGTGACCACCTTGGAAGCGCACAACAGCAGCCGCTTGATCGGTTAATAAATCAACGATCTTACCTTTGCCTTCGTCACCCCATTGAGTGCCTAAAACGACAACATTCTTACCCATAACCTTTGCCCTCTCGCGCAAATAGGAGGTCGGCATCACCGACAAAACATAACCGCAGATGCGGCGTAAACTTATAGCGGTTGAACCTGCCAACCGGATGAATTCTGCACCAACTGGCGATCACACTGCGCCGTGACTGCCGCACTCACCGGCTGTCCCGGTAGCGCTTGTACGACACGCTGACCTTCGCTGCGCAATGCACAAATGGCCTGCCATAAATCGGTTTGCGCACCCTCAGGTGCCCAAATACCGTTATCAATATCGGCAATTTTGCGCTGACCCAGCGTGACCAAGGTTTTTAAATCTGTAGAGAAACCTGTGGCTGGACGTGCTCGGCCAAAGACCGCACCAATATCATCGTAACGTCCACCTTGCGCAATCGACTGACCGACACCGGGTACAAAAGCCGCAAACACCACACCGGTGTGATAGTGGTAACCGCGTAACTCGCCTAAATCAAAATAGAACGGCAAGTGCGGGTAACGCGCCATTAACGCATCAGCAACCACAATCAGTTGATCCAGCGCGACCAACACACTGGCTGGCGCGGCGGCTAAAACTGTTTTGGCCTGATCTAACACTTCACGACCACCACAGAGGTGGCTGAGCTCATTGAGCATCGCCGCTAAATCAGCGGGCAACTGCGCGGTCAGCGCACTGACTTCGTCAACCGCTTTACGCTGCAGTGCATCAAAAATCTGCGCTTCAAGATCTTTCGATAAATCAGCCGCGCGCGCCAAGCCACGGTAAACACCCACATGGCCTAAATCCATATGAATATCTGCCACCTGCGCTTGCTCAAGCGTGGCCAGCATTAAGCTGATCACTTCAATATCCGCAGCGGGACTCGCATCACCATACAACTCAGCACCGAGCTGAATCGGACTGCGCGAACGTGATAAGGAACGCGGACGGGCATGCACAACGCTGCCGGCATAGCACAGCCTTGACGGACCTTCGCGGCGCAAACTGTGCGCATCCATACGGGCCACTTGCGGAGTAATATCTGCACGAAAGCCCATCAGATGGCCTGATTGCGGGTCGGTTACTTTAAAAGTACGCAGATCAAGCTTCTGGCCTGCTCCCGTTAATAATGACTCTAAAAACTCGATATGCGGCGTCACTACATACTCGTAGCCCCACGCTTTAAACATATCCAGTACCTGTCGACGGGATGCTTCAATCTGCGCCGCTTGCTGCGGCAGTACTTCTTCGATGCCATCTGGCAGCAGCCAGCGGTCTACCGTTGCCATTGCGCCTTCCTCATTCTAAATACTGTAGCCTGCCGTACACTTTACATGCCCACAGGCGCAAAAAAGCCGGGAGTTTCCCGGCTGCCGCATGATACCACAGATTATTCTGTGCATGCCTTTAGCTTTTCTATACTGGACGTTGAGGCTCAGTGTTTTGGCCTCAAGCAACAGCGCCAGCACAAGGCCGGCGCTTATTGCAGTTGCAACTTAAGGCTTGGTGTTTTCCATATACTTGAAAAACTCGTTGTCAGGCGATAACACCATGACATCGCTTTTATCAGCAAAGCTCTCGCGATACGCCATTAAGCTGCGGTGAAACGCATAGAACTCTTGATCCATACCATAGGCTTTAGCGTAAATAGCAGTCGCTTTAGCATCACCCTCACCTCGAATCTCTTCCGCTTCGCGGTAAGCTTCAGCCAGCAAGACACGGCGTTGACGGTCAGCATCAGCGCGAATACCTTCGGCTAACTCCTTACCCTTAGCGCGGTGCTCACGGGCTTCACGGGCACGCTCAGAACTCATACGCTCAAACACACTGAGGTTGACTTCTTTAGGCAAATCGATTGATTTAACGCGCACGTCAATCACTTCAATACCCAGCTCTTTACGCGCCATACGATCCAATGAAGCAGTAATGTCAGCCATTAACTCATCACGCTGGCCGCTGACCACTTCATGCAAAGTACGCTTACCAAATTGGTCACGCAAACCGGACTCAAGACGACGGGCTAAACGCTCATCAGCCACCTGTTTAATGCCTGACGTTGCCGTGTAGTAATGGTCAGCATCGGCCACACGCCACTTAGCAAAAGCATCGACCATGACTGCTTTTTTCTCTAGGGTCAAAAAGCGTTGGGTCGGTGCATCTAGAGTTAACAGACGTGCATCAAACTTGCGCACTTGGTTGATATAAGGAATTTTCACATGCAGACCCGGCTGCACGTTGGCTTGCTCAACCTTTCCAAATTGCAGGAGTACCGCGCGCTCAGTTTGCTGAACAATATAAAAACTATTCCACGCCACCAGCGCCACTACGGCACCCACAATTAATACAAATGTCGATTTATTACTCATTAGCGGCTACCTCTGGCGCGTAAGTCACGAGTCAGCGTATCACCACTTATACGCACAGCACTGTCGCTTGAGCTGGAAACGCTCTCAACAGAACTGGACGAACGCTGTGGTGCTGCAGTACGTCCTTCAAGCATTTTATCCAATGGCAAATACAGCAAGCTGTTTTGGCCTTTGTCGCCAGTTAACAATACTTTACTGGTATTGCTGAGCACTTCCTGCATCGTTTCTAAGTACAAACGCTGACGTGTCACTTCAGGCGCTTTACGGTATTCAGTCACCAATTTAGTAAAGCGATCCGCCTCACCCTCGGCACGTGAAACTGTTTCATCACGGTAACCGTTGGCTTCTTCACGTAAACGCTGCGCTTGACCACGGGCTTCTGGAATCACACCATTGGCGTAGGTTTCGGCTTGGTTTTTCTCACGTTGCTCATCTTCACGCGCACGAATTACATCATCAAAAGATTCTTGTACTTCACGTGGTGCTTGAGCATTTTGTACGTTGACCTGAGTCACAGTGATACCGGTGCGGTAAGTGTCTAAGAAACGCTGTAAACGCTCTTTCACTTGCACCGCTAACACTTCACGACCTTCGGTAAGCACCTGATCCATCGCGGTAGAACCTACGACGTGACGCAGCGCACTCTCAGTCGCTTGCTGCAAGCTTAACTCAGGTGAAGCAACGTTCAAGACAAAGTCTTGCAGGTTGTTAATCTTGTACTGCACGGTCAATGGCACTTCGATGATATTTTCATCTTCAGTCAACATCGGCCCTTGACGTGTATAAGCACGCTCACGGGTGACGTTCTGCTCATACTTACGATCCATCGGCGGGAAGTAAATATTTAGACCTGGACCTACCGTTTCATGGTATTTACCCAAGCGCAGAATGACTGCTTGCTCTTGCTCGTCGAGTGAATAAACTGCGGTATACAGCCACATCGCTGCCAACACAGCAACAACCACAGCGACTATACCAAAGCCAAAACCACCGCCGGAGCCGGTTGATCCTGGTTTTTTACCACCACCAAACAAGCTCTTCAGATTATCCTGCAGTTTACGGAGGGCTTCATCAAGATCAGGTGGTCCTTCTTTTTGGCCGCCGCGCTTGCGGTTACCCCAAGGATCCTGATTGTTTGAGTTACCACCCGGCTCATTCCAGGCCATAGTGTTCTCCATCTATTTGAAAGGCAAAATGCACATTAAAAGTGCACTATATTATAAGTAATGAACACACAAAGTCAGCCAGCAACTGGCGATCTTTATACTTTCACTGATGTGTATATTGCGCAAAAAAATCAGCAGGACTGATGCCTTCACGACTGAGCAATTGCTCAAGTTCTATTTTTGCGACACGCAATTGCAACAGACTCGCACCATCTTCAGCATGAGTTTCCTGCTGCACTGCATTTAAATCAAACAGCTTGGCGCGTAAACGACTGTGCTCTTGGCTGAGGCGCACTGTAGCAATATATATTTCGTCTTCCAACAACTCAGCAATCGCTTGCTGTAATAAGGCAATACCTTGCTCTTGTTGCGCCGAAATCCATACCCGCACCGGCTTGCCCTGTTCATCACGCTGAATATGCGCATCAACATTCTCGAGCAAATCAATTTTATTGTAGACCTCAAGCATCGGCACATCGCTGGCATCAATGTCTTGCAATACGTTGTGCACTTGCTGAATTTGTTCATCACGCTCGGGCGATTGCGCATCAATCACATGCAGCAGCAAATCAGCATTGGCGGACTCTTCCAATGTGGCGCGAAAGGCTTCGACTAACTTATGCGGCAAGTGGCGAATAAACCCCACAGTGTCAGCTAAAGTAATTGCGCCTAAATCAGGCACATCTACACGTCGAACCGTTGGATCAAGGGTGGCAAACAACTGATCCGCGGCAAACACGCCGGAATCTGTCAGCAAATTAAACAACGTTGATTTACCCGTATTGGTGTAACCAACTAAGGACACACCCGGTATCTCTGCACGCTGGCGACTGCGGCGCGCCAGCTGACGCTGATTGCGAACTTTTTCCAGACGCTGCTTGATCTGACGTACACGTACGCGCAGTAAGCGTCGGTCAGACTCAAGCTGAGTCTCACCCGGACCACGTAAACCAATACCACCTTGCTGGCCACTTAAATCAGTACGGCTGCCGACTAAACGGCTGCCGATGTGATCCAGTTGCGCCAACTCAACCTGCAACTTACCTTCGTAGGTTTGCGCACGCTGAGCAAAAATATCCAGAATCAAACCCACACGATCCAGCACACGGCATTCTAAAGCACGCTCAAGATTACGCTCTTGGCTGGGTGTTAAGGCGTGATTAAAAATCACTAAGTCAGCCTGTTCAACCAGCACCAACTGACGCAGTTCTTCAACTTTGCCTGAGCCAATTAAAAAACGTGCTGTGGGCTGATGCCGCGCCACACTGACAAAACGTGCGATAACGGCACCGGCTGACACAGCCAGCTCTTGAAACTCATACGGATCTTCTCGCACCTCAGGTGCACGGCCATCGAGATGCACTAAGATGGCGCGTTCACCGGGGTGCTCAACTGTCAAAGCAGACTCCTACTAAGCGTCATTTACATCGTCATGTGCATCATCTTCACTGGGTAAACGTACTGGACGACCCGGTACAACAGTGGAGATAGCATGCTTGTAAACCATTTGACTGACGGTGTTTTTCAACAAAATCACAAACTGATCAAACGACTCAATCTGCCCTTGCAACTTGATACCATTGACCAAATAAATTGATACCGGTACGCGCTCTTTACGTAAGAGGTTGAGGTAAGGGTCTTGTAGCGTGTGCCCTTTTGACATTGCGGTGTACTCCATTTAATAAAATAATAATTTGCCAGATACTTAAATCCAGCAAATAAAAAAACTGGCTTAACTAGATATGGTGAGTGACTGCAGCTTTTTCAAGGTGTGCGACAAATTATCAGACGCCAAACTATCCAGCCACAGCAAGTCGTCCCAACTGCGCAGCCACGTAAACTGACGTTTAGCCAACTGACGCGTGGCAATGATACCGCGCTCAATCATATCTTCGTAACTGCCCTCACCCTGCAAGTATGCCCAAGCCTGGCGATAACCAACCGCACGTATCGACGGCAAGTCAGCATGTAAATCACCACGCTGACGCAATGCTTCGACCTCATCGAGAAAGCCTTGTTCCAACATCTGCATAAACCGCTGGGCAATGCGCTGGTGTAGAACACTGCGCTGCTGTGGTGCTATTGCAAAGGTGGCAACATTGTACGGTAAATGGGCGCCGTTAGATGCTTGTTTTTGCAACTGCTGTTGCGCGCGATGCTCAGTCATGCTTTGCCCACTCACACGCCACACTTCTAAGGCGCGCATAATACGCTGCGGATCATTGGGATGGATGCGCGCGGCCGACACGGGGTCAACCTGGTGCAACTGTGCATGCAGCGCCGCCCAACCTACGCTTGCTGCTTGCTCCTCAATGGCTGCTCGCACCAGCGCATCCGCTGCGGGCATCGCGGCTAAACCTTCAGTTAAGGCCTTGTAATACAGCATGGTGCCGCCCACTAGCAACGGAATACACCCGCGTGCAGTGATATCAGCCATTGCCGCTAAGGCATCATGGCGAAACTGCGCCGCTGAATAACTCTGCACCGGATCTAAAATATCCACTAAGTGGTGCGGGTACTGCTGCAGTATCTGTGCTGACGGCTTAGCACTACCGATATCCATGCCGCGATAAATCAGTGCTGAATCGACACTGATAATCTCACAGGGCAACTCATGTGCCAGCTGTAAGGCTAAATCTGTTTTACCCGAGGCCGTCGGACCCATTAAAAAAATGGCGGGCGGCAATTGTTTGTTCACAGCAATCCCCTTAGTCGTCACAGCACTCATTGCAGCGCTATGCTCTGCAGCAAGCCACTGATTTAACCCAGCTTATTCAGCCAGTATTTGACCAATAGCAGGATCTTTAAAAACCCGCGCCAATGCATCACTGAGCACTTCGCTGACCCACTGATTATTGGTTTGCTCATTCGGTGCTTTGACATAGCCTTGAGTATTAGTAGCGGCATAACGTCCACTGTAACGACGTGTACCATTTTGCACTTCCAGTGCGTAGACCGCCTGCAATTTAGCTTCTTTCGCCAGTGGATTTTTTTCCGTGGCCTGATACGTCAGCTCTACCAGCTTTAGCGTGAGTTGCGCGCCGCCTGCAGCCTGGGGCATCGGCGTGAAACCCATCATCCGTATCGCGGCGTCAGTTTCAGCCTGTAAACGCGGCAGAAAAGATTGGCCACTAACATTAATCGTGCTGCTCTGCGCATACAAACCACCACGTGTACCTATCACGGGCGAAGGGCGCGCATCACTGACGCGCACCAAAATCTGCTGCCCTTGCCCTACTGCAGCGACCTGCCCAACAAAGCGTGGCTCAGGCTTTAAATGTTGCGGACTGAGCCCACAACCTGACAAAACACCGGTTAAAACAACCGCAGCAGCCATTAAGACATAACGCAACATAATCGAATTCCTTTAAAATACCGTTTAATTTTGCAGAGTTTAACCAAGCTGCACATGCTTGCACAATACGACGCTTGGATGCACAAACCCTATGTAAATATCTAAAAAACCACGCAATTGATCGCAAGGTTAACGATTCAAAATAATCTCTCGACTAAAGATTTTTCACTTTGGTGATCGTTTTTTCTAATTTCATCGTTATAATTGCCAACCAATCTATGCAGCATTCCATTATTGAGGCCTTTGTACTGCATTCTTGTAGTTTTACAGTCTCGAATCATCGGTTTGCTCAGTGCCCTATTTAAAGAGCGCACAGGTTTCACGGCATGATAGTACATAACTCACGTGAAGCCTGAGGATGCGCCTGCAGTACAAGCATTTTAAAGATCCGCTACTCCAAAAGATGGCGGGAACCTGTGTTTCACAACTTCACAAGAGTGTGGCAAGCAATGAATAGTTTGGCGTTTACAGTTCCACATACCAACAGTCCTCCACCGTGCAGCGGTTAAAGCATTGACTATTACACAATAATCTAACCCTTAACTTGGCTGTTTACAGTCGAACTGTACAGCTCAAAGCTGCATTTTGGAGACACACTAATGGCGAACAATAATCTCGCACATCTGGACGTATTGCTGGTGGGAGCTGGCATTATGAGCTCTACATTGGCAGTGATGCTAAAAGAACTCGATCCGAGCCTGAGCTTAGAAATTGTTGAGCAAATGGAAGACGGAGCCTTAGAAAGCTCTAACCCATGGAATAACGCAGGGACTGGCCACGCCGGACTGTGCGAACTCAACTACACCCCGCAAGCCGCTGATGGTTCAATTGATATTAAAAAAGCAATCAATATCAATGCCATGTTCGAGGAGTCCAAGCAGTTTTGGGCCCACTTGGTAGAAACCGGTACTTTTGGCGACCCAGATAGCTTTATTCATCACGTACCGCACTTAAGTTTTGTCCAAGGCAAAGACAGTATTGCTTTCTTAAAGAAACGCGCTGAGCTGTTAAAAGAACACCATGCTTTTGAGAAAATCGAATTCACCACTGATAAAAGCTTAATGGCACAGTGGATACCTTTGATGATGGCTGAGCGCAAAGACGATGAAGAAATCGCGGCGACCTGCATCAGCAATGGTACTGACGTTAACTTTGGCGCACTCACCCGCCAATTGCTGGCCTACTTAGACCAGCAAGACACCAGCACTTTAAGCTACAACAGCAAAGTGGTGGATTTGCAGCGTTGCGCGCAAGGCTGGCAAGTAGCGATTAAAGATTTAAAAAGTGGCACACGCCGCACGGTAACCGCCAAATTTGTATTCTTAGGCGCTGGTGGTGCAGCTTTACCTTTACTGCAAAAATCAGGTATCCCTGAAGGCAAAGGCTACGGCGGCTTCCCCGTCAGCGGCCAATGGTTACGTTGTGACAACCCAGCCGTGGTTGAGCAGCACCAAGCTAAAGTTTACAGCTTAGCGGCGGTTGGCTCGCCACCCATGTCAGTACCGCACTTAGATACGCGCGTGATTGACGGTAAAAAATCGTTACTGTTCGGACCTTATGCCGGCTTTACCACTAAATTTTTAAAGAAAGGTTCGTTCTTAGACCTACCGATGTCAGTGCGCCTGGGTAATATCTGGCCGATGCTGGCTGTCGGCCGCGACAATATGGATCTGACGCGCTACTTAATCAGCGAAGTACGTCAATCCATGGAGCAGCGTTTAGATTCATTACGCCGTTTCTACCCGCAACTGGATCCAGCCGATTGGAAACTAGAAATTGCAGGTCAGCGTGTGCAAATCATCAAAAAAGATGAGAAAAAAGGCGGCGTACTGCAGTTTGGTACTGAACTGGTCAGTTCAGCCGATGGTTCGCTGGCGGCATTATTGGGTGCTTCACCCGGTGCATCAGTCACAGTTTCCATTATGTTAGACCTGCTCAAGCGCTGCTTCCCTGAGCAAAGCAATTCCGCGCAGTGGACAGAAAAACTGGCGGCAATTTTCCCAGCTCCACTCAAAGAGCTGGAAACCAATGCCGAGCTGTATCGCAGCACCCAAGAGCGTTCAGATAAGTTACTCAACTTACGCTAACGCACAAAAAAGCCCGCTGACTCAGCGGGCTTTTTATTTTAACTCAAGGCGCTTTTATAGCGTTTGCTCATCAGTCTCTAAAATTATCAAACTGCAGCGGCATTCCCAGCTCTTTAGTGCGCAGCAAGGCGATTGCCTCTTGCAAGTCATCGCGTTTTTTACCGGTAATACGCACTTGCTCACCCTGAATCGACGCCTGCACTTTAAGCTTAGCTTCTTTGACTGCGCTGACGATTTTCTTCGCCAACTCCTTATCAATGCCTTCGCGCAACAGCACTTCTTGCTTAACCACTTTGCCAGAGCCGTAGGGGTCTTTGTACTCTAAGCATTGCACGTCAATCTTGCGCTTAACCAGCGCCATTTTCACAATTTCAATCACCTGCTCCAGCATAAAGTCTGCTTCGGCGGTCAGAGTGATGGTTTTATCTTTAAACTCAAGACTGGCTTTACCACGCAAGTCGTAACGACGCTCCAATTCTTTGGCAGCGTTATCCATGGCGTTGGTCACTTCATGGGTGTTAAGTTCGGAAACAACATCAAATGAGGGCATTTTTCCTCCAAAATCTTTGTATATATGAATAAAAAACACGAAAACATAACTTTCATCACAACTGCATGCAAGAGTGCTTGCCATTGCAATGTGCCACTATGTATAAAGGCACCCACTTAAGGCACGATTGTCATGTTCACTACTAAATGGTCCGGCTATGCGAAATCCTCTCATAAGCATCCTTGTTGTTGATGATGCCAAGTTTTCCAGCGTCATGATAGGACGCACACTAAATCAAGCTGGCTATACGGACATACGCTTTGCGAGCAGTGCTGCAGAAGCTCTAAAATCATTAGAAGAGCGCCCTGCAGGTATTTTATTGGCTGACTGGTTGATGCCAGAAACCGATGGTCTTGAACTGACAGCACAAGTGCGCCAGCACGATGAGCTGCATGATCACTACACCTACATTATTCTACTGACTGGCCGCGAAGGCGACAATGCGCTGGCTGAAGCATTCGATCATGGCGTGGATGATTTCATCAGTAAAACCACGATGAGTGAACAACTGCTGCCACGTATTTTTGCTGCAGACCGTCTGTACAACACGCTCATTCGCCTGATTAAAGAAAAACAATTGCTGACGCGCAATATTGCTGCGCTGGAGTCACACAATCAAGTTGATCCGCTGACAGGTTTAGGTAACAGCCGTTATCTAAAGCAAATGCTGATCAAGAATATCAAGCAGATTGAATCACGTGGCGGCACCCTCTGTTATTTACTGATTGGCATTGAAAACATGGCCAGCCTGTCAAAACAATACGGTCGCGCCACCCACAAAGAATTACTGCGCTCCATTGCCCGCCGTTTACAACAACTGGTACGCCCCTTAGATGTGCTGGTGCGCCTGGATGGCAATCACTTTGCTTTGATCACTCGGGTCGGCAAAGAGCAAGAGTACTCGCAAGCCAGTTTTAAACGTATTTATGACGGTTTGAACAATAAATCCTTCAAAACCAATGATGGCTTTATCAGCGTCAAAGTCGGAATCAGTTTGGTCGCACTCAATGCGCAAGCGCTGCCCATCACCGATGAGCAATTAATCCATCTTGCCGCCAAGCAACTGCCTAACTCATACTCCAGCGGTCGTATTGATGCGGTACGCTTAACACTGCCCCCCCTGCAGTAAACCGCTGTGGATTGGCATATTTTAGGTGCAGGCAGCCTCGGCTGCTTATGGGCGGCGCGATTGGCGGCGCAAAAAAACAACGTGCAGCTCATTTTACGCGACAGCGCAGCTATCACGCGTTACCAGCAAACACCTGGGATTGGTCTCACCGATGCGCAGCAGCACAGCCGCTATTACCCCATACCGGCGCAACTGGCGAGCGACTCACAACCCATCCAATGCTTATTGTTAGCGTGCAAAGCCTATGATGCTCAAGCGGCAATCAGTCAAGTTGCCGCGCGCCTGAGCGGCAACAGTATTGTGATTCTTCTGCAAAATGGCTTGGGCAGCCAACAAGCCATTCAGCAGATGCTGCCCGAGGTGCGCTGCATTGCCGCGTCCAGTACCGAAGGCGCCTATCAGCAGCAGCCCTTTCACAGCGTGTTTGCCGGGGCGGGGCATACTTTTCTTGGTGACCTGCAGCCTCAGTTGCACTCCCCACCTGACCAGTTCATTGCACAATGCAGTGCGGCTCAGATTAATCTCAGCTGGTCTGCAGACATTAATGAATACCTGTGGCGCAAGCTGGCGATCAACTGTGCGATCAACCCCATGACCGCTGTACACAACTGCCGCAACGGTGAACTCACTCAGCATGCCGAGCAGGTCAATCGTTTATGCGCGGAATTACAGCTGCTCTTAGAGCGCGCCGGACAAAGCGCAGCAGCGCAGAATTTAACTCAGCAGGTCTGGGCAGTGATTGAAAAAACTGCAGCCAACTCATCCTCGATGCGCCAAGATTTACTCAATCAACGCCGCAGCGAAATCAGTTACATCACGGGTTTTGCTTGTGCGCAAAGCAACGCGTTAGAATGCAGCACACCAACCCTGCACGCCTTGCATGCGCAGCTACAACAGACGCTACTGGCGGCAGGACTACCTGCTCATTAAAGATACGCGCACATGGAGATTGCACTCATGGGTTATCGACTCAGTAAAATTTACACTCGTACCGGTGACGATGGACAAACAGGGCTGGCTGATGGTCGCCGCGTGAATAAAAGCCATCCACGCATTGAAGCCATAGGCGCGCTGGATGAATTCAATAGCCAACTGGGTTTGTTGCTCGCTGAACTGCAGGAGCAGGTGACTGATAAACCACAGTTGCAAGAAGTAATGGATACCCTTGCCCCCTGCCAGCACCGTATTTTTGATATGGGCGGCGAGTTAGCCATGCCTGAATATCAGGCGCTACAGGCGACCGAGATCACCCGTATCGAAGAAGTGATTGATGCCTGGAATCTACAGGTTGGCCCGTTGAAAGAATTTATTCTACCCGGCGGTTCACGTTTGATTGCCCAAGCGCATGTGTGCCGTAGCAGTGCACGTAATGCCGAACGCCGCTGCCAAGCCTTGCACAGCAGCGAAGCGTTACGCGCTGAAATGCTCGGTTATATCAATCGTTTATCGGATTTACTCTTTGTTGCCGCACGCGTCATTGCCCTGCACCAAGGCTGTGGCGAACTGCACTGGCAAGCCGCCGACAAACCGCTATAACGGCTGCGGCCAAAAACCACGAATCCCGGCAACACCTTGAGCGCCCGTTTCACACGCCTGCGCTAAATCCTGCTCGGTTAAACCGCCGAGCAGGAAAGTCGGTGCATTAAAATCTTGCAACAATGCACGCGCATGTTCCCAGCCCATAGCGCTGGCATTAGGGTGCGTTAGCGTCGGCAACACTGGAGACAAGGTGACAAAGTCCACCTGCAATTCAGTCGCCCACTGCAACTCATGCGCGTTGTGGCATGACGCGGCCAGCAATCGGCCGGCCGGCAAGGGCCGTGCTTGCCCTGCCAATGCCTGTAATTGTGCAGCGGTCAGATGCCAGCCGGCTTGGGCAAACTCAGCCTGCCAAGCCAAATCACCTTTGAGCATTAACTGCGCCCGCCCATCACACAGCCGCTCTAAGCGCTGCGCTAGAGCTTTATACTCAGTTTCAGTCAAGTGTGCTGCGCGCAACTGTAACAGCTGACAGCCGCCGTCCAGCGCCTGCAGAGCACCTTTATATAACTGTTCAGGTGCAAGCTGCTCCGGAGTAATCAAATACCGTTGTGGTAATTGCGCAGCAGTCACAATGGTGCGATTGGCGGCTGGAAATTGATAATCAGCTAACGCACTCGGCTGCACCCAACGCACCTGCTGACCTTCCGCGCCATGCGCCCGCCCGGAAAAAGTATTCACCGCATAAACGTCCAACAAGACATGCAGATCAGGATAGTCATGCCGCACTTGAATCAGCGGTTGTGGCGCCGTGATCAGAATACCCAGCTCTTCCTGCAACTCGCGCGTGAGGGCTTGTGTCGGGCTTTCACCTGCTTCACATTTACCACCGGGAAATTCCCATAGACCACCCATATGCTTATCACTGGGACGCAGCGCCAGCAGAATCTCCTGCTGGGCGTTACGAATCACTGCCGCGACCACATGCACCCGCTTTTTCATTGACGATCCTTTAACTGCAACGGACTGAGAAGGCTGACTGTTACGAGCGGTACTCGGCGTTGATGCGCACATACTCGTGCGACAAATCCGTGGTCCAGATCGTTTCAGCGCAATCACCACGACCCAATTCAATACGAATTAAAATCTCCGCCTGTTGCATCACTGCAGCGCCCTGCTCTTCGGTGTATGCCTCGGCACGACCACCCTGAGCAACAATGCACACATCACCCAAGAATACATTGACCCTCTCAGTATTTAAGTCTGGCACTCCCGCATAACCAATGGCTGCCACAATACGTCCCCAGTTCGGATCTGAGGCAAAGAGTGCAGTTTTAATCAGGGGTGAATGCGCTACAGCATAAGCCACATCTAAGCACTCTTGCTGATTGCCACCACCTTGTACTTGCACAGTCACAAACTTAGTCGCACCTTCGCCGTCGCGCACAATGGCTTGCGCCAGCTGCATCGCAACCTGATCCACTGCTGCACGCAAAGCGTTATACAGCTCACCTGCAGGCTCAGTAATAGGCTCAACTGCAGCTTGCGCAGTAGCAACTAAGATGCAGGAATCGTTGGTGGAGGTATCGCCATCGATGGTGATGCGGTTAAAAGATTTATTAGCCGCATCGTGCAGGATATTTTGCAAAATCGCTTGATCTACCGTGGCATCGGTCGCCATATAGCCGAGCATCGTCGCCATATTGGGGCGAATCATGCCAGCACCTTTACTGATACCGGTTACCGTAATGGTTTCGCCGGCATACTGGAACTGCACACTGGCGCCCTTAGGCAAGGTGTCAGTGGTCATAATGCCTTCACCGGCTAACGCCCAATTATCGATACGCAAATCAGCCAAGGCAGCTGGTAAAGCGGCAGTGATTTTATCCACGGGCAAAGGCTCGCCAATCACACCGGTTGAAAAAGGTAGAACTTGCTCAACTGGGCAATTAAGCAGCTGCGCCAAGTGTTGACAGACCGCATTCGCTGCCTGCAAGCCTGGCTCACCTGTGGCGGCATTGGCATTACCGGTGTTGGTCACAAAGTAGCGCGGCGCTGACTGCATACGCTGCTTACACAGCACTACGGGCGCAGCACAAAAAGCATTTTGTGTATACACCCCTGCCACAGTGCTACCAGCAGCAGCACGCATGACCACAAGATCACGGCGGCCAGGCTTTTTGATACCTGCGCTCGCAATACCTAACTCAAAACCTGCTACAGGGTGTAATACAGGTAAATCACCTAAGCCAACCGCCATATCCATTCTCCACTCGGTTAAATACGTTATCCGCGAAAACAAACGCCGTACACAGAGTCACTCTGGTACGGCGTAAAGATTAAAACAGCAACCACTTGAACGACTTAAAGTGGCGCTAAAACATTAACTGATGCGACCACAGCAATGCTTATACTTCTTACCTGAACCACAAGGACAGGGCTCATTACGGCCAATTTTTGGCTCGTTGCGCACGGGTGTAGCCGCTACTGATTGATCAGCTGGCGCTTCAGTTTCGTTGCCTGCTAACTCATTGACGTCATCGTGCTGAAACTGCATACGCTCAGCCATAGCTTGCGCCTGCTCACGCAAACGCGCTTCTTCTTCAGCTGGATCTTCTTGACGAATTTGCACATTCGATAACACACGGATCGAATCGCTCTTGATTGAGTCGAGCAAATCACGGAACAAGTTAAAGGATTCACGCTTGTACTCTTGCTTCGGATTCTTCTGCGCATAACCGCGTAAGTGAATACCGTGGCGCAAGTGATCCATCGCCGCCAAGTGCTCTTTCCATAAATCATCCAGCACACGCAAGATAATTTGCTTCTCGAAGCTGCGTAAACCTTCAGCACCAACCATCTCTTCTTTTTCAGCATAAGCGGCAACCACATGCTGGCTAATACGCTCAACTAAAGTGTCTTCATGCAATGAATCATCAGCATCTAACCACTGCTGAATAGGTAACTGCGCACCAAAACCTTCAACCAGCGCCTGCTCTAATTCAGCAATATTCCACTGCTCTGGCAGCGACTGCGGTGGGATAAATTGCTCAATGGTGCTCGACAATACTTCATGTCTAAATTCAGCCACTACATCGCCAACATCGTCAGATGACAATAAGTTGTTGCGCATGTGGTAGATCACTTTACGCTGCTCGTTGGCAACGTCGTCATACTCAAGCAACTGCTTGCGCATATCAAAGTTGCGGCCTTCCACTTTGCGCTGGGCTTTTTCAATGGCATTACTGACCATGCGGTGCTCAATCGCCTCGCCTTCTTTCATGCCCAGTGCTTTCATAAAGTTTTTAACGCGATCTGAGGCGAAAATACGCATCAGATTATCTTCCAGCGACAGATAAAAACGTGTCGAACCTGGGTCACCTTGACG
>QXGG01002793.1_pt1 | contig 17634 bp, 14 predicted proteins | sample 1982491 | NCBI WGS metagenome assembly QXGG01 (sample SAMN09924614, study PRJNA488089) | Wastewater metagenome, whole genome shotgun sequencing project. | isolation source: South African research farm wastewater | place: South Africa: Irene, Agricultural Research Council, Animal Production... | reverse complement strand
TGACGACGCCGTCGGGCCGCGCCTCGGGCCGGTCGCACTTGTTGACGACGACGATCGGCTTCAGGCCAAGCTCGAGCGCCTTCGAGAGCACGAAGCGCGTCTGCGGCATGGGCCCGTCAAGGGCGTCGACCAGCAGCAGGCACCCGTCGGCCATCCGGAGCACGCGTTCGACCTCGCCGCCGAAGTCGGCGTGGCCAGGGGTGTCGAGGATGTTCACGCGCAGCGGCGTGCCGGCGCGCGGCCCGTGGCGCACCACGTAGTCGACCGCGCAGTTCTTGGCGAGGATCGTGATTCCGCGCTCGCGCTCGAGAGGGTTGGAGTCCATGACGCACTCCGCGTCCTGCTCCACCTCCCTTGCGGCGCTGGAGGCGCGAAGCATGGCGTCGACAAGTGTGGTCTTGCCGTGATCGACGTGGGCGATGATCGCCACGTTCCGGATGGCACTGCGGTCGTATGGCATGGCGGGGGCGAAACCGCCACTGTAGCGGCAAACGCGTTCAGAGACCGTAGAGGGGAACGAGTTTTGCCTCGAGGTGCGACAGGAACGGCTCTGCGCTGAGGGGCTTGCCGGTGACCCGCCGGCAGAGCTCGCCGGGCAGGTACCGGCGCCCGTGGGCATGCACCTCCCGGTTGAGCCACTTCAGGAGCGGCGCGAACTCGCCTCGGGAGATTCCGTCCTCAAGCCCAGGCATCGCAACGCGCGCCGCATCGAAGAGCTGCGCCGCATAGAGGGTGCCGAGCGTGTACGTCGGGAAGTACCCGAATGCGCCCATCGACCAGTGGACGTCCTGCAGGCACCCGCGGCGGTCATCAGGCACGTCGAGCCCGAGGTGATCCTTGTAGAGGCGATTCCACTCGTGCGGAAGGTCAGCGACCTCGAGCGTCCCGCCGATCAGCGCTCGCTCGAGCGCGAACCGCACCATCACGTGCTGGTTGTAGGTCGCCTCGTCCGCATCAACCCTGATGAAGCCAGGCTCGACGATGTTCGCGGCGCCGTAGAGCTCGTCGGCGCCAAAGCCGCGCGCACGGTCGCCGAAGTGGCGCATCACGTGCGGCGTGCACCACGTCCAGAAGGCGCGCGAGCGCCCGACCTGGTTCTCCCACATCCTGCTTTGGCTCTCATGGATGCCCAGCGACACCGCCTCGCCAAGCGGCGTGCCGACATGGTCGAAGGGAAGCCCCTGCTCGTACATGCCATGGCCAGCCTCGTGGATGGTCGATCCGAGCGCATCATTGACGCAGTCGCCGCGGTAGCGCGTCGTCAGGCGGACGTCATTGCAGTGGGAGCCGCCGCAGAACGGATGCGTGCTTCGGTCAAGGCGTCCGCGGGTGAAGTCGAACCCGAGGCTCCCGGCCACGAAGCGCACGAAACGCTCCTGCGAGTCGATGTCGAGCTCAAGCTCGTTGAAGCGGTTGGAGGGGCCGCGCTTCGATCCCATCACCCGGTCGAGCAGCCCCTTGAGGCGCTCGCGCAGCGGGCCGAAGAGCGCCGCAACGTCAGCGGCGCGGCAGCCAGGCTCGTAGGTGTCTGCGAGCGCATCCCACGCCTCGCCGCCATCGGGAATCCCAAGGCATGAGGCCTTCTGGCGATTGAGCGCGACGAGCTTCTCGAGCCACGGGCGGAACTTCGCGAAGTCGCTGGCGGCACGCGCAGCGGCCCACTCGTGCTGGGCAACGCTCGAGACCTTGGCCATCTCCTCAACCAGCGCCGCGGGCAGCTTGCGCGCGCGGTCGAAGTCGCGCCGCATCTCGCGGATGTTGGCAGCCTCCGGTCCGGAGGGATCGAGCGTCCCGTCCGCCGCGCTGCGCTCAAGCAGTTCGCCAATGTGAGGGTCGGTCGAGCGCTCGTGGTGCAGCCTCGCCAGGAGCGCGAGCTGGCGGCTGCGGAACTCCACGCCGCCCTGGGGCATCATGGTCTCCTGGTCCCATCCAAGCACCGATGCGACGCTCCCTACGAGGCTGGCCTCCCGGACACGCTCCACGAGGGTGGGATATGCGCTCACGCTGATCTCCTTGGTGTCACGACGCGATGACTCGCCTGCGCCCCCGACGGGCGGCTGCCGGCAACGGATCTTGCAGGTTCAGGACGGCTTTGCCGCAGGGGCAGCCGGCGCAGCGGATGCGGCACCACCCGGTGGCGGTGCAGCGCTCGGTGCGCCCACGGACTGGAGGTAGCCAGCCACTTCCTTGCCGGCCGGATCCGCACGGCGCATCGCGAGGTCGAGAGGCGTGCGGCCATTCGCGTCGGTCGATGCGAGGTCAGCCTTGGCCTCCACCAGCAGCTTCACCTTCTCGAGGTTGCCGCTCATGGCCGCCATCTGCACGGGCGTGAATCCCTGACGGTTCTTGACGCTCACATCGGCGCCCGCATCGATCAGGAGCTTGACGCTCTCGGTCTTGCCGCTGCGCACCGCACGCATGAGGGCCGTGTCGCCGGTGACGCCGTCCTGCACGGCGAGGTCCGGCTTGCGCTCGAGGATCAGCTTGACGCTCTCGGGCTTGCCGATGCCGGCGGCCCAGATGAGCGGGGTCAGGCCATTGATGTCGACGACACTGAGGTCGGCGCCGCTGTCGATCAGCAGCTTCACCGTTGGCGCGGTGCCGAGGCCGCACGCCCACGTCAGCGGAGTGCCGCCGATCTGGTCGCGCTTGTTGAGGTCTGCGCCGCGCTCGATGAGAAGCTTGGTCGCATCAACGGCCGAGTTCTCGGCGGCCATCGTGAGCGGCGTCTTGCCCGTCCGGTCCGTGGCATTGATGTCGGCCTTGCTGTCGATGAGGATCGCCACCACCTCCGCGCGGTTCTCGCGGGCGGCGAAGTGGAGCGCGCTCCGGCCGGTGTCGGGGTCGACGTCGTTCGGGTTGCCTCCAGCCGCAAGCAGCTCGCGCACCCTGGCCGCGTCACCGCGCTGCGATGCAGTCACGATCTCGCTCGCAGGCCTCGCTGCCGGCGCGTTCGGCGCGGAGGGAGTCTTGCCTGCGGGCTCGACGACCAGCGGCCGCTTGATCATGACCGAAAGCGAGGGCGCCTTGGGGTGGCTTGTGTCGACCGCCAGCTTCATCGCGCGCCCCTGCGCCTCCCACTTGCCCCAGTCGATGTCGAGCGTGTGCTCGAGCGCCGCATCTGCGGGAATGGATGCGAGAATCGGCGGGTTTGCGCCCTTGATGGTGAACGACTGGCCATCGACAGAGCGCAGCACCACCTTCTGCTCGGTCGTCTCGCCGCCCTTGGGCGCCGCGATGACGTCGGGCTCGATCGTGACATACGCCGCAACGTCGCCCTGCACGGTGAGCACGATGGGCGAGTAGCCCTCGAGCTGGAACGTGACGCTCTTGCGCATGTTGACGCCGGGCTTCGGGCCAGGCTTCATTGTGATCTCGATGTCAGCCGCCTCGCCGGGCTGGATGGGGTCCTGCGGCGCGCCGACCGTCGTGCAACCGCATCCGGGGATTGCCTTGAGCACCTTCACAGGTGCGGAGCTGACGTTGCGCAACTTCACGACGCCAGCCTTGGGCACGTCCGCCTGCATCTCGCCGAGGTCGAGCACCGACGGCTCGAAGACGATCGGCACCTCGTTGGAAAGCTGCGGCGCCGGCGGCGCGGTGGCAGCCGTGGCCTGACGGACGTCCGTTGCAGACGCGGCGCTCGGCGACAGGCTCGGGGCGCCTGCGCCCTTCTGCTGAGCAGGCGCGTTTCTCGAAGACAGCGTAGAGCTCGTCGATGGCAGGGACGGCTTGGCCGTCGGCGCGCCTTGGGTCGCGTCTTGGGCGAGGGCCGATCCGCCGAATGCGGTAGCGGCGACTGCAGCGCAGGCGAGGGTGCGGGCCAGACGACGGTGGGCAGCGACGGGACTCATTCGGGACGTCTCCTGTGGAAGTGGCGGCGGACGTGGCGCCTGCGTTCGAGAGCTTCCCGTGCGTCAATGCGACGGGAACCCCAAATCATAGCGCGCCAGGACACCGCGGCCGTGCCCTGCATATCGGCCAACTGCGCCCCAAGTTCACTCCAGATCATGGGATCTGAGCGATTTTCGGGCACTACACTCGCCCGCCCATGAGCGAGATCACTGAGCACCTGCTTCGCCCCCATGTACGCCCCTTCCAGCCCGTTGGGGTGGAGCGCGACAAGCAGGTCGGGGTTGGCCTGCGGGATCCCATGAACCTCACCGGCCGCATGATGGTGGTGCCGCCGCAGGCGCTCGGGCTCATCCACTCGCTGCAGGGCGAGCACACGGTGGACCAGATCTCCGAGGCAACAAAGGTTCCGCTGGACCAGCTCAAGCAGCTCGTGGCGAATCTCGACGAGTCTGGCCTCCTGTGGGGCCCCACCTTCGACCGGCTTGAGCACGAGGCCATGGAGCGCACCCGCGCCGCTGGCGCGTTCCCGGCATCGGGCTCCAAGTTTGCAGGGGACACACGCGAGGCGGCGACGCAGACCATCGGCTCCCTGCTGGCGGCATCGGAGGATGCCGAGTTGGGCGCTGGGGTTCTGGGCATCGTGGCCCCGCACCTGGATCTTGAGCGTGGCGGCGCGAACTACGCGGCGGCCTACACCGTGGTGGCGGGCGCTGCCCGACCTAACCGCGTCGTTCTTCTTGGCACGAACCACTTCGGCCTCGGCGACGGCGTGGTCGCGACAAGGCTCGGTCAGGACAGCCCGTTTGGGGTGGTGCCCTCCGATGCAGCGCTGGCTGACCTTCTCGGCCGCGAACTTGGAGACAGGCTCTTCAAGGACGAGGCCGACTTCCTCGGCGAGCATTCGGTGCAGTTCCACATCCCGTGGATCGCGCACACGCTGCCGGGTGTCCCGGTACTGGCGGCGCTTGTTCCGGATCCCATGCGGGCGATGATCGCCGATGACGGCGCGCGCGCGTCGTACGCGGAGTTCCGCGCTGCGCTGCGGGATGCGATCGCCTCGTTGCCGGGGCGCACGCTGGTGATCGCGTCGGCGGACCTCAGCCATGTCGGGCCAGCGTTCGGCGATCCGGGGCCAGTCGGCGCACAGGTGCGCAAGCAGGTCGAGGAGATCGACCGAGGCCTGCTCGCCGAGTACGCCTCCGGCGACATCGACGCCTTCCTGCAGTCGGTGCGTGGCGCGGGCAACGCGACACGCTGGTGCAGCGTGGGCAACATGTCGGCGGCGCTCTTCGCGACCGGCGGAACCCCGGAGCTGATTCAGTACGGCCAGTCTCCGGAGTCGCTTGACCCGCAGGGTGCTGCGCTGATCACGAGCGCCGCGATGGCGATCATGGCGGACTGATCGCCCGCCACGCGACAGTGGCGCGAGCCAGTCGCGCGTGCGGCAGTCCCGTACGCGGCACGAGACGAAAAAAAGAGCCCGCCGCAGGCCTAAAGCCGCGACAGGCTCCTCGTGGGGGGCTCGTGGACTCTGGCGCCTGCGTTTCGCTCGCGCCAGGTGGGCTCACAACTCAAGTGCCCATTTCACTTCCTACATTCGGTTCTACGCACAGGGTGCGCGAGGGGTTCCCCGAGATTTTCACCCACTGCTCACACCTGTCTGCGTAGGCGGTCCATGACCTGCTTGAGGTCGGACCAGACTTCCCCCCGCGTCTTGGGCGTGTAGTTGCGGAGCAGGTACGCGGGGTGATAGGTGGGCATGACGGGGATCGTGACGGCTTCCGCGTCTCCCGGTGGCGACCATGAGGCCCATTGCCCGCGGAGCTTGGTGATGCCGGTATCGACCCCAAGCAGGAACTTGGTGGCGGGTCCCCCGAGCGAGACGATCACCTCCGGACGAATGATCCGCAATTGCGCGGCGAGGAAGGGCGCGCACCGCTCCACCTCGGTGGGGAGTGGCGTCCGGTTGTCAGGCGGCCGAGACTTGAGCACGTTGGCGATGTAGACGTCCGACCTGGACAGGCCCATCGCCTTGATCATCTCGTCGAGCTTCTGCCCTGCCCTCCCCACGAATGGGCGGCCGAGCTGGTCCTCGGTCTCGCCCGGTGCCTCGCCGACAAACACCAGCCGGGCGGCCGGGTTTCCCTCGCCAAACACCGTCTGCGTGTGGCCGGTGGCGGTGGTGCAGTGAGGGCACGTGGCGTCGTGAAGGCTGCGAAGGGCGTCGAGCCGCTCAAGTGCCGATCCAGCTTCCAGAATCGTGATGGCAGCGGTTGTCTCCGCACGTGGCGCGGAGACAACCGGGTTCGCGTGCGGCTCCGCAACATGAGCCGTCCGAACCCAGACGTCGGTGAGCCCAAGCAGGCGATCCGTCTCCACAGCCTGGCGCGCAGCCCTAGGCACAGCGCCACGCCCTTGCTCGTGCGGCGGAGTGGATCGGGAAACCCGCGCTCCAGGCACGGTCAGGACCGAGGCGCGGCACGCAGCGCGGCGGAGCGCGGCAGCCTCAGCATCGACTGGGTGCGAAGCACGAGGGCGCAGTCGCTGCGGAGGTGGTAGCCCTGCACGTGGATCTCCGACCGGTAGCGCTGCATGTCGAGCACCGACAGGTTCGGCTTGCCCTGATCGTCCGTCCACACGCTCATCAGCGACTCGTGGCTACGGCCGTGCACCAGCATCTCCTTGTACGTGCTCAGGTACAGGTGCTCGGGCATCGTCTCCGTCTGGATGGTCGTCATGAAGGAGATCTCCTCGGTGAGCTTCTCCTCATGGTCGCGCTCGCCGGCGCACGGGAGATTGGCGGCGAGACCCCGGTCGGGAAGGTTCGCGGGGTGGTCCACCACGACCTCGCACATCGTCAGTGCTCCTGACTGGAAGCGCACCGCGTGGCCGCCCTTGAAGATCCAGGCCTCGGCCTCAAGCGTGCCATGCTCAAGGCGCTTTCGCCCCTCGATGCCGAAGAACTCGGGGTGCACTGCCCTTCGGTAGAGCAGCATCGCGTACGACTGGAGACTGTTCGTCCTCGCTGGTGTGGACATAAGAGCCATAGTATGGAGGAGCGGCGGGCGCCACTCAAGAGGTTTCCGAAATTCCCACATGTTGTGCAGTGCCCTGCGCGAGACACGACAGGTTGGGCTGATGCGTACTCGTGGACCGGGCCTGAAGAGCCTGTGCGTTGAGCGTCAGGAAAAAGCGGCGGGCCCTTGCGGGCCCGCCGGGCGCTGTGTGGTCGTAAGCCGGATTCTGTTCCCTTTCGGGCGGCGGTCATTTCTCTGGGAGCGCCGTTGCCGACGCCCTCTAGCACGCGACCCGCTCCCGGACCTGCGGACCGCAGGCGGCAGACGAGTCTGCCAGGGAGCTGCTTGCGCTTGCACGCGGCGGGGTTTGCCCTGCCTCCTCCGTCGCCGGAGGAGCGGTGCGCTCTTACCGCACCTTTTCACCCTTACCGGTTGCCCGGCGGTGTCTTTTCTGTGGCACTTTCCCGAGCCCCGCGCCGGGGCTGGTGGCGATTCGCCATCACCGTGTCCTGTCGTGTCCGGACTTTCCTCGCCCGGCGTGGAGCCGGACGCGATCGCCTGACCACGTCCAGAGGTTATCCCTAGACTTGCGCCCGCGCGAGCGCAGTCGATGGCGTCCACAACAGACATCGCCGTGTGGGGTCGAACGGTGCCCGGGTGGCTGATCCGGGCGATTGCGGCATCGGGCCGCGTTGTGGGAGACGTCGGCGGTGGAGGGAACCCACCGCCCGACGCATTTCCCGGCGCACGAACTCACGACGACATCAGGACCTTTGCGAGCCGCACGAAGGGCGCCCCCCTGCTTTGCACCGACCGACTGGCCGCGAGCGACGCGCTCATGCTTGTCGAGGGACGTTCCACCGTCTTCAGTGTGGAACCTCTTCCGGCCTCCGCGTGCGTGGGACCGAGGCCACCGCGAGTCTGCCTTCTTCCTGGAATTGCACATGACTCGATGCTGGCGCAGGCTGGCGATGCTGCCTTCGACGGCGCCAACTGCCGCCATGTGCTGGTCGAGACCGTGGCTCCTCCGGCGTATGGGTCGATCCTTGCGCGCCTTGCCGATGCTGCGCGTGCGATCGTGATGTGGATGGGGATGCCCGACGGCGTGACCTGCGCCCTGTCAGGCCAGCGCCCGACCCGGGTGAGGGAGAACGCACCTGACGCGGCGAGCCGCGCCCTCGAGTGCTTCCAGGGAACTGCATCGTGCCTGATGCGCTACGCGGATTCCCGCGGTGCGGCGATCGTGGCGAGCGCGGGCGCACCCGTGTGGGAGCGCCGGGTCCACATGCAGCTGGCGCACGGTTCGATCATCGCCGACGACAGCATGATGGTCCGGCTTGACGCCAATGGCACGGAACTCGAGAGTGCCAGCGTGCCGCCGGAAGACTTCGGCACGCCGGAGTCGATCGCCGCGGAGTGCCTTGCGAGCGATGCGCAGATCGAGCGCGCGATGCCCGAGTCGCTCACCCTGCGGACGGCAGCCCTGATCGAGGCGATCTGCCTCTCCGGCATGACTGGCGAGTGGGAGGAGCCTGCGCGCATCGAGGACATCCTCGCGCGCAGCAGCAGGTTTGCGGATGACTGAACTGAACAGCCCGTGACGCCCAAGGCGCGGGCCGACTCGGTGCCGGCCTTGACCCTGAGGAATCGCGTGCGCTCAGGAGATCGCGCCGACACGCACGCGGATGTACTCCTGGCGGGAGCCCTTCGTGCGGCGGTAGCCCTTGCGGCGGCTGTACTTGCTCAGGCGGAGCTTGGGGCCCTTCTTGGCCGGGTCAACGACCTCTGCCGTCACCGATGCGCCGCTGATGTAGGGCGCACCGATGGTCGCGGGAGTGCCGTCACCGGCACCCTTGGCGACGACCTTCGAGAAGGTGACCGTGCTGGCGCCGTTGAGGTCGCGCAGGTCGATGTCGATGACGTCGCCTTCACGGACCATGATCTGAGTGCCACTGTCTTCGATGATTGCGTACACGGGGATTCCTCCTCGAAAATCGAGCCGAGCAGGCTAGCACGGCCGGCGCCAGCCTGCAAGCCGCTCTCCTGCCGCCCGGATCGTCTCATCCCGCTTGCAGAAGGCGAACCGGGCAAACCGCCGATCCGAATGGGCTGGGTCGTAGAAGGCCGATGCCGGGATCGCGGCCACCCCCGCCTCGGCCACCATGGCCCGGCAGGCGGACACGTCGTCGGTGAACCCCCGGTCGGTGATGTCGGCGAGGATGAAGTATGAGCCCTCGGGGGCGATGCACCGGAAGCCGGCGGCTGTCAGCTCGCCAAGCATCAGGGTGCGGCGCGCCGAGTACTCGGCCGCGAGCTGCCGCAGGTAGCCGTCGTCGGTCGCGAGCGCATCGAGCGCGGTCGCGGCCGCCTTCTGGAGTGGGGTCGCCGCGCAGAACGTGAGGAACTGGTGCGATGCGCGCACCGCCGCGGTGAGGTCGGCTGGCGCGACCGTCCATCCGATCTTCCATCCCGTGAGCGAGAACGTCTTGCCGAGGCTCGACATCACGATGGTGCGCTCGCGCATGCCAGGCAGCGTGACGATCGAGCGGTGCGGACCCGCGTAGGTGATCATCTCGTACACCTCGTCGGACAGCACGATGAGGTTGCGCTCCTGCGCGATGTCCGCGATCGCCTGCTGCTCTGCGGCGTCGAGCATGCGGCCGGTGGGGTTGTGCGGCGAGTTGACGAGGATCGCGCGGGTACGCGCGGAGCACGCGCTCCGGAGCATGCCGGCGTCGATCCTGAAGTCGGGCGCCTCGAGGCGGATGCGCTTCGCCGTGGCGCCAGCCATGGCCACGCATGCGGGATAGGAGTCGTAGCAGGGGTCGAGCAGGATGATCTCGTCGCCGGGCTCGAGCAGGCCGAGCAGCACGGCAGCGATCGCCTCGGTGCACCCTGCGGTGACTGTCACCTCGGTGTCCGGGTCGGGAATCCAGCTGAGGCTTCGTGCGGCAAACCTTGCGATCGCGGCGTTCGTCTCGGGCAGCCCGAAGGCGCGCGCGTACTGGCCGAATCCTGCGTCAATCGCGGACTTTGCGGCATCCTTGGCGAACGCGGGACCGTCGAAGTCAGGGAACCCCTGGCCCAGGTTGACTGCCTTGTGCTGCACCGCGAGCCGACTCATCGTGGTGAAGACGCTCTCGCCGAATGGGCGGAGCCTGCTGCTGACTCGGCTTGGTTGCATGGGGTGGGGGCTCCGTGTGTCTGCTGCGACCGCACTCCTCGTGCGTCACGCGGGAGGCGAATGCTACGCGTGTTGCCATACGCTCCCGACGTGCCCGCACCGCCAGTGGCCAACCCCGACGTCGCCTGGGAGCTCGTGCGCGAGTGGCCGGACATGGTGTGCGCGATGAAGCCTGCTGGCATCGTGACGCAGCCGGGTGTTGGCCACACCTCGGATGCGCTGCTCAACGGACTGATGAGCAGGTACCGCGCCCGTATGGAGCGCCTTGGCGCTGCGCGCGACTGGGGCTTGCTCCACAGGCTCGACCGCGAGACGAGCGGATGCGTGCTGTGCGCGCTCGATGCGGATGCCTACGACTCGGTGCGCGCGCAGTTCGCGGCGCGGATGGTGCACAAGATGTACCTCGCGGTCGTGTCGGGGAAGCTCCCCTCGCCTGCAGGGCGCACGGACCAGCCGCTGGAGGAGGTGCGGCGAGGCGACATGAAGGTGAGCGCGATCGCACGGCGTGGCGAGCCCGCGATCACGCACTGGATGACGCTGGCGACGAAGGGAACGACGTCGCTTGTCGCGGTGTCGATCGAGACCGGAAAGCTGCACCAGATCCGTGCGCACATGGCTTGGCTTGGCGCCCCGATCGCGGGAGACCGCGTCTACCGGTCGCTTCTGCCACCGAACACCAGCAAGCCCCCGCGCGGGGCTCCACCCACCCTCCTGCTGCACGCATGGAGGATCTCGTGCGTGCTGCCATCGGCGGGCGGACCGGTGTGCGCCGAGGCTCCGCTTCCGCCGAGATTCATGGATGCGCTGCACGAGCGGCTGGGGATGGCCACTGATGAGGTGGAGCGTGCGCTCTCGAAAGCAAGGGGATGGGCGCCGTGAGTGCGGCGATGGCCTCAGAAGGTGGGCGCGTCATCGCCACGCGAAAGGGCAGCCTGTGGCGCATCGTGCGGGTGCTGCTGATCTGCGTCGGCACGCTGCTCGCGCTGGCAGTCACGGCTGGCGTTGTGCTGTGGAACTGGCCGCGAGGATTCCACGCCACAGCGACGTGGGCGTTCCGAACGCTGCAGGGACTCTCGCTCGAGTCGATCGATGTGGATGGGTGGGATGCGCCCACGCTGCGCGGCGGGCCGGAGTCGCCGGCGGACGCCGTGCCGGTCGTGTTCCTGCATGGATTCGGCACGAGCAAGGAAGCGATGACGATGCCGATGTCGTGGGTGAAGGCCACGCGCCGGGTGTGGGCACCGGACCTGCCCGGATTTGGCGACCATGACCTCTGCCACGGCGAGGCGTTCGGGCCCGAGCAGTACGTGCAGTGGATCGATGGATTCCGCGAGTCGATCGGCGCAGACCGCGTGGACATCGTGGGCACCTCGATGGGTGGCGCGTTCGCGGCGGCCTATGCGGCCGAGCACCCCGATCGCGTCAGGAGGCTAGTGCTGCTGGCGCCCGCTGGCGTGGACCCGCCCGTGCGAAACGACTTCATGCGCTCGGCGGACCGGGGCGAGAACCCGCTCGACATCGCCGACGGCGACGACTTCGACCGTGTGGTGCGCACTGTGTTCTTGCGTCCGCCCTCGATCCCTGCACCGTTCCGCCAGGCGATGATCGACCGTGCTGTGGGGCGCCGCCCGGACTGGCTGGCCATCGTGGACCGCATCCGCCCGTTCCTGGTCGACGGCGTGCGCCCCCTGCTGCCGGCGATCGATGCGCCCACGCTCGTGATCTTCGGCGCGAAGGATGCGGTCACAGACCCCTCAATGCTGCCTGTATTCGCCCGCGGCATCGCCCGGGTCAAGCCTGTGCTGATCCCGGATGGCGGGCACGTCATCTTTGCGGACTCGCCCCGCGAGGTCGCGAGGGAGATGCGCTCGTTCCTGCTGGAGGACGGCGACGTGCCCCTTACGCAAGGCCAAGTGCGCGAGCCTGCCGGTACACCTCCGCGTGAAGGTCAGCCGTGAGTGCTGGCGTTGCCGCGTAGCCGCCGCTGAGCACAAGCGTGGTGGGTATGCGAGCCGCGCGAAGCGCCGACAGCACGTGACGGTCGCGGGAGGCAAGTCCATCGCGCGTCAGCGCAAGCCGACCAAAGCGGTCGCCAGCCATCACGTCGACGCCCGCAAGGTAGAAGGCGATGTCGGGCGCGGAGCGGGCAACTGCCAGCTCGAGCGCGGGCACCATCGCGCGCATGTAGCCATCGTCGCTGGTGCCGTCAGCAAGCGGCACGTCGAGCGTCGAGGGTGGCTTCCGTGCCGGGTAGTTGCGCTCGCCATGCACGGAGAGCGTGAACGAGTCGGGATCTGCGGCGAGTATCTCGGCGGTGCCGTTGCCGTGGTGCACGTCGAGGTCGACTACGAGCGCACGCCTGATGCGGCCCTCGCCCCTGAGCCGCCGGATCGCGATGGCGACGTCATTCAGCACGCAGTAGCCCTCGCCATGGTCGCTGCATGCGTGATGCGTGCCGCCCGCCAGGTTCCCGGCGATCCCGTGATCGAGCGCATGCCGCGCCGCGAGCACGGTGCCCATCACCGCGCGCCGCGACCGCACCACCAGGCCTGGCGACCACGGGAGCCCGATCCTCCGGACCTCGTCTGCGCTGAGAGTGCCCGAGGCGATGCGCTCGCAATAGTCGCGCGTGTGCACACGCGAGATCCAGTCCCACGGCGCCTCGTCGGGCGCCACAATCGCATCCCGCGCAACGAGGCCCTCGCGCAGGAGGATCTCGCGCAGCTCCGGGTACTTGCGCATCGGGAACGCGTGCGTGGGCGGAAGCTCCACCATGTACTCGTCGTGGTAGTGGACGCGCACGCTCAGCTCCACTGCGACGATAGCATCGCGAGCTGCTGCAGCCATGAGCGACACGTCACTGCCCATCGATGCGCTGATCATCGGAGGCGGGATGGCCGGGCTTTTCGCGATGCATGCCCTCAGGCAGGCAGGCCACAGCGTGTGCCTTGTGGAACGGGGTGCGCTCGGGGACGGCCAGAGCGTGTGCGCGCAGGGAATCGTGCACGGCGGAGTGAAGTACTCGCTCGGCGGGCTGGTCTCAGGCAGCGCGCGTGCGATCGAGCGGATGCCCGAGCGGTGGCTTGCGATGGCGGACTTGGGCGCAGGGTTTGACCTCACCGCCGCGCCGCCGCTTGCCCGCCACATGTGGCTCTGGAGGAGCGAGGGAGTCGCCGGCGCATTCGCGATGGTGGGCGCCAAGCTGTCGCTGCGTGCGCGACCGGAGACGGTGCACGCCAGTGAGCGTCCGCCCCTGCTGCGTGACGTGCGCGGCGATGTGCTGCGGCTCCCTGAACCGGTCTTCGATCCGGTTGCGACGCTCGGTGCGCTGCTGGCGCCGATGGTGCCATGGGCGGTGCGCGGCGAGGCGCGCGCGGCGACGGGCGGCACCGTGCACGTCTGGGGTGACGGCCGGTCCGTCGCATTCCGGCCACGGTGCGTCGTGCTCGCGGCCGGCGCGGGAAATGCTGCGCTTCGCGGCGAGTTCGGCCTCGCGAATGGACTGATGCAGCTGCGCCCGCTGCACCAGGCGATGGTGCGCGGTCCCCTGCCCGACTTCCATGGCCACTGCGTGGATGGGCTGGCCACCCGGGTCACCGTGACGAGCGCATCGCTCGGTGGTGGCGAGCGCGTGTGGCATATCGGCGGGAAGCTGGCCGAGGAGGGCGTGTCGCGCGACCCGCGTGCGCAGCGCGCCCACGCGCTCGCGGAGATGCGCGCGGTGCTCCCGTCGGTCGACTTCGGCGCCTGCATGTGGTCGACCTACACCGTCAACCGGGCGGAGCGCGAGCAGCCCAAGGGCAACAGGCCCGAGGACGTGTGCGTCGAGCGAGCCGATGTCGACGGCACGGCGCTGCTCACCGTGTGGCCGACGAAGATGGCGCTTGCGCCAGCGGCGGCAGACATGGTGCACGGGTCGGCGGGTCCTGCGCTTCATGCGCCGGCGTCGGCGGATATTGCGGTGGCCCTTTCGGGATGGGAGCGGCCCGCGGTGGCGCGCGCCCCCTGGAATGCGCCCGCCGAATGGGTGCCCACGGCGGAGATCGCGTCATGAGGCGACCGTTCCCTGCGCTGGGCCGCGATGTGGCGCCGATCGCGTTCGGGTCCTTCAAGATCGGGCGCAACGAGGGCATCAAGTACGCGCAGGGCTATGAGCTGCCCACGGCGGAGGAGTCGCGTGCACTGCTTCATGCCGTGTGCGACATGGGCATCGACATCATCGACACCGCGCCCGCCTACGGCCTTGCCGAGTCCCGGATCGGGCAGGCGCTGCTCGCGCGGCGCGATTCGATGGTGATCGCCACCAAGGTCGGCGAGCGATTCGCGCAAGGCCGATCCCAGTACGACTTCTCGCGCGCCGCCGTCGAACGCAGCCTGCGCGAGAGCATGCAGCGTCTCTGCACCGACAGGCTCGACATCGTCCACGTGCACTCGGATGGGTCAGACCTGGCGATCCTGCGCGATGGAGGTGCCATCGGCGCGCTTGAGGATGCGCGCTCCCGTGGCCACGTCGGCGTGATCGGGTTCAGCCCAAAGACAGCCGATGGTGCGATGGCATGCCTCGGCGATGCCCGCATCGGGAGCCTCATGCTCGAGTACCACCCGCGCGACACGTCGATGTCCGCCGTGATGGACCGCTGCGCGCTGCAGGATGTTGCGGTGCTGGTGAAGAAGCCGCTCGCGTCCGGCGCCATCGCGCCTGCCGAGGCGATCCCCTTTGTGCTCGCGCACCCTGCGGTGACGGCGGCCGTTGTGGGGTCGCTGCGCGTCGGGAACCTGCGTGAGATTGCGCGCATCGCCGGCATGGAATGACCGCGCCTCCCATGCCGACGCGTGTGGCCGTGGCACGGGAGGCGCGGACGCCAAACCGGGATGTCGAGTCGATCAGGCCGCGGGAATGACCAGCTTGGTGCCGACCTTCAGCTTCGCGGGGTCGCTGCCGATCGCATCCTTGTTGGCCTCGTAGAGGCGCTTCCAGGCGCCCTTGCTTCCGAGGTAGCGCTCGGCGATTGCGGACAGCGTCTCGCCGGTGGCCACGGTGTGCGTATTGCCCGAGGGACGCGATGAGGCGCTGGCGCGCTCAGGCACCGTAGTGGCCTGACGGGCAACGGCCCCATCGGTGGGCACATTGATGACCTGGCCGACCTTGAGCTTCGACGGGTCGATGCCGGGATTGGCCTTGGCGATCACGGACCACTTGCGGGTGTCCTTGTAGAAATCGCCCGCGATCGTGCTCAAGGTGTCGCCAGACTTGATCGTGTACTTCGTCGTGCCCGTCGCTGCTGATGGCGCGACCGCCGGCTTGGCCGACAGTGCAGGAGCAGTGGGCGTCGAGGGAGGAGTGATCGAGGGCGTGGTGGCAGGTGCGGCTGCGTTCGGCATCCCGGTCGCCGTGCGCTCGGGCGGGAGGATGCGCGGCGAGCCGGCGGTCGCCGGGGCGGCGCCTCCGGCTGGCGGTGCGATCACGGGAGCGAGCGAGTTGGGGATGCCGCTGGCCGAAGCGGTGCCGGTGCCCGCAGTGCCCAGTGCCGTGGCCGTGGAACCGGTGCCAGTCGCTGGAGTGCCGCCGACGGCGGGAGTGCCAGCACCCGGTGCGGGAGCGTTCGCGCTCACGCCAGGCTTGGCGAAGGCCGCGTCCGGCGGCGTGGCCGTGGCACCTCCACCCATGGAGCCCGCGGAGGGCCCCATGGTCAGGGTCTGCGGCACTGAAGCGCCGGGCGCGATCGGGTCGCTGATGCGTCCCGCTGCGGACTCGGCGCCACCCGCGTCAGCATCGCGCGACGCCGAGGTGCGCGACTTTGCCGGGCTGAAGGCGTAGTAGATGCCGGTGAGCGCGAACAGCGCCACAACGGCGACGATGACAATCTTGGCTCCGCGATTCATTGGTGGACCTCCATGTCCTGGTGGGTTGAAACGAGCGTGTTACGCCGGGTCGGGTGCGGTTCCCGATGCGGCGTCGACCGATCCCGCACGGCGCGCCTCGCTGCGGTCCTCGCGCCTGACGTATGTCAGAGGCGCGGCGACCACAACGGAGCTGGCCGTACCGGCGATCAGTCCGACGATGAACGTGAAGGCGAAGGGACGGATTCCCGAGCCTCCGTAGAAGAAGAGGATGCCAGCCGTGATCAGCACGGTTCCGCCCGTGAGGATCGTGCGGCTGAACGTCTGGTTGATGCTGTCGTTGACGGTCCTGTATCCCGCGTACAGCAGCTTGCCCTTGTTCTCGCGGATGCGGTCGAGGATCACGACCGTGTCGTTGAGCGAGTAGCCGATGATGGCGAGAAGGCCGGAGATCACGTTGAGGTCGATGCGGAAGTCCTCGACGTACGTGGCACGACCGAAGGCCGAACCGGTGAACCGCAGCGAGAGCGCAAGCGCGCCGAGGCAGCAGCACAGGTTGAAGACAAGCGCGACCACCGTCGCCAGCGAGTACCGGAGGCTGTTGAAGCGCAGCCAGATGTACAGCAGCATGCCGATGAGGCTGAGCGACACCGCCACGATGGCCGTGGCGGCCAGGTTCTCGGCGACCTTCGGCGAGAAGCTGCTCACCTGGTCGACGCTGAGCTTCTGGGAGAAGGCCTGCTGCACGAGGTTCCACTCCGGCCCCGCGAGGAGCCGCGTCCACGTGGCGGCATCCACCTTCGAGAGGTTTGCCGCAGGATCGTTCACCAGCACCAGGAGCGACGAGCACTTGCCGTCGGGCGCGGTCTCGACCGGCAGGATCTCGAATGTGCGCGCGGAGATCGCCGAGAAGTCCGGCTGCCCGCGCATGCGGGTGATGCGCGCTGCGGCATCGTCGGCAGCGATCGGGGGAGTGATGCCCTCGACGAGGACCGCCGCGCCGCCGTACCAGTCGCGCAGCGACTCGGTGCGGCCGGGTCTTGCGAGCAGCTCGCCGAGCGTGTCCGACAGCACGGGCTTCACGTACGCGGCATCGTTCGCGTCGCCGAGTCCCTTGAAGGTCAGCGGCATGACGAGGTCGAGCTCCGCCGCAAACTCGTTCGCCACTGCGGTGACGACAGGCTCGGTCAGGGTGTCGGCCTCGGTGAACGAGGGCGGGTTCGCGAGCTTGATCTGGAACGATGTCGCCTGGAAGTCCGCGGTGCTCTCGCCGACCGTCAGGACAGTCGCGTTGCGCAGCTCACGCACCGCAAGGGCGTCCGCAGGCGCCTTCTCGCCGATGGCGCGGATGCGTCGCTCGACATCGGGACGTGCGACGAGCAGCTTGCCGTCGGATCCCGCCGGCTCGCCGGACGCGGCCTTCCGCGTGGACATCGTCATCGCAATGCCGCCGCGGAACTCCGTGTCGAGCATCTCGCGGCCGGTCGAGACCGTCAGCACGAGGCTCGCCACCGCGAGCAGTCCCGCCCCGCCCCACAGCGCCCACCGCATGCCGATCCAGTCGATGTTCGGGCGCAGCACCCGCATGAGGCCGGGCACCACGGTCGGAAGCATGGGGAGCCGGCGGATGCCGAGCGGGCCCGTGCACACGTTGAAGCACATGCGCGACACGTACAGGCCCGTGAAGAGCGTCGTGAGCGTGCCGATCATCATCGTGAGGCCGAAGCCCTTCACCTC
>QXGG01224375.1_pt1 | contig 17635 bp, 16 predicted proteins | sample 1982491 | NCBI WGS metagenome assembly QXGG01 (sample SAMN09924614, study PRJNA488089) | Wastewater metagenome, whole genome shotgun sequencing project. | isolation source: South African research farm wastewater | place: South Africa: Irene, Agricultural Research Council, Animal Production... | reverse complement strand
GGCCACATGCCGCTGATGACCCGGATCAAACCGGGTGCGGTGCGGGTCAAGGTTCCGAATCAGGCGGAAGAAGAGCTTGTGTTCGTTGCCGGTGGTTTGCTCGAGGTTCAGCCGGGTCTGGTGACGGTGCTCGCCGACACGGCGATCCGGGGTCACGATCTGGACGAAGCGAAAGCGCTGGAAGCCAAGAAGCAGGCCGAGGAGGCGATGGCAAACCAGACCGCACGTCTGGATTACGCCAAGGCTCAGGCCGAGCTCATGGAAGCGGTGGCACAACTCGCCGCGATCGAGCGTCTGCGCAAGCGCGGTCACTGATCGGTACGGCTCGTTCGCGAGTCGTCAGGAAAAAGCAGCTCGACGAGCTGCTTTTTTTACGCCTTTTGCGTTCGCTGCCTCCTCCCGGCGGCCGTCTGCCCGGCGTTGCGCAGGCGGTCGCTGTTGCCGCGCTCAGCGTGCCCTTGCGATCCTTGCCACACGCTTGTCCAGGCGCGCAACCGCATCGCGCAACGCTGCGATATCCGCCGCGAAGGCAGGCAGGGTCTTGCGCGCGACGAGCACGGGCGCTTCCTCGGTCAGGTATTCGGCCACGCTGCCACCGGCACGCTCGACGGAGCGCCGGCCTTCGGCTGCGATCCGGCGTCCTCCCTCGACCAGACGGTGCGCCGCGATGTCCCCGAAGACGCGCGCCAGATCCTCCTCCGCGTCCCAGCGCAGGTGGCGGAAGACGAAACCCAGCGCTTCGGCAAGTTCCGCATTACCTTCAATACGGACGTGGCGCATGGCGCTTTCCATCCCGTCGGCGAGCAGCTGCGGCAGTTCGGCCACCGCCAGCTGGAGCCGCACCTCCGGCTCATCCGTTCCGCTCCATTCGGCCAGATGACCTTCGGCAGAGATGGAGAAGTCGATCTCCGCCAGCGGCACCAGCTCGAGGCGTGCGGTCCGTCCGGCGTGGGCCTGGAGGCGCTGCCGTGCCCAGCTCGCCTGCGCGAGCAGATGATTGGTGGCGGACAGGAAAAGGCTGGATAGCATGGCGTTGATCCCGGTGATGGTTCGCCTGGTGAGTGACGTGAAAAGGGCCCGCCGCGCGCCCCTTGCGCCCCTTGGACGGAAGGAACTGCAGGCAGGCCCTCGCGGGTTTGAGACGGTGCTTACTGGATCTGCTGAATGCCAGCGATGAGCCAGCCGCCGCTGCCGCTGAGCGGTTTGGTCAGATGCCAGACTTCGGCGAACGGTGCCGGTGCGGCATCGGCCTCTTCGCGCAGCTGGCCGTCGAAACGGACGCTGACCACGTAGCGGTTGTCTTCTTCGACGACGTCGATCACCTCGGCGTTCAGTTCAACGACGTCCGTGCGCTGCGCTGCACCGCCACGTTCGTTGAGCTGCATGCAGATCTCGGCGAACACTTCAGGCGTGGTGAATTCGCGCAGATCGTCGAGATTGCCGGCGTCGTTGGCGGCCTGCAGGCGGATGAAGTTCAGCTTGGCCTGGCGCGCGAAACCCTCGGCGTCGAAGCCGGAGGCCACCGCCTTGTCCACACCGCCGACTGGCGCTGGCGCGCTGCCGGCCAGGGCCTGGCTGGCTTCGAAGGCGCTGCGCGGTCCCTGGGCACCGGCTGCGGACGCCCCCGCGTACTGCAGACCGCGGTTCGCCTGGCTCGCCGCACCCGCGCCGCGGCGGAAGATGAGGCGGAAGACGAAGAAGGCGGCAGCTGCGAGCAGCAGGATCATGATGAAGTTCGCAAAGCCTTCGCCCAGGCCGAGGTGCGAGAACAGCGCCGCCAGGCCCAAGCCCGCAGCCAGGCCGGCGATTGGCCCCATCCACGAGCGCTTGGGCTGCGTCGCAGCCGCTGCGCCGGCAGTGGGTGTCTGCTGCGTGGCTGCGGGCTGGCGCGTTGGTGCGGACGGCGTGGCTTCACGCTTCATGCCGAAGCTGCTGCCCCCGCCCAGACGCTTGGCCTCGGCCTCGGAGGCCGCGAAGCCGAAGGACATCACGGCGACAATCAGGGATAGGAAAAAGCTTTTCATGGTCTGTGAGTCTCCAGTTTCAGATCTTGTAGCCACGGTGCAGCGCAACCACGCCAGCACTCAGGTTGAAGTAGTCGACTCGCCCCAGACCGGCTTGTTCCATCATGGTCTTCAATTCTTCCTGGCCGGGGTGCATGCGGATCGATTCGGCAAGATAGCGGTAGCTCTCGGCGTCATTGGCGACCTTCTCGCCCATCCAGGGCAGGAGCTTGAAGGAGTACAGGTCATAGATCGGCGACAGCGGTTTCCAGACGCGGGAGAACTCGAGCACCAGCAGTCGCCCGCCCGGACGCAGCACGCGCCGCATTTCGGCGAGCGCGACGTCCTTGTGCGTCATGTTGCGCAGGCCGAAGGCGACGGTGACGCAGTCGAACCAGTCGTCGGGGAAGGGCAGCTTCTCGGCGTTGCACTGCGCCACCGGCATCGCGAAACCGTGGTCCACCATGCGGTCGCGGCCGCGCGACAGCATGGCGTGGTTGATGTCGGTGAGCCAGACCTGGCCCGAGCGCCCGACCTTGCGGGCAAACGCCAGCGACAGGTCGGCGGTGCCACCGGCGACGTCGAGCACGCGGTCCCCTTCGCGCACGCCCGAGGTCTGGATGGTGAAGTGCTTCCACAGGCGGTGCAGACCGAATGACATGAGGTCGTTCATCACGTCGTACTTCTGCGCCACCGAGGAGAACACCTCGGCCACTTTCTTTTGCTTGAGTTCTTCCTCGACCGTCTGGAAGCCGAAGTGGGTCTTCTTGTCGCTCATGATCTGCTCAGTGGTGATGGCCGCAGCCGCCCTTGGGCGGGGGAGGCGGCGGGACTCGGGCGGTGTCGCGGGTGCCGCCGGCGCGTTCCAGGGTCTCGAGGTAGGTGGCCCACAGCGTCTCCTGGTCGCGCCCGAGCGCGTACAGGTAGTCCCAGGAGTACAGGCCGCTGTCGTGGCCGTCCGAGAACGTGGGCTTGATCGCGTAGTTGCCGACCGGTGCTATATCGATGATGTCGACGTCGCGTTTGCCCTGCTGCAGCGTTTCCTGGCCGGGCCCATGGCCGCGCACTTCGGCCGAGGGCGAGTAGACGCGCAGGAATTCGAACGGCAGATCGAAGCGGCTGCCGTCGTTGAACGCGAGTTCGAGGCGCTTCGAGCCGCGGTGCAGGGTAATTTCGGTGGGGATCGGGGTGTTTTCGTCGAGTCCGGCCATGACATCAGTCCCGCTGAAAGGGCCACAATCATACCCGAATCGCCGAACCGGCGTTCCGCACCTGAGCCGGCGCACGGGGCATGTTGCGCTTCGATGACCTGTCATGAAAGCTTCAAGGAGCTGCAATACACTGCGGTCGAATGCTAAAAGGGAGTCCTGGCATGCCAGCAAATATCCTGCTTGTGGAAGACGAACCGGCGATCCAGGAGTTGATCGCCGCCAACCTCGCGCGCGCGGGACACCATGTCGTGCGTGCGGCCGATGCCGAGACGGCCCAGCGCATCGTGCGTGAGGCGCTGCCCGATCTGGTGCTGCTCGACTGGATGCTGCCGGGCGCTTCGGGTGTCGAGTTTGCCCGTCGCCTGCGCAGCGAGGAGCGCACGCGTGAGATCCCGATCATCATGCTCACGGCGCGCGGCGAGGAGCAGGACAAGGTCACCGGGCTGGAGGTCGGCGCCGACGACTATGTGACCAAGCCCTTCAGCCCGCGCGAACTCATGGCCCGCATCAAGGCGGTGCTGCGCCGGCGTGCGCCACAGGCGACCGAGGATGCCGTCGAGCTGGGCGGGCTGCGCCTCGATCCGGCCACGCACCGCGTGACGGCCAGCGACAGGGCGCTCGCACTCGGCCCGACCGAGTTCCGCCTGCTGCATTTCCTCATGACCCATCCCGAGCGCGTGCATTCGCGCGCCCAGCTGCTCGATCAGGTGTGGGGCGATCACGTCTTCGTCGAGGAGCGCACGGTCGATGTTCACATTCGTCGTCTGCGCTGCGCCCTCGAGCCCACGTGCCATGATGCGCTGATCCAGACCGTGCGCGGCAGTGGCTACCGGTTCTCGGTGCATGCCCAGCAGCCGACCGTCGCCTCCTGAGCGCGGGTTCGCCCGCTCCGGATCAAGCGTGATCACCCGCCCGCTCTCCTACCTCGCCTTCGCCGTCGCTGTCCCGGCGGTCGCGGTGCTCCTCCTCGCCGCGCTTGCAGGCATCTACCGCGGCACCGATGCGGCACTGGGACTGATCGCGATCGGGCTGATCGGCGCCGCGATCATGCTCGCGCGCAATCTTCGCGTGCTGGTCGCCTGGGCGCGGCAACCGATCGGTACGCCAGCGCCGCAGGCCGAGGGGCTGTGGGGCAGCATTTATGCCGAGATCGGCCATCGGTTCCAGCGTGAATGCGAGGTCAAGGAGCGGCTGTCGGCCGAGCTCGGCCGCTTCCAGCAGGCTGCGCTGGCGATGCCCGATGGCGTGATCTATCTGGCCGAGGATGACGTCATCGAGTGGATGAACCCGATGGCCGAGCAGCACTTCGACCTCAACCGGCGCAAGGACCTGCGCACGCCGCTGCCGAATCTGGTGCGTCAGCCCGAGTTCATCGCCTACCTGGAGGGCCGGGACTATGCGGAGCCGCTGGTGATGCGTTCGCTGCGCCGTCGCGACCGCAGCCTTCAGATCCAGGTGATCGCCTTTGCCGGCAACCGGCGCATGGTGCTGTCACGCGACATCTCGCAGCTCGAGCGCCTGGAGAACATGCGGCGCGACTTCGTGGCCAACGTGTCGCATGAACTGCGCACACCGCTCACGGTGGTTGGCGGCTTTCTCGAGACCCTGATCGACGGCTTCGACGACTTCGCGCGCGAGGACATCATCCACTACCTGACGCTGGCGAGCGAGCAGTCGAGCCGCATGCAGCGCCTGATCGAGGAGTTGCTGACCCTGTCTGCGCTCGAGACCGGCGCGCCGGCCCAGATCGATGAAGAGGTCGATGCAGCGACCCTGGTCGAGGAGGTGCTGCGCGAGACCGAACTGCTCTCTGGGGGGCGCCATGCGCTGCGGCTCGTGCTCGAGGGCGGTGGTGCCCTGCGTGGCAGTCGCAAGGAACTCCACAGCGCCTTCTCCAACCTCGCCAGCAACGCGGTGCGCTATACGCCGGCCGGTGGCCATATCGAGATCGGCTGGCGTACCGACGACGAGGGCGGCGAATACTGGGTGCGCGACGACGGCATCGGCATCGACCCGGCCCATGTTCCGCGCCTGACCGAGCGTTTCTACCGGGTCGATAGGGGGCGTTCGCGCGAGACCGGCGGCACCGGCCTCGGGCTGGCCATCGTGAAGCACATCCTCACCCGCCATCAGGGCGAGTTGATCGTCGACAGTGAGCTGGGCAAGGGCAGCCGGTTCGCGATGCGTTTCCCGTCTGCACGCCTCAGGCGGGACTGAATTCCGCAACCGGGTCGAAGCTGCACTGATCGAAATTGGTACCGCGCAGCAGCAGTTTCTGCAGGCAGACAGGGCGCGATGAGTCGCCTTCGCGCAGCTCGATGACGCGCGCGGCCTCGAACCACATCGGCGGCAGCACCAGAGAGCCTGAGGATTTGAGGGCGGCAGACGGGGGCAGCAGGAAGGCCTGCAGGAAAGGTGCCCTCCGACCCGGTTCGACCTGCGGGCGGACCGAGACGACGCGCGGAATGCCCGGCAAAACGTTGATGCCGACTTCGAGCGTCTCCGTGCGGCGATACCTCAGCCAGCTCAGATGCGCGAGCAGCAGCTGCTCGGCGTCGGATGGACGTATGCCGAGTAGCTGGTGATGCTCGAGCTGCACGCCATCGCTGGTGTGCTGCAGGCGGAAGCCGCCCACCGATTGGTCGAGTACGTTCCATTGTTCCGACTCGAAGCGCGGCGGATGGGTGTGCGTCTTCCTGGCCGGCTCCGTGACCCGCGGCACACGCTCGCCGAAGGTGAGCAGGGACATGTCGTCGCTCAGCCGACCCCGCGGTGCGCGGCGGGCAGGGGAGGGCTCGAAGCGCTCGCCGTTGAGGGCGAACCCGATCGCCAGCCAGTCTCCTGTGAGCTCGACTTGTCCTGTTCGCGCGCGCCGCGGAAAGCGGCGCCCCGACAAGGCCAGTCCCCACGGTCGGTAGAGCGAGCGCAGCAGCCGCGCACTGACGCTGCTCGTGCAGTCATCGCCCAGGCCGAGCGAGCCGGGCTTCACCCCGCGTCTGAACTGCGCGAGCACGGCCTGGATCTGGAGCGCGAGGGTGCTGCCGTCAAAGCGCAGCAGGGTCGGCGTGCGCGGGCGCAGCCCGATCGGATGCAGGCCGCTGTCATCCGCCGTATCGACCCCGTAGGCGCTGGGTTTGTGGGCCTCGACCTGGGCGTCGAGTACGCAATACGGCGCGAAACGCTGCGCCCAGCGGATGACCCAGTCGAGCTCGCGCGCGCTGCGCCCGTAGGGATTTGCGAGCTCGATCAGCAGCACGGTGACATAGGCTTCTTGGGGGCTCTGGGCGCGCCAGACTTCATTGAGTGCGTCCGTGACGCGCACGCGTGCGAGCCCCGCACGCACCGCGTCCTCGTAACTCGCGTGGACGGCACGCCACAGGCTGGCAGGCAGCTCGCAATGCGCGCGGAAGTACTCCACGAGGGCCAGGCCGGCGTACACCATCCGGCGCTGTGCAAGCAGTGCGCGCTGGTCGTCGAGCGTGCCCTCGGGCGCATCGGCCTGCGCAATCGCCGCGTACGATTGCGCCATCGCCTGCCACAGGCCGACAACGCGGTCGAGCGCGTTGTCGGCGTCCTGGCTCGGGGGCCGTGCGCGTGTGGCGTAGGCACGGGCCATCTCGCCCTGCACGAAGCTCAGCGTGTCCCGCGCAGCCTCGAGGACCTCGAGGTGCTGGTTGGGTGCGGGCCGCGCGGCGAGCAGGCCGTGCACGATGTGCACGAGCGTGTCGTGGGTTTTCCTGACATCGATCGGGTGCAGTCGCTGCAGCTGATCGAGACAGGCCGCGGGCTGGGTGTAATCCATGGGGGCTCGAGCCTCAGTCCGGTTTGCCGGCGTTCAGGGCGTGGTCAATGGCACGCGCGAGCGCAATCGGGTCCGGTGCAGGATGGACCCGGCCCGCGCGCTGCGGGCTGCCCCAGACGGATTCGGGAAAATGACGGTCGTCAGGATGGCGCGGGATCACATGCCAGTGCAGGTGCGGGACCATGTTGCCGAAGCTGGCGAGATTGATCTTGGCTGGACGCAGCAGCGTGCGCAGCGCCGTCTCGGTGGCCATCACGACCTCGAACAGATGGGTGCGGTCGGTGTGTGTGAGGTCGGTCATCTCGGCAATGTGTTTGCCCCAGACCACGCGGCAAAAGCCCGGGTAGGCCGGATCGTCGACGCGGATGACGCGGCAACGCTCGTCCTGCCAGATGACGTCTGCGGAGGGGAGTGCGCACAGCGGACAGTCCATGTTGTGTCTCGATGTCCAGGAAACTTGAAAGTGGTAGAGCAATCTAGGCCGCTCTGCGCCCGTATTGCGAGGAACTCTTACGCATTTGGCGTTGCGCGCGGGAAATCCTGGGCGACCGTTCGCGTTTCGCCGAGCGCCACCGGCAGGCCGTCCTTGAACGCCAACAGGTTGCCCGCCGGGATGGCGATCCAGTCCTCGTTGTCAGTCAGCGCGGTGGTCGCGATGACCGCGACGCGGTCGTCCGGCTGGGTCACCCGGTTGAAGTCGAGCGCAAGATCCTCGTCGGCAAGGTGGGCGACCGGGAAGGGGGCCTGGCGGATGATGTAGGCCAGGCGTGAGGAGCAGTGCGCGAACAGCCAGTCACCGTCGGAGAGCAGAAAGTTGAACTCGCCCAGCGCGCCGATCTCGCAGGCCAGCGCACGCACCGCGGCGTACAGTTCGGCTGCGGCGGGCGCACCCAGCGGGAAGCGGGCGGCCAGGGTGTCGAGGATGTAGCAGAACGCGCGCTCCGAGTCGGTGGTGCCTACCGGCAGGAAACGGCCCGACAAGGGCGGGGCGAAGTGACTGAGGTTGCCGTTGTGGGCGAAGATCCAGTACCGCCCCCACAACTCGCGCTGGAAGGGGTGCGTGTTCTCGAGCCTCACCTCGCCCTGGGTGGCCTTGCGGATATGAGCGATGACGTTGAGCGAGCGGATCGGGTAGTGCTTGACCAACTCGGCGACTGGCGACTGCGCGCTCGGGGCAGGGTCGAGGAAGACGCGCGCACCCTTGCCTTCAAAGAAGGCGATGCCCCAGCCATCGCGGTGATGGTCGGTGAGTCCGCCACGGGCGCGAAAACCGGTGAACGAGAAGCAGATGTCGGTGGGGACGTTGCAGTTCATGCCCAGCAGCTGACACATGGCGGCACCTTCGGATGAGCGATGCGAGCCAGTATAGCGAAGCACGCGAGGCCGCCGCAGCGCGGACGGGCCGCTCCGGTTGGCGGATCAGGGCGCGCCGGGTGTAGCCAGATTGCGCAAACCCGCTGCGCCCTGACGATCGACCAGCCAGTCGGTGAGGCTGGCGCCCAGCCACATCGCGCTCAGCGTCACCCAGGCGGTGACGGCGAACACGGCCGCGCCGGACACCCCGGCGCCCACCGCGCAGCCCCCGGCGAGCATGCCGCCAAAGCCCATCAGGATGGCACCGATGATGTAGCGGCGCATCGCGTGTCCGCCCTGAAAGCCCTCGAGCTTCAGCTCGCGGGCAAACCCGGCCGCGACGAAGGCGCCGAGGAACACGCCCGGCACCATGCCGAGATCGAAGTTCAGGGGCTGGCCCGGGGGAGACAGCACCCGCATCAGCACATCGGCCGAGGGGCCGGTAAAGGACAGGCTCTGCACCGGGGTGGGCACGAACAGCAGACCGGCCAGGCGATAGGTGAACCACCACGCGATCCCGACCATCAGGCCGGCGCCGATGCCGCCGATCCAGCCCCAGGCCCTGATCCGGTGGCGGCGGGCAAACCAGATGCCGGCGACGAGCCAGGCCGCCCCGAACAGCACGCCACCCGCGTGCCCGATGCCGGTGAGGGCGAGCAGGTCACGCGCGCTGCCGCCGTCGATGGTCCATAGTCCGGCCAGGGCCTCGCGCCAGGGCGACAGGATGCCGCTCATCGAGGCCTGGGCGGTGACGGCGAAGATCAGTCCGGACAGCAGCGCGCGCAGGTTGCCGTTGGCGGCCAGGACCAGCAGGCGGCTCGAGCAGCCGCGTGCCAGCACCATGCCGATGCCGAACAGCAGCCCGCCGATGGCTGCGCCCGACACGCTGCCCTGGCTGGCGAGCTGGCGCACGTTGCCGGTGTCGAACTCGCCCGCCAGCTGCAGCGCCTGGGTGAGGATGAGGGCCGCGGAGAAGGCCAGCAGCCACACCGCCAGCCTGGGGCCGAACTGCGCGCGCGCGACCTCGACCACGGCGGCACGCAGGCAGAACTGCGAGCGCTGCGCAAAGAAACCGAACAGGGCGCCGATGAGCAGGCCGCCCAGCGCCAGGCCACGGTCTTCTCCCAGCCATTCGACGAACTCGGCGACGCCTTCCACGGTCTCCTCCTGCAGCCGGTTCGTAGCCCGGCCTGGTCATCACTCAACATATAAGAATGTGACCAATTACAAAAGAATCGCGTGCCCAGGCCGGGGCGCGAGCCTGCGCCGCGCCTGGGGCCGCCGCCCGCTCAGCCGCCGAGCTTCTTCTTGAGCAGCGCGTTGACCTGCGCCGGACTGGCCTTGCCCTTGCTCGCCTTCATGACCTGGCCGACCAGGGCATTGAAGGCCTTCTCCTTGCCGGCGCGGAATTCATCCACCGACTTCGGGTTGGCGGCGAGCACCGCGTCGATCATCGCTTCGATGGCGCCGCTGTCGGTGACCTGCTTGAGACCCTGCTTGTCGATCACCTCGTCCGCCGTTGCGCCTTCGCCGTTCCACAGCGCCTCGAACACCTTCTTGGCGATGGCGTTGGAGAGGGTGTTGTCGGCGATGCGTGCGACCAGCCCGGCGAGCTGCGCGGGCGACACCGGCGATGCGCCGATGTCGAGTTCGGCCTTGTTCAGGCGCGCGGCGAGATCGCCCATCACCCAGTTGGCGCAAGGCTTGGCGAGCGCCGCGCCGGCGGCCGACACCGTGGCCTGGTAGAAGTCGGCGACCTCCTTGGAGGCGGTGAGGGTGGTGGCGTCGTAGACCGACAGACCCCATGCGCTCATGAAGCGCGCCTTCATCGCCCCCGGCAGTTCGGGCATCTGCGCCTGTACGCGCGCCTTCCACTCGGGCGAGATGACCAGCGGCAGCAGGTCGGGGTCGGGGAAGTAGCGGTAGTCGTGGGCGTCTTCCTTGCTGCGCATCATGCGCGTCTCGCCCGTGTCGGGGTCGAACAGCACCGTGGCCTGCTGGATACGGCCGCCGTCTTCGAGGGTGTCGATCTGCCACTGGACCTCGTAATCGATCGCCTGCTGCAGGAAGCGGAAGGAGTTGAGGTTCTTGATCTCGCGCCGGGTGCCATACTCGGGGGCGCCCTTCCTGCGCACCGACACGTTGGCGTCGCAGCGGAAGGAGCCTTCCTGCATGTTGCCGTCGCAGATGTCGATCCAGCGCACCAGCGCGTGCAGCGCGCGGGCGTAGGCCACGGCCTCGGCCGACGAGCGCATGTCGGGCTCGGACACGATCTCGAGCAGTGGTGTGCCGGCGCGGTTGAGGTCGATGCCGGTCATGCCGTGGAAGTCCTCGTGCAGGCTTTTTCCCGCGTCCTCCTCGAGATGGGCGCGGGTCAGGCGGACGGTCTTCTCGTAGGCGGCTTCGCCTTCGCCGACGCGGATCGTGATCGCGCCACCCTGCACCACCGGCAGGTCCATCTGGCTGATCTGGTAGCCCTTGGGGAGGTCGGGGTAGAAGTAGTTCTTGCGCGCGAACACGCTCTTTTCGGCGACGTGGGCGCCGATCGCCAGCCCGAAGCGGATCGCACGCTCGACCGCGCCGCGGTTGAGCACCGGCAGCACGCCGGGCAGGGCGATGTCCACCGCGCTCGTCTGGCGGTTGGGCTCGGCGCCGAAGGCGGTGCTGGCGCCGGAGAAGATCTTGCTGGCGGTGTTGAGCTGGGCGTGGACTTCCAGCCCGATGACGACTTCCCAATCGGATCGGCTCATGGTCTGTTCTCGTGTTGCGTGTGGCCGGCCACCGCTGTCAGTGGCACTGGCCATGGGGTCGATCGAGGATGATCGGCCCCAGGTCATCGAAAGCGCCGCGGCTCCCTTGTGGGGCGCCGTTGGCGCATGTTCATTCGCGGCGCAGCGCTCAGCTGGCGCACGCCGGGCGCCGGCGGTGCCAGTCGGTGGCCTGCTGGAAGCGGTGTGCGGTCTCGAGCAGGCGTGCCTCGCCGAAGTAGTCGCCCACCAGCTGCAAGCCGATCGGCAGGCCGTCGGCGCCGAAGCCGCAGGGCTGCGACAGGCCGGGCAGACCGGCGAGGTTGACCGCGATGGTGTAGATGTCCGACAGGTACATCTGCACCGGGTCGTCCGTCATCTGGCCCAGTGCCCAGGCCGTGGTCGGCGTGGTCGGGCCGGCGATCAGGTCGCACTGCGCGAGCGCGGCCTGGAAGTCCTGCGCGATCAGGCGGCGCAGGCGCTGGGCCTGCAGGTAGTAGGCGTCGTAGTAGCCATGCGACAGCACGTAGGTGCCGATCAGGATGCGGCGCTTGACCTCGGCACCGAAGCCCTCGGCGCGGCTCCTGGCATACATGTCGGCGAGGTCGCCGTACTCTGCGGCGCGGTGGCCATAGCGCACGCCGTCGAAGCGGCTGAGGTTGCTCGAGCACTCCGCGGGGGCGATCACATAGTAGGCGGGGATCGCCAGCCTGGCGTTGGGCAGCGAGACCTCGACCGTGGTGGCGCCGAGCGCGCGGTACTGCGCGAGCGCGGCCTCGACCGCAGCACGCACGTCGTCGGCCATGCCCTCGGCGAAGAACTCGCGCGGCAGGCCGATGGTGAGGCCTTCGAGCGGGCGGGCGAGGGCGGGGGCGGCGAGTACGGCGGCGTAGTCCTCGGTCGGGCGCTCCAGGCTGGTGGAGTCGCGCGCGTCGAAGCCGGTCATCGCCGACAGCAGCAGGGCGCAGTCTTCGGCGCTGGCGCCGAAAGCACCGCCCTGGTCGAGCGAGGAGGCGTAGGCGATCATGCCGTAGCGGCTCACCAGGCCGTAGGTCGGCTTGATGCCGGTGATGCCGCAGAAGGCGGCGGGCTGGCGCACCGAGCCACCGGTGTCGGTGCCGGTGGCGATCGGCGCCAAGCGCGCGGCCACCGCCGCGGCCGAGCCGCCCGAGGAGCCGCCGGGAATGCGGCCTGGATCCCAGGGGTTCTTGACCGGACCGTAGAAGGAGCTCTCGTTCGACGAGCCCATCGCGAACTCGTCCATGTTGGCCTTGCCCAGACTCACCGCGCCGGCGGCCTTGAGCAGGCTGACCACGTGGGCGTCGTAAGGGCTGACGAAGTTCGCCAGCATCTTCGAGCCGCAGGTGGTGAGCACGCCCTCGGTGCAGAACACGTCCTTGTGCGCGAGCGGGATGCCGGTGAGCGGCCCGGCCTGACCGGCCGCGATGCGTTCATCGGCGGCGCGGGCGGCAGCGAGCGCGCCCTCGCGGTCGACGGTGATGAAGGCGTTGAGCCCGGGGTTGAGCGCGTCGATGCGCGCAAGGAACAGGCTCGCGAGTTCGACGGCGGAGATCTGACGGGCGTCGAGCGCGCGGCGCAGTTCCGGAAGGGAAGCGTTGATCATGGGTGTGCGGGCAGAAAATGAGCGGGCAGAGGGGCGCGGGCGGGTGCAGACCGGGGCAGGGACAAGGCTGCTGCGCGGCGGATCATTCGATGACTTTCGGCACCAGATAGAGGCCGGCTTCGGTCTGCGGCGCGATCTTCTGGAAGGCCTCGCGACGGTCGGTTTCGGTGACGCGATCCTCGCGCAGGCGGGTGGGGCGTTCCTGCGGATGGCTCATCGGCTCGACGCCGCGGGTGTCGACCGCCTGCATCTGCTCGATGAGGCCGAAGATGCCGTTGAGCTTGTCGCGCGTGGCCTCGAGTTCATCCCCGGAAAGTTCGACGCGGGCGAGCCTTGCGATGTGTGCGACCTGATCATTGGAGAGCGACATGACGTAACAAAACCTGCTGAATCCACAAAGGTTTGTAGGTTATCATAACCGTCTTTGCCCCGCCCGGGGCTGCAGCCCGTGACGCCTGCGCACGGGGTGCAGGCGGCAGCATGCTGCGCGCGGTTCCGGGCTCGCTGCGGCTCAAGCTCACGGTTTGCTCCGCTCTTCACCCCCCTCTTTACATCCTCCCACCGGTTTCGGAAGGCTTCATGTTCGGTTTCCTCCGCTCTTATTTTTCCAATGACCTGGCGATCGACCTCGGCACCGCCAATACGCTGATCTACGTGCGCGGCAAGGGCATCGTGCTGGACGAACCTTCCGTGGTGGCGATCCGCACCGAAGGCGGCCCCAACGCCAAGCGCTCGATTCAGGCAGTCGGCCACTCGGCCAAGCAGATGCTCGGCAAGACGCCGGGCAACATCACCGCCATCCGGCCGATGAAGGACGGCGTGATCGCCGACTTCGTCGTCACCGAGCAGATGATCAAGCAGTTCATCAAGAAGGTGCATGACTCGCGCCTGCTGTCGCCCAGCCCGCGCATCATCATCTGCGTGCCTTGCGGCTCGACTCAGGTCGAGCGCCGTGCGATCCGCGACGCCGCGCTGGCTGCCGGTGCCTCGCAGGTGTTCCTGATCGAGGAGCCGATGGCGGCGGCGATCGGTGCCGGCCTGCCGGTTTCGGACGCGACCGGCTCGATGGTGGTCGACATCGGCGGCGGCACCACCGAGGTCGGCGTGATCTCGCTCGGCGGCATGGTGTACTCGGGCAGCATCCGCGTCGGCGGCGACAAGTTCGACGAGTCCATCGTCAATTACATCCGCCGCAACTACGGCATGCTGATCGGCGAGACCACCGCCGAGAAGATCAAGAAGGAAATCGGCTCCGCGTTCCCGGGTTCGGAGGTGCGCGAGATGGAGGTCAAGGGTCGCAACCTGGCCGAGGGCATCCCGCGCAGCTTCACGATCTCGTCCAACGAGATCCTCGAGGCACTCACCGAGCCGCTCAATCAGATCGTCTCCGCGGTCAAGATTGGCCTCGAGCAGACCCCGCCCGAGCTGGGTGCCGACATCGCCGAACGCGGCATGATGCTCACCGGTGGCGGTGCGCTTGTGCGCGACCTCGACCGTCTGCTGATGGAAGAGACCGGCCTGCCGGTGGTCGTGGCCGAGGAGCCGCTGACCTGTGTCGCACGCGGTTGCGGGATGGCGCTGGACAAGATGGACAAGCTCGTCTCCATCTTCACCGCCGAGTGATGGCCTGCCCCGGCAAACCTGCCGGGGCGCCGCTGCCCTTAATCTGACGGCCCTGGTTTTGCGGATGTCTCTCGTTGGCCATCAGCCTCCCCCGATCTTCAGGCGCGGACCGGCGCCCCGTGCGCGCCTGTTCGCGTTCGTGGCCGTCTGTCTGGTCCTGCTCGTGGCCGACCTGCGCTTTCGCTATCTTGAGGTGATGCGCAACGCCCTGTCGGTCGTCACCTATCCGCTGCAGATGGCCGCGGCCACGCCGGCCGATGTGGTGCGCAATGCCTCGCGCTACTTTGGAACGCTGATCGAGGTGCAGCGCGAGAACGCCGAGCTGCGCCGCCACCAGCTCGGTGCCGGCGAGCGTCTGCTGCGTTTCGAGCATCTCGAACGGGAGAACGCCCATCTGCGCGAGCTGCTGCAGATGGCCCAGCGGATCGAGACCCGGAGCATCGCCGCCGACATCCTTTACAACGCCCCCGACCCGTTCGCACGCAAGGTCATCCTCGATCGTGGCGCACAGCAGGGCGTGGAGCCGGGGCTGGTGGTGGTCGATGCGCGTGGCGTGATCGGCCAGATCACCCGGGTGCACCCGATCCAGTCCGAGGTCACGCTGCTCACCGACCGCAACCAGTCCATCCCCGTCAGCGTGGTGCGCAACGGCGTGCGCGGGGTGCTTTACGGTGTGGGCCGTGGCCTGCTCGAGATGCGTCACGTGCTGGCCGATGTGGACATCCAGTCCGGCGACGTGCTCGTGACCTCGGGCCTGGACGGGGTCTTCGTGCCCGGCCTGCCGGTGGCGACCGTGACCCGCGTGGATCGCGACGCCGATGCCTTCGCCCGCATCGAATGCGAACCGCTGGCCGCGATCGAGCGCAGCGTGCAGGTGCTGGTGATCGGGCGCGCGGCGTATCCGCCGCCGCCGCCGACCGAGACCGAGTGAGGGCGCTGGTCATGCAACCGACTCATCGTTCCAGTCGCATCCTGCTGCCGGTCAAGCCGTGGTTCGTCTACCTGAGCCTGTTCGTCGCCCTCGGCCTCGAGTACATCCCTTCCGGGCGCACGCCCGGCCTGCCCGAATGGGTCGCGCTGGTACTGGCGTTCTGGTGTGTGCGTGAGCCGCGCGCGATCGGCATGGGCGTGGGCTTCGTGTTCGGGCTGCTGATGGATGCCGGCCTGGGGGCGGCGATGGGGCAGCATGCCCTCGCGTATGTCGTGCTCGCCTATCTTGCCAACAGCCTTGCACGCCGCGTGCTGTGGTTCCCGGCCTGGCAGCAGGCCCTGCACGTGCTGCCCCTGCTCCTGCTTTCGCAGTTGCTGATGGTGCTGGTGCGACTGCTCGCGGGGGCGGAGTTCCCCGGCTGGTCCTATTTCCTGTCGAGCTTCAGCAGCGCGCTGCTGTGGATGCCGCTGTCCCTGCTGTTGCTGCTGCCGCAGCTGCAGCCCGTCGAGCGCGATGACAACCGTCCGATCTGAGGGGCGCGGGCGATGACCGAGTTTCGTGCCCCTGCGGACGACCTGGCCCGCTTTCGCCTGCGCGTGGTGGTGGCGGTGGTGTTCGTGCTCGTCTGCCTCGGCCTGCTCGCAGCGCGCTTCCACTTCCTGCAGGTGCAGCGTCACGATTACTTCCTGACCCGCGCCGAGGACAACCGCATCGCGCTGCTGCCGGTCGTCCCGCATCGCGGCACCATCGTCGACCGCAGGGGCGTGGTGCTGGCGCGCAATTACGCCACCTACACGCTCGAGATCACGCCCTCTCAGGTGCGTGACCTCGAGGCCACGCTCGATGAGCTCGCCACCCTGGTGCCGATCGATGGCCGTGACCGTCGGCGCTTTCGAAAGCTTTTCGAGGAGACCCGCAACTTCGAGAGTGTGCCCGTGCGTAGCCGGCTCACCGAAGATGAGGTCGCACGCGTGGTGTCGCAGCGCTACCGCCTGCCCGGCGTGGACGTGAAGGCCCGGCTGTTGCGCGATTATCCCCAGGGCACGACCGCCTCGCATGTGATCGGCTACATCGGTCGCATCAACCAGCGTGACCTCGAGCGCATCGAGGAGGCGGGCCAGACCGCGAACTACCGCGGCAGCCTGCACATGGGCAAGGCCGGACTGGAGCAGTCCTACGAGCACGAGCTGCACGGGACGACCGGGGTCGAGCAGGTCGAGGTCAACGCCGGGGGCCGCGCCGTGCGGGCGCTGTCGCACACCCCCGCGCGTTCGGGCAACGATCTCGAGCTGACGCTCGACATCGAGCTGCAGAAGGTGGCCGAGAAGGCCTTCGGTGATCGCCGCGGGGCGCTGGTGGCGATCGAGCCTGCCACCGGCGGCGTGCTCGCGCTGGCCTCGATGCCGACCTACGACCCCAATCTCTTCGTCGACGGGATTTCGACCCAGGACTGGAAGGCGCTCAACGACTCGCCCGATCACCCGATGCTGCATCGCGCGATCTACTCCGCCTACCCGCCCGGTTCGACCTTCAAGCCCTTCATGGCGCTTGCCGGGCTCGAAACCGGCAAGCGCAGCGCGAAGCAGGCCATCCGCGACATCGGTTACTTCCAGTTCGGCGCTCACCGCTTCATGGATGACAAGATCGGCGGCCACGGCTCGGTCGACCTGCACAAGTCCATCGTGGTGTCGTGCAACACCTATTACTACCAGCTTGCCAACGACCTCGGCATCGACGGCATCTCCAGCTTCATGGCGCCGTTGGGCTTCGGCGAGCGCACCGGCATCGACCTGCCTGGCGAGGCGAGCGGCGTGCTGCCGTCGCAGGAATGGAAGCGCAGGCGTTTCACCAAGCCCGAGCAGCAGCGCTGGTATGCCGGCGAGACGATCTCGGTGGGCATTGGCCAGGGCTACAACGCCTACACGCCACTGCAGCTGGCCAATGCGCTGGCTGCGCTCGCGAACGATGGCAAGCTGTTCCGCCCGCACGTGGTCAGGCATGTGGTCGACTCGGAGACCGGCGCGCGGCGCGCGATCGAGCCCGAGCCGCTGCGCGAGATCCCGCTGCGCGATGCGCATCTCAAGGCCGTGCTCGACGCCATGGTCGATGTGAACAGGAGCGGCACCGGGCGGCGCGCCTTCCAGGGCGCGCCCTACAGCGTGGGCGGCAAGACCGGCACCGCGCAGGTGTTCTCGCTGCGCGGCCAGCGTTATGTCGAAGGCCGCGTGCGCGAACGCCTGCGCGATCATTCGTGGTTCGTCGCCTACGCCCCGGCCGAGAACCCCAGGATCGCGCTCGCGGTGCTGGTCGAGAACGGTGGCTTCGGCGCCCAGTCGGCGGC
>QXGG01123153.1_pt1 | contig 17635 bp, 16 predicted proteins | sample 1982491 | NCBI WGS metagenome assembly QXGG01 (sample SAMN09924614, study PRJNA488089) | Wastewater metagenome, whole genome shotgun sequencing project. | isolation source: South African research farm wastewater | place: South Africa: Irene, Agricultural Research Council, Animal Production... | reverse complement strand
TCACGCGCGAGGAGTACGACTACGTCTTCGCCCGTGCGAAGTGGATCAAGGACAAGTTCAAGCGCTACGAGCCCTATCATCCGCTGTTCGACCGCACGCTGGTGATGATCTTCGAGAAGGCCAGCACCCGCACCCGCCTGTCGTTCGAGGCGGGGATGCATCAGCTGGGCGGCTCGGCCATCTACCTCAACACGCGCGACTCGCAGCTCGGGCGGGGCGAGCCGGTGGAAGACGCCGGCCAGGTCATCTCGCGTATGAGCGACATCGTGATGATCCGCACCTTCGAGCAGGAGATCGTCGAGCGCTTCGCCGCCAACTCGCGCGTGCCGGTCATCAACGGGCTGACCAACGAGTACCACCCCTGCCAGATCCTCGCCGACATCTTCACCTTCATCGAGCATCGCGGCCCCATTCAGGGCAAGACGGTGGCCTGGATCGGCGACAGCAACAACATGTGCAACACCTGGCTTCAGGCGGCCGAGGTGCTGGACTTCAATGTGCATGTGTCGACTCCGCCGGGCTACGAGGTCGAGCCCGAGCGCGCCGGCCTGTATGGCACCGACCACTTCGAGCAGTTTGCCGATCCGATGGACGCCTGCCGGGGGGCCGATCTGGTTACCACCGACGTGTGGACCTCGATGGGCTTCGAGGCCGAGAACGAGGAACGCATGAAGGCCTTCGCCGACTGGTGCGTGGATGCCGAGATGATGGCGGTGGCGAGCAAGGAGGCCGTCTTCATGCACTGCCTGCCCGCGCATCGCGGCGAAGAAGTGAGCGCCGACGTCATCGACGGTGCGCAGTCGGTGGTGTGGGACGAGGCCGAGAACCGCCTCCACGCGCAAAAGGCCTTGATGGAATTCCTGATGCTCGGCCGCATCCAGGACTGATTCACCGAACAATCACGGCACGCACGGGTGTGTGCGCCGGCAACACGGCAGAAAACAGGAAAACAGCATGAGCGACGTCAATAAAGTAGTGCTCGCCTACTCGGGTGGGCTGGACACTTCGGTCATCCTGAAGTGGCTGCAAGACACCTACCAGTGCGAAGTGGTCACCTTCACCGCCGACCTCGGCCAGGGTGAAGAGCTCGAGCCCGCGCGCGCCAAGGCGCTCAAGTTCGGTATCAAGCCCGAGAACATCTTCATCGACGATCTGCGCGAAGAGTTTGTGCGCGACTTCGTCTTCCCGATGTTCCGCGCCAACACCGTCTACGAAGGGGAGTACCTGCTGGGCACGTCCATCGCCCGTCCGCTGATCGCCAAGCGCCAGATCGAGATCGCGCGCGCCACTGGCGCCGACGCCGTGTCGCATGGCGCCACCGGCAAGGGCAACGACCAGGTCCGTTTCGAACTGGGCTACTACGCGCTGATGCCTGGCGTGAAGGTCATCGCCCCGTGGCGCGAGTGGGACCTGCTGTCGCGCGAGAAGCTGCTCGCCTACGCCGAAAAGCACGGCATCCCGATCGAGATGAAGCACAAGCAGGGCGGCTCGCCCTATTCGATGGATGCCAACCTGCTGCACATCTCCTTCGAGGGGCGCCACCTCGAGAACCCCGCCGCCGAGGCCGAAGAGTCGATGTGGCGCTGGACAGTGTCGCCCGAGGCCGCGCCGGATGCCGCCGAGTACGTCGATCTGGAGTTCGAGAAGGGCGACCTGGTGGCGATCAACGGCACCCGCATGAAGGCGCACGAGTTGCTCGCCAGGCTGAACGAACTCGGCGGCAAGCACGGTATCGGCCGCCTCGACCTGGTGGAGAACCGCTACGTCGGCATGAAGAGTCGCGGCTGCTACGAGACCCCGGGGGGCACGATCCTGCTCAAGGCCCACCGTGCCATCGAGTCGATCACGCTCGACCGCGAAGTCGCCCACCTCAAGGACGATCTGATGCCGCGCTACGCCAGCATCATCTACAACGGCTACTGGTGGAGCCCCGAGCGTCTCGCGCTGCAGGCGCTCATCGACAACACCCAGCAGAGCGTCAACGGCTGGGTGCGCGTGAAGCTCTACAAGGGCAACGTCATCGTCACCGGCCGTGACTCCAGCACCGACTCGCTGTTCGACCCGACCATCGCCACCTTCGAAGACGACCAGGGCGCCTACAACCAGAAGGACGCCCACGGCTTCATCCGTCTCAACGCGCTGCGCATGCGCATCGCCGCCAACGCCAAGACCCGGCGTGGCTAAGTTCGTGCCGCTCCTGCCGCGATGAGCAATGACGACTACATCCTCGGGCTCAGCTTCACCGAGTTCGAGGACCTTGCCCTCCAGGTCGGACTCACCGGCCTGATCCTGTTCATGCTGTTCATCATCTGGAACCTGGGCAAGGAGTCCAAGGCCGGACGCTACGGCATGATGTGGATGTTCCTCGGCCTGGGCATCGGCTTCGTCGGCTTTGTCGCCAAGGGCATCATCCAGAAGCTGCTCGGAATCGAATAAGGAACTCGTACCCCATGGCCATCACCGCCAAGATCGACGGCGTCGCCGTCACCACCCAGGCCAACGTCTACTTCGACGGCAAGTGCGTCAGCCACAGCATCCAGTTTGCCGACGGCACGAAGAAGTCGGTGGGCGTCATCCTGCCCGCCACGCTGACCTTCAACACCGGTGCGCCCGAGATCATGGAAGGCGTGGCCGGTAGCTGCCGCGTGCGCGTGAAGGGCGAGGCTGAATGGAAGACCTACGGCGCCGGCGAATCCTTCACGGTGCCGGGCGATTCCAGCTTCGACATCGAAGTCGCCGGCGAGCCCTACCACTACATCTGCCACTTCGGCTGACCGGGGAGGAGCCATGCCGTCTTTTGACATCATGTCCGAGGTCGACCAGCCCTCGCTGCGCAACGCGGTCGAGCAGGCCAACCGCAAGGTCGACGGCCGTCACGACTTCAAGGGCACCAGCGCCAAGATCGAACACGCCGAGAAGCTGCTCACCCTCTACGGCGACAGCGACTTCCAGCTCGACCAGATCAAGACCATCCTGCTGCCCGAGATGACCAAGAAGAACGTCGACGTGCGCTGCCTGGATTACGGCGACGTGCAGAAGATCTCGGGCAACAAGGTCAAGCAGGAAGTGAAGGTGCGCGTCGGTGTCGAACAGGACCTCGCCAAGAAGATCGTCAAGCTGTTGAAGGACAGCAAGATGAAGGTCCAGGCGGCCATCCAGGGTGATGCGGTGCGCGTCTCGGGTGCCAAGCGCGATGTGCTGCAGGAGGCGATCGCGCTGGTCAAGAAGCAGATCACCGACTTTCCGCTGCAGTACGGGAATTTCCGCGACTGAAAAACGGACCCCGTGCGCTGCCGCTGAGCGCGGGGCCCGCCTGTCCGGCAAGGGCCTGCCCGCACCGTCAGGTTCTTTTCGCAGCGATCCGGTCTCTACCAGCACGCCGCTGCCGCAGCGGCGTTCGCGTTGGTGCACACGTCGCCCAGCTGCGCGTATTTCTGTCCCGTACTCGAGAGGCCCAGCGCGCCGCACTGTGTGTCTGCAGTCTGTGGCCCGGTCGGCGTGGCCTTGAGCACGAACGCCTGCCCGCTGACCGCGCACAGGCTGATCACGTAACGCTGCGCGCCCGTCCTTGGCGAGGCGCTCGTGGACAAGTCATAGCTGTCATCGTCGTTCGCGCACTTGTAACAACCGTGAGCGGTGTAGTGGCGCTCCATCTCCCCGGCCACTTCCATCAGGGTTGCAGCGGCCTCAGCGCGTGCGCTGCGCAGCACGTACTGCTGATAACTCGGATAGGCCACCGCGGCGAGAATCCCGATGATGGCGACCGTGATCATCAGTTCTATCAGGGAGAAACCCCGGGTGTCGATGCCTGACATGGTGTTCTGCCCTTTTTACCTGTTGAAGATTTCGCGCCACGAGATACGTCCAGTCATCTTGCCGCCCTTCTCGGAGATCACCTGGACCTCTCCGCTGGTGCCGCTCATGAGCTTGTATTCCGTTTCGCCCGCCGAGATCACTGCAGGTGTCTTGATGATGCCGATCCTCGATTTCTGCCCTGAAACGGGCTTGTCACCGTCAAGGTTGACGTAGTCTCCAGCGTCGAAGCGCCTGTTCTGGTCGAGATCGAAAACGCTGTAGCTCAGGCGGCCGCCAGTGATCGCGTCCAATTCCATCAGCCAGCCGTCACCACCGAAATCGCAAGGGTCGGTAGAGGGGATCAAGGTCGTGAAGATCACACGGCCGAAACGGAGCAGGGGGGCGCTGATGACGCGTTCGCCTTTGTTCACACGGTTGTAGATGAGGTCGAGGTACCACCCCCGGTTCTGCCCGTCGTAGGAGACGGTGTTGTCGGATACCAGGCGGATTTCATCGTCTTGATGCTCGGGATTCGGGTTCTGGCCCTCGAACAGGATGTGCTGTTGGGTCAGCGCGGAGCGATCGAGCTCCGTGGTCTGGAAGTCGTCATGCAGGCCGTAAAAGCTCTGCGTCTTGTTATTCTCGGTGTCCAGATTGTCACCGTTTGCATAGAAGCGCCCCGTACCGAAGTAGAGCATGACCCCGTTCTGGCCGGGCGGCGCGACCCCGATCTCGATCGCCGAGGTGATGGGCTGCTTCTGTTTCGCGTCATTGCTTGCGCTGAAAAGCAGGCTTCCACTGGTCCCGTCACCGGTCACGTCGAACTTCCAGACATTGCCCTGCAGGTCACCCGCGTAGATGTAGTCGATGATCTTGTCGTTGTTCTTGTCGTAAAGCGTTGGTTCAGAGAGTCCGTTGGCGGTGAGGGTGTTATCGGTGTCCAGAATCCAGTAATCGGTGCCGACGGTCCATGTATCCGAAGTCTTCTTCGTCAGGTCAACCAGGAACAGTTTTGCCGTGCCACTCTGGCTGTTGGGCCCGTTGCCGAACACGGCGACCCATTTGCCATTTGCAAGTCTAGCGATAGTCGGTTTGCCCATCGAATGGCCCAACTCGTCATGGGTGAATTCCCAATGCACCTTCGTGGCGCTGAAGTTCTCCGGGTCGGTCACGTCGAGCGCGAACACGGCTTTACCGCCTGCGCCCAGGCTGCCGACCAGCATGGTTTTCCATGCGCCGCCCACGAAGGCGTCTCCGGAGAACGGAGGTCCATCGACATAATAGCGGTGTGCGTAATTCGGGTCCGCCAAGGCGGCGAGCTGCGGAATGAGCGCATTGGGGACATATGCAAACAGTTCCTGACCTGTGCCGATCAGGCTGGCGACATCGGCTGCATTCGAGAGCCCAGCGTGAAACGCATGGAGCATGCCGTCGTTCGCGCCTGCATAAACGACCTGCGGACGTTCAGCCTTGGCGAGTACGAACTGGTCATAAGGGGTAGGGCTGGTTGCCAAGCCCTCGTTCAGAGACTGATAGCCGAAATTTTCGAGCCCGACGAAGGCGGGATCGGAGTTGATGATGTCGCCCAGCGGAGAGGGTGCGGTCTTGGTCGCATCCTTCACCGAGGTCGCGCGTATGCGTCGGCGGAAACCCAAGCCACTGGGTTGTTCGTTGCTGGCGTCGCCCCGGAGGTAGTCGATCAGCTCGCGCTGGATTCCGGCGTTGAGGGTGAGTTGTTCGCGCTGGCTGGCACTCAGCCCGTCGAAGGTAAACGGGACGCCTGCAGTGCCGCCCCAGGTGTAGATGCGCCGTTCACCGTGCCTCGGGACCTGTGCCGCCGCGTTCCAGGCCGCGCTGGCTGTGCTCCCGTCTTTGTTCAGGGGAATCGAATAGAGGTCACCCGACCAGGTGGTGCTGTCGAAGCGGGCCTGAAATACGGCCGTACCGGCGCGCACCCGCGTGGAGTTTGCCGCGAGTGCGGCAGCCGAGCTCGATTTGGCCATCACACGGTTGAGCGCGCGCTCAAAGGCCTCCGCGAGCCCCCTGGGATCATCTGCGCTGAAGAACTGCCCGCGGCTGTTGATCGCTGCGTGCCAGAGGTCAAACACGTTTCCCGGGTTGTAGTCAGCGCCGGTCGCCGGCCAGGTCTTCGTACCCTCTCTCAGACCCGTAAAAAAACCGCCTGCAAAGGTGTCATTTTCCCAATCGCCGCCAAGTGAAGCGCTGAGACCCAGACCAACCGTGAAGTTGACCATGTGTTGCCAGGTCGCCGGGTCGTTGCGCGGGTTCCAGTACTGAGCGTCCTCGCTGGCATCGCTCTTGTCCGGAAAATACGGGGGGAGGTCATTTGCAAGGTCGGTGCGCAGATCGTTCGACCAGAAATGGAAGGCGATGTCCGCCACGTTACCCGAGCTGCTGCTTTTGAACACGCGGCTGAGCGTGGAGTCGGGATCGTAGTCCCTGCCATCGGGGAGCGTCTTGCTCTCCTCGTCATCATCGATTGGCGTGCTGAAAGTGCCGTTCCACATCCCGTCGGTCATCGCAATGTGGAAGTTGGGTCGGCATGAGTATTCCGTTCCCCGGGTGACGTAGGGGTTTTCTGCGTAGGGGCTGTCTATGCCGCTGGTCGTGTAATACGTGCCGGCACGTCCGAAGGCGCTGCGCAGGGCGGTACCGCCGCTTGCGGGCAAGCGTGACAGCCAGCTGTAGAAGTTCGTTCGGTGCGTACCGCTGAACTGGCGGATGCCGTTGTTGACTTCGTCACCCTCCGCAGTACATAAGGTGTCGAAGGACTTGCAGCTGTTCAGCGCCTGCCATGCGATGCGGATGTTGTCGTCGAGCCCGGCAAAGGCTCGTGAGGCGCCGGTCATCGTCATCAGGTTCCGTGTGCGGTAGAAGGCATACCAGTTGGAGAAATTCCGGTACTGCGCTTCGGTCACGTCCACCTTCGTATAGCAGGCGTCGTCGCTCGTGGTGCAGGTACCGCCGTTGTAGGTGTAGTAGTAGGCGGCCACGCCCTTCGTTTCATTGCCGGGAAAGTCGGCAGCGGGGTTGCGGGCAAAGCTCTGCGAGATCGATGAAGGCGTGTAAGACGACGTTGGGCGATAGTCGGTGGCGAGCTTCCGTGTTCCCCGGCTCGCGTTGAAGCCGTTGATGTACGTTGTTTCCATGCACGACAGGGGACTCGTCGCGTTACTGCATGACGCGCGCGGACTGCCATTGACGTCGACCGCCGGCAGGTAGGTCGTCTCGGGATTGAAATAAACCGGGTTGAATGCAGCCGACTTGAATCGCCGGTACTCTGAAATAGAGTCAATGGCATCCGGGACGTAAGCCCGGGCCATACTCCCGGAGTCATCGAGCGTGACCACGAGGTTGGGATTGAGCGGCGTGGGGATGAAGAGCGGTGTCTGGACGAGGTCGAGCGCCAGTGCGCTGGTCGCGGTGCTCAGCGCAAGGGAGAAGGCGGCGACGAACCGGATCCATCGGAGGCTGGGGTGAGGCGAGTTCATGATCGATGATCCTTTCCATTCGCCAGCTAAGGTCGTGCGTAGGTGCTGAGCAGGAGCACGACGGTTCCGGGCAGCAGCCCTTGTGCGCGTGAGGTGACACGGTAGATGTCCGACTCCTCGAGGGGCCGGCCTGCGGCCAGGCTGCTGTTTCCCTGGCCTCCGAACGGGTAGTGCTCGATGAGGCACCGCGGGCTGCCACCGGGCCAGTTCGCGCTCTTCAGGACACGCACCCTGTCGTCGTCAGCCCAGTCGATCGTCGCCCATAATTCCGGGGTGTTGACATCGAACTCGTAAAGACCGGCGGTGTTGTGGATCGGTGGCGCATCCTCGGCCTGCAGCACTGATTCGCAATCACGCAGACCCGCCTCGGCCGCTTCCAGTGCGCCGAGATAATCGCGCGAGTTGCCGGAGGCCCGCTCCTGCTGGGTCGATACGCTCATCGAGGTGGTACCGATCAGCGTCAGCAGCATCAGGAAGATCAGGCCCATGACCAGGGCAATACCATGCGGACGCGCGAGATCACGGCGCGGTTCGATGAGGGTAGGCATGATCTTCGTTCCCTATCAGGGCAGGCGATTGCGCAGGGCGATCGTGTTTGTAGTGGTGTACTGGAGGCGGCCGTCGGTCCTGATATCGGCCCCGTTGACGGCCAAGCCGGTGTCTTCGCTGAGCAGCGTAAGGACGATCCTGATCGCGCGCACCTTTGCCCAATCCACCGCGGAGAGGTCCTCGATGAACTGCTCGATTTGCCGGTCTCCGTCCTCGTCAATCCCTGCGAGAATCCGCATGTTGTCGACATTGCGCGCAATAGCATGGACATCCCTATCGGCAATTCGCCGGTAAAGCGTGGGGCGCTCGGTCAGCGGGTCATTCGCCACGAAGTAGGTGCTCGTGGCGATTTGCATGACCTCGCCTGTCAGAAGCGTTCCGGAATCTGCCTGTTTCTCGTTACACGGTGCCACGCCTCCTTTGGCGCCGTGGATGAGGTTTTTAAGTTGATTGTCAGCTGTGAGCTTGACCTCAGTGACCTGACACACCTCTGAACTCCGGCAGTTACTCACCAGAACGATATCGCTCATCCCGATGGCGCTTGTGCTGGCGACTTGGAGCGCACCGCCCTTTGCCTCGTAGGGAACGATTGCTCCACCCTCCGGAATGCCGCGAAGCGCCAGAATATGACTGCCGGACTTGGGCTTGAGGGGGGAATCCGTCGCCTCGTTCGTGAATTCGTCGATGGCTTTCAAGGGTTCGAAGGCGCTCGCCAGATCCGCCGGCCAAGCGTCGGAGGGCACACTAAACGCTTCCACCGCGGTAGCAAATCGGTAGAGATAGGCGGCCTCACTGTACGGAGCTCGACCCGAACAGCCGAAATACCCTGCACCGCGCGCGTCACGCCCGATCTTGTCGATTGAGAACCTGGAAGATTCCTGCATGCGGGAGATGTTTTCGTTCATCCGGTGATTTCGGCTCGCGTCAATGAACAGCAGCGAGACGGCGCCCGTCAGTACCAGACTGATGACGAGTCCAATCATCAACTCGACCAGGCTGATCCCGCGTTGCGATGCCTGACGATTGCCCCATGGCTGGCTGGCGTTCATAGCTGGGACTGGAGCACGTAGTGTTCGGTGGTGCCGCCGCCGGCGCGCGTGTCGTTCCACTGGATGGTGATGATGACGGTTTGCGTGTCCGGCATGGCAATCGATGCATCGCCGTCGGGCAGGGTTCGGGCGACCAGCGCACGCCATGTGCCGAGCTCTCTGGCGGCCAATGTGTCTTCGTTCGGCGCTGCAGCGCCCATCGTGAGCTTGTATTTTCCTGCGCGCGCATTATCGCGGTCGGCGCGCATGCGATCGATCATGTCGTAGGCATGCTCTGCAGCCTGCGCGCGCAGGTGTGCCCCTTGAGCCGTCTTCATGGCGTGGAGTTGCAGGCCGGCAAGCCCGAGCAGTCCCAGAGACAGCACCACCATGGCAACCAGCGCTTCGATCAGGCTGGTGCCGGTCTGCATCCGTGGAAACGGATTCGAGCCAACTTGTGGGGTACGCCTCGATATAGTGAGCATGGTTTAAGACCCGATCTCAGTTGCAACCGGTGTCTGAAGCGACGCGGCTTTGCACATGCCCGATCTCGCTGATTGCGATCTCGCGCGCATTGACCGTGGAGTCAGCAAAGCAGATCTTGAACACCGCATGCTGGGTGGCCGGGGAACTTAATCGACCAGAGACGCCGAAGACCACGCTGGCGATGTCGTTCGCCTCGCTAATCGCAACGCCGCGGGGTAGCGCGTTTTCAAACCGGAGCGTCGCGTCTCCCGCCGCGATACGCCAGCCCCCTGCCCAGGAAACACCCGTCCGGCTCAGCGTGACGTCCTGTCCGCGCCGGATGGCCTCGCTGCGGGCCGTGGTCAGTGCAGTGAATAATCTGTTGCTTGCCGCACTTATCCGATAACGCTCAATCAGGGGCTGCAGAGAGGGAACACCGATGCCGAGGATGATGGCCAGTATGGCGACGGTCACCAGCATCTCGATCAGGGTGAAACCCCTTTGCAGTCCGTTTGTCATCACCCCTGATCCTGATGATCCAGTTTCAAGTCTGTCTGAAAGCGCACGCCAGACACCGGGTATCGTCGATCAGCGCTCGATGCTGCAGGACGGACGTGGCATCGACACGAGTACGCAGAGGGAACGTCAAGCCTCGTCATTGCGTCTCCGTGCTGGCATCCTTTCATTTCCTTATAGCAGCCCACCGAGGTTTTTCACTGTGTCCTATTCCATGTCCGATCGCGAAATTCTGGGTTTGCGACAACGCCTTGCTGCGCTTGTGCCCGGCGGAGCACCGAATGGCGATTGGCTTGAGCTCGGAAGGCAGAGCGCTCCGACACCCGCTGCGGTTCTCGTGCCGATCGTGGCCCGCGCTGAACGCCCCTCGGTCCTCCTGACCAGGCGCACCGATCACCTCCACCACCACCCCGGTCAGATCAGCTTCCCCGGCGGCCGCGTGGAGGCGGCCGACACCTCGCCGATCGACACCGCGCTGCGTGAGACTGAAGAAGAAATCGGCCTCAATCGCCGCCACATCGAGCTGATCGGGACCTTGCCGGATTACCTGACCGGCACGGGTTTTCGCGTGACGCCGGTGGTCGGGCTGGTGACGCCGCCGTTTGAATTGACGCTCGATGCGTTCGAGGTGGCCGAGGCGTTCGAGGTGCCGTTGTCGCACTTCCTCGACCCATCGAACCACGAACAGCACAGCATCGAGCACGAGGGTCGCCTGCGCAGCTTCCACGCGATGCCCTACCAAGGCTACTTTATCTGGGGCGCGACGGCGGGGATCATCATGTCGCTGTACCGGCTACTACGGACGTGATCGGATTCCCGGGATCCGCATCTGCGCCTCTTCAGGAAGGCGGGTTGAACAGCGACGTGGGTATCGGGAGGGTATCCCGGCGTTTCGGCGTCGAGGTGCCGTCTTGATCCGCGGGTCGCCGCCACGCCCCCTTGGTCCGCAGGGCTTTGTGTTATCTTTCCGGCAGTCAGGGCGCCCCCTTCGGGCCTGTCCTTCACCGCCACTGTGCCGGCCAGCATGACGCTTCTTGCGCTGATCCTCACCTTGGTTGCCGAGCAGCTCCGCCCGCTGGGCGCCGGTCTGCGTTCGCTGGCACCGCTTGCAGCCGCTGCTGATCGCCTGTCGCGGCGCCTGAACGATGGCAGCATCGTCCGGGCGCGAATTGTCTGCATGGTGCTGGTGGGGCTGAGCACCTTCGGCACGGCTGTCGCGTACTGGATTTTGTGGGAACTTCACCCGCTGTTCGCGTTCGCGTTCAACATCGTGGTGCTGTACCTGTCCATGGGCTTTCGCCACGAGAGCCATTCCTTTAGCGAGATTCATTTTGCACTGCGCACGGGCGAGCTCGAGCGCGCGCAGATCCTGCTGGCGACCTGGCTGGGCGGACGCTACGACGATGCGAGTGCGAGCGAGATTGCGCGCCTGTCGATCGAGCGGGCGCTGGTGGCGGCACATCGAAACCTGTTCGGCGTGGCGTTCTGGTTTGTGATCCTGCCGGGGCCGAGTGGCGCGGTGATGTATCGCGTGGCGCGCTTGCTGGCCGAGACCCGGGGCGCGCACCGGAACGTAGTCTCAGGCGCGTTCGGCCGCGCTGCGCAGCGGATGTTCGATGCGATCGATTGGCTGCCGGCGCGTGTCACCGCCACGACGCTCTCGGTGGTGGGCAACTTTGAAGATGCGGTTTATTGCTGGCGGTCGCAGGCAGTGCTGTGGCCGGACAGGTCGTCGGGTATACTGATCGCCACTGGCGGCGGCGCACTGGGCGTTCGGCTCGGAATGCCGGTTCATGAATCTGGCGTAATCGTCGATCGGCCCGAGATGGGCCTCGGAAGCGAGGCGGGCGTCGATCACATGCAAAGTACGGTAGGCCTGGTTTGGCGGGTGCTGCTGGTGTGTTTGTTCCTGCTTGTCCTGCTCGCGGCCGCGGGCTGGGTGGGCAGGTGACATGTTCTGATTTCAATAAGGGAGTGGGTTATGGCAAATCGTGAAGTCGTGGTTCTGAGTGCTGTTCGTTCCGCCGTAGGTGGCTTTGGCGGCTCGCTGAAGGACATGGAGCCTTCGGAGCTGGGCGCCGTGGTGGCGAAGGAAGCGTTCGCGCGCGCCGACGTCGATCCCAAGGCGGTGCAGTTCGCGGCGGTCGGCAACTGCATTCCGACCGACTCCCGCTATGCTTACGTGGCGCGCGTGGCGACGGTCAATGCCGGCATGTCGACCGATTCGGTGGCCTTCGCGGTCAACCGTCTTTGCGGCTCGGCGCAGCAGGCCATCATCAGCGCTGCCCAGTCCATCATGCTGGGTGATGCCGACTACGCCATCGGTGGCGGTGTCGAGGTGATGTCGCGTGGCACCTACCTGATGCCCGCGCTGCGCAGCGGTGCGCGCATGGGCGACACCAAGGCGATCGACGCCATGGTCGCCGTGTTGACCGACCCGTTTGGCGTCGGCCACATGGGGATCACCGCCGAGAACCTGTGCACCAAGTGGGGCATTTCGCGTGAAGAGCAGGATGCCTTCGCACTCGAGTCGCAAAAGCGCGCGGCCGCCGCGATCGCCGATGGCCGCTTCAAGAGCCAGATCGTCCCGATCAGCTTCGAGACCCGCAAGGGCACCGTGGTGTTCGATACCGACGAGCATCCGCGCATGACCACCCTGGAGGCGCTGGCCAAGATGAAGCCGGCGTTCAAGAAGGACGGTTCGGTCACCGCAGGTAACGCGTCGGGCATCAACGACGCGGCTGCGTTCCTGGTGCTGGCTGACGCCGCCAAGGCGGCCGCTGCCGGCCAAAAGCCGATCGCCCGCCTGGTGTCCTACGCCATCGCCGGGGTGCCGAACGAGATCATGGGCGAAGGCCCGATCCCCTCGACCAAGCTGGCGCTGCAGCGCGCCGGGCTCAAGCTGGACCAGATCGATGTGATCGAGTCCAACGAAGCCTTCGCTGCGCAATCGATCGCGGTGAACCGTGGTCTCGAGCTCGACACCGCCAAGGTCAACCCTAACGGCGGCGCGATCGCCCTGGGTCACCCAGTGGGCGCGACCGGCTCGGTGATCATCACCAAGCTGCTGCACGAGCTGATCCGTGTGAATGGTCGCTATGGTCTCGCCACGATGTGTATCGGCGGCGGCCAGGGCATCACCACGGTGTGGGAACGCGTCTAAGCGCAGCCTTCGCCCGATAAAAACCCGCGCGGCCGTAAGGCTGGCGCGGGTTTTTGTTTTTGTGGGGGGCAGCGCTCAGCCCTCGCCCCCCTTGTCCTTCTCCAGCTTGATCGAGGCCGAGTTGATGCAATAGCGCAGGCCGGTGGGCTGGGGGCCGTCTTCGAAGACGTGGCCGAGGTGGGCGCCGCACTGGTGGCACAGCACCTCGGTGCGGACCATGAAGTGGCTGCGGTCGATCGCGGTCTCGACGTTATCCGGCTCCGCCGCGGTCCAGAAGCTGGGCCAGCCGCAGCCGGCGTCGAACTTGTGCTCGGAGCGGAACAGCGGCGCGCCACAGCACACGCAGTTGTAGGCGCCCTTGTCCCACACGTCCCAGTATTCCCCGGTGAAGGCGCGCTCGGTGCCTTTTTCGCGGGTGATGCGGTATTGCGTGTCGGTGAGCTGGCGGCGCCATTCGGCGTCGGGTTTCGAGATTTTCGGGGGCATGGTCGGGGGCTCTTGCGCGGGGGCTTCTCAGTGTAGGTGGCGGGGCATCTGTTCGGCCTGGTCTTCGGGCATTTCGGCGTGCGCGACCTCGCCCTCGGGCGAAGGATAAAGCGGTGCACCGCAGTCGTCACAGTATTCCATCGGGAACTGGTGGTCGAGGAAGACGATGTCGCTGACGCCCGATTCGCGCAGCACGGTTTCGATCTGCGCGGCGCAGTCGGTGGTCTCGTCCTCGGCACCGAGCAGCGGCCACACCACGCCATGCACGACGGTGTCCTGGCCGCGCACGGTGAAGCCGATGCGGTATTCCTCCAGAGTGCGTTCCCGGAACGGGGCGATCACGGCGCGCAGGTTGGCGGCAGGCGTTTCGAGCGTGGTGCCGAGGAAGGCGACCGAGGCACGCACCGAGTAGGGCCGGCTGTCCTTGTCCGCAGCGCGGCTGGCGGCGAAATAGGATTCAGGCAGCACCAGATCGACCGCACAGCCCGGTAGCAGCGGGGTCAGGCAGGCGCCGCCCTGGGCGCGCCACTGCTCAAGCGCGGCGTCGCGGCTGCCGTCGGCTTCTTGCCAGCGGAACAGCGGGGTGTCGCGCGGCACCGCCACGGCAGCGAGTAGGTAGCGTGTGTCGGACAGGAACTGCGCGGTCTCGGGCATGCCTTCGGTTTCGATGTGCAGATCGAGATTATCGAGCGCGGCGCCGCAGATGACCTTGGCGAATTCGGCGGTCGAGCAGTAGCCCTGCGGCAACTGGTCGGGGCTGAACAGGAAGTCGGCGACCGAAAGCCTCGCGCCCCTGGCCAGCACATGGGCCTGCAGGTGCACACGCAGGTTGGCGAGCACGGCCGGGGCGATGCGGGTGGCGGCGATGCGGTAGCGCGACCAAGCCAGCACCGGGGCGGTGATCAGCACCAGGTCGTGATCGGGGAAGGCACCCGCGGCGCACTCGGCGCGCGACTCGATGTTGTCGGCGAGTTCGTCGTAAGCGCGCGCGTCGGCGCTGTAAAGGTGGTCGAGCGCAGTGTTGAGCACTTCCTCGTCGTTCTCGGTCAGGATCTGGTCGATCAGCGTGGAGAGTTGCTGCTCCCAATAGCGGTCTTCTACGCGGCTCCCGGATTCGGCCAGGCCGCTTGCGAGCCGGACGAGTTGTTCAGCCGTACGGCCAAGGCCGCCACGGCGCTTGAGGCGCGTTCTCTTCATTCGGAGGTCCTGTTGTTTCCTGTTGTACGGTGTCGGTCAGAAGCCCGGGCGTTCGACGCGGACAGTCTGCAGGATGGTAGCGGAGATTTCTTCGATCGATTTGGTGGTGGATTCCAGCCAGCGGATGTTCTCGCGGCGCATGAGCTTTTGCGCGGCATCGATCTCGTAGCGGCAGTTCTCCAGCGAGGCATAGCGGCTGTTGGGGCGGCGCTCTTGGCGGATCTGCGACAGGCGCTCGGGCGCGATGGTGAGACCGAAGAGTTTGTTGCGGTACTTGTGCAGTTCGCCGGGCAGCTTGTTGCGCTCGAAGTCTTCGGGGATCAGCGGGTAGTTGGCCGCCTTCACGCCGAACTGCATGGCGAGGTAGAGGCTGGTGGGCGTCTTGCCCGAGCGTGACACCCCGACTAGGATGACGTCGGCTTCGGCGAGCTCCCCATCCGATGAAATGCCATCGTCGTGGGCCATGGCGAAGTTGATCGCTTCGATGCGGTGCTTGTAGTTGAGGCTGTCGGCGATGCCATGGAAGCGGCCCACCGCATGGGTGGAGCGCAAGCCGAGCTCGCCTTCGAGCGGGCCGATGAAGCGTTCGAAGAGGTCCAGGTAGAGCGCATCGGCTTTGTGCAGTGCGTCAACCGTAGCTTGGTTCACGAGCGTGCTGAACACGATCGGACGTACGCCGTCGTCGACCGCGGCCTCGCGAATCTGCGTTGCGCAGTCGATCGCCTTGTCGATGTCGTCCACGAAAGGTGCGCGGACCTGGCGGAATTTTGCTTCGGGAAACTGCGCGAGCAGACTGTGTCCCAGTGTTTCTGCAGTGATGCCGGTGCCGTCGGAGACGAAGAAGACGGTGCGGCGGCGAATGTCGTTCATGATCTGGAGCCTTGATGCGGCCCGGATGGGCCGGAGACGTCGCGTATTGGGGCAAACCCTGTGATGCAGCACAGCAAAAAAAACCATAAACTCTTGGTTTCGATATTTTGCTTTCTCTCCAACATTTGCGGAAGCCACTCATGACTCGATACGTAATTCCTTTCAACGAACTGCGCATGACCGATGTCGAGAAGGTTGGCGGCAAGAACGCCTCTCTCGGCGAGATGATCAGCCAGTTGCCCTCGAGCGTACGTGTCCCGGGTGGTTTCGCGACCACGGCTGAAGCCTACCGCGAATTCCTTGCTCACAACGGCCTGGCAGACCGGATCAACGCCGCACTTGACGCGCTGGATGTGGATGACGTCGATGCACTGGCCAAGACCGGCGCGCAGATCCGCCAGTGGATCATCGACATTCCCTTCCCGGCCAAGCTTGAAGCCGAGATCAAGGCCGCGTACGAGCAGATCGCCGCCGAAGGCGAGGGCAGCTTTGCCGTGCGCTCGTCGGCGACCGCCGAAGACCTTCCGGACGCCTCCTTCGCTGGCCAGCAGGAAACCTTCCTGAACATCCACGGCTACGAGAACATCCTGCACGCGATGAAGGAAGTCTTCGCGTCCTTGTACAACGACCGCGCGATCGCCTACCGCGTGCACAAGAACTTTGCCCATGCCGACGTCGCGCTGTCGGCCGGCGTGCAGCGCATGGTGCGTTCGGACTCGGGCGCCTCGGGGGTGATGTTCTCGATCGACACCGAATCGGGCTTCGATCAGGTGGTGTTCATCACCGCCTCTTATGGCCTGGGTGAGACGGTGGTGCAGGGCGCGGTGAACCCGGACGAGTTCTATGTGCACAAGCCCACCTTGGCGCTTGGCAAGCCTGCGGTGATTCGCCGCAACCTGGGCTCCAAGCTGATCAAGATGGTGTTCACCGACAAGGCGGTGGCCGGCAAGTCGGTACGCACGGTGGATGTGCCCGAGGTCGACCGCAATCGCTTCTCGCTCACCGACCAAGACGTGCTCGAGCTCGCCCGCTATGCGGTGATCATCGAGCAGCACTACGGTCGGCCGATGGACATCGAGTGGGGCAAGGACGGGGTCGACGGCAAGCTTTACATCCTGCAGGCCCGCCCCGAGACGGTGAAGAGCCAGGACGAGGGCCTGGTGATGGAGAAGTACCGCCTCAAGCAGTACAGCAAGGCGCTCACCCATGGCCGCGCGATCGGGCAAAAGATCGGCGCCGGCGTGGTCCGTGTCGTGAGCGACGCATCCGAGATGAACCGGGTGCAGGCGGGCGATGTGCTCGTCACCGACATGACCGATCCCAACTGGGAGCCGGTGATGAAGCGCGCCAGCGCGATCGTGACCAACCGTGGCGGGCGCACCTGCCATGCGGCGATCATCGCCCGTGAGCTGGGCATCCCGGCGATCGTCGGCTGCGGCAACGCCACCGAGGTGCTGCATGAGGGCGAATCGGTCACCGTGTCCTGCGCCGAGGGCGACACCGGCTATGTGTATCGCGGCAAGCTGGAGTTCGAGGTCATCACCACCGACATGGGCAACCTGCCCGAGATTCCGGTGAAGATCATGATGAACGTGGGCAACCCGGAGCTCGCCTTCGAGTTCGCGCAGATCCCCAACGGCGGCGTCGGCCTTGCGCGCCTGGAGTTCGTCATCAACAACATGATCGGCATCCACCCCAAGGCCATCCTCGACATCGGCCAGGTGCCGGCCAACCTGCGTGACGAGATCCACCGCCGTTCGCGCGGCTACGCGACGCCCAAGCAGTTCTTCATCGAGAAGCTGGTCGAGGGCGTGGCCACCATCGCCGCGGCCTTCTATCCCAAGCCCGTGATCGTGCGCATGTCCGACTTCAAGTCGAACGAGTACCGCAAGCTCCTCGGCGGCGAGATCTACGAGCCGGAAGAAGAGAACCCGATGCTCGGCTTCCGTGGTGCCTCGCGCTACATCGCCCACAGCTTCCGCGACTGCTTCGAGATGGAAGTGGCGGCGATGAAGAAGGTGCGCAACGAGCTCGGCCTCACCAACGTGCAGATC
>QXGG01072842.1_pt1 | contig 17641 bp, 15 predicted proteins | sample 1982491 | NCBI WGS metagenome assembly QXGG01 (sample SAMN09924614, study PRJNA488089) | Wastewater metagenome, whole genome shotgun sequencing project. | isolation source: South African research farm wastewater | place: South Africa: Irene, Agricultural Research Council, Animal Production... | reverse complement strand
GGGCGTGGTATTGGCTCAAAAAAGAGTTGCAAGACTTCTGCAGCGCGCAAAACTGGCCCACGGGCGGCAGCAAGCAAGAGCTGACGGCGCGTGTGATGGCGGGCTTGTCGGCTCAGCCCTTGCCCGCCACGGCTTCCAGGGTCCCAAAGGGGGCCATGCCCGACAACCTCACGCAGCAAACGGTGATTGGCCCCGGCTGGCGGCTCAATGCCGCTTTGCGCAGTTTTTTTGTGGCGCACACCAGTCCCGCGTTTCGTTTCAACCAGGCCCTGCGCGACCTGTTCAAACACCCTGAAGGCCGCACACTGGGGCAGGCTTTGGCGGTCTACCAAGACAGCTGCGCGCAGGGTGTCGCGCCGATTCAGCGACAATTCCAGTTCAACCAGCACATCCGCGATCATTTTGCGCAGCACCCGGGCGCCACCCGCGCCCAGGCACTGCAAGCCTGGCGAGCCAAACGCCAGACACCGCAAGCCCTTGTTTTTTCTGCCGACACCGAATGAAACCCCTGACCTACACCCGCGCCCAGGCGCTGCCCGAGATCCTGAAAACCCGCATCGCCATCCTCGATGGCGCGATGGGCACCATGATCCAGCGCTTCAAACTGACCGAGGCCGATTACCGGGGTGAGCGTTTCAAGGACTTCCCCAAAGACGTCAAGGGCAACAACGAGCTGCTGAGTCTGACCCGCCCCGACGTGATCCGCGACATCCACGAAGGGTATCTGGCTGCGGGCGCTGACCTGATCGAGACCAACACCTTTGGTGCCACGACCATCGCCCAGGCCGACTACGACATGCAGCACCTGGCCCGCGAGATGAACCTCGCGTCCGCCAAATTGGCCCGCGCTGCCTGCGACAAGTTTTCCACGCCCGACAAGCCGCGTTTTGTGGTCGGCGCTTTGGGTCCTACGCCCAAGACCGCCAGCATCAGCCCTGATGTGAACGACGCCGGTGCCCGCAACGTGACCTTTGAAGAACTGCGTGCGGCGTATCACGAGCAGGTCGAGGCCTTGGTCGAAGGCGGCTCAGACGTGCTGCTGGTCGAGACGATTTTTGACACCCTCAATGCCAAGGCGGCGCTGTTTGCGATTGAAGAGTTTTTTGAAGCCAGTGGCGAACGCCTGCCCCTCATCATCAGCGGCACCGTGACCGACGCGTCGGGCCGCATTTTGAGCGGCCAGACCGTGACCGCGTTCTGGCACAGCGTGCGCCACGCGCACCCGCTGGCCATTGGCCTCAACTGCGCGCTGGGGGCCACGCTGATGCGCCCCTACATTCAGGAACTCAACAAGGTCGCGGGTGACACCTTCATCAGCTGCTACCCCAACGCTGGCCTGCCCAACCCCATGAGCGACACCGGGTTTGACGAAACGCCCGAAGTGACGAGCCGTCTGCTGCACGAGTTTGCCGCCGAAGGCCTGGTCAACATCGTGGGCGGCTGCTGCGGCACCACGCCCGACCACATCGGCGCGATCGGCAAGGCCGTGGCCCCGCTGGCGCCGCGCCATGTGCATGGCGGGTTCTTTTACAAAGAGGCGGCTTAAGTTCACCGCGCCCGGCGGTCAGTTTCTCCCCGTGGGAGGCCGCCCCTGCGGCCGAATGATTTCAGGGGCTTTGCGGCCATTCGCGAGCGGGGGCTCGCTCCCACAAAAATCCGCCTTCACCCAAAAGCAGCTTCATCTTCCAGCAGCATGCGCTGCAACTCGGCCAGCTCTTGCGGGGTCAGGCCAATGGCGCCATGTAAATAGTCGGTCATGCCGCCGTGCTGCGCATCCACCGCCTCAAACGCCGCATGCAAAAACTCAGGCTGCACTTGCCACAGCACCTTCATCACATGCGGGTGGCCTTGGCCTTCCAGGCGGGCATCGCGTTTGTACAGCTGGTTGGTCAACAGGTAGTCGTGCTCGATGGTGGCCCGATCAACCCCCAGCGCTGACAAAACCAGCGCCGCCGCAAAACCCGTGCGGTCTTTGCCCGCTGTGCAGTGAAACACCTGCGGTGTGGGCTGTTCCAGCAAATGTTTCATGAAGCGTCCATACGTGTCCGCGTTGCGGTTCACGAAATCGCGGTAGGTCTCGCGCATCAACTCCACAGTTTCTTCGGCCGTGGGCACCACACCCTGCGCCACCAAAGCCTGCATGCGCGCGATCACGGTGGGCTCGATGGTGAGCGCCACACGCTGCACGCCGGGAATGTCGTAGGGCGTCGCAGCGCATTCGGCCGCTCCGCGAAAGTCGAGGCTGTGTCCAATGCCCAGCGAAGCCAGACGCGCCAGGTCTTCGGACGTCAATCCCGCCAGATGGTCGGATCGAAAAATCTGGCCGCGCCGCACGCGGCGGCCGTCGGCGCTGCGGTAGCCACCAAGATCGCGAAAGTTCGAAGCGCCTTGCAGCAGCGCAGTGGGTACCGGGGTCATGGCCATCCAATCAGCAGTCAAAACATGGTTCCAAAAAACGTCATTGTCGCGTGCCGCTTCGCTTTGGGCAGTTGCCCCAGGCGACAAAGCCCATGGCGCACAAGGTGAAGCAATCGCACGCATGGCACAAGGCTTGCATAGCAAGGTCATGAACCTGGCATGTCATCCTTTACAACCAACGGTCAACGGCGTTTTGGGCGTCACCGAAGCCTGGCGCGACCCCTTGGGCCTGATGCTGGCTTCTACGGGCGAAGGGGTTTTTGGTGTGGATCTGGACGGCCTGTGCGTTTTCATCAACCCGGCTGGGGCCCGCATGATCGGCCTGGAGCCCGAGCAGGTGCTGGGCCAGAACATGCATGTGCTCACCCACCATTCACACGGCGATGGGGCCCATTACCCGATGGATGACTGCCCGATCTACAACGCCTTTCGTCAGGGCCAGCCCTGCCGCATTGACAGCGAGGTGTTCTGGCGTGCGGACGGCAGCAGCTTCCCGGTGGAGTACTCGAGCTATCCGGTGTTTGACCAAGGCCAGGTGCGTGGCGCGGTGGTGACCTTTGTCGACATCACCGAACGCAAGCAGGCCGAGCACGCCTTGCACCAGGCCAAGAACCAGCTGGAGCAGCGCGTGGCCGAGCGCACCCAGGCGCTGCAAACCGCTCTGCAGCAACTGCGCGAGCTCGCCGCCTGGTCCGAGGCTGTGCGCGAAGAAGAGCGCACCCGCATCGCCCGCGAGGTACACGACGAGCTGGGCAGCTTGCTGGTGGCGCTCAAGATGGATGTGGGTTGGCTGGACAAGCGCTTGTCCGAGCAGGCGCAACGAGCGGCCGAAGAGGCGCAAAGCATGCGCGAAAAGATGCGTGGCAAGTGTCAGAACATGAGCCGTTTGATCGAGAACGCGGTGGTCAATGTGGGCCGCATCATCACCGACCTGCGTCCCAGCATCCTGGACCACCAGGGCTTGTGGGACGCTCTGGCGTGGCAGGCGCAGGAGTTTGTGCAGTCGGCCGAGCAAGAGCTCAAGTGGTGCATGGATGTGAACGTGCAACGTGTTTTGCCCGAACCCATGGCCATGGCGGTGTTCCGCATATTTCAGGAGATGCTCAGCAACGTGGGGCGTCACGCCCGCGCTCGCACGCTGGATGTGGACATCGTCGAGCGCGAGGGCTGGTTGCACCTGTCGGTGGACGACGACGGTTGCGGGGCCGAGGCGCGGGTCTTCGAATCGGCGCAGGCCTACGGCATCATGGGCATGCGCGAGCGGGCGCGGCATTTTGGCGGGGTGATCGACATCGACAGCCAACCCGGCCGGGGCACCCGCATGCGCCTGTCCTTGCCCATGCCCCACCAGCCGCAGACGCCATGAAAACCCCCGTGCGCGTGCTGCTGGGCGACGACCACAAGATCGTGCGCGAAGGCTTGAAGATGGTGTTGGCCGACGACCCGGGCCTGCAGGTGGTGGCCGAGGCTGACACGGGCCCCGGTGTGCTGGACGCCGTGCAGGCCCTGCAAGGTCCGCAGGGGCTGGACGTGGTGCTGCTCGACATCGCCATGCCCGGCATGGACGGATTGGATGTGCTGCAAATCCTGCGGCGCGACTGGCCGGGGTTGCCCGTGCTCATGCTCAGCACCTACCCGGAAAAACAATACGCGGTGCGCTGCATCCAACTGGGGGCATCGGGTTATCTGAACAAAAGCACCGACACCGACGCCTTGATGGCCGCACTGCGCCGCGTGGCCGCAGGCGGCATGCATGTCTCGCCCACCACTGCCGAGGCGCTGGCCAGCCTGGTGAGCCAGGGCCGCACCAAAAGCGGGATCGAACAGCTCTCGCACCGTGAGCACCAGGTCTATCTTTTGTTGACGCAAGGCCACAGCGTGAGCGAAATTGGTGCGCAGTTGAGCCTCGCACCCAACACGGTGAGCACTTACCGTGCACGCATCCTGGAAAAGACCGGCACCAAGAACGATGTGGAGCTGGCTTTGTACGCGAAAAGCCTCGGAGCAGCGTATTGAGCGGGCCTGTCGGGACTAGAGCTGTTGTCAGCGTCTTTCTGTAGGACCTGGCTTCAGCTCCGACGTGGTTGAGGTGGCACATGGTTCATGTCGGGGCTGAAGCCGCCGACCTACCGGTCAACAGTTGCACCGAAACATTTGTAGGGCCAGCCCTACAGCACGTCGACAAGCCCCTCACGAAATGAAGCCACGCCCCACCGATGGCACGCATTCAACGATTTCTGGCCCACTGCTTGCATGGACCTGTGCATCTTCACTAGCGAGGTTGCCATGTCTGAATTTTTCGATCCGTACAACGCCGACCGTCCCCTGATGCTCAAGTGCAGCTGTGGCCGTGACCATTCGCCTGCCGACCACCACGCCGAAGTGGCCGCCGATGCCGCAGCCGTCCAACTGCGCGCCCGCTCCGAGACGGCCGAATTTGAGGCTTACAGCCAGGCATTCATTGAGGCCACGCTGGTCAAGTCGCTGTTCCCACACGACGAAGAGCGCCGCATGTTCCTGCGCGCCGTGGGTAAAAAGACCGCCATGGCGGCCATTGCCAGCGTGTTGCCCATGGCCAGTCTGCAAGCCATGGCGCAAGAAAAAGGGCCACTGGAAAAAACCAACCTCAAGATCGGTTTCATCCCGATCACTTGCGCCACGCCACTCATCATGGCGCAGCCGCTGGGCTTCTACCAAAAGCAAGGCCTGAACGTGGAAGTGACCAAGACCGCAGGCTGGGCCTTGATTCGCGACAAGATGATCAACAAGGAATACGACGCCACGCACTTCCTCTCGCCCATGCCCTTGGCCATCAGCATGGGTCTGGGCGCCAACGCCACCCCCATGAATGTGGCAACCATCCAGAACATCAATGGCCAGGCCATCACGCTGGCCATGAAGCACAAGAACAACCGCGACCCGAAGAACTGGAAGGGTTTCAAGTTCGCCGTGCCTTTCGATTACTCGATGCACAACTTCTTGTTGCGGTACTACCTGGCCGAAAACGGTATCAATCCTGACACCGATGTCCAGATCCGCGTGGTGCCTCCGCCAGAGATGGTGGCCAACCTGCGCTCGGGCAATATTGACGGCTTTCTCGGACCCGATCCGTTCAACCAGCGCGCGGTGTTCGACGAAGTGGGTTTCATCCACATCCTGACCAAGGACCTGTGGAATGGCCACCCTTGCTGCGCGTTCGGCACCAGCACCGAGTTCATCCAGAAGAACCCCAACACCTTCGCTGCCTTGTACCGCGCTGTCCTCACGGCCGCTGCCATGGCGCGCCAGCCGGGCAACCGCGAGCTGATTGCCAAGGTCATCTCGCCTGCGCAATACCTGAACCAGCCCGAGGCGGTGATCAGCCAAGTGCTCACGGGCAAGTTTGCCGATGGTCTGGGCAAGGTGCAAAACGTGCCCGACCGCGCCGACTTTGACCCCATGCCCTGGCAGAGCATGGCGGTGTGGATGCTGACGCAGATGAAGCGTTGGGGCTACATCAAAGGCGATGTGAACTACAAACAGATCGCTGAAAAAGTCTTCCTGATCACCGATGCGCGCAAGCACATGAAGGCGCTGGGTCACGAATTTGCGGCGACCACGCCTTACCCTAAACACAAGATCATGGGCAAAGAGTTTGACCCGGCCAAGCCCGAGGACTACCTCAAGAGCTTTGCGATCAACAAGATAGGTTGAGCCGCCATGAATACCACGCACCTCAATTTGCGCGCGGCCATGGTTTCGCTGCTCATGTTCCTGGTCTTTCTGGGGGCGTGGCAGCTGTCTGCCACGGCGCCTTCGGTGGCGGGTGCCGCCAAGGCGGGTATGACGGCCGAAGAGATCGAGTACCAGAAGATGATGGGCAAGGACCCTGGCGCCGTCAAAACCACGGGCTTTCCACCGCCTTTAGAAGTGGGCAAGGCCATGTTGGGCCATTTGGCCGACCCGTTCTATGACAAAGGCCCCAATCACAAAGGCATCGGCATCCAGCTGGCGCATTCTCTGGGGCGCGTAGCGCTGGGGTTCTTCCTGGCTGTGCTGGTGGCCTTGCCTGTGGGTTTCATGATCGGCATGTCGCCTCTCATGCGCAAAGCGTTTGACCCTTTCATTCAGGTGCTCAAACCCATCAGTCCGTTGGCCTGGATGCCATTGGCGCTCTACACCCTCAAAGACTCGGAAATCAGCGGCATCTTCGTGATCTTCATTTGCTCGGTCTGGCCCATGCTGATCAACACCGCCTTTGGTGTGGCCGCCGTCAAGCGCGACTGGCTCAATGTGGCCAGCACGCTGGAAGTGCAACCCCTGCGCAAAGCCTTTTTGGTTATCTTGCCCGCCGCAGCGCCCACCATCGTGACCGGCATGCGCATCAGCATGGGCATCGCCTGGTTGGTGATCGTGGCTGCCGAGATGTTGGTGGGCGGCACGGGCGTGGGCTACTTTGTATGGAACGAGTGGAACAACCTCTCGCTCGTCAATGTGATCTTCGCGGTGCTGGTGATTGGTGTGGTCGGCATGTTGCTCGACCTGGCATTTGCTCAGGTGCAAAAGGCGGTGACCTATGTGGAGTGACACCAGCGACCGCGGCTTCTCGGCACCTCCCGCAGCGGCTGCGGTGGCCCAAGCGGTGCCGCTTGTTTCTCCAAATTTTGCCCCGCAACCCAAGGCCAAAGCCATGAACGCTTTCCTCAAAATTGAAAAACTGGGCAAGGCCTACCAAAGCGACAAGCCTGTGTTTTCGGATGTGTCATTCAACATCGACAAGGGCGAGTTCGTCTGCATCATTGGTCACTCGGGCTGCGGCAAGACCACCATCTTGAATGTGCTGGCGGGCCTGGACACCGCCACGTCAGGCCACGCCTTCATGGACGGGCGCGAGATTGCAGGGCCCAGCCTGGAGCGCGGCGTGGTGTTCCAAAGCCACGCACTCATGCCTTGGCTCACGGTGCGCCAAAACATCGCCTTTGCTGTTCGGTCCAAGTGGCCTGAGTGGAAGACGCCGCAGGTCAATCTGCATGTGGAAAAGCACGTCGGCATGGTGGGTCTGTTGCACGCCATCGACAAAAAGCCCAGCCAGCTCTCAGGCGGCATGAAGCAGCGCGTGGGCATTGCCCGGGCCTTTGCCATTCAGCCCAAGATGCTTTTGCTCGATGAGCCCTTTGGTGCACTGGACGCATTGACGCGCGGCACCATCCAGGACGAGCTGATGGCCATCGTGCGCCAGACGCAGCAGACGGTGTTCATGATCACGCACGATGTGGACGAAGCCATTTTGCTGTCCGACCGCATCCTGCTCATGAGCAACGGCAACGATTCGGGCGGCAGCTATGTGCCCGGCGGCTTGGCCGAAGTGGTGGTCAACCCGCTGCCGCGTGAACGCACCCGCGCCCAGTTGCACCACCTGCCGGGCTACTACGACATGCGCAACCACATCGTCGACTTTTTGGTGTCACGCGCCAAAGCCCACTGATCTGTTTCTTTTTTATCAACCCCCCTCAAGAGGTCTTTCATGAACCGTTTAGAAGTCACCGAAAAAATCATCGCCACCAAAGTGGCCAAAGGCATCAAGTGGAGCGATGTGGCCGAGAAAGTCGGCCTGTCCAAAGAATGGGTCACCGCCGGGTGCCTGGGCCAAATGACTTTTGACGCCAAGCAAGCCAAGGTCATCGGCAAGATCTTTGGCCTCACCGCTGACGAGATCAAATGGCTGCAAGTTGTGCCCTACAAAGGCTCACTGCCCAGCCAGGTGCCCACCGACCCGCTGATCTACCGCTGGTACGAAATCGTCAGCGTCTACGGCACCACCATCAAGGAACTGATCCACGAGGAGTTTGGCGACGGCATCATGAGCGCCATCGACTTCAGCATGGACATCGTGCGCCAGCCCGACCCCAAGGGTGACCGCGTGAATGTCGTGCTGTCGGGCAAGTTTCTGCCTTACAAGCAGTATTGATCTGAGCCTTCGCATGGCCAACTTGTACTTGGGCGGTCCGAGTTGGCCATTCAGCCCGGCATGGGGAGGGTCGTCACTAGGCTGTGGAGGCGGTTAAAATCACGCATTCCCCAAGGAGCGTTGCAGCCCGCCGCCTTTCAGGCGCCGCAGGTCAGGCTTGGGCCGTTCAATGTCTGAATGATCTTGCACAACGACGCTCACCTGTTATCCCAAGGTGAGCCTGTGTCTGTTGTCGCGTCTTCCATCGTGTCTGTTCCCCCCATGAAGTTGTCCGGTCTGGAGCCTGTCTCCATCGGCACCGGTTCGCTGTTTGTCAACGTGGGTGAGCGCACCAACGTGACCGGCTCCAAGGCTTTTGCCCGCATGATCCTGAATGGCCAGTACGAAGAGGCCCTGGCCGTGGCGCGTCAGCAGGTCGAAAACGGCGCGCAGGTGATCGATGTGAACATGGACGAAGCCATGCTCGACAGCCAGGCGGCCATGGTGCGGTTTTTGAACCTGATGGCTGGTGAGCCCGACATCGCCCGCGTGCCGGTGATGGTGGATTCCAGCAAATGGACCGTGATCGAAGCGGGTCTGCGTTGCATCCAGGGCAAGGGCATCGTCAACTCGATCAGCATGAAAGAAGGCTTGGACGAATTCAAGCGCCAGGCCAAGCTGGTCAAGCGCTATGGCGCTGCGGCCGTGGTGATGGCGTTTGACGAAAAGGGCCAGGCCGACACCTACGAGCGCAAGATCGAGATTTGCGAGCGCGCTTACCGCGTGCTGGTCGATGAGGTGGACTTCCCACCCGAAGACATCATCTTCGATCCCAACATTTTTGCGATCGCCACCGGCATCGAAGAGCACAACAACTACGCGGTCGACTTCATCGAAGCCACGCGCTGGATCAAGCAGAACTTGCCGGGTGCCAAGGTGTCGGGCGGTGTGTCCAACGTGTCCTTCAGCTTCAGGGGCAACGACCCGGTGCGCGAAGCGATCCACACCGTGTTCCTGTACCACGCGATCAAAGCCGGAATGGACATGGGCATCGTCAACGCGGGCATGGTCGGCGTGTACGACGACCTGGAGCCCACGCTGCGCGAGCGGGTCGAAGACGTGGTGCTGAACCGCCGCCCTGACGCAGGCGAGCGCCTGGTGGAGATTGCCGACAGCGCCAAGGGCGCGGCCAAAGACGAGAGCACCAAGCTGGCCTGGCGCGGCACGCCCGAAGCGCCTGTGAGCGTGGCGCAGCGCCTCTCGCATGCGCTGGTGCATGGCATCACCGACTTCATCAACGAAGACACCGAAGCGGCTTATCAAGAAGTGTTGGCCCAAGGCGGTCGCCCCTTGCATGTGATCGAAGGCCCACTGATGGACGGCATGAACGTGGTCGGCGACTTGTTCGGCCAGGGCAAGATGTTTTTGCCGCAGGTGGTGAAAAGCGCCCGCGTGATGAAGCAGGCCGTGGCGCATTTGTTGCCCTACATCGAGGCCGAAAAACTCGCGCAAGAAGCCGCAGGCCAGGACGTCAAAGCCAAGGGCAAGATCGTGATCGCCACCGTCAAGGGCGATGTGCACGACATCGGCAAGAACATCGTCACCGTGGTCTTGCAGTGCAACAACTTCGAAGTGGTCAACATGGGCGTGATGGTGCCCTGCCACGAAATCCTAGCCAAGGCCAAAGAAGAAAACGCCGACATCATTGGCCTGTCCGGCCTGATCACGCCCAGCCTGGAAGAGATGCAGTACGTGGCCAGTGAGATGGAAAAAGACCCGTACTTCCGCGAGCGCCAGATGCCGCTCTTGATTGGTGGCGCCACCTGTAGCCGTGTGCACACCGCCGTCAAAATCGCACCCAACTACTCCGGCCCCGTGGTCTATGTGCCCGATGCGTCGCGCAGCGTGGGTGTGGCGCAGGGTTTGCTGTCCGAGCAGGCGGCCAAGTTCATCGCCGACCTGAACACCGATTACGCCAAGGTGCGCGAGCAGCACGCCAACAAAAAACAAACGCCGATGTGGACGCTGGCGCAGGCCCGCGCCAACAAGACGCCGATCGACTGGTCGCAAGGCGTGCCCTCTGCGCCCAAGTTCATTGGTCGCCGTGTGTTCAAGAACTACGACCTGGCCGAAATCGCGCAGTACATCGACTGGGGTCCGTTCTTCCAGACCTGGGACCTGGCCGGGCCTTTCCCCGCGATCCTCGACGACGAAGTGGTGGGCGAGCAGGCGCGCAAGGTGTATGCCGATGGCCAGGCCATGCTGCAAAAAATCATCGACGGCCGCTGGGTCACGGCCAACGCGGTGCTGGGCCTGTACCCCGCCAACAGCGTGCATGACGACGACATCGCGCTCTACACCGACGAGTCGCGCAGCCAAGTGGCCATGACCTGGCGCGGCCTGCGTCAGCAGACCGAGAAACACCTGATCGATGGCGTGATGCGCCCCAGCCGTTGCCTGGCCGACTTCGTCGCACCGCAAGGCACAGCCCCAGACCATGTGGGCGTCTTCGCTGTCACCGCTGGCATTGGCGCCGACAAACGCGCCGCCGCTTTTGAAGCCGCACACGACGACTACAGCGCCATCATGCTCAAGTCTCTGGCCGACCGTTTGGCCGAAGCGCTGGCGGAGTGCCTCCACAAAAAAGTCCGTACCGACCTGTGGGGTTACGCCGCTGGCGAGGCGTTGAGCAATGAAGAATTGATTGCCGAAAAATACCAAGGCATCCGCCCCGCACCCGGCTACCCCGCCTGCCCTGACCACAGCGCCAAAAAAGCGATGTTCGACTTGCTGCAATGCGACGACATTGGCATGGGCCTGACCGAAAGCCTGGCCATGACGCCTGCGGCCAGCGTGAGTGGTTTTTACATCGCCCACCCCGAAGCGCAGTATTTCAACGTGGGCAAGGTGGGTGAGGACCAGGTGCAAGACCTGGCGCAGCGCAGCGGTGTGGAAGTCAAAGATCTGCAGCGTTTGTTGGCCCCCAACCTGTGACCGCCATGCTCAACTTCTGGACGGCCTGCGGCCACCAACACCTGACGCGCAACGCGCGTGGCTGGATGGCCCCCACGCCCGACTACTGGCGGCTTTGGTTGCAGCGCCCCGAGCTGGCCTTGGTGCCCGAATCGTGCAAAGCCGAAAAGCGTTTGCACCAGGCCCTGTTGGATGATCCTTTGATGCCCGTGTTGCCTGCACAACTTCAGGCCTTCAAGGACGACGATGCGCGGGAGAACTACCAACTGTTCTTGCGCTTTCGCGATGAGGTGCAAGCCGCTGGCTCGCTGGAGTCGGCCTACATGGCTTGGCAGCAAAGCGGCAACATTCAGCTGCCTCCGCTGTTCATCGACCTCGTGGTGCAGGCCATCGTGTGCAATGTGCTGACCGATGTGCAGGACGCCTGGGTCTGGCGTGCGGCCGAGCTGCTGTTTCGGCGTCAGCGCATCACCATCGAAGGCGGTCGCGTGCTGTCGGGCGACAGCGACACACTCGATAGCCTCAAATCCACAGGTGGCCTGGGCGAGATGGGGCGCCTCTTGATGGAGGGCGGCGCCACGCTCAAGGCGGTCGATGTGAAGGTGCTGCACCCGGACAACGCCGAGCGCTATTTTGCGCAGCGCGAAGGCCTGGGCCGCTATGCGTTCTTGCTCGACATGACGCACGAGCTGCAAAACGAATTGCCGCACGGTTTGATTTTGAGCATGGTCAACGCCCGCTCTGGGCTCAAGGCCTTGTCGGTGGTGCTGGCTCGTTGGGTGCAGCACTTTTTGGGCGTGGCCGTCAGCATCGAGCCGGTGCAAAAAGTCGACGACCCGGCTTGGCGTTGGCATGTGGGGCTGGACGTGACCGCGACCGCTTTGCTGAATGACCTCTACCAAGGCGTCGAGCTGTACAACAAACGCCAGCAGCAACTCATCAGCCTGTTCAAATTGCGTTTTGACAACCCACAGCACATGCGTGCCGATGTGCAAGGCAAGCCGGTTTATTTGGGCTTGGCCATGAACGAGCAAGGCTTGCTCAAGCTCAAGCCGCAAAACCTGTTGCTGAATTTGCCGCTGGCAGGCCAAGTCTGAGCAGCTGGGGTCGCTGCACGCTGGGGCTGGTCCGCTGTGTGAGCTGACGAACGGACCCGAGGCGAAAGTCGATTCACCCTCCCCCCGGTCATGACACAACAAGGGGCACGGCAATGGGATCTGGTCGAATGCACACGGGCGTTGCCGTCCTTTTGTACACCGCCATGGCTTCTTCTTTCGCCATAGACATCGAGCCTTACACCGCAGAAGGCTTGCGCAAAAGACAACACGCCGGAGAGGTGGTGTCGCTCTCCTTTTATGCGAAATGGTGCGCAACCTGTCTCATGCAAGAGAAGGTGTTTCACAGCCTCAAGGGCGATGACACCGTGCCGGGAACCTTGCTGGTGGTGGACTATGACCAATCGCGCAAGATCATGCAAAAGCTCCACGTTCATGCGCAGTCCACCTTGATTGTTTACAAGGGCCATGTGGAACGCCACCGATCTGGTGGACTGACCGATCCGCATGCTTTGCGGCGGGCTTTGCAGTCGGCGCAATGAGTCAGGAGGCCGCATGGATATGGCTGTATCACACTGGGGCTTGAGCTGGCTGTCGGGCAACTTGAGCGTTTTGTCGCCGTGTGTCTTTCCTCTGCTGCCCCTGGTGCTGGGCGGGCTGGCGCCGGGCAACCGCCTGGCCCCTTTGGCCATGGGTGCCGGCATGGCGGTGTCCTTTGCATTGCTGGGTGTGTTGCTGGGCGCATTGGGGCCTGCGGTGGGCGTGGACAGTGGCCATGTGCGGACCTTTGGCGCGGTGTTGCTGATGCTCATGGGTGCATGGATCTGGATGCCATTCCAAAATGAACGGTTCACGCAATGGATGACGCCACTGGCCAGTAGCGCCAACGACTGGGCAGCGCACCTGCATGGCGAAACCCTGAGGGGTGCCTTCGGACTCGGGGCTTTGCTGGGCTTGGTGTGGAGTCCCTGCTCGGGGCCATTGCTGGCTTCTGCCTTGATCATGGCCGCCAGCGACGGTGGGGCGTGGTCCGGCGCTGTGGTGCTGGGGTTTTTCGGCCTGGGCGCGGCCACGCCATTGGTGGCGGCGGCGTATGTCTCCCGGCCTTTTTTCGAATCGGTTCGCCGACGTGTGGAAAGCCGCAGCGCCCGGGGCAAGAAAATCATGGGCGCCGCCATTTTTGCAACCGGCCTGACCGTGGCGTCCAACGCCGACAAATGGCTGGAGGCGAAGATCCTGCCCTGGCTGCCGCCAAGCTGGCTGCAGGCCATTGCCCTTTTTTGAATGACCGGAAAATTTCAGCGCCCAAGGATGACCTTGAACGGCCTGAAAATGGCCATTGTCTGTAAGCTACAGGTTTTGGTGGCCACGAGCGTTGCCACACAAATCCCTTGATGCACTTTGCCAGTGAACCCACGGCATCCACCTCCATGAGCGCTTTCCTGAACACCCGCCGCCGCCAGGCCTTGGCCCTGATCGGCACCATGACCTGCACACCCTGGCCTGCCCTGGCCAACACGCCTTGGCCTGCCAGTTGGCGTGACACCGAACGCGCGGCCCGTGGCCAGACCGTGTACTTCAATGCCTGGGCGGGCAGCGAGCGCATCAATGCCTACTTGCAATGGGCCGCGTCCGAATTGCAGCGCGACTTTGGCGTCAAGCTGCAGCACGTCAAGATCAGCGATGCGTCCGATGTCGTCAAGCGGGTGCGTGCCGAAAAGCAGGCGGGCCGCAAGGACACGGAAGGCACGGTGGACCTGGTCTGGATCAATGGCGAGAACTTTGCCGCCATGAAGCAAGGCGGCTTGCTGTCAGCGCCTTTTGCCCAAACCTTGCCGAATTTCCAGTGGGTGGACACGGTGGGCAAGCCCACCACGCTGGTGGATTTTTCGGTGCCCACCGAGGGCTTGGAAGCCCCCTGGGGCATGGCCCAGCTCACGTTTTTTGCCGACGCCAAGCGCCTGCCTAAACCACCGCAAAACATGGCCGAGTTGCTGGCCCTGGCCCGCCAGCAGCCCGGGCGCATCACCTACCCGCGCCCCCCTGAGTTCCACGGCACCACCTTCATCAAGCAGGCCTTGATCGAGCACGCGCCGGATGTGAAAGCGCTGGCCCAGCCCGTGACCCCCGCCACATTGGAGGCACAGGCCGCGCCCTTGTGGCGTTTCCTGGATGCGCTGCACCCGCACTTGTGGCGCGCTGGCAAACAGTTTCCGCAAAACTCGGCAGCCGTGCGCCAGATGATGGCCGATGGCGAGCTCGTGATGGCGCTGACCTTCAACCCGAAGGAGGCGGCCAATGAGATCGCTGCCAAGCGCCTGCCCGCCACGGTGCAGAGTTGGCAGTTCGCCAAGGGCACGATTGGCAACACGCACTTTGTAGCCATCCCCTACAACGCACCCAGCAAAGCGGGGGCGCAGGTGGTGGCGAACTTTTTGCTGTCACCCGCCGCGCAAGCGCGCAAGGCCGACATCGACGTGTGGGGCGACCCGACGGTGCTGGACGTGGCCCGCTTGCCAGCCGCTGAGCGTGCACGTTTTCAATCGGCCTCGCGCCCTGGGCAAGTGGCTGTGACGGCACCCGTGTTGCCCGAGCCCCATGCCTCGTGGGTGGACGCGCTCGAAAAAGAGTGGGTGCGCCGTTATGGCGTGTGAGATGGCCGCTGCTTGTTTTTGTAGGTCGGCGGCTTCAGCCCCGACATGGGGTCTGATCACCGCCAATGTCGGAGCTGAAGCTCCGACCTGCAGGACTTGAGGTTCATGGGGGCCGTGCTGCTGGCCCTGATCGCTGGCCTGCCCATGGGCTGGGCGTTGTGGGCTGCGGCATCGCAAGTGTTCGATGCACAAGCCTGGCAAGCCCTGTGGACTGATCCGCAAACGCTGCGTGCTTGGTGCATGACCCTGTGGACCGGTCTGGCCTCGACGGTGCTGGTGTGGTGGACGGTGGCGCGCTCATTGGCGAGCGGCTTCATCCGCCAGCAATTGGCCCGGTGGCTCAGCCATCTGCCCCCATGGCTTGCCACGCCGCACGCGGCCTTGGCCATTGGCCTGTTGTTGTGGCTCTCGCCCAGCGGCTGGGCTTTGCGCCTGGCGTCGCCGGGCCTCACGGGCTTTGACGCGCCGCCGCCTTGGCCCACCACGCAAGACCCCTGGGGCCTGGGTTTGATTTTGGCGCTGTGGCTCAAGGAGGTGCCGTTTTTGCTGTGGGTGGCCGCCACGCAATTGCAGCGCGAAGACCTGCGCCGCCGCTGGCAAGCTGAATTGGCCTTGGCCCAAACCCTGGGCCGCACCCCCGGGCAAGCCTTTGCCCAAGTCGTCTGGCCGCAGCTGGCCCCACGCTTGCGTTGGCCGCTGCTGGCGGTGCTAGCTTATGGCCTCACGGTGGTGGACATGGCGCTCATCATCGGCCCCGCGTCGCCGCCCACCTTGGCGGTGCTGGCCTGGCAATGGCTGGGTGATGCCGATGCCGCCATGCAGGCGCAGGGCGCAGCAGCGGCGGGGTGGCTGACGGGCACGGTGTTGCTGGCGGGCGTGCTCACTGTGATGGCGTTGCGAGTGGTCGCGGCCATGCACAAATTCGCGAGCAGGGGCTCGCTCCCACAAAAAATGCTGCCTTGGGTTGGGCGTTTTTGTGGGAGGCTGCCCCTGCAGCCGAATGGTCACTCAAGCAAACATGCGCATTCAGCAGCAGGGCTCTCGCGCGGTCGAATGTCCGGCCTGGCGCTCGCCATCGGCGGTGCCTACCTCGCCGTCTGGTTCGCACTCGCAGTGGGCAGCGTCTCGGGTGTCTGGCCTTTTCCGCAGGTCTGGCCATCCTTTTGGACCCTGGATGCTTGGTCGCAGGTGCTGGGCAGTGCCAGCTCGGTCAGCACCACCTTGGGTTTGGCGGCGGCCTCGGCCAGTGTGTGCCTGGTCTGGTCTGTGGCCTGGCTGGAATGGGCACCGCGCCGTTGGCAACAGGCCTGGCGGCCATGGTGGCTGCTGCCGCTGGTGTTGCCCTCGGTGCTGTGGGTGGTGGGCCTCTACAGCGTGGCGCTGCAGTGGCGGCTGGAGGGTCAGTGGCTGGGCCTGCTGCTGGCTCATGCGGTCATGGTGTTGCCGTATGTGCTGTTGGCCTTGGAACCCGCTTATATGGCGGTCGATCCGCGCCAATCGGCCGTGGTGGCCAGCTTGGGTCAGGGCCGCTGGACCGAGTTGGTGCGCATCAAATGGCCGTTGCTCAAACGCGCCATCGCCTCGGCCTGGGCGGTGGGTTTTGCGGTCAGTGTGGCGCAGTATTTGCCCACCTTGTATGTGGGTGCGGGGCGCTTTGCCACGGTGACCACCGAAGCTGTGACGCTGGCATCTGGTGCACAGCGCTCGCTCATGAGCGCTTATGCGGCCTTGCAGATGCTCTTGCCCGTGTTGGCCTTTGCCTTGGCCGCTTACTTGGGCAGGCCACGCCAATTTGAGAAGATCGGGCCCATGAAAGACAACCCATGAACGCGGGACTTCAGATCGACATCGAACGCTTGGGCACGGCGGCGCAGACCTTGGTGCAAGACCTGCACCTGAAAGTGCCCGCTGGCGAGATCCTCACGCTGATGGGGCCGAGCGGTTGCGGCAAAAGCTCGGTGCTGGCGGCCATCGCAGGCACGCTGGCCAGCGTGTCCGAAGGCTTGCAGCCTTTGCAGTTTTCGGGCCGTGTGCGGTTGAATCGCCGCGACCTCACGCTGCTGCCCACGCACCTGCGCGGTGTCGGCTTGGTGTTTCAGGATGCTTTGCTGTTTGCCCACATGACGGTGGCCGAAAACCTGCTGTTTGCGGTCCCCCGCGCCTTGCCGCTTGCACAGCGCCAGGCGCGTGTGCAACAAGCGCTGCAAGAAGCTGAGTTGAGCGGCATGGGCGAGCGTGATCCATCGACCCTGTCGGGTGGGCAACGCGCCCGCGTCGCGCTCATGCGGGCGCTGCTGGCCGAGCCGCAAGCGCTGTTGCTCGACGAGCCGTTTTCCAAACTCGACGCCGCCTTGCGCGCCCAGCTGCGCCCGTGGGTGTTTACGCATGTGCGCGAGCGGCGCATCCCGGTGGTGCTGGTCACCCACGACGAACAAGACGTGGCCGACCCCCAGCGCGTGGTGCACTTGCGCGCCGCCGAAGAAAGCCCCAACCATGTTTGACCGCCACGCCCAAATCTTTTTGCGCCCCGTACTGAACGCCGCCGCACGCGGCTTGGTGCGCGCAGGCATCAGTGCCGACGCGCTGACTTGGCTGGGCTTTGCCATCGGCATGGC
>QXGG01066539.1_pt1 | contig 17760 bp, 14 predicted proteins | sample 1982491 | NCBI WGS metagenome assembly QXGG01 (sample SAMN09924614, study PRJNA488089) | Wastewater metagenome, whole genome shotgun sequencing project. | isolation source: South African research farm wastewater | place: South Africa: Irene, Agricultural Research Council, Animal Production... | reverse complement strand
GTCGGGTTCGAGGCCGGTCATCTCCATGTCCAGCCATATCAGCGTCTTCGGGTCCTGTGCCATAATCCATCCGCCTTTTTCGGGCACCTTGGTGCGAAACAATCAAGGGCGCGATTGTGTCACAGTTCCTGTCCGCCCCGACCCGAGGGCAGATGACCCTGTGAAGAGCCTGCTTCAGGACTCGCCGGCCTTTCCAATCCTCGCCACCGGAACCGCGATGAACGCCTTTGCCCTTCTCTTCGTCGGCCTGCTGCTGGCCGGCGTGGCCGCCAAGCTCGCCCTGATGCGCCGCCACGTCCGCCACGTGCAGGCCCACCGCGACACCGTGCCCGAAGCCTTCGCGGCGTCGATTCCCCTGTCGTCCCACCAGCGTGCCGCCGACTACACCACCGCCCGCGCCGGCCTTTCGACGCGGCAGACCATGGCGAGCGCCGTCTTCCTGCTGGTGATGACGCTCGGCGGCGGGCTGCAGGCGGTGCACGACGCCTGGTCGGCCGTGCTCGCACCGGGCAGCCTCGGCCACGGCGTGGCGCTGCTCGCCACACTCGCCGTGCTCGGTTGGGTGCTGGAATTGCCCTTCGTCCTCACCCGCACCTTCGTCATCGAAAAGAAGTTCGGCTTCAACCGCATGACCCCGCGCCTGTTCGTCACCGACACGGTGCGCGAAGCCGTGCTCGCGGTCGTGATCGGGCTGCCCCTGCTCGCGGTGGTGCTGTGGATCACGAGCTCGATGGGCGAGCTGTGGTGGCTGTGGGTGTGGGCGTTCTGGCTCGGCTTCAACGTGCTGGTGATGCTGGTGTGGCCCACCTTCATCGCGCCGCTGTTCAACAGGTTCACCCCGCTGGCCGACGCCGCGCTCAAGGCCCGCGTCGAGGCCCTGCTCGCACGCTGCGGCTTCCAGTCCAAGGGCTTGTTCGTGATGGACGGCTCGCGCCGCTCGGCGCATGGCAACGCCTACTTCACCGGCTTCGGCGCCGCCAAGCGCATCGTCTTCTTCGACACCCTGCTCGACAAGCTCAACGCCGACGAGGTCGAGGCGGTGCTCGCGCACGAGCTCGGGCATTTTCGCCATCGCCACATCTTCAAGCGCCTGGCCGTGCTCGCCCCGGCCAGCCTGGGCATGCTCGCCGCGCTCGGCTGGCTGATGCAGCAGCCGTGGTTCTTCTCGGGCCTGGGCATGACGGCCACCGACATCGCGAGCGCGCTCGCGCTGTTCATGCTGATCCTGCCGGTGTTCACCTTCCCGCTCGCGCCCTTCTTCAGCCACTGGTCCCGTGTGCACGAGTACGAGGCCGACGCCTACGCCGCCAGCCAGACGCGCGCGGCCGACCTGGTCGCCGCGCTGGTCAAGCTCTATCGCGACAATGCCTCGACGTTGACGCCGGACCCGCTGTACTCGCGCTTCTTCGACTCGCACCCGCCCGCGGCGCTGCGCGTCGCGCGGCTGCAGGCCCTGCAGCAGTGACGCCCCACCAGAAAGAGAGGAGACAAGCATGAAAACAAGCCTTTACGCCACCGCAACCAGCGCCGTCCTGCTGGCGCTGCCGCTGGCCGCCCAGGCCGACCCCTTCCCCGGCGCCGACCTGGCCGCCGGCAAGGACATGCATACCCGCCTGTGCGTGGAGTGCCACGAGCGCAAGTACGGCGGCGAGGACGGCTCGGCCATCTACCTCCGCCCCGATCGCCGCGTCACGACGCCGAGCGCCCTGTCGCAGCAACTGACCGCGTGCACGACGATGCTCAACCTCGACCTCTTCCCCGAAGACGAGCATCACCTCGCGGGCTACCTGAACAAGCTCTACTACAAGTTCGAGTGAAAAAAAGCCCCCACCCCGCAAAACCCACCGAAGCGCGCCTGAAGGGCGTCATCGTCGCCGCCTTCGGCCGCCACTACGAAGTCGACACCGCCGCCGGCCGCCTGCAGTGCTACCCGCGCGGCAAGAAGAGCAGCTACGCCTGCGGCGACGAGGTCGAGATCGTGCGCGGCGGCGACGGTCAGGGCGTCATCGAGAAGCTCACGCCACGCCGCAACCTGCTGTGGCGCTCGGACGCCTTCCGCGAAAAGCTGATCGCCGCCAACCTCAGCCACATCGTCATCGTCGTCGCCACCGAACCCGGCTTCTCCGACCTGCTGGTGTCGCGCTGCATCGCCGCCGCCGAGAGCCAGGACATCACGCCGCTGATCGTGCTCAACAAGGCCGACCTCGAAGGCCGCCTGCCCGGCGCGCGCGCGCAGCTCGAGCCCTTCCGCAAGCTGGGCTACGAGGTCATCGAGGTCTCGGCCCTGCACGGCGCGGACGGCCTGCGCGCGCGGCTGAACACGCTGCACGCGATCTTCGTCGGCCAGTCGGGCATGGGTAAATCGACCCTGACCAACGCGCTGATCCCGGAAGCCAACGCGGCCACGCGCGAGATCTCGGACGCGCTCGACTCGGGCAAGCACACGACCACCTTCGCGCGCCTGTATCCGCTGGCGGTGGGCGGCGAGGCCACCAAGGCCTCCGCGGCAATGGCGGCCGATCCCGCACCCGCTGGCTGGCTGATCGACAGCCCCGGCCTGCAGGTCTTCGGCCTGGCCCACCTGACGGCAGACAGCCTCGCCGAGGCCTTCATCGAGTTTCGCCCCTTTCTCGGCAAGTGCCGCTTCCGCGACTGCCGCCACGACAGCGAGCCGGGTTGCGCGCTGCTCGGCGCGGTGGAGTCGGGGCAGATCCACCCGCGGCGCTGGGAGCACTTCCGCAACATCCGCAGCGAGATCGCCGCGGCGAAAAAGCTCAATCCGGGCTGGTGAGTCTGCCGCGCCAGCAGGTAAAGCCCCCGACCGAACTCCGCACCAAACTGCCCATCCGGGCGGATTCAAGGGCGCGACCGAGCGTCCTCAGCGCGCGAGCAGGAAGTCGCGCACCACGGCGATCTGCGCCGGATCCATCAGCATCGGGGCGTGGCCCACGCCGGCGAACTCCACCGTCCGCGCACACGGACCGCGAACCGCCATCGCGCCCAGCGTGGCCGCCTCGAGCAGGTCGGAGTCGGCGCCGCGCAGCGCCAGCGTCGGGCAGCGGACGGCCTCGTACACCGGCCACAGGTCGATGTCCTCCAGGATCGGCGCTGCCCGGAAGACGTCGCCGAGCCCCGGGTCGTAGACCATCGCGAGCCCGCCCTGCCCGCCGTCCACCGGGCGCACCGAATGCACGGTCAGATGGCGCCATTGCGCATCGGTGAGCGCACCGAAGGATGCAGCGACCTGGCGAATCCAGGCCTCCGCCGCGTCCATGGTCGGGAACACCGGCGCCCGGCCCACGTACTGCGCGATGCGCTGCAACGAGATCGAGGTGATGACCGGCCCCACGTCGTTGAGCACCAGCCGGGTGATCGGTGTGCGCGGCTGGCTCGCCAGCAACATGCCGATGATCCCGCCCATCGAGGTGCCCACCCAGTGCACCTCGTCCACGTTCAGGCGCGCGATCAGGGTGACCATGTCGTTCGCATACACCGGAAAGCCGTAGTCGGCCTTCACGTCCAGCCAGTCGCTGCGGCCGCGCCCGACCACATCGGGGCAGACCACGCGGTACTCGTCGGCCAGCGCGCGCGCCAGGTGGTCGAAGTCGCGCCCGTTGCGGGTGAGGCCATGCACGCACACCAGCACCCGAGGGTTGGCCGGGTCGCCCCACTCGGTGTAGGCCATGCGATGCAGCCCGTGCGGGCCCATGCACTGCACCGAAGCCTCGCGCATGGCGGGGACCGGCGGCGGGGATGCGTGTAGAGAATGCTGCGGCGCGGGCTGGAGGGACATGGTCGTGGCGATCGGCGAACCGGGACTATCGAAGGCCCAGAGTCTAGCCCGAAGCGGCGATCACGGCGCAAACCGCGTGCGCCGCCCGGCGGGCGAACCGCTCAGCGTCCGTGCCAGTAGCGTGGCGTCCGCTCGCGTTCGCCAAACACACTCACGCCCTCGTCGGCATCGGCCGAGAACACCACGCCGATGGCCCCCTGCGCGTCGGTCCGCCAGTTGCGCGCGCCCGCTTCGGCCCAGCGCGCCCACACCTGCGGATGCGGATGGCCGAACGCGTTGCGATAGCCCAACGAGTGCACCACGTGCGCCGGCAGCGTCGCATCGACGAAGGCCGGTGATGACGACGAACGGCTGCCGTGATGGGCGCTGACGACGACCTCGCTGCGCAGGGCCGTGGCCGGCAGACGCGCAAGCAAGGCCGCCTCTGCCGCCACCCCGATGTCGCCGGTGAGCAGCACGGCGCCCGACGGCCCCGAAACCCTCACCACGCACGAGGCGTCGTTGTCGTGACCGGACGCCGAAAGCAGCCCGGCCGCCGGGTGGAGCACTTCGAAGCGCACGCCGTCCCAGGTCCACGGCGGCGCACCGGCGCACGGGCGCAGCTTCGTACTCGAGGGCCAGGGCTCACCCCGCCGCGGCGCGCCATCCGCAGCTTCGATCAGCGCCTCCGGCTGCCCGGCCAGCACCTCGCCGACCGGAAGCGCGCCGATCACGCTCGCCGCGCCGCCGACGTGATCGACGTCGCCGTGCGACAGCACCAGGCGGTCGATCGCGCGCGTGCCGGTCGCGCGCAGGTACGGCAGGATCACCCGACTGCCGGCATCGGCCTCGCTGCCGTAGGGCGGGCCCGCGTCGTAGAGCAGATCATGACTGCGCGTGCGCACATGCACCGCCAGCCCCTGCCCCACGTCGAGCACCCGCAGCTCGAAGCCGCCGGCCAAGGGCCGCGCGGGCTGCCAGGCCAGCAACCCGCCAAGCAGCACGGGCGCGGCGAGCCGCCCCGGCGTGGCGCGCGGCAGCAGCAGCACCGCCACCGCCACCAGCCCGCCGGCGAGCAGCCAAGGCGGTGGCGTCGGCTGCTCCCACAGCGCCTCGTCCCACGCTGCGAGCACGTTCAGCGCCTTCATCATCAAATCCGCGGCGACCTCCGCGGGCACGAGCAGCGCGGCATTCGGCCACGGCAGCGCGAGCAGCACCAAGGGCGTGATCACGAAGCTCACCACCGGAATCGCCACCAGGTTCGCCAGCGGCGACAGCAAGGGGAAGGACTGGAACTGCGCCAGCAGCAGCGGAATGAGCGCGACGCTGATCGCAAGCTGGACGCGCACCGCGCCACGCCATCCGGTGCGCGCGCGAACACGTCCGCCGACGCTGGCAAGGATGATCGCCACCGCGCCGAAGGACAGCCAGAACCCCGCCGACAGCACCGCCCACGGATCGGCCACCAGCACCACAAGCAGCGCGATCGCCAGCACGCGCGAGGGCGCGACCGCCCGTCCGCTGAACAGCACCCACACCGCCACCGCGAGCATCAGCCAGGCGCGCAGCACCGGAATGCCGAGCCCGGCCAGCAGGGCATAGGCGCTCGCCCCCGCCAGCGCCGCAAGCGCGCCGGCCTTTTGCGCCGGCACGCGCAGCGCCAGCACCGGCAAGCGCCGCCACAGCATCCCCACCGCACCGCCGCAGAACAGTCCGACGAGCGCGATGTGCAGGCCGGAGATGGACACCAGATGCCCGACGCCGGTGCGCCGGAACACCTCCCAGTCCTGCGCGGAGATTCCGCCCTGCTCGCCCACCGCGAGGGCCACCATCAGGCCACCGTGGTCGCCGTCGGGCATGGCGGCAAGCAGACGCTCGCGCACCACGGCGCGGATCCGGTGCACCTGCTGCATCGGGCCGCCGCCGCCATCGTCGCCACGGATCGCAGGGTCGCGCACGTAACCGGTGGCGCGGATGCCGCGTTCGAGCAGCCAGGCCTCGTAGTCGAAGCCGCCCGGATTGACGAAGCCATGCGGGCGGCGCAGGCGCACACCGAAAGTCCAGCGCTCGCCCGGCTGTGGCATCTCCGCCAGCGCACCGTCCTCGCCGCTGCGCGCGCGCCAGCTCAGCAGCACCCGGCGCGGCACGCCGTCCTGGCCGCCATCCGGCTCGAAGACGAAGCGCCAGCCCTCATCGAGCGCCTGCGGCAGGCCGGCGATGTGCCCATGGAGCACGCGATCGACGCCTTCCAGATCACCGCGCAGTTCGTCCGCCAGCCGCAGCTCTGCCCGCCATGCCGACCAGGCCACAGCGGCCGCCACCCCGATCGCCACCGTCAGCACGACGCGCACCATCCGCGCCGAAGCTGGAAGGCGTGCAGCCCTCCGCGCCAGCGCAAGTCGTAATGCGATCCCGGCGCCGAGGGCCAGCATGCCCGCCGCAGCCCAACCCGTGAGGGCGGCACGCGTCTGGACCACGCAGACCCCGAGCAGGAAGGCGAGCGCAAATATTCTCATGGCATCGCATGATGCCAATCGCAACAGTTTTAAGCCAGCCCGCGCGCCAGATCCGGCCCCGGCGGCAAACCCCCGGCGCGGATACAAAGCGCAACATCCCCGCCGCGAACCCGGCGCCTGTCCCTCGCCTCCGACGCAGGCGGCGCGTGCGCCGACAACTGCTAGACTCCCGCCGACCCGAGCCACCATGCGCAAGACACTCAAGCGTCTTCTTCCCGACCACCACACAGTCAGCTCGAATCGCTGGCTGCGGCCGTTCGCGTCCACCTTGCTGCACCCGCGGCTGTGGCACCTCAACCGCCATTCGGCGGCGGGCGCGGTCGCGGTCGGGATGTTCTGCGGGCTGATCCCGGGGCCGCTGCAGATGATGGGCGCCGCCATCTGCTGCGTGCTGTTCCGGGTGAACCTGCCGCTGGCGCTGATCACCACGCTGTACAGCAACCCGCTGACGATCGTGCCGCTCTACGTGCTCGCCTTCGGCATCGGCAGCCTGATCCTGGGTAACGGCGACCTGGACTTCACGCCCCCGCCCGATCTGGTGGGAATGAACCCGGCGGTGTGGATCGGCGACCTCGCCGCGTGGGCGTCGTCGCTCGGCAAGCCGCTCTTTGTCGGCCTCATCGTGCTCGCCGCCAGTCTGTCGATGCTGTCCTACCTGGCCGTGCGCTGGGGCTGGCGGCTGTGGTTGATCCGGCAGTGGCACGGACGGCCGTGGGGTTCACGGAAAAAGGGCCCGCGCCAGGCGCGAGCCCCCGAACCCTGAACGCCGCGCGCGACGACTTCAGACGTGGAAGCGGCTCGCCTGCTGGCGCAGCGTGGTCGCGAGCTGTTCCAGCGTCTCGGCGGTGCCTGTGGTCTCGCGCACCGAGCCGCTGTTGTGCTCGGCCATCTCGGCGATGCGCTCGATGTTGCGCGCGATCTCGTTGCTGGCCAGGCTCTGCTCGTTCAATGCGGTCGAGATCTCGCGCACCGCGGTCAGCACCTCGCCCGCGCCGCTGCTGATCTGCGCCATCGACTCGCCGGCGCGGTTGCTCATCGCCACGCCGTCGCGCACCCGCTGCACGCCCTGCTGCATCGTCTCCACCGCACGCCCGGTGCCCTGCTGGATCGCCTGCACCATCTGGCCGATCTCGTGGGTCGCCAGCGAGGTGCGCTCGGCTAGCTTGCGCACTTCATCGGCCACCACCGCGAAACCGCGACCGCTCTCGCCCGCACGCGCCGCCTCGATGGCCGCGTTGAGCGCGAGCAGGTTGGTCTGGTCGGCGATGTCGCGGATCGAATCGACGATGGTGTTGATCTGGCGCGACTTCTCGCCGAGTTCGCGGATCGCGTCGCTCGACAGGTCGACCGCCTCGGCGATGCGCTCCATCTCGGTCACCGAGCGCTGCATCACGTCGCGGCCTTCGTCGGACAGGCGGCCGGAGTCCTCGGCCAGCTTCTGCGCGGTCAGCGCGTGGTGGGCGATGCCGTCGACCCCGCGCGACATCTCCTCCACGGCGGCGGCCACGCCGGATGCCGCGTCGCTCTGCGCCTCCGAGCCCTGCAGCACGCGCCGCGCCGACGCCGACAGCTCGGTCGCCGCACCGCCGACGTGCTCGGCGCCAAGCTGGATCTCGCGGATCAGCCCGGCCACCTGGTCGGCCATGCCGTTGAACTGGCGGGCGACCTCGGCAAGCTCGTCGTGCGCCGAGAACTGCACGCGCGCGCGGTAGTCGCCGCCGGCGAACTGCTGCGCCCCGCTCGACAGCTCACGCACCGAGCGCAGGATGGCCAGATAGACCGCGACGAACAGGTAGGCCGCGAGCAGCATCGCCACCGCCGAGAGCGAGACCTGGGTGACCAGCCTGTCCTCCAGGGTCTTCAGCCGCGCTTCGAGCAGACGGCCGGCTTCGGGGCGCAGGACCTGGTCGAAGTTGCGCACCGCGGTGTCGATGGCGCGGGTGACCAGTTCGAAGAAGGCCGCCGAGCCGATTTCGAAGCGCTTCTCGAGGATCTCCTGCCGGGTCGTCGTCCGCACCTGCTCGACTCCGGCGGAAATTTCCTTGCCGGCTGCGTCGAGCCGATCGGCGAGCGCGGCGTTGATGCGCGCAGTGCGCTGCAGGCGTGCGATGAGGGCCGACTCGGCGCGACCGATCTCGGCCAGCAGCGACACCACGGCGTGCTCGTCGGCCTGCACGAGTTCTCGGCGCGCGGTGAGGCTGGTGCCGCGGGCACGCAACTGGCCCAGACGCTCGCTGAGTTCCGGCAGGGTGTTGAGCAGCGGCGCAATCAGGTTGGCGCTCGCGGGGTCCGGATCGAGCGCCAGCCCCGAGGTGTCGCCCAGGTCACCGAGCCAGCGCAGCATGCCGGCGATGGCTTCGGTGTGGGTGCGGAAGTTGGTCGGCCCGTCCAGGCGCATCCCCTCGTCGGCCAGGCTCGCCAGCGTGCTGCGCACGCGCTGCCAACCCGGCTGCAGTGGCGCCCAGGTGGCCTCGCCCGCGATTGCACCGTCGAGCGCCGTCATCGCCGCCTTCAGCTCCTGCGCCTTCTGCTCGCGCTTGGGCACCATGTCCGCGCTGCCACCGAGCACGCCGGCAGACAGGCCGCGGTGCTGCTGCGTCTTGAGGATGACGGCAAAGCCGGCGTCGAAGAGTTCGAGACCGGCGATCTCCTGCTGCGTCACGCGGATCTCGCTGCGCAGGTTGGTGAAGATCTGCGTGAGCAGGATCGCCGAGGCCGCGGCGCAAACGAGGATGATCAGGCCGAACTTGAGCGGATAGCTCAGTCGATCGAGCAGGCGAATGGCAGGCAGGAAGAGGAGATTCATGGTCGGGACACCGGCACCGCGGCCGGGATTTGATGCTGACCCGAGTCCTATCGGCGCCCCGCCATCAAACTTTACCCACTTCGAGCCGTTTTTGTTCGCCCGTCCGCCATGCCCGCACCCACGGCCCGGCGCATGGGGCCGATGTTCACGACAGGCGGCCGTCGCACAGGCGCAAGGTGCGTTGCGCGCGCGCGGCCAGCGTCTCGTCGTGGGTGACGATGACGAAGCTGGTCGCGAAGCGCTCGTTGAGCGACAGCATCAGGTCGAACACCGCCCCGGCGGTGCGGCGGTCGAGGTTGCCGGTGGGCTCGTCGGCGAGCACGCACGCGGGTTGCGTCACCAGCGCACGCGCGATCGCCGCGCGCTGGCGCTCGCCGCCGGAGAGCTCGCCCGGCGCATGGCTCAGCCGGTGCGCCAGCCCGACCTCGCCCAGCATCTGCGCGGCGCGCTCGTCGGCCTCGGCGCGTGGCACGCGGCGGATGTACAGCGGCATGGCGACGTTCTCCAGCGCGCTGAACTCGGGCAGCAGGTGATGGAACTGATACACGAAGCCGAGCGCCTCGTTGCGCAGCCGGCCGCGCGCGGTCTCGGACAGCCCGGAAAAATCCTGTCCCATCAGATGCACGCTGCCGGCGCTGGGCACGTCCAGTCCGCCAAGCAGATGCATCAGCGTGCTCTTGCCCGAACCGGAGGCGCCGACGATGGCGATGCGCTCGCCGCGCGCGACGCTCAGCGTCACGTCGTCCAGCACCCGCACCGCCTCGGCGCCTTCGCGAAAATGCTTGCTCAAGCCGGTGCAGGCCACCACTGGGGTCGCCGCGCCGGATTCAACAGATTGGCGATCACTCATAGCGCAGGGCCTCCGCCGGATTCACCCGCGACGCCCGCCAGCTCGGGTACAGCGCGGCGAGCAGGGTCAGCACGAAGGACACCGACACGATCGAGCTCACGTCGGCCGGCAGCACCTTCGAGGGCAGCTCGTTGATGTAATAGATTTCCTTGTTCCACAGCGTGGCGCCGGTCAGCGTCTCGAGCGCCGGGATCACCACGTCGAGGTTGTTGGCGATCGCCAGCCCGCCGATCACGCCCGCGGCCAGCCCGACCAGGCCGATGATCGAGCCCTGCAGCACGAAGATGCCCATGATCGAGGCCGGGCTCGCGCCCAGCGTGCGCAGGATGGCGATGTCGGCGTACTTCTCCTGCACCGCCATCACCAGCGTGGACACGATGTTGAACGCCGCCACCGCGACGATCAGGAACAGGATCAGCGTCATCATCGTCTTCTCCAGCGCCACCGCGCGGAAGAAGTTGGCGTGGCTGCGCGTCCAGTCGGCCACCACCAGCCCGGGCTCGGTGATCGTCATCGCCAGCTCGCGCGCCACCCGCGGCGCGGCAAAGAGGTCGTCGAGCTTGAGGCGCACGCCGCTCACCGCATCGCCCAGCCGGTACAGCGCCTGCGCATCGGCGACGTGCACCAGCGCCAGCCCGGAGTCGTACTCGTACATGCCGGCCTCGAAGATGCCGACGAGCTCGAACTGCTTCACCCGCGGCAGCACCGCCGCCGGCGTCACCAGGCCCTGCGGCGCGATCAGCGTGACCTTGTCGCCCAACTGCACGCGCAGCGCCTGGGCGAGATCGCGCCCGAGCACGATGCCGAAGCGCCCCGGCTGCAGCGCCGCAAAGTCGCCCGCCTTCATGTAGCTGCCGAAGTCCGCGACCTTGTCTTCCTCGGCCGGGATCACGCCGCGCACGATGGTGCCGCGCACGCCCTCGTCGAAGGACAGCATGCCCTGCTCCTGCACATAGGGCGCCGCCGCCAGCACCGACGGATGGCGCGTCGCCTCGTCGGCCACCTGCTGCCACGAGAGCAGCCCGCCGTCGACGCTCTGCACCTGCACATGCGAGGCCACGCCGAGGATGCGCGTGCGCAGCTCCTCCTGGAAACCGTTCATCACCGACAGCACGACGATCAGCGCGGCGACACCCAAGGCGATGCCGAGCATCGACACGAAGGAGATGAACGAGATGAAGCGGTTGCGCCCCTGCGCCCGCTTGCGCGAGCGCGTGTAGCGCAGACCGACGAGAAATTCGTAACGCATCGACACCTGGCTTCCCGAATCCTTTGGCAACAAGGCCGGCATTGTGCCCGGGGATGGGCCGGCATGCGACAGCAAAGCGCATTTGAATGTAAGCCGCGAATCCGCGGCAGGGACGCAGGCCGTCGGGCGAGCTTCCTCCGGCCCGGCAGGCGCGGACCTTGAACGACGGCGGGGAAACGGCTGGCAGCCCGCTTCGATTCGTGAAAAACTGAGTTCCCGATCACGGTATCGCCATTGCGACCCATGCCGCCGCAAGACAAACCCTCGCCCGGCCGCTTCCACGCCCTGCTCGACCACAGCGCAGCCGCCTGGCTGATTCTGGCGATCGGCCTGGTGATGACGCTCGCGCTGTGGCAATACTTCGGCGTGCATTTCGCCGAGCGCGCACAGGATCGGTTTTCGCATCGGGCCGAAGCGGCGAAGAACCTGCTGCTGTCGCGCATGCAGGCGCACGAACAGATCCTGCGGGGCGCGGCCGCGCTGTTCGCGGCCAGCGATGACGTCAGCCGCGCCGAATGGCGGGCCTACGTCGGTGCGCTTGCGCTCGACAGATCCCTGCCCGGGATCCAGGGGACGGGCTTCACGCGGATGATTCCCGCCGATCGACTGGCCGCGCACGTCGCCGAGGTGCGCGCCGACGGTTTTTCCGACTACGCCATCCATCCGCCCGGCGAGCGCGACCCCTACAGCAGCATTCTCTACCTCGAGCCCTTCACCGATCGCAACCTGCGCGCCTTCGGCTACGACATGTATTCCGAGCCGGTGCGCCGCGAGGCGATGGAGCGCGCGCGTGATTCCGGCCTGCCCGCGCTGTCGGGCAAGGTCACGCTGGTGCAGGAGTTCGGCCCCGAGGTGCAGGCCGGCTTCCTGATCTACCTGCCGATCTACGCCAATGGCACGACGCCGGAAACCGTGGACGCGCGCCGCGCGGCGCTGCTCGGATTCGTCTACAGCCCCTTCCGCGCGCACGACATCATGGACAGCATCTTCAGCGGCAGCCTGAAGGATGCAGAGCTCGAACTCTTCGACGGCCCTCCGACGACCGACGGCCTGCTGTTCGCGTCCGCGCAGCGCAGTGCGCGCGCGCGCTACGTCGTCGACCATCCGGTCGAGATCGCCGGCCGCACCTGGGTCGCTCGCTTGAGCAGCACGCCGACCTTCGAGGCCGACAACGACAGCGCCGAACCCGGGCTGATCCTGTTCGGCGGGACGACGATGAGCCTGATGCTCTTCGTCCTGCTCGACATCAACGCCCGCCACCGCCGCCGCATGCAGACCGCAGCCGCCCGGCTCGCGCAGAGTCGCGACGAATTTCGCACCCTGGTCGAGAACGTGCCCGGCGTGGTGTTCCGCTGCCAGATCGACGCCCCCTGGGGAGTCATCCACATCAGCCCCAACATCCGGGCGCTCACCGGTGCTGCGCCGGAAGAGTTCGTGTCGGCGCGCGTGGCTTTCGGTGACTTCATCGTCGCGGAGGACTTCGCCGCGATCGAGGAAGCGATCGCGACCGCGCTGCGCGAGCGCACGAGTTACGAGGTCGAATACCGCATGCGGTCGCGCGATGGGCAGACCTCCTGGGTCAGCGAGCGCGGGCATGTGTATATCGACGGCGACGGCCAGCCTCAATGGCTGGACGGCGTCATCATCGACGTCACCGAACGCAAGCAGGCCGAGGAGGCGATCCGCAACCTCGCCTTCGTCGACACGCTCACGAATCTGCCCAATCGCCGCTTCCTGCTCGACCGGCTGCGCCAGGGCCTGGCAAACAGCCGTCGCCATGGCAACCACGGTGCGCTGCTGTTCATCGATCTCGATCACTTCAAGTCGATCAACGACACCTACGGCCACGAAGCCGGCGACAAGCTGCTGTGCGAGGTGGCGCGACGGCTGCGCCAGAGCGTGCGCGAGGGCGACACCGTCGCCCGTCTCGGCGGCGACGAATTCGTGGTGATGCTCGAGGACCTCGGCGCAAGCGGCCACGATGCCTGCGAGCGCGGCGCGGCGATCGGCGACAAGATCCTGGCGGCGCTGAACGAGCCCTTCGACATCGACGGCGACCAGCACCACACCACGCCGAGCATCGGTGTCACCTGCTTCGGCAGTGCGGACGAACGTGCCGAGGACCTGCTACGGCGCGCCGACGCCGCCATGTACCGCGCCAAGGCGGCGGGCCGCAATCGCATGGAGACGAACGGCACCGAGCAGGTCTAGCGCCTGCCGCGGCGAGTGCCTTCCTTGCGCGGCTCCGCCTTCTGCGCGCCCGCCGACTTCCCGTACCCAGTGCTCGCCACCGCCGGCTGGTGTCGCGGCACCAGGCAGTTGGGCCCGTTGCCGATCAGCTCCGCGCGCCCCATGCGCATCAGCCCCTCGCGCAGCAGCGGCCAGTTCTCCGGATCGTGCCAGCGCAGGAAGGCCTTGTGCAGCTTGCGGATCTTGCCCGCGCGCGCGGTCTCGACCACCTCGGACTCCGCCGACACCTTCCTGAGCGGGTTCTTGCGCGAGTGGTACATCGTGGTCGCCAACGCCATCGGCGTGGGCAGGAAGGTCTGCACCTGGTCGAGGCGGAAGTTGTTCTTCTTCAGCCACAGCGCCAGGTTGAGCATGTCCTCGTCGGTCGTGCCCGGATGCGCGGCGATGAAGTACGGCACCAGGTGCTGCTTCTTGCCCGCCAGCGCCGAGAACTTCTCGAACATCTGGCGGAATTCCTCGTAGGCACCGATGCCCGGCTTCATCATCTTGGAGAGCGTGTTCTCCTCGGTGTGCTCGGGCGCGATCTTGAGCAGGCCGCTGACGTGGTGGGTCACCAGCTCCTTCACGTACTCGGGCGAGCGCACCGCCAGGTCGTAGCGCAGGCCGGAGCCGATGGTGATGCGCTTGATGCCCGGCACCGCGCGCGCCTTGCGGTAGAGCTCGACGAGCGAGGAATGGTCGGTGTCGAGGTTCTCGCAGATGCCCGGATACACGCAGGACAGGCGCCGGCAGTTCTCCTCGATCGCCTTGCTCTTGCACGCCATGCGGTACATGTTGGCCGTCGGCCCGCCGAGGTCGGTGATGTGGCCCTTGAAGTCGGGCGACTTGTCGCGGATCTCCTCGATCTCGTGAATGATCGACGCGTGCGAGCGGCTCTGGATGATGCGGCCCTCGTGCTCGGTGATCGAGCAGAAGGTGCAGCCGCCGAAGCAGCCGCGCATGATGTTGATCGAGAACTTGATCATGTCCCACGCCGGAATGCGCGCGCCGCCGTAGCTCGGGTGCGGCGCACGCGCGAAGGGCCGGTCGAACACGAAGTCCATCTCGGGCGTGGTCAGCGGCACCGGCGGCGGATTGATCCACACGTCGCGCGCGCCGGGGCCTTCGCCGTGGCACTGCACCATCGCGCGCGCGTTGCCCGGGTTGGACTCGAGGTGGAACACGCGCGAGGCGTGGGCGTACATCACCGCGTCTTCCTTGACCTGCTCATACGACGGCAGGCGGATGAAGGTGTGTGCGCGATCGGCGCGACGCGCAGCGAGGCGCTCGGCCGCCGGCACGATGCGCACCGGCTGGGCGCCGTCGGCGGCGGGCTTGGGGGCGGCCGATGTCGGCTCCATGGCGTAGGGGTCGGGATGGGTGTCGATGCGGCCGGGCTTGTCCAGCGCCAGCGAATCGATCTCGTGCCATTCGTCCGCCGGCCGCCAGCCCGGCTTGACCATGAAGGCCGTGCCGCGCAGGTCGCGGATAGCCTCGATCGGCTCGCCCGCCGCCAGGCGGTGGGTCAGCGCCACCAGCGCGCGCTCGGCGTTGCCGAACAGCAGGATGTCGGCCTTGGAATCCGGCAATACCGAGCGCCGCACCTTGTCCGACCAGTAGTCGTAGTGCGCGATGCGGCGCAGCGAGGCCTCGATGCTGCCGATGACGATCGGCGTGCCGGGGTATGCCTCGCGCGCACGCTGGGCATACACCGTCACCGAGCGATCCGGTCGTTTGCCGGCCTCGGCGTTGGGCGTATAGGCGTCTTCCGAGCGGATCTTGCGATCCGACGTATAGCGGTTGACCAGCGAATCCATGTTGCCGGCGGTGATGCCGAAATACAGCCGCGGCTTGCCGAGCGCACGGAAAGGCTCGGCCGACTGCCAGTCGGGCTGGCTGAGGATGCCGACGCGAAAGCCGTGCGCCTCGAGCAGGCGCCCGATCAGCGCCATGCCGAAGCTCGGGTGGTCGATGTAGGCGTCGCCGGTGACGAGGATGACGTCGCATTCGTCCCAGCCGAGGGCGTCCATTTCCTGGCGTGACATGGGCAGGAAAGGGGCGGCGCGGTAGCGAGGAACGGCACCGGCCAGCAGGCTGGGGACGGCAGACGTGTCAGCCGCGGGCGGTGTGGAGGAAATAGGCTGTAGGCGCATGATGGGCGGCATTGTATCGGTCGGGATGGGCGAAAGCGGCATTCTTGCGGACGCTGCACGCGCTTGCCCGAGCGCTTCGACCGCACCACTTGGACCACAGTCAGGCCGGCAGGTGCTGAAGCGGTAAAAGAATGGGATCAGACTCGATTGGTCCCGGCCTCGCCCTCATGAGCCGGGAAGCGCCCGTGTCGTTTCGGGGCTCAGGTCCGCCAGCGGCTTGCCGAAAACACCAGCCGCTCACTGTCGCGTCGCCACACCACACCGTCCTGCTGCACCGCGAGCCACCAGGTCTGCATGGTCAGATCGGGCTTGGGCGCGGCGAACGCCGTGGGATCGAGGACGGCGACACACCATGCCGGTTCCGGGTCACGCACCGACGGGTAGATGATTGCGCCGATCCGGGCCTCGCGCGCGACGCGGGCAAAGGCCTGGGTGGCGCTGTAGTCGGTGGGATGCTTCCAGGCACCGAGGTCGGCGGCAAAGGGCGGCTCGCGCAGGTCGGCGACCGCGGCGGCGAGCCTGACCCTGAATGCGGTGTGGGCCACCGGCTCGATCCGCTCCAGATCGACGGCGTCCCGGAGGAATTTCCAGCGCCAGTACCCAAGCTCGGCGCACGCCGTGCGCACACCCTGCGCGCCGTAGAACACGCCGGGGTCGGTGGCGCCCCGAAAGCGCGAACCGCCCCGCCGCGGGTCATAGCGAAACGGCGAGGCGAGCAGGTAGTCCAGCGTGGAGACACCGGAAGGTCGTGGAGGCTTGCTGGTTTCGAGCAGCAACTCCAGCACATCCTGTTCGGCCGCGTCATCCACGATCTTCATGGTCGAGGCGACGTGCTGGGCTTCGACCATGCGCCAGGCCGGCGCTGCCCAGGCGCGCGCTTCAGACGAGACCGCGAGCGGAGTCCAGATAGTGGACGACACGAACGAGTCCTTCGGTCTGGCTGATGAGTTCGATGGGGCGCGCGTTGAGCGCCTTGTTGTCGCTGTTGAGCCACGCGCGCGCAGTCCTCTCCTCGCCCACGATGGAGTCGAGCGAGCGGAACAGGCGCACGAACAGCAGCGCGAACTCCCACTCCTTGCGATGCTGCTCGAGCTGGTAGTCGCCGGCATGGAGCCGCGTGATGGTCGCCGGGCTGACCCCCAGGACCTTGGCAAGCAGCGCGCGCGAAACGCCAAGGCGCTCGGCAGCGCGGGCGACCGCCTTCGACAGCACGACGGCCGCATTGGCGGTCTGCTCGGTAGCGGCGGCCGTGTTGGTGGCAGCAGATGCAGTCATGGCTCACCTCCTTTCTGCAGAAATATTAGCTCATATTTCTTTCTTCCGAAACGTCAGTAGAGTCCGCGTCGATGGGTGGACTGACCCGCCCACCGCTCGCATCCCCTTCACCACAGCCGCGCATCAGGCCGGTACTCGGTTCGCCGCGTCCTTACCCGCCGCGCATCCGGATGCGCGGGGTTCAGCAGGTAGTTCCACCCCACCGGCACCACCACCGAAGGCACACGCAGCAGAAGGGATGTACCGCGCGCCAGCCAGTCATCGCCGATGCACTGCGACGCGGCGCTGCCCACCGACCAGTCGACGTTGTCCGCATCCCAGTCGTCCGGCAGCACGACGCCCTCGGCGCTGGCCACGGCCGCGGCGGGCACGATCGCCTCGACCGCGACCAGGTCGCGCGGCGGGCGCATGGGGGTGTGCACGCGCTTTTCGAGCTGCGCCAGCGCGAGGCTGTCGGCCAGGTAGATCACCGGCCGGCCGACGCTGTTCCAGCGCCCGCCGACCGCGGCGGCGCCGTTACCCGCACAGGCGAAATCCTCGGCGGCGCACAGCAGCGCGCCGGTTTCCAGGTCGATCCAGTCCTGCGCCAGCCGCCACAGCGTGGCCGTGCGTACGGCCATCAGGCGGCGGTGCCGGCCATGATGCGGCGCAAGGCGTTCATCACCGCCTGGTGGCCCGGCGTGGTGACGAGCAGCTCGATGGGAATCGCGCCGCCCAGCGCCGGGATGGGGGTGCCGAGCCACTCGCGGGCGGCGGCTTCGTCCCCGAACACACGCGTGGCCGCACGCTCGACGTCGATGAGGCGGGCGACGCGGTCGGAGTCGTCCTGCGACAGCGGCTTGCCCTCGCGCACGCGGCGGTCGTAGGTGGCCGGCGCCACGCCCAGCAGTTGCGCCAGGCTGCGCCCGCT
>QXGG01130333.1_pt1 | contig 17769 bp, 13 predicted proteins | sample 1982491 | NCBI WGS metagenome assembly QXGG01 (sample SAMN09924614, study PRJNA488089) | Wastewater metagenome, whole genome shotgun sequencing project. | isolation source: South African research farm wastewater | place: South Africa: Irene, Agricultural Research Council, Animal Production... | reverse complement strand
TAACACCTGTCTGCAGAAAATCCACAGCCGAGACTGCGTGATTACACATCAAGATATTTACTTGCGCATTTTCTTCGGCCATAATCAGAAGCCTACGATTAACTAAGGTGGATTGATCTCCTGATAATATATTAATTAGCTGAATAGGTACATCAACAACCGTGTTCTTTGGTATATAGATAAATACACCGTCTTGAACTAAAGCTGTATTGAGGGCAACTAAGGCATCTTCTCGGGTATTGGCTATCTTGCCGTAATACTTAGCAAACCACTCAATAAAACGATCTGCCATCTGGCTTAAACTACCCACAGTAACTCCCTTAGGCAATAGCTCTTTTTTGTCAATAGTGGGATAGAAAGAGTCATTAAGCAAAAAAGCTTGAACTGTATTCAGATTAGGAACCTCACACTTGAAAACCTCACTTGGCTCGTAGTTGATTGGTTTCCGATCGAAATTGGTCAAGAAGTCGCCTTCAAAATATTTTTGAACATCAGTATATTTATACTTCTCGAGCTTTCGGCTAGGAAGTCCTAGCTTCTTAAAGTTAAGCATAGCGTCGGTTCGGAGCCCATTAATGATTTCCGAACTGTTACTCTGAATAACCTCTCTTTCCCGAGTATATAGATCAATGAAATTTTTAGTCGCTGTATTCATTATTTACCTCCCTCTTGTTTAATCCAGTCGTATCCTCTAGATTCTAGTTCCAAGGCCAATTCTGGACCACCAGACTTGACAATTCTTCCACCTAGAAGCACATGCACAAAGTCGGGCTTAATATAATCGAGCAGTCGTTGATAATGTGTAATGATAATTTGACTTCTTTCGGGTGAGCTCAATTGATTGACTCCATCGGCTACAATGCGCAAAGCATCAATATCAAGACCCGAGTCGGTCTCGTCCATAATGGCTAAGGTTGGTTCTAAAACAGCCATTTGAAATATCTCATTACGTTTTTTCTCACCACCTGAGAATCCTTCATTCACCGAACGACTCAGCAGTTTAGAGTCAAGCTTTACCATTTCTCTTTTTTCTTTGACAAGCTTCAAGAAGTCACTGGCTGACAAGGGCTCTAACCCCTTATAAGTACGGTGTTGATTTAAGGCTGCACGCATAAATTTAGTCATGCTTACACCAGGAATTTCAACAGGATATTGAAAGCTCAAGAATAGCCCTTCACACGAACGTGCCTCAGGGTCGAGTTCCAAAAGATTCTTTCCCAGATACTCAACACTTCCTTGAGTAACTTCATAATTGGGGTTGCCAACTAGAACATTGCCCAATGTACTCTTACCCGAGCCATTTGGCCCCATAATAGCATGTGTCTCACCTTTCTTAATTTCTAAATTGATACCTTTTAGTATCTCATGCCCATCAACATTAGCATGTAAGTCTTTTATCTTTAGCATAGTAATAATCTTTATTAAATTTGAGATAATCTGCACTGCAAACTAGATATCAGTATCTAGCCCACACTACCTTCAAGAGTTATGGCCAATAGTTTTTGAGCTTCAACAGCAAACTCCATAGGAAGTTTATTGAGGACTTCTTTGGCATACCCGTTGACAATTAAACTTATAGCTTCCTCCGTATCAAGTCCACGTTGGTTACAATAGAAAATCTGATCCTCATTAATTTTGCTGGTAGTAGCTTCATGCTCAATAACAGCAGTATTATTGTGAACATCCATATAGGGGAATGTATGGGCTCCACATTTATCACCGATCAATAGTGAGTCGCACTCACTAAAGTTTCGGGCATTATCGGCATTGGGTGTTATACGCACCAAACCACGATAGGAGTTTTCACTTTTACCCGCAGAAATCCCTTTACTTATAATAGTACTACTTGTGTTCTTACCAAGATGTATCATTTTAGTTCCAGTATCGGCTTGTTGGTGGTGATTGGTTACGGCTACACTGTAGAATTCAGCGGTTGAATTATCTCCCTTAAGTATACAAGAAGGATATTTCCATGTGATTGCTGAACCAGTCTCAACTTGAGTCCAAGAGAGCTTACTACCCTCACCCTCACAGATACCTCGCTTAGTTACAAAGTTAAATACCCCTCCTTTTCCTTCGGAATCTCCAGGGAACCAGTTTTGAACGGTACTGTATTTTACTTCAGCTCTATTCTTTACGATAATCTCTACAATAGCGGCATGCAGTTGGTTTTCATCACGCATAGGCGCTGTACAACCCTCTAGATAAGAAACATAAGAGTCATCTTCAGCTACGATAAGCGTTCTTTCGAACTGGCCCGTATTGATCGCATTAATTCTAAAATAAGTAGATAACTCCATAGGGCATCGAACACCCTTTGGAATATAGACAAATGAGCCATCGGAAAAGACAGCTGAGTTTAGCGCAGCAAAGAAATTATCTTTATAACCTACCACACTCCCCATATATTTTTTGATAAGCTCGGGATGTTCCTGAACAGCTTCACTGAAAGAACAAAATATAATGCCCTTCTCGCGCAAAGTCTCCTTAAAAGTAGTCTTCACCGACACAGAGTCCATCACTGCATCAACGGCAAAACCAGCTAAAGCATTGTGCTCGTTTAAGGGAATCCCTAAGCGCTCAAATGTCTTCAACAGCTCTGGATCTATTTCACCATCTTTTTTCTTAGCAGTAGGATCTGCATAATAGGAAATTCCTTGAAAGTCAATTTCAGGAATTCGCAGATGTGCCCAAGTTGGTATTGACAAAGTTAACCAATGTCTAAAAGCACCTAATCTATATTCTAGTAGCCACTCGGGCTCATTCTTTTTAGCAGATATTAAACGAACAACATCTTCGTTCAATCCTTTCTCGATTACCTCAGTATGTACGTCGGTTGTAAAACCAAACTTATACTTTTCCTGGGTAAATTCTTTTACGTATTTATTCGCCTCTTCCATTCTTCATTATAATCAATTAATAACACAAAGTTGACCACCACAAAAGTAGCAGTCAAAACTTACTCATAATCAATTGACTGATATACAAATCAGCACTAAGACTATAACCTTTAGTAAGAATGAAATACAGGGCTAGATTGTTCTAGCTATTTAGAATAAATCTATATAAAATTGCCTAAAAGATATTTTAGTGAGGTAAGAGATGCGTGTAAGGACAGATTAATCAAAAATAGATAACTGTTTGTCTGCAATCAACCGAAAACTAAGCCTATGTATAGGAGTTACACCATGCGCTTGGATAGCATCACGATGCTTGGCCGTAGGATAGCCTTTATTATGATCCCAATCGTATTGCGGGAACAGTTTATGTTGCTCAAGCATATAATCATCCCGATAGGTTTTAGCCAAAATAGAGGCTGCGGCGATAGACAGATAAGTCGCATCACCTTTAATAATTGTAGTATGAGGTATCCCAGGATAGGGAGTGAATCGATTCCCATCGATTAAAAGATGTTCAGGTTGGATATTTAGCCCATCAACCGCACGATGCATAGCCAAAAATGAAGCATTAAGAATATTTATCTTATCTATTTCGGAGGCAATAACTATGCCTACAGCAAAAGCTAAGGCTTGCTCCTGAATAATATCTCGCAGCTTATACCGCTTGGTCTCAGATAATTGTTTGGAGTCATTGAGTATCTCATTTTCGAAATCGGATGGTAAGATTACAGCAGCAGCAAAAACAGGTCCTGCCAAACATCCTCGTCCAGCTTCATCACATCCAGCTTCCACTCTACCCTTTTCTAAATACGGCTTAAGCATAACTATTATTTAAATTCCTCCAAAGTTATAAATATTAGTCGACTCTGAAGGCATAAAAAAACCTTAGTAAGTCTAAATTCAACTTACTAAGGTCATATTAATTTAATTGGAATCACTTATTAGAACATCGATTTCACACGATCAATTCCTTTTACAAGTATATCAACTTCTTCTTTGGTGTTGTACATACCAAACGAAGCTCTGACTGTACCCTCAATACCAAGTCTATTCATCAAGGGCTGAGCACAGTGGTGACCAGTACGCACCGCAATACCTAGACGATCGAGCAAGGTACCCATATCAAAGTGATGGATATCACCCACAAGGAAAGAGATAACACTCGTCTTATTTTCAGCTACACCAAAGAATCGTATGTCTTCTACCTGTGCCAACTGATTCATAGCATAGATCGTTAACTCACGTTCATGAGCTTCAATCTCATGCATGCCTATAGCATTCATGTAGTCGAGTGCAGCAGCAAATCCTGTTGTTCCTACAAAATCAGGTGTACCTGCTTCAAACTTGAAGGGTAGCTCATTGAAAGTAGTTTTCTCAAAGCTAACCGACTTAATCATTTCACCACCGCCTTGATAAGGAGGCATGCGATCAAGCCATTTTTCTTTGCCATACAAAACACCAAGACCCGTAGGTCCATAAGCTTTATGAGCTGAGAACACATAGAAATCAACATCTAAATCTTGAACATCAACTTTCATGTGAGGAACAGACTGAGCTCCATCAAGCAATACAGGAATATCTAAATCGTGAGCAGCTTTGATGATATCTTTAACGGGATTGACTGTTCCTAGAACATTGGATACATGAGTAATGCTTACTAGCTTAGTTTTGCTCGACAACATCTCTCTATACGTATCCATACAGAGTTCACCTGAATCGGTGATCGGTACGACCTTAAGGACAATACCTTTTCGTTCAGCTAAAAGTTGCCAAGGCACGATATTACTATGATGCTCCATCTCAGAAATAATTACTTCGTCACCTTGAGATAGAAAAGCTTCTCCAAAACTAAAAGCTACTAAGTTTATAGACTCCGTAGTACCCTTAGTGAAAATGACTTCATTGATAGAAGCTGCATTTATATGGTTGCGGACTGTCATACGAGCAGCCTCATGCAGTTCTGTAGCTTGCTGTGACAAATAATGAACTCCACGATGCACATTAGCATTGACCGTGAAATATTCGTCAGCCATAGCATCAACCATACATTTTGGTTTCTGTACAGTTGCACCATTATCTAGATAAACGAGTGGCTTGCCATATACTTCACGTGAAAGTATTGGAAAATCAGCACGTATTTTATTCATATCCATATCAAAATCATTTACAAATCGAACACTCAGAACATTTTTGAACCTCGCCTCTGAACCTTTGTTCTACAAGGGTATGCAAACGCTCTTTTAATGCATCAATTGAAATAGTATCTATCACTTCATTAACAAAGGCAAACATCAAGAGTAAACGAGCTTCACGCTCAGAGATACCTCGTGCTTGCATATAGAATAAAGCTGTTTCGTCTAACTGCCCTACCGTAGCCCCATGACCACAACGAACATCATCAGCATAAATCTCAAGTTGAGGTCTAGCATACATCTTCGCATCACGAGTTACACATAGAGCACGATTAGTCTGTTGAGAATTGGTTTGTTGAGCATCTGGACGAACTAAAATCATCCCAGTAAATGCTCCAACAGAGTGATCATCTAAGACATATTTGAATAGCTCATTACTAGTACAATGGGCAACAGTGTGATCAATAAGCGTAGTGTTATCTACATGCTGATTTTGATCTTCAACTGCCATACCATGGCAATCAATATGAGCCCCTTTACCTTTTAAAACAACTTCGGTTGAATTACGAGTTACACCATTATGCAATGTCATATTATTCAAGAGCACATTGCTATCGGCCTGCTGATGAACTGTTAGATTATTAAATCTTACGGTTTGTGTATGCGTTTCTTCAAGCTCATAAAAATCAAGCTGAGCATTAGCACCGACAAAAACCTCAGTTACACCAGTTTGAATAAAATTAACCTGATCAATAGTGTGATTACAAATCAAGACTTTAGCTTGGGCACACTCTTCTAAAACAATTAAGATACGACGGTTCGACATTAAGTCAACATCAGATCTTAATAAGTTAATAAGCTGAATAGGTTGCTCTATTATTGTATTCTTGGGTACGTAGAGTAATAAGCCATCTTGAGCAAAGGCTGTATTAAAAGAAACAATCGCATCTTTAGAATGGTTTGCTATTTTAGCATAATACTTCTCAACTAGCTCTGGGTGTGTTTCAGCTAGCTCTTTTAAACTACCCAATAGTACACCTTTTGGTAAGCCTTTTACTGCCTCTTGATGAAACAGATCATTCACAAGAAAAGCCTGTATCGAATCCATACCAGGAACATCGCAACTAAATAAGTCTCTAGGTTTAGATGGAATATCTAACCGGCTAAGATTTAGACCATACTCCTGTTCGAAGTATTTACTCACAGGAGTATATTTATATTCTTCTACCTTTTTTGAAGGGAACCCCAATCTCTCAAAGTTATCAAATGCTTCTTGACGATATTTATTCATCACTGGAGCACTGTTATTATCCAGTAGATCGCGAGACTCTTTAAATAGTGTTATATATTGCTGCTCAACCTTCATATTCATTCTCCCATCTCTTTCTTGATCCAGTCATAGCCTCTTTCTTCTAGTTCGAGAGCCAATTCAGGACCTGCAGTTTTTACAATTTTACCTTTGTAAAGTACATGCACAACGTCGGGTTTAATATAATCGAGCAAACGTTGGTAGTGAGTAATAAGAATATTGCTAGTCTCAGGTGTCTTTAGTTTGTTAACTCCATCTGCAACAATGCGTAATGCATCAATATCAAGACCTGAATCTGTTTCGTCTAGAATACTTAGTTTAGGCTCTAACATAGCCATCTGGAATATCTCGTTACGTTTCTTTTCACCACCAGAGAAACCTTCATTTACTGCTCTACTAGCCAACTTATTGTCAAGTTCAACTAGTTTTCTCTTTTCGCGCATCAACTTCAAAAAATCACTAGCCGATAATGCTGGTAAATTGTGGTATTTTCGCTTTTCGTTTACTGCTGCACGCATAAAGTTAACCATGCTTACACCAGGAATTTCTACTGGGTATTGGAAGCTTAAAAAAACTCCTTCATGACTTCTATCTTCGGGAGCTAAAGCCAATAAGTCCTTACCCATAAACTCAACACTGCCTTGAGTCACTTCAAACGAAGGGTTTCCAACTAGCACACTACTCAATGTACTTTTACCTGAACCATTTGGACCCATTATCGCATGGGTTTCTCCTGGTTTAACTGTCAAGTTAATGCCTTTTAATATTTCTTTACCATCAATGCTGGCGTGTAGGTCTTTTATTTTTAACATAGTCGTTGTTTTGAGTTTCTACTCTCTGCTCTAAAGAGAGTCTATCAAAATTATATATTAATTAATCTATCCAACACTTCCTTCGAGTGAAATAGATAGAAGTTTTTGTGCTTCAACAGCAAACTCCATAGGAAGTTTATTAATTACATCTTTTGCGTAACCATTGACAATTAAGCCAATTGCATCTTCGGTACTAATACCTCTCTGATTGCAATAAAATATCTGATCTTCATTAATTTTACTAGTCGTTGCCTCATGTTCAACAACTGCAGTATTATTATGAATATCAATATATGGGAAAGTATGAGCCCCACACTTGTCACCCAAAAGCAAAGAGTCACACTCACTATAATTACGAGCATTCTCAGCTTTCTCAGCAACTTTAACAAGCCCTCTATAAGAGTTCTGGCTAAATCCTGCCGAAATACCTTTGCTGATAATTGTGCTACTGGTATTTTTGCCAAGATGAATCATCTTAGTACCTGTATCAGCTTGTTGATAATTATTAGTTACGGCAACGCTATAAAATTCAGCAGTAGAATTATCACCACTTAAGATACACGAGGGGTATTTCCAAGTAATTGCTGAACCTGTTTCGACTTGAGTCCAAGACAACTTACTACTCTCACCTTTACAGATACCTCTTTTTGTTACGAAATTATAAACCCCACCCTTACCATTAGCATCTCCAGGATACCAATTTTGAACAGTGCTATATTTAACTTCAGCACGATCATTAACGATGATTTCTACTATCGCAGCATGAAGTTGATTTTCGTCTCGTTGAGGCGCTGTACAACCTTCTAGATAAGATACGTACGAATCGTCTTCGGCAACAATTAGTGTTCTTTCAAACTGACCAGTATTAATTGCATTTATTCTAAAGTAAGTCGATAACTCCATAGGACATCTAACACCCTTAGGGATATAAACAAACGATCCATCAGAGAAAACGGCCGAATTTAGTGCAGCATAAAAGTTGTCTCTGTAGCCAACTACAGAACCCATATGTTTACGAACAAGTTCGGGATGTTCTCTGACAGCCTCACTAAACGAACAGAAGATAATTCCCTTTTCTCTAAGGCTCTCCTTGAAAGTGGTTTTAACAGAGACAGAGTCCATGACAGCATCAACAGCAATTCCACTTAACGCCAAACGCTCCTGAAGAGGAATACCCAATTTATCAAAAGTTTTGATGAGCTCTGGATCAACTTCATCCAAACTTTTGGGTCCATCCTTTTTCTTTGTAGGATCAGCATAGTAAGATATCGCCTGATAATCAATTTCAGGGATTCTTAGATGTGGCCAAGTTGGCATCTCTAATGTAAGCCAATGTCTAAAAGCTTTTAAACGAAACTCTAACATCCACTCTGGTTCTTCTTTCTTTTCAGAAATCAAGCGCACTACATCCTCATTTAGACCTTTTTCTATTACTTCTGTATGGATATCGGTCGTAAACCCATATTTATATTTCTCTTGGGTGAGCTGCTTTACATATTTATTAGCTTCTTCCATTATTTAATAACTCATTAAGTTTGATTATCAAAATTGATAATACATATATATAATGACCTACTTATGAAGATAAATAGGCTCCTTTAACCGTAAAAAACAAGAGTTTACCTACAACCATAATTGGTTTATAGAGCATTGACTCATTTTTGATTTCTTCACTCAACCACTTATGGTCGGCATCGAAATAATCAAGTGAACAAAGTAAAATACTCAGAAGTATAAAATATTTAATAGCTCCTAGTATTGCACCTAACAACTGATTTATGACACCTAAATAGATAGCATCAAAAAACCGAGTTAGCATTGACGATAAGATACCTAACACGATAAGTAGAATAAACCAAATACCAACGAAAGAAATGATATTTGCCAAAGACTGAGACTCCATATATACTGGATACAGTTTTTCTGCAAACTCAATATAGTAAGTCTTAGCAAGATAGAACCCCACTAAAATTCCTATTAAGGAGGCTATTTGGTTGAAAAATCCTTTCCTATACCCTGCAAATATACCTATTCCTATAAACAAAAGGATAAGAATATCTAATGGTTGCATTATTTTATATTTAAAAAATAAAAATGTGCCAATGAATCACCACAAAAAGCATCTAAACAATTTGTAAAAATTCATTGGCACATTCATTTTGGAATGCCGGTTAGGGCACTATTATAATTTTTGTTTTACCTCAATTTCCTCGTATGATTCAATTGTATCACCTGGTTGGATATCGGTGCAGTTTGTTAAACTCAAACCACATTCGAAGTTTGCTCCTACCTCTTTCACATCATCTTTAAATCGCTTTAGAGCAGTTATGTGACCAGAGTAGATTACAATACCATCACGTATCAAACGTACTTTATCGGCACGTTTGATCTTACCAGATTTCACCAAACAACCAGCAACAAGTCCTACTTTGGTAATATTGAATACCTCACGTACATCAACATTAGCAGTCACTTGTTCCTTAACTATAGGCTCAAGCATACCTTCCATTGCAGATTTAACCTCCTCGATAGCATCGTAGATAATTGAATATTTGCGGATATCAACTCCTTCTGCTTCAGCCATTCTCTCAGCTGTGGTAGATGGACGAACTTGGAAACCAATAATAATAGCATCCGAAGCTGCTGCAAGCGAAACATCAGATTCTGATATTTGTCCTACACCCTTATGGATTACATTTACTTGGATTTGCTCAGTTGAAAGCTTGATTAATGAGTCTGATAGTGCCTCTACAGAACCATCAAAGTCACCCTTAACAATGATATTCAATTCTTGGAAGTTACCAAGAGCAATACGTCTACCCACCTCATCAAGAGTTAATAGTTTCTGAGTACGGATACCTTGCTCTCTTTGAAGCTGTTTACGTTTTGTTGCAATTTCTCTAGCTTCTTGTTCTGTTTCTAAAACGTGGAAGCTATCACCTGCAGCAGGAGCACCGTCAAGACCAAGAATCAATACGGGTTCCGAAGGACCTGCTGATTCAATTCGCTGATTACGCTCGTTAAACATCGCTTTAATTCTACCAAAACTAGTTCCTGCTAGAACAATATCACCCATTTTAAGTGTACCGTTAGATACAAGTAATGTAGATACGAAACCACGACCTTTATCAAGAGTAGACTCAATTACAGATCCTGTTCCTGGTCGATCAGGGTTAGCTTGTAGGTCAAGAACCTCAGCTTCAAGAAGTACTTTTTCAAGCAATTCCGAAACGCCTAGACCTTGTTTAGCTGAAATATCTTGAGATTGGTATTTACCACCCCACTCTTCAACTAAATAGTTCATCTCAGCAAGTTCAGTTTTAACTTTGTCTGGGTTTGCTGTTGGTTTATCTATTTTATTAATTGCAAAAACAATAGGTACGCCTGCTGCCATAGCATGGTTTACAGCTTCCTTAGTTTGTGGCATGACGTTATCGTCAGCAGCAACAATAATAATAGCAATATCGGTAACCTTAGCTCCACGCGCACGCATCGCTGTAAAAGCCTCGTGACCTGGAGTATCTAAGAATGTTATTTTTTTGCCTTCTGGAAGAGTAACGTGATAAGCACCAATATGCTGAGTAATACCTCCAGCTTCACCAGCGATCACATTCTCCTTACGAATCCAGTCTAATAATGAAGTTTTACCGTGGTCAACGTGTCCCATAACGGTAATAATCGGAGCACGAGGTTCTAGATCCTCAACTGCATCTTCTACTTCCTCAATAGCTTGTGAAACATCTGCACTAACGTATTCAGTCTTAAAGCCAAATTCCTCAGCTACTAAGTTAATAGTTTCAGCATCCAAACGTTGATTAATCGAAACCATGATACCTACACTCATACAAGTTGAGATAACATTGATTGGTGCGATATCCATTAAACTAGCCAACTCACTAACGGTTACAAACTCTGTTAGCTTAATTGTCTTTTGTTCTGCTTGCTCTAGTTGCTCTTTTTGCTGAGCACGTACGTTAGCTTGCTCACGTTTATCTTTTCTATATCGAGACGAATTATTTCTTCCTTTAGAAGTTAGCCTTGCTAAAGTTTCTTTTACTTGACGTGCAACATCTTCTTCAGTAACCTCTTGTTTAAGAATAGGTTTTTTGATTCTCTTAGCTTTGAGTGTTTTTTTACGCTCAGGTCTAGCTATAGCCCCTGGTCTTGCAGCAGCTGGTGATTGATTAGACGCTTTGTCGATATCAACTTTTTCTTTAGTTATACGACGACGCTTTTTGATCTTCTTAGGGTCAGTTGATGTAGCTGTAGGGGTAGTACGGCCTTTATCCTCACGCTCTTTTTTGCGCTCTTCTTTACTCTTCTTTTTAGGACGAGTAGATTGATTTATTGCTTCTAAATCAATATGTCCTACAACGTTAATCTTTGTTTTTAACTCAGAAGAACTTAAAGTGAAGACTCCATCTTCTGATGACTCGGCTTCATTATCTTTATTTACTTCTTCAATAGCACCTTTAACCTCTTGTTTTGCAGTTGTTTTCGTGCTTGCCTTTTCGGATATTACATCCTTTGACTCCTGTTTTTTCACCTCTTTCACGTTCTCGCTCTCTTTCGCAGTTTTCTTTTCAGACTCCTTTTGACTCACTTGTAAGGGAGCTTCAATTGCTACTTCTTCTGGGGTAGTTTCTTGTGTAGCTACTGCTTTCTTTTTTTCTAAATTAGACTTTATGTTCTCTGAATTTGTTTCTGCATTTACAGCAGTAGTAGATTTCACTTCTTTTTTCTCATCTACCTGACGACGAGGTTTGTCCAAATCAATTTTACCAACAGCTTTCACCTTAGGTCGCACCTCTTCTGGTACAACCGTTTCAATTACATCACTATTCTCAGCCTTTTCTACTGGTTGTTGGTCGGACTCGTAACCATCAATCGCAACAGAAGCCTTGTTGCGTTTCTTATCTTCTTGTCGTTCTTGAATAAAACGCTCAGATTTTATTCGAAGACTTTTGTCTGTACTAAACTCATCAACGAGCATATTATATTGCTCCTTTGAAATTTTTGAATTAGGGTTTTCGTCGATGTCGACACCCTTCTTTTTCAAAAAGTCCACTACAGTTGCAATACCGACATTTAAGTCTCTTGTTACTTTATTTAACCTTATCGTCATACTTAAAATTTAATGAATAAATGGAGAGAGAATGAAAATCTCTAATTTAACTATCCGTACTAGACGATCAAAGATTGAAATCTACTGCCTATTATCGTCTATTCATAAGTCTATTAGTTTTCATCTTCTTCAAACTCCGCTTTTAATATATTTAATACCTCGTCAACTGTCTCTTCCTCTAAGTCAGCATCTTCAATCAGTCGATTACGAGGTACTTCTAACACAGCCTTAGCTGTGTCAAGGCCTAAGCCTTTGATTGCTTCGATAACCCATCCTTCAATCTCATCTTTGAATTCATCTAAATAGATATCTTCGCTATCGGTTTCAGCTAACTCACGGAATACATCAATCGTGTATTCAGAAAGCATACTAGCTAATTTAATATTCAAACCACCCTTACCAATTGCCAATGAAACCTCATCAGGTTGTAAGAATATTTCGGCCTTGCGATCTTTTTCATTCAAACGAATAGAAGAAACTGTAGCAGGGCTTAATGAACGTTGAATAAATAATTGAATGTTAGATGTATAATTAATTACATCAATATTTTCATTGCAAAGCTCACGTACAATACCGTGAATACGGCTACCTTTCACTCCAACACAAGCACCAACAGGATCAATACGCTCATCGTAAGACTCCACAGCAACTTTTGCTCTTTCTCCAGGTATACGTGCAACTTTTTTGATTGTTATAAGACCATCGGTAATCTCAGGGACTTCCAACTCAAAAAGTCTTTCTAAGAAAACTGGTGATGTTCTAGACAACACAATTTTCGGATTATTATTTTTATTATCAACACGAGCAACTACTGCACGGATTGACTCTCCTTTACGGAAGAAATCTCTTGGTATTTGCTCAGACTTAGGCAAGATTAACTCGTTACCTTCGTCGTCAACCAATAGAATTTCTTTTTTCCATATCTGATAAACCTCAGCAGAGATTATCGTCCCTACACGCTCAATATACTTATTGTAAAGACTATCTTTCTCTAGTTCTAAGATTTTAGAAGCTAGGGTTTGACGAAGATTCAGAATAGCACGACGACCAAAGCTTTCAAAGAAAACCTTGTCTGTTACTTCTTCACCTATTTCGTAAGACTCGTCGGTCTTTCTAGCCTCAGATAATGAAATCTGCATATAATCGTCAGTTACGTCACCATCGGCAACAACTTCACGATTTCTCCAAATCTCAAAATCTCCTTGATCAGGATTTACGATTACATCGTAATTCTCATCAGTACCTACAATTTTAGCAATAACACTACGAAAAGATTCTTCAAGAACGCTTATCATAGTGGTTTTATCGATTTTCTTGTTGTCCTTAAACTCAGAGAATGTATCAATTAGGCTAATGGTATCTTCTTTCTTCGCCATAATTATTTAAAAGTAATTAAGTATTTAGTGTATTTTATATTTTCAAATGGAATAACTTCCTCAACGCTTGCTAGCTTGGGGCGTTTTTCTCCTTCCACTTTTACTTTTTTATCACATATGATTTTTATCTCAGTCTCATTAACGTCAATTAACTCACCTGTAAGTTTTATTCCCTTACGAGTAAGCACTTCGACCTCACGACCAATATGATTATAATATTGCTGGAGGACCTTGAACGGCTGACCTACACCAGCTGAGCCAACTTCAAGCTCATAATCGTCTTCTTCTCGATTTAATTTAGACTCGATAAAGCGACTTAAATCAACACAATCCTCTATCCACACACCTTCGGCGTGATCTATTTCAACCACAATTTTGTCATCAGAAGTTACAGAAACTTCAACTAAAAAGTATTCTTTATCTTCTAGCCACTCTTCAACTATCTGACAAACAGATCTTTTATCTATCATTAATCAATTATTAAGAACAAAAAAAGGAGCTTCTAGTGCCCCTCCTCAATCATCCATATCGCTTACAAAGATACAAATAATCTATTCGAATACAAAATATAATATGTAAAAATGCATCTACTTAACTCATAATGAATTATTAGTAGATACATTTATTATTTATCATGCTACAAAGGCATTTATATTCAGTCCAAAGATGTAAACTTAACACAAACGGGCTGATTTACAGAAATAGATTCATGCAGATTCAAGAAGCCCGTATTATCGTCAATTTGATAAATCTCTATCTGATTCTCATCTCTACAAGCAGCTAAAATAAATTTGCCATTTGGAGTAACCGCTAAATTACGAGGGTGTTGCCCCGTTTGCTGATAACCTATTGCTGACAAAACCCCATTATCTTGATCGATAGAGAAAATAGCTATGCCATCTCCTTCAAGTCGATTAGATGCATAAAGGTATTTTCCATCGGGGCTTATCTGAATATCGGCAGAACCTCCTGCATGAAATTTATCTGCTAGAATAGTTTGAAACTCTTCCAGTAGACCGTCGGTATAATTATATGCAATAACCTCTCCAGACAACTCAGTAATAGTATAAACCCATTTACCATTAGGGTGAAAAGAACTATGACGAGGTCCCGATCCTGGTTTTACAGAAAACTCAATAACTGAACTGTTTTCCAAATTATCAGAGTAATCCATACGATATATCTTGTCAGCTCCAAGATCGTTAGCAAAAAGATAGAGGCTATCTGGTGAAGGGTAGATACAATGCAGATGGGATTGTTGTTGTCGAGATTTGTTTGGCCCCTCTCCCTGAAACTGAATTACATGTACTGCATTCTCAAACATCCCAAAACCATTAGTCTTAACCATGCTCAAACTTCCTCCATTATAGTTAGCAGTAACAAGCCACTTACCATCAAAACTATTTACAACATAACACGGAGCTGCACCTTCAGTCAAAACAGAGTCTAGAAGAGATAATTTTCCATTCTTCTTATCAAGTTGATAAGAGAAAACACCATCAATATCTACATCATCATTTTCACTAACCGCATAAACAATTTTGCCATTGGGTGAGAAGGTTAAATAAGATGGGTTATCTACTTTGGTTGTACTCACAAGAGAAGACTCTCCAGTGTCACTATTAAATTTATAAACATAGATACCTTCACTATCCTGAGAAGTATAAGTTCCCACTAACATATATAATTCAGACATATCCACTTGCTTTTCTTGATTACAGGAATATAAAAAACAGAACACACTGGCTACACCTATTAATATACTCAATATATAATTACCTCTCATCTAAAAACCATTTAAAGTTAGTGTTACAGTAGGAATCAACAATAGAAAACCTAGAATTACAAATATAATTAAATACTTGAAAAACCACTTCAACCACACCCCATAAGGAATTTTAGCAACCCCCAGGACACCTAATAAAACGGCTGAAGTTGGAGTTACCATATTAGTGAATCCGTCACCGAATTGAAAAGCCAAGACTGTTGCTTGTCGCGAGATACCAATAACATCTGAAAATGGAGCCATAATAGGCATTGTGAGTGCTGCTTTAGCTGTACCCGATGGAATAATTAAGTTTATAAGAGTTTGAATAATATACATAATCGTTAAAGAAAACAGCTTTCCAGTTTCTCCCAAAAGAGAAGCCAAACTGTGCAAAATTGGATCAATTACAGAGCCGTCTTCAAGTATCTGAATAATTCCTCCGGCAAGACCTACAACAATAGCTACCGATAACATATCCTTTGCACCTTCCTGAAACTGCTTTATTAGTTCATTAGTTTTCAGACCAAAGGCAAAGCCTGCAGCAACCCCCATAGCTAAGAATATACCAGATATCTCAGGTAAATACCAATCATGAGCAATAACACCTACAACTAAAAACAGAATAGTAAAAGCAAGAATAACTAAAACAAAAAAGTGATTCGACTTTTTAAGACTTAAAAAACCAGTTACAGAAAATAAAACCGTCAAAATAGGTAGTAAATAAACCGTATTCGTGGATTGACCTAAGCTAAAAGTACTGTATGGATAATAAAAGGAAAATAGAACTAAAGCAACCAAAATCAAACCATAGACAAGCCATGCTGACTTTGTTGTCTTATAGGCCACCTCTATATCGTTTCGTTGGATTTGTTCACGTAATACAGCATCTAGCTCATACATAGGAGAAGCTTTAGGATTCTTCTTTACTTTAGCAGCATAACGCAGCACAAAAACGAACATAACAAAAGTTAGAACCACCCAGCAAAGTGAACGATATTCAATTCCAGAAAATAGCGGCAAGTCAGAGAACCCTTGAGCTATTCCTACAGTAAAAGGGTTTAACATAGCTCCAGAAAAACCAACATGAGCAGCTACGTAGACCATACAAACACCAACAATAGAGTCATAACCCATAGATATCGCAAGGGGCAAAATTATTATAGTAAAAGCAATAGTCTCTTCCGACATACCAAAAACAGCCCCAAAGAGACTAAAAAGCAACATTACAGAAACCAGAATAATGTTATTGACCCCTATTTTTTTAAATAACCAATACTTCTCTAAGTTTCGACTTGAGTTCAAGAAAGAGACAATCCCCACATGAATAGCCTGAGTGACATTGAGTATCTGAAAAGCTCCACCCATAATTAGCAGGAAAGCAATAATACCCGCTTGTCTTTCTATACCATAGAAAAGAGAGGTAAATACCTGCCAAGTCTGCGGACTTCGCTCAACCAAGTGAAAAGAACCTTCGACGATGACAGTTTTCTCTACTCCGTTAATCAATACAGTTTCTCTTTCGTACTGCCCAGCAGGAATCACCAAAGATAGAATAGCACAAAATAGAATCGCAAATACTATTATCGTATAGGCATGTGGGATTCGTTTAGTCATGATTATTTATGTGTTTTAGCACAAAACTATGTAATATTTATGTAATATGATAAGAATTTCAGCCCAACCGAAATAAAATCGAGTATCAAAAGCGAAAATACATGTTATAAAACATGGGTATTACAAAATAAGTCTTATCTTTGTAATTGAATTAAAAGAATAAAAAACCAGCTCTTCAAAACGTGGAGAGCAACAAAAGATGTCAATTATGAAAAAGAACGAAAATGAAATCGTTATGCTACAGTATCGAATCAAAAGATACCAAGCAATGGGAAACGGAATTATGACCCAAAAGTTAAACGGACAGTTGCAAAAACTCTTATCAAATAGAGCGTAACTATTTAACAACAAACCGTTAGTTAAGTATTAAAATTGAGAGGTGTTTGGATTTTCCAAGCTCCTTTTTTTATTTATACACCTTCACCCAACTCTATCCGAATTAAACTTATACATTGAAAGCAGCTCAACATAAAGTATAAAAAAGAGTCTGTCTAAATAATTAGACAGACTCTTTATATTTTTTGAAACCTTTGCACGTAAAAAGTTTAAATAAAGCCTTGTATTGTTTTATTTGTCAGAGTTTTAATTGCTATATTTACTCTATGAAACGAACCAAAGATACCAAAACGACATAAAGAAAAAGGTGTTTGGACTGATAAAGGATATAAAGTACCTAACAATGATAAGCTATTAAAAGATGAAAAGATTAAAAACAGAATTCAACGCAAAGCTT
>QXGG01001666.1_pt1 | contig 17769 bp, 37 predicted proteins | sample 1982491 | NCBI WGS metagenome assembly QXGG01 (sample SAMN09924614, study PRJNA488089) | Wastewater metagenome, whole genome shotgun sequencing project. | isolation source: South African research farm wastewater | place: South Africa: Irene, Agricultural Research Council, Animal Production... | reverse complement strand
TGATAAGCTTTGTCATGCTATAAAGCTGATCGATCTGCTTCTGCATACATCCAATGTTGGCTGTATTTGTTGCGTTATAAACAGCCTGCTGAGTAAATGCAGCATTCTGCTCTGCCTCGTGCTGGCGTCTCCATCCATCAAGGTAAGTATAGACTTCGAGAGTCTTCTTATCTGTGAATGCGTTAGCTTCAAGGAGAGCTTTCTCCATTTCGAGGGTTGCAATTCTAGCGTCTTTGCCAGCATCATATCTTGTTACTAGCTCGTCGTCAGAGCAGCAACAGCCGCCAGCGTTTCTGTTATAATTGTATCCGCAACCTCCGTTGCCGAACATATTAGCGAGTCCTCCGTTGAAGAGTCCATTTCCAAGGACACCAAGTCCTGTTCCAATAGCCCCAAGAGTAACACCTAAGTTACCCTTGCCGTTCGATGCATAGTTGTGGCCTTGCATAGAAGCATCAATTTCTGCCATAATAAAATCCTACAGCCGAATTATGCAAGTACCACTAATAATGCATAAGACGACCAAATAAGATGCAAATGGAAGGTGCGAACTTCCATATCCAGTCGTTAGGATCCTAGCTAGGGGTAGATGTGGTGCGTCATCCCCTTTTCCTTTATGGTTAGTCTTAATGCAAAAATATAGGGGTTAAATTTTAACCCCTTATATTATAAAAAATTAATTGTGATTTTACAGTTTTGAATCAAAAAACCGAAGAAAATTTTTCGAGAGCAGGCACTAGAAGTTTTAGCGCCTCCATATAAATCAATCTCTTTTTAAGAACTTCTTTGAACAAGCCCATAGCTAGCAAATAAATGCTGCCTTCGAACAAATCAAGCTCTAATGGATTTATACCTGAAGATTCAGCATATTTATTTATAAGCTGCAAAGGAATATCCCTATCCCAGGTGCCTAAGATATCGTAGTCAATAGAATTGCCCTCACACCTGTACACCAGGAAGGCTCCTTTGTCTATGCAATTGAGGACTCCCCTGGTGCTGACTTTTATTTTGGTAAGATCGCAGCGTGGGTCTCCTAGAATAGAGGGCCCGTTGCCAAAGCTAGATCGAGGATTGATGATAATTAGATTATTCTTTGATCTTACTACGTTTTCAAAATAAAAATTTCCATGCACTATACATGGAGTGAAATCTTCCATTAAATGATAGATAATATCCACGGCCTTGTAGTAGAGGCTTGTGTTGAAGAGATCTGTATACCTAGTTCCGTTTATATTCCAGCTTTTATAAGGGAGGGCAACTTTCTCATTTTCTTTAACAATTGAATCAAAAGCTCTCTCATATAGAGCGATAGAATTAGGCAATCTCTGACCTTGTAACTTTTTAAGAGGAACAGCTTTAAACTTGTTTAAAAGCGCAATAATCTTTGTTAGAGAGCTAATTAGAGTCTGAGGCTTATCCGGAGTTATTTTTATAAGGATGTCATCGCCTTCCGTGCTTATTTTTTCAGGAACGTTGGGGCACAGGCTCGAAATCTTTTTGAGCTGATTGTAATAAGAGATTTGATCAGCAGTGTTTGCCTGCGTGATTCTAATCAGATCATCTGAATCAATTCTCCTGCCTATCAAAGCATCTAGACTCATTTGTGCGGAATCTCCTCTCTATGTTTAGTGAGGTCTCTCAGAATTTGCCAGGAAAAATTAATTCTTTTAGTGTAAATGAATTATGCTGCAAGTGTGAAATCTGCTTTTAAAAAATAAAAAAAAATAACATTAGCCCCCTTGCAGCAGTCGCTCGGGTGCTTAAGCTTTATAAAGTTCTTATAAAAAGCACAGAGAAGTCAAGGCCTTTGTTGCCACCGTCCCAGCATTGGTTAGCGTAATGCCAGTACCATGCGCGCTGCGAAAGGAACTCGCTGGAGGACCAGATCCACCTGTTGTTGAATACAGAATTATTATACGAAGATCCCGCAATTATTCCACCTGTGACACTTCCAGACTTAATAGCCAACCTGAGTAACTCAAGCTCGTCTATTGAGGGAACAAACCAGTCATCACAGCCAGTTCCTTTATCACTTCTCACCTGTTGTAGACGATACCAAATGGTAGGCAGTTTGTTAGAATCTGGTGTAACATAGATACCACTACCTTTTGTCACAGCTATCCTGGTATTTATCTTGCCTGAGCCTGTGTTTTTGGACGTGCTCAGAGATTCATACGCATAGCCCTTCCCTCCCCAATAGGCCCAGGTCCATCTCAAGTCTTTGTATATATCATCATGATATACGTAATACTTATCCTTAGGACCTTTCTTAATGACTCTATAGTAATAAGGTCTATCGCCCACCCGGACATTTTCTATTGGGTTTCCCCAAGTGTCAAAAAATTGGTATTCACCATCAGCTGTGTCGTCAATAAAGAAAATTGTACCACCAACACGTTTCACACCAGAAATAACTTCTGTTGAACTTGTGCCTTCATTCCGGCCGATTGAATAGCTGTGCCGGTATATTGTAGAGCTTGATCCTAAGTCCTCTACAGATACAATACATGGTTCTGAAACCATTGCAGCCTTAGAGTGTTGAGTGTCGTTTACTTCAACACTTTTAACAGCTACATCAGAGTTTAGAAGAGCCTGTAGTATTTCAGATACTTTAGAGTCTTCTACATCAAATTTGATAGTGCTCATATCTGTCATTTCTCCTTCTTATGCTGCACCGCATTTCTTTCTTTCCCTGGATTGTTAACTAGATCTTGATTCTCATAGCAGTTCCCACTCCAAGGATCCTTATACTTTCCTTGCTTAAGTATATGTCTAATAAGGTCAATCAAGCAAGCTCTGTCTTCCTCTGTAAGATGAGTTTGACTCAGGATATCCCCTAAAGCCTTTCCAGGCCAGAAGATAGGCCTACTTGCACATCCACAGAAGCGATCCCATACAGAGGGCAACTGCCATTCGTTAAAAACATTTTTGACAAAGGGCTCGGCAAACAGGGTATTTCCTTTAATGAAATACCAAACAGTATTGACTTCCCTCAATACCTTCTGGAGCTGTCTTAGATTAAGCTCCTCATTTTGCTCCTTAGCCAAAAGTAGCACTACCTTAGCAATTGCCATAGACTCAGGCTTATGCTCATGAGGCTCTTTCATTGTACCCTCCCTCCGCAGATGCTAGATAATATCAATCGCTCGAACTCAGACTTCAGAAAGCTCTTATAAAAAACACAGAGTTGTTGTAGTGCTTGTAGCTGTAGCACCAACTCTGGTTGTTGAAGCCCCAGTACCAAGAGTACTTAGCAGAATAATCGCTAGAAGACCAGAGCCACTTTTTAGAAAATACAGACTCTTTATATGAAGACCCTGCAATTTTTCCTCCTGTGATACTCCCTGATTTAATAGCTACTCTTAACTCATCAATTTCATAAGCTGAAGGAACAAACCAATCATCACAACCACCTACCTCAGCATTTCTTACCTGTTGAAGCTTATACCATATAGTAGGATATCCTTTAGAATCCTTAGAAATATATGCTCCATAATCCTCTGCCATCACTATCTCGGTATTTGTTTTGCCTGATCCTCTATCACCAGATGTACCAAGAGATTTATATACGTAGTTATCCTCTTTGCAATAGGTCCATATCAAATTATCATATACCTCATCGTGATATACATAGTACTTATCTTCAGAGCCTTTCTTTATAACTCTGTAAGCATAAGGCTTATCACCCACTTGGACATTCTCTATTAGATTTCCATCAGAATCAAAAAACTGGTATTCACCATTAGATGTGTTATCAATATAAAAGATGGTACCTCCAACTAACTTCACACCAGAAATAACGTCTGTTGTACTTATGCCTTCATTCTGATCGATTAACTGGTTATGTTGATATATGGCAGAATTTGATTCTGAATCTTCTATAGCACCTGATTTTGAAACCATTGTAGCCTCAGAGTGTTGAGTGTTGATTATTTCAACATCTTTAACAGCTACACTGGAGTTTAGAAGGGTTTTTAAAATTTCAGATACTTTGGAGTCTTCTACAGTAAACTTGATAATGCTCATACCTTTATCTCCTTTTTATGCTATGTCGCGCCTGTGTGTTACTCGTAGAACTGCTCGAAAAAAAGTCTCAAATCACATTAAATGGAGTACAGGGGATTCGAACCCCTCTCTTGCACCTTCCTGCACAAGGACTTGAGCGCAATCGAAACCAAATGTACCCCGAAAAATGAGAAGGCAGGAGTTTCACCTGCATATGCTCATTCGACTACCAACAGCCCTTACTTCTCACCGCTACAGCATAACTCGCAGAGGAATCGAACCTCTTTCTCAGCAACCATTGCACGAGCAACTTTCTCTTTCATGTATATAATATAAACTATTTCTGCTAAAAGGGCAAGATCTTTTCTTAGGACTTTATAAACGTTACCTTTTTCCACAGGGAGTATCCCCAAGAAACATAAAATTGTTGAGAAGATTCTCCCAGCTCCACAGGGACTCTTCATCATTTGCAAAATACACTCCTGCGTCCATTATATATTTGACCATACAATATCTGTCTTCTGCCAAGGACTTGAGCCACATGCCATGTTCATTCAGATATCTCTCTTCTTCTTTTAACTCTGAGATTCTGACTCGAGCATAAGCATCTATGAACTCCTCTTTACTATCATACGGGATATATTCGAGCTTCCCTTTTTTCTTGGGGGCGATGAAGGGAAGTCCAATGGCGTGGCCCCAACAATCTTGAATAAGATATGGGAAGCCGCTCTTGTGTATTTCCAACAACCTGCCTACATCCTTAGGGCAATTCCTCCTTGCGCGAGCAAGACACTCTTTTAGTCTAAAGCCATAATAGACTTCTTCCCCTAACAACTCTTCTGCATCCTCTGTTCTATCTCTTGTGAGTATCTCTTCTTGCGTATATTTAATCATTTGACCTCTCCTGCTATGCTCAGACAAATTATTTTCATCATTCTAAGAACTCACCCCCGCCCGCGTTTGCCGCAAGCTGAACCATCGGGGAAGGTATAGTCAAGGACAAGATCCTCCCACCGCAAATACTCACCCTTATGCCCTGCAAGTTCAACACCTCCATCCCTTATGGCGGTGACCTTATAATAGGAAGAATTTAAATCCTTAAGCCAAATGTGATGCTCATTCTCATAATGCTCAGAAAAGTCAGTCTGCATGCATTTATGCAAAAAATCCTCTTTATTAAAGAATGGGTCATATTCAAGTCCTTTCCTCTTAGGGATGATGAAAGAGCACGCTAGTAGGGAACCTTCCCAATTCTCAATAATGAAAGGAGTGGAAGAATCCCGTATCTTCTTAAGAATGCCTATACCTCCGCAATCGCGTCTTGCATTACTTAAACATTCATCAGAGCAATTGCTGTAGTAGACCTCTTTGCCTACCAAATTTCTAGCCTTTTCTGGCCTAAGGTTCGAAATTATATCCTTATTCATATAGTTTATCATTATTAAGGCTCCTCCTCTATCGGGGTATACGGCGTATCCTTCATACAGTCTTTACACAGAGGCATTATCCAGCCTTTAGTAAATCCTATAGCAGGCTTTCCGCATCTTATACAAGTCTTGAAAGATAGATCTTCATATTTGCACAACCAGTCCATGTACTCTTTATGACCTTCTTCAGGAAAACCATTATCATACCATCTCAAGCCGCCAAACTTTTCTTTAATCTGAACGATGCGATACTTATCTTCAAAATTGTACTTCTTCAAGAGTTGATCTAGCTCTTCTATCATCTGATCACCGAAAGCTATTCTCCACCCTCTAGAAATATCATCAGCCCAAGTATACTCGTAATCATAGTCCTCGAGTGGTTTTCCTGTCCAAACATTGTATGGAGTAAGCCAAGGGTACTTCTCAAGGAGATCTTTGTTATATTTCGCTACTGTAGATAGTTCATTCTTATCTTCAGAACAACGCACGTACTCTTCTGTATTCATATTTTTTACCTCTTCTTTATCTGTTCGTGCTACACCAATGTTGAAGGCTTCTTTTTAATAATAATACAAGGTACCGAGAGAGTGGTTTCCCTTCTTACAAGCGCATTCACTTCAAAAGGATTGTCCCTGTCAGGATTTATCGCTACTAGGATTCTACTGTCGACATCCCGATTTGCATCCTTCACTACAGCATATGGAGAAAAGCCACAATAACACTCTTTTCCGATAGCTTCTTTAAGCTCAGGATCTTCTATATCTATGATTACATTGTTAATGGTGTATTCAGTCATCGATGTTCCTCCTCTACCTTACTGTATTTATTATAATGAAAGATGTAAGAAAAGGCACCCTATCTCGTACAAGGTAAGAAAAAATATACTAGGCCTTTGATCTAGTATATGTTATATATGTATAGAGAGGGTGGGATTCGAACCCACGAGGTTGATAGCTGTGCACCGCATCTCAACAGCTGTTTACAAGACAGCACCCTTAGGCCACTCGAGCACCTCTCTAAGAAAATCACCCTAACTCTATTTATTTCTTCTTAGGAATAATACAAGGAAAAGACTTATAGGAAATATCTTCAGGATTATCAGCTTCCACAACTCTTACATAGAATGGGAGACTGCTCTTAGGTTCAATACCCTCTAAAAAGAAACTATACCCACACTTGCACTTTTCGTTTGCAATCATAAGACAACGTGCAGGGATAAGACTAGCGTAGACTTCTTTACCAATCAGTTTCCACGCCTCTACGCTTGAAGGATCAATAACTACATCACTGTAAAAATATTTGATCGTTTCATCCCCGTAAACACATTCGATCATTTCATTCTCTCCTTTCCTAGCTTCCTACACAAGGCGTACCATCTATGAATGTATAGTTATCAGCAAGTTCTTCCCAGCTTATAAATTGATAATCTTCTAGGCTTCTTAATCCGCCCTCCTCGGATGCCGGTACCGCAAAAGCTTCCGCTAGTGATGTCGACTTATTCTTTAGAATCACTCTCCACTTGCCTCTATTTTCCCCAAGCGTGGCTATCGAATAGTCGCGCATGAAATCGTAGTTGTTGTCAAATACTTTAGATCTACTCATTGTTCACCCCGTAGTCTTCGTCTAATTCCGCCCACGCTCCGATACAGATGCGTGCTCCTAGATCGAATCCACAACCAGGAGTATATGTAGTTAAGTATACATTTAAGTCTTCCTCACCCTCGGATACCCAGCACTTACCTTTCTTAGAAGGTAATTCATCCGGATACTTGTGCCATTCAGGATACTTGTGCCATACAATATCTTTACTCATATATTTCCCTATATATAAAGGATTGGCGTCATCAGACTTCAACTAGCGTTATCTGATGATTTTCTCTACGGTCCGTAAATACCGCAAACGCATCATCAATCCTTATAGGTTTACTTCTTCAATGTTTTGAGCTTTTCATTAAGCTCTTCTAACCTGTTGGCTACATCATGGCACAGGCAGTACCAGTTCGTCTCAAAGGTACTGTATGTACAGTTCTTATACTTTTCTTCTAGATATCTAAGCTCTCTGATCATCTGCTCTGTGTCCATTTACTCACTCTCCATCTGCCGACTCTTTCACTCTCTTAAAGAAGACCCCTACCCCATCTTTTCTCTTACTCTTTTCACAGGCAAACATTCTACAAACTTCATAATTCGTGATATTGAACACACAAGTAGCCATGCAATGCATACATTCAGATACCTCACAAAGTTCACTTTTGTAATAGAACCTGGTTCCAACTGGTAGTTCAATCATAGTTTTTCCTTCTTATAGGGTCTCGGCATATAGGCCCAGGCAGTTACAACATTATCGAAGTAGTTGCTGAACTGCTTCTCCTTAGAATCCCACCATGAGGAAGTGGTATACTCCGTTCCATCACTGCAGATAGATACAATACAGTTGGCTGTCTTTTTCGGCGGCTCTTCCGGATAAGGGCGCCACCTTAGTCTAATCTCATTCCTGCATTTCATACTCACTTTTCACCTAGCATCTTTTTGGAGAGGAAGTCTGTGTACCTATATCAACTAGATGAATTACCTGATCCTCTATGACACTATCACTATTGTCAGCCAATGCAGCAGCCAGCATCACAATCGTTCGCTCCAATCTTTGTGTGTTACTATAGTACTTATTGATTGTCTCTGCGAATTCATCGTTCTTCTTCTCAAGACTTGCTATCTTATTCAAAATCCTTTCCTTTAAGGACTTTTCAATTTTCAGCTCACTGATTTCTTCTATAAGTGTTGTCTCTCTGTTACAACATTCCTCACCGGTAGTCACGTTGTCCATTGTTTCCTCCATATCCTCAGCATCCTCAGCGATCTCAGCATCCTCATTGATCTCAGCATCCTCGATGTCCTCAGTATATTCAGTGTATCCCATCCACCTAAAACAGACATACTTGCCATCTTCTCTTTCTGTCGATCCACATTTCATCATACTACAGCCACCAGTGGACATGGACATGTCACACTCTGAACACCTGTCATAATCATGTTCCGTCTCGACGACCTTGTATATGTTCCCTTTATAGCGGAATCTTGTACCTACAGCTAATTCAATCATTGTTAGCTTCCTTCATCTCTTTAACTTCTGTAGTTTCAAACATATCTTCTACTCCCCCTTCTGGGCTATATTAAGAAACTCCTCAAGATTCTTTTCACACAGTTTGCAAAGGTCATAGTCCTGCTGGTTATTAATACTCTTTATGACTCTTACTGTTACATATGTACTATCTTCAAAGATGCTTCCACATCTGTCACATCTCGTCACTTTCAAAATTCTTCCTCTCTTCCTTCTTATACTTGCTGCACCACTCTTCGTCAATACATAGCCATGCTTTGCTCATAAGTACCCCCTCTTAATCAGTACCTATGATCGACACTTCCGCTTGGCAATCGTCGCTTCCGTCACAATCTACCTCGACATACCACGCGTGAACCCAAGTGTCGCTCACCTCTCTGCTTGGAACGTAGATTTCTGTATCATCCGGCAGATTCTCAAGTGCTCTGATTAGTTCTGCTTTGGTCATGGCTACTCCTCGTATGGCTCCGGCATCTCTGCCCAAGCAATAATAGAACCTATCCTACCTGGCTCATTTTCGTAATCTGTAAAATGCCCGTTTTTCCAAGTCGATGTTGAAGTTACATTAAAGTAACCACAGTTTACAGTAACCAGATACTCGTCAGCTACTTTTGGTCTCTCCTGTGGAAATGGATACCACTCTATCTCGGCTTTTTTCACTTTCATCTTTATTCCTCCTACAATTCTATTATAAACAGCTAAAAAGAAAAAGTAACAATACATCTTGTAGAAAAAGAGTACTGCTACTTTTCGTAAGTCAGTAAATCGTAGGAATACATTGTCCCTTGCTCGAAAATATCGTATTTATCACCCTTATGCCTGCCTAGTCATCGTCATCCTTCTTGATTATGATTGCGTCATAGTGATGATACACAGTATTCCAAGGACCCTCTACATAGGTAGAGAATGGACGTTTATCAGCATCCTTATGGACAACGGCAAGAGTCTCACACCATAGATCAGGATTACCATGATTAGCCAAGAACAAAAGATCTGATGGGCTGTCTGCTCCATAAACCTTCTTCCCTACAGCATTATCTAACCTTAGGTCATCCGTAAAGCAGATTATATCTTTTCTTGTGTACTCGTCCATTACTCACTCTCTGCTAACTTTCCACATGGCTTGTCATTAGGAAATAAGAAACCTTTTGAAAGTAGCTCTTCCCAAGTAAATCGACCATGTTCATCTAGTTTCACTCCTTCGTCTTTTATTTCGCATACAAGTATATACACTGGTTTATCGTTATCATCAACATCCTTGAGCCACATACCGCATTGCAAGAGGTTGTCCTCGAACGAATCATAATCTGCCCATTTCATTACTTCACTATAACTATCTACAAATTCTTCCATTGTCTCAAATGGAGTATATTCGGGCTTGGGTTCCTTCTTGGGAATTATGCAGACATAGCTTAATCTCATTCCATTAGGATATTCGACATAAAAAGGACGATAATCATCTTTGCGGATTTCTCTTAGTATGCCAGTTCCAAGATGTTCGTTGGCATGGTCGAGACAAGCAAGAGGCGTGCTGTCACAATAAACCTCTTTACCAATAAGGTCCTCCAAATCCGGAGTTTCCGGATTCATAATTAAATCTTCAAATACATATTTATTCATCCTCTGTTCTCCTTAGACTGTTCATTCCACATGGGGTTCCATCCAAAAATACGAAATCTGCAAGGATTTCATCCCAAGACATCTTGACATTGTATTCAACCCTACCACTTATAGTCATTTTCTTGTCGCAAATCACCAACCCGTCATCCTGTACCCCAGCCACCATGCACAGGGAATCATCTTTCTTTGACTTCAGCCATATCCCACCATACTCGAGCACTCTATTTTCTAAAGTTCCGTGTGTGATAGAATAATTTGCTTCGTCAAACTCATCTAAGAATTCATCAGCCGACTTAAATGGAACGAATTCAGGCTCGGGTTCCTCTTTCTTTTCAATAATGCAGGGGTATTGATAACTATCACTCTTCCGTTTTACACAGAAGGGATTGATGTTATCTTTATATACTGCTATCAATATACCTAAATTCGAGGCTGTCTTTTCATTCGCTGCCTTCAAACAAAGGTAAGGATTATCATAAAAGTATACTTCCTTGCCTATTAAGCTCTCTATTTCTTCTTTATGAGGGTCTATAATAATGTTATCAAATGTATACTCATTCATCACTTGCTCTCCTTCAATTTTCCACACGGTGAACCATCGAGGAACGTGTAGTGATCTAATAAATACGTCCAATTAAGACTGCTATTTCCAACTTTGATTGCATTATCAGTAATACGTGTAACCAAACCATAGTCATATTCAATACTTTTGAGCCACATCCCGTAGTTCATAAGAATATCTTCTGTCTCTGAATAGTTGGCATTGTCATGATAGAGGAACGCTTCTATGAATTCCTCTTTCGACTCGAAAGGAACATACTTCGATTTTGACTCTTCCTTCTTGGGAATTATGCATGGGTAATTTAGCACGCATCCACTAGAAGTTTTGACAAAGAAAGGTGCAGGATTGTCCTTACGAACGTCTTTCAGTATACCAACTTCATAGTCTTCATTAGCCCATTTAATACAGCAGATAGGAACATCATCGAAATACACTTCTTTTCCAATGAGATCATCTAGATCTGGAGTTTCTGGGTTTGTAATTAAATTTTCAAACGTATATTCGTCCATTATTAGCTCCTTTCTCTCTTCGTAAAAGATTCGTTACTATGAGCAATACAAGAATCGAACCTGTATAAGCAGATTAAAAGTCTGCTGCACTACCATTGTGCTAATTGCCCGATTATAGGGGTCGTGAGAGTTGAACTCACCTATAAACTGCTTATAAGACAGCTCCTTGCGACCGGCTTGGATTCACCCCTATCTTAAATTTTTATTTTTTAGAGGCCTCGACAGGAATCGAACCTGCACTGTGGTACTGTAGCGCTCCAGTATTCATCCACCGATCTGCCAATAATCAACAGGGCCATTAAACCACCTCAGGTCAAGGACTTGCACCCGCTTCTTTCCGAATCTCCTTATTTACATTAATATATTAACACATATCCAAAAAAGTGGCAACCCTCAATCTATCTTTTTTAATGTAATTTAAGCAAAAATTTCTTGTTTTAGCTAAAGGCCGCCCCCATAAATAACTGTACAAATTTGGAGGTTTAACCCTCTAAAATTAGAGTAAATGTACAAATTTGTACATTTATCCTAAATTATTAATCCGCAGGCTATTAGCTGACTTCGACCTCAACGACTCTGAAAGAAGAATCCCAGTATTCCTCTTGTGTATTTTCCTGTATGATCTTCATGCCTCTTTCGGCTCTCTTTTTTGATGTGTAGAGATACCTTGACCAGAAAGCTGGAGCTCTGAAAAAATCCTCAGACTTAACGACAAGATCTCCTTTACGAATATATGATTCCTTATATCCTCGTGGGAACATATTATTAAGGCTATTAGGCGTGTGTGTTACTTCAACAGCGTATCTCTTCATGCTCTCAAATCTCCTTATCTACATTAATATATTAACCTGTATTTGGAAGATTGGCAACCCTTGAATTCGTCTTTTTAACGCGATTCGGGCTACTTCCTTGCAGCTCTCTTTTTGATTTCTTCTCTTTCTTCGTATGGTAGATTTCTTCCGTACCTGCTAAACTTGAGATATACTTGATGTCCATCAGACGGAAGAGTCCATTCATCGAAGCCGTCTTTGAACGAAGTTCCAGCTCGATAGACGTAATCGGCACTATCAATATCAGGCTCTGTCAGACAGCGTCTCAGAGCTATCTTACTTTTTCGCCTGATAGTTCTTCGGGATTTATCTCTAAGGAATCTCTGAGCCTTGTGGTCAAAACAAACATGATGATAATAAGGCTTCTTGGTACTATTCGACATTCTCAACCTCTCTACTCAACTATAATCGTTTTCTGAAGATGTGTTACTCCTAATCCTCTATCTTTGCAGAACTCTATAAACTCTGGAGCAGACAGTCTCTGAGAAAGAGTATAAAAGCTAGTGTGGCCTTCTTTTCGTTCTTTACTCTGCCTTAAGATGTAGATATCTTTAACGTCCTCTGCGCGATAAACCTTCCTATTAATTTTGATCTTTTTGAAATTTCTAGAGATCTTGATTGGGAACTGCCAACATCCACAAGCGTTATCTATATTGTAAAAGTCTTTAAGATTTTCGAGTGTTGTCTTCTGTGTTACAGGCTCACCATATCTCAGGTTCCCGATATAGCAATAATCGACAGGGTTACCGTTGATGTATAATGTTTTTGTATCTGCGTATAGCTTCTTCTCCATAAACCACTCCTCTGTGCATGAATCAATTTTGACACTTTTCACGCTCAACTAATTATAATATAACAAGAGCGATACACTTCTTTACGATGTCGAGTGACGGTTCTGACTCGACGGTAAAATAAAATTGTGACCGATTCGATGATGATGTGTGACGGTTCTGACACATCGGTAAAATAAAATTGTGACCGAGCGAAGGTATCAGACAGAGTTGACTGCATGTTGACTCTGTTTTTCTTGGATTAACTAGCTTTAGATGTCTTAACTGGGCATCGAGCCTTACAGCTAGGATAAAGCTGTAGTCCACGTGGGGGACTTAATGATTCCCACGTCAATTAACCCGTCTGCCATGTGTAGAAGGAGTCTTCGAGGACGTCTTGTTCAGTCAGGGCGTCCTCTGCTATTCTACTAGTAGTTACTGTTCCAACGTCATCCCGCTAGAAGAGGAACCCTTACTAAGTCCTAATTCATCTCTACTGATAGACCCGCCCCGACCGGCTTTCTTCCACAGCTCATCACTTGATAAAGCCTTGGAACTGTAACCGGTACTCACATTCCCGCAAGGCGTCCCGCAAGGTGTACCATCGGGGAAGACATATATTGTGCAAAGCTCACTCCACAGGATTAACCCGCAGTCCGGTCTAGTAACAACTCCATTACCATAGACTTCCGTAACCATAGCATAGAAGCCACCCTTAACGCTCTTAATCCATATACCACCTAAGCTGGCTAACTGGCAACCTGGTGTGTTCCCTAGACTATCACCTCTATGGCTTTTATAAGCATCTAAAAACTGCGAACAGTTCCTAAAAGGGACATACTCCGGTTTTGGCTGGTCTCTATTTATGATTATGCAGTCCCATTTGGTTCCGTTCTCATCTACGAAGTAACCATCTTTTATACCTGTTAGAGTACTTGCTTCGTCCTTACACGTATTAGCAACACGCATGGTGTCTCTAGGAGAGTCACCGAAAAAGCACGATTTACCTATAGCGGTTTTTGTGTCTGCTAAATACGGGTTGATTATTACATCTTCGTAACCGTATTCATCAGTTTTACCCAGTAAACTTTCCATTTTTCAAACTCCAAATTTCTCTAATTGGTCTTTAAGCTCACTCAAGAAGAGCACGAGGTGTGCATAATCACACTGTGCGTATCTTTCAGCATTGTTACAGTTTCCATCGGACCAGTACTTACAAGTCTTGATACTGCAGCATGGCATGTCGATTCTCATAGCTATCCTCCCTTGTATTAATATACGGTGGCATTACTTATACCTCAGCAAGGTAGCTCTGACACTCTTTCAAGACAGCGCTTGTAGTAAGCACCAAGGAACTCTTCTTCTGTAGCAAATCTACTAAGAACTTCTTTGACTTCGTCGAGAGTTCTTAAGAAGTAGATTGACTTTGTAGAATAATTATTGTACACAGATGGAATATCTATAATAGGAATTTCAATAATCCAAAAGCTAGACTTAGAGCTGCTCTCATAAGGAGCTCTGATTACTATATAATTGCTACCGTCTACCACATAATGGGTACGTCCGGAATCTGTTTCTACTCCCTTAACTTCCATGTATTGTCTCCTTATTCATTCTAGCAGTATGTACTTCTGTCCAAAGTACTCTTTAACAAACGCTGATATGCAATAATCAGGAAGCTTAGTAAAGGTATTGCTACTATAGTATCCGTCTTCATCTAGAAAATTAAGACCGATAGGAAGGTCCTCTACACCGTCCTCAATTGCCCATTCGTAGAGGTCTCTGATTGTTGTCATGCTTATTACCTCTTATATAGAAACTAGAAGTTGCTGACTCGACTTAAGCCAGCAACACATACTTATCATCTCCTGACTTCTCGACAGATGCAAAAACTTCATAATTAGGTGATTGTGAATACGAGGTAAAGGTATCGCCAGAGTATGTACCGCCCTCATCCTGGAACTGAATACCAACAGGGAGGCTTTCTGCATTATTCTTAACTGCCCATTCATAAAGTTCTTTGATTGTTGTCATTACAACATCTCCTTATTTACATTAATATATTAATAGGTTTTCGAGAAAAAGGCAACCCCCAGATTCATTCAATCTTCATCTTCTGAATCATCATCATCGTAATATTCTGTGCCGATCAGCCCCTCTGTGACAGGGCCATAAGTATACCCATGGTCATGACTGAGGTATACAGGCATGTCTGATTCAAGGTCTTCCAAGTAACTGATAAGCTCTCCGACAGTCATTGTATAGCCACACTGACTCGGTGAATATCCTTTTCTTACTGCGCTAATCTCTAAATATCTCATGTGTTTCCTCCTATTAGAATAACTGTGTCTTTCCTGATTTACATTAATATATTAACCGATATTTGGAAAAGTGGCAACCCCAGAAATAAAAAAAAATAACCAAGTTGTGACCTGGTTATTTTGAGGAGTTTTCGAGAATCTTTCGTCTCTGATTAAATATCTAATACATAAGAATCCTTTTTGCTGTTGAAACATTCTAGGGAGTTTATATCCATTACCGTAAGACATCCTCCTTTTGTAAATACTCCCGTATCAATATTAATACAGTTAATCGAAGGGATATAGGTAGCTTTTCCATCCCTCATGCATGTATGCCCTATAATAGTCAGAGGAGAGGAGCTATTAAAATAAGATCCCTCCGGCAGAGTCTCTCCTTGGAAACCTTTGGTGAAAATCTCTCTGTCGAAGACGTACCCATCAAAAGCTGTATCTCGGACAAATCCAGAGTCGATGGATCCTTTCAATGTAAGAAACTCTATATCGAAATTGTCCCACGTACCTAAATAGGCAGTAGTGTGGAGTATTCTGGCTCCATCTACGTTTCTTACATACATGAAGTTGCCCAGCCAATTCAGTATATCTTGTTTCTCTTCAGTCGATAGCTGGGAAAATTCGTGGAGGGTTGTTCCTCCTCCATTATGAAACCAGGTAAGTCGAGTGAGCTCGTCCAAATCGTCTTTTAAATATTGGAAAGAATAAATATCATGATTGCCGAAAACAGGCTTAAATCTGTTGCCGAGGGACTTGCAGAACTGAAAAACTTTTAAGTTTTCTAGTCCCCTGTCAAATAAGTCACCTACGCTATAGAGAGTATCACTGTCAGAAAAGCCGGCTGTCTCTAGGGCAGCCATCAGCTTATCATAATGTCCATGGATATCTCCAACAATCAAGTTTCTATTCACGTTCATAATTAGTTATCCTTAAAAGAGTTAATCTCTCTAATTATCAGAGGTGTTTTTCTCGTGCTGACCCGGCTAGGCGCCCTTCACACCTATAATGTAGGGCGTGTTAATAGACACAGGCTCGGTTGAGACGTTCCTTATGTCATCATGTTTATAGATTGGGAGGCTGACAACAAAAGGAGCTATGGTATTATCAGGATCTATTCTCAAAAGATCCTGCTGTAGATCAATGTAGTTGTGGTTAGCTCGGTAAAGACATATCTCCTTGCTCCAAGACGAATAGACTTTCTTACCGACGAGGCTAGAAACCCTCTTATCATCACGGCTCTCTATGATGTCTTCATCTGTATAGACGGGGTTAGTGAAATCCATGCTCAAGCTCCTATGCTTCCCGCAGACCCCAAAGTCAATTCAATGAGATTCTTTCGCAGACAACGCCATCTACCTCACCGGAGGAGGCTTCTACACCGGAAACTCCCAAGATTTCTAACATCTTGACAATTGTTGCACAGGCACTGTGGGCACCTGCAAATATGACAGAGAAAGATTCTCCCTGAGTCATTGTGGCCCACTTGGAATTAAAATTAAAGAGGTTCTCAATTTCTCTCTTCTGCTCGCTTGTCAATGTTAAAGATTCATTCTGTGCTGCCATAAGTTAATCTCCTCCGCATGTTCTTATTTACATTAATATATTAACATAAATCTGAAATCTGGGCAACTGGTTTTTGTTCCTCTTGTGACTCTCTTATGCTTCCTCAGCCCACGCTGTAACGACACCCTTTATATCTGTCTCATCTTTCCAATTCACAAATTTTCCAGATTTGTAAAGAGCTACTGTCCATATGGTGGAGTGACCCTGTTCGATAGTAACCATATATTCTCCTGGCTTTGTGGGCTTCTCCTTTGCATATGTGTGCCATTTATAGTATTTAAACTTTGCCATTTTTACTCGCCTCCCTGATTACATTAATATATTAACCGATATCTGGGAGAATAGCAATGGGTTTTTTTCAGAAAACTGTAAAAATTAAGCCTTAGGAACTAAGGGATGCTTCTTGCCGACTCCTAAAATCGTGACTTCAGCTACACCTCCGTCACTTCCATCATTATCAATCTGCACATACTCTGCAGAAAGTACCTCGTCGGTAAATCTGACGCCGGAAATAAGTATCCTTGTATCATCAGGCAATCCATCGAGCGCTTTAATCAATCTTGCTTTAGTCATGATTCTTCCTCACATAGTTCAGGCGGAGCCGCCCATGCGACAACATATCTGTCGGTTTCTACGAAAAACATATTAAGTTTAGGGAACCATGTTGATCCTGATTTATATATTTTTCCTTTGTTTATTAACAAAACGCGATGATATCCACCACAGCTTGGTTTTTCCTTTGGGTATGGGTGCCACTTCCATTTATTCTTGCTCATTATTTCACTCCTTCGTTTCTGCATGTTCATACAACTCTAAAAACTCTTTCATACAGGGGAGTGTCTCAATCCATTTGCAGAAATCTCTCCACTCGTCCAGCTTGTGGTTTTTGCGCTGGTGGTAGATTGAGTATAGAGTCTCGTAGTTGAGGTCAATGGTTCTCATTTGGTTGAATGATGAAGGGAGAAGCTGAATCATCTGCCACCAAACTTGTTTTTTAGATGTTATCTCCTTTGTTATTACATGATGCCATTCATCATAATGAATATACCAATC
>QXGG01381843.1_pt1 | contig 17788 bp, 13 predicted proteins | sample 1982491 | NCBI WGS metagenome assembly QXGG01 (sample SAMN09924614, study PRJNA488089) | Wastewater metagenome, whole genome shotgun sequencing project. | isolation source: South African research farm wastewater | place: South Africa: Irene, Agricultural Research Council, Animal Production... | reverse complement strand
GGGCTTTTACATGATCCATCCGATCTTTACCTACTGACAAAAGATCAAATGGTTGGTCTTGACCGCATCGGTGACAAAACAGCAGATAATATTCTGAAAAGCATTGAAAATAGTAAGTCAGTGCCTTTTGCACGTGTGCTTTTTGCTTTAGGAATTCGTTTTGTGGGAGAAACGGTAGCAAAAAAACTAGCTAGTGCCTTTACTACAATTGACGAGTTGGCACGAGCCTCGCTCGAAGAACTTATTACTGTCGATGAAATCGGTGCTAAAATAGCGCAGAGCATCTTAGCTTTCTTTGCTAAAGAAGACAATAATGAGATTATTAAACATCTTGCTCAAGCGGGTCTTCAACTTCAACAAGACAAAGATGAAATAGCCAATAGAACCGATATCCTGAGTGGGCAAGCAATTGTAATTAGTGGTGTTTTCAAGCTCCACACACGCGATGAGTACAAGCAAATGATTGAGCAAAATGGTGGTCGAAACGTTGGTGGTATTTCTTCGAAAACTTATTACATTTTGGCTGGTGATAATATGGGTCCTGCTAAGCTCGAAAAGGCTCAGAAATTGGGCGTAAAGATCATTTCTGAGAGAGAGTTTCTTGATTTAATAAACACCAAATAAGCTTATCAGACAGATATTATTCGAATAAGAACTCATATAGTTCGTAAATATTATTATTTTTGCGATAATTCGATACAAAACGACTTCAAGTTAACAACTCATGATACAGACAAAATTGAGAGGAATGGGGGTAGCTTTGATTACTCCATTCAAAGAAGATGAAAACATAGACTTTTCTGCTCTAGGGCGAATGGTTGATTTTATTCTTCAAAACAATGCCGATTTTTTATGCGTATTGGGCACAACTGCCGAAACCCCTACACTTACGGAGGAGGAAAAACAGCAAGTTAAAAAATTCGTTATTGAGCGAGTCAACGGCGAGGTACCTATACTCTTGGGAGTTGGTGGAAACAATACCAAAGCAATCGTTGACGCTCTAAAACAAGATGATTATACTGGAGTCGATGCGATATTGTCTGTCGCACCATACTACAATAAACCCTCTCAAGAAGGAATTTACCAACACTTTAAAGCAATATCTGAAGCTACAAACCTTCCTATAGTACTCTATAATGTACCTGGTAGAACTGGAGTTAACATGACTGCTGATACAACATTGCGTATTGCTCGAGATTTCAAAAATGTTGTTGCTATCAAAGAGGCTTCGGGAGATATTACACAAATGGATGATATTATTAAGAACAAACCAGATAACTTTGATGTTATTTCTGGCGACGATGGAATAACCTTCCCTTTGATCACACTTGGAGCAGTTGGTGTAATCTCAGTTATCGGTAATGCTTTTCCACGAGAATTTAGTCGTATGACTCGACTTGCTCTTAAAGGAGACTATGAACATGCACTTGCAATACATCACAAATTTACTGAGCTTTTTAAGCTTTTGTTTGTTGATGGCAATCCTGCAGGTGTTAAATCGATACTTAGTGTAATGGGAATGATAAAAAACAAATTAAGACTTCCTCTTATACCAACCCGAATTACAACTTATGAGGCAATACGAAAAGTTTTAAATGAGTTGAACATAAAATATTAAAGCAAGCAAGTGGTTAGTTAACTTTAAGTTGTTTAAATATTTTATCGATTATTTCGTCTTTTTTAAATTGACTTTGCATTAATAATAATGTATTTTTGATATCAAAGCATTTTCTGGCTGAAAATCTTTTGATTAAAATCTAATTACTGAAACAAATAAACCGTATTTATATTATGGCTGAACCAATAGATATTCGTGAATTAAACGAAAAGATAGAAAAACAAAGTGCTTTTATTACCAACTTGATGGCCGGCATGGATCAAGTTATTGTTGGTCAAAAACATTTAGTCGAATCACTGCTCATTGGGCTACTTTCAAATGGGCACGTGCTCTTAGAGGGTGTTCCTGGTCTAGCTAAAACTCTAGCGATAAAGACCCTTGCTACTCTGATCGATTCAGACTACTCAAGAGTACAGTTCACTCCAGACCTTTTGCCAGCTGACGTAGTAGGAACAATGGTTTATAGTCAGAAGCACGAAAACTTCCAAATCAAGAAAGGTCCTATTTTTGCTAACTTCGTATTGGCTGATGAGATTAACCGTGCCCCTGCAAAAGTACAGAGTGCTCTTCTTGAAGCCATGCAAGAAAGACAAGTAACTATCGGTAACGAAACCTTCCCACTACCAAAACCATTCTTGGTTCTTGCAACTCAAAACCCTATTGAGCAAGAAGGTACTTATCCGTTACCAGAAGCTCAAGTCGATCGTTTTATGCTCAAAGTAGTCATTGACTACCCAAAACCTGAAGAAGAGCGTGTAATTATTCGTGACCGAATTTCGGGTAAAAGTCAAGATGTTAAACCAGTTATTACAGCGCAAGATGTTCTTGATGCTCGTAAAGTGGTAGAACAAGTTTATATTGACGAAAAGATCGAAAAGTATATTGTTGATATCGTATTCGCTTCTCGTTTCCCTGCCGACTATGGCCTTAAAGAACTTAAAGATTATATTGAGTTTGGTGGTTCACCACGTGCCTCAATCAACTTAGCGTTGGCTGCACGAACTTACGCTTTCATTAAACGTCGAGGATATGTAGTTCCCGAAGATGTGCGTGCCGTTGCACATGATGTCTTAAGACACCGTATTGGATTGACGTATGAAGCTGAAGCTAATAATATAACATCTGACGAAATTGTTAGTCAAATATTAAATCGTGTTGAAGTTCCTTGATTTTGCGTTGAAGTATGCAGATTGTTACACATTTTATATCTAAACGCTCATTCAAGACATGGAAACAAATGATATTTTAAAGAAAGTACGACGCATAGAGATTAAGACCAGAGGATTGTCCAACAATATTTTTGCTGGACAATACCATTCTGCTTTTAAAGGACGTGGTATGGCCTTTGCTGAAGTCCGCGAATATCAATATGGCGATGATATTCGAGATATTGACTGGAATGTAACAGCACGTTTTTCAAAACCTTTTATTAAAGTATTTGAAGAGGAGCGTGAATTGACTGTTATGCTGCTTGTTGATGTTTCGGGAAGTTTAGAGTTTGGAACTCACACGCAGACTAAAAAGAATATGTTAGCTGAAATTGCTGCAACCTTAGCTTTTTCGGCAATTCACAATAACGATAAGATTGGAGTCATCTTCTTCTCCGATAAGATAGAAAAGTTCATTCCTCCTAAAAAGGGGCGTAAACACATCTTATATATTATCAGGGAACTCTTAGACTTTAAGGCTGAGAGCAGATCAACCGATATCAAATTAGGTATCGAATATCTAACCAATGTGATGAAGCGTAGATGCACAGCCTTTATTCTATCCGATTTTATTGATAGAAAAGACTTTCAGAATGCACTTACCATAGTTAATCGTAAGCATGACGTGATTGCAATTCAAATTTATGATAAGCGTGTAGCTGAGTTGCCTAATATAGGACTTCTAAAGGTTCGAGATGCGGAAACTGCTAAAGAACAGTGGATAGACACTGGATCACGTGCTTTACGAGACCATCACCGTAAAACCTGGTTGGATAATCAAGAACGTTTAAAAGAGTACTTTAACAAGAGTAATGTTGATACTATATCTGTTCGGACTGATCAGGATTATGTAAAAGCACTTTTAAGTCTATTTGCTAAACGAAACTAAAGATGAAAAAAAGAATAAAACTATTGATATTGCTGGTTTCTTTTGTAGCACCCACTTTCGCACAAGATGTGAGTGTTACTGCAAAGGTTGATTCAGTTGAATTGATGATTGGAGATCAGACCGATTTGGTAGTTCAGGTAACATTACCCTCAAAGCTCCAAGCGAAATTCCCAATCTATACTGACACTATAGTCAAGGGAATTGAGATTTTGGAGACTTCGCCTGTCGATACGACATACAGTAGTGACAAGTCTAAGATGACTTTAACTCAGAAGTTCAAACTTACATCTTTTGATGCAAAACTATACCTCATACCACCAGTAGACGTTGAAGTTGATGGTCAAGTCTATCAGTCGACACCTCTATCTATGAAAGTGGAGAGCTTTGATTTAACTGAGGCCAATCCTGAAGAGTTTTTTGGACCAAAAGACATTCAGTCTCCTCCTTTTATGTGGGGCGATTGGAGTCTGCTTTTTGTTTGTCTATTATTAATCGTACCCTTAGGTTTCTTGGTAATCTACATTCTTAAGCGACTATTGGATAACAAACCAATCATCAGAAGAATAAAACTTACACCTGAGATTCCTGCACATGATGAAGCAATCGAAGGGATAGAAACAATCAGACTTCAAAAATCAAGTATTCAGAGCGATTCAAAAGCTTATTATACTGCACTAACAGATGTAGTCCGCAAATATATTCAACGCAGATTTGGCTTTAATGCACTCGAGATGACCTCTTCTGAGATTATTGAGCAGCTGCTTAAAACAGGTAATGACCGCGATATTGCAGACCTAAAGAAGTTATTCACTACAGCTGATTTAGTTAAATTTGCAAAGCACAGTCCTCTGATCAACGAAAATGATGCAAATCTAGTTAATGCACTTGAGTTTATTAATGAGACTAAAGAATTACCCGATCCTGAAGCTAAACCCGAACCAACAGAAAAAATTATTGTAGAAAAGAGGTCTCTTCAAACAAAAATTGCTCTGGGAGTTGGTTTTGCTATAACTTTAGGGGTTATTATTACATGTCTGGTGTATATCATTAAAGAGGGAGCTGATTTACTCAGGAATTTCTTTTAAGTAGAACGAATAAAACAAAAAACATAGCATGGTTTTTGCTCATATAGAATATTTATTATTGCTCTTGATACTCATACCTATCATTATATGGTATGTAATGAGACATCAACAGATAGATCCATCTTTACAGGTGTCAGATACCCACGATTACGATAAAGTCCGAAAGAGCTTTCGTATCTACCTTCTTCATCTGCCCTTTATCTTGAGAATGGCCGCCTTGGCTCTACTAATAATAGTACTAGCTCGGCCACAATCTACTGATAATTGGCAAAGTTCAGAAGTTGAGGGTATCGATATTATGATGGCTATTGACGTTTCGGGGAGTATGCTTGCCGAAGATTTATTACCCAATAGACTGGAAGCCGCTAAAGATGTTGCTGCTAAGTTTATTAACGACCGTCCCAATGACAATATTGGTATAACACTATTTGCTGGAGAAAGCTTCACTCAATGTCCATTGACCATTGATCATACTGCATTGTTAAACTTATTTGAGAATATTCGCATAGGCGTAATAGATGATGGTACTGCCATTGGAATGGGAATTTCTAATGCTGTAGCTCGGCTAAAGGATAGTCAAGCCAAATCGAAGGTGGTTATTTTGCTTACAGATGGTGCTAATAATGCTGGAGATATTTCTCCCTTGACCTCTGCCGAAATAGCCAAAACCTACGGCATTCGAGTATATACCATTGGTATAGGTACACAAGGCACTGCTCCATACCCAATTCAGACGATGTCTGGTGCAATACAACGAATCCAAGTTGAAGTAGATGTCGATGAGCCAACCCTTAAAGATATTGCTCGTATAACAGATGGTGAATATTTTAGAGCTACTGACAATGAAAGTCTTGAAGGAATTTACCAAGAGATTGATAAACTCGAAAAAACGAAGCTTAACGTAAAAGAGTTTAGCAGACGTCAAGAAGAATACTTAAAGTATGCTTTAGCAGCATTCTTATTAGTATTACTTGATGTTTTGTTAAGACAAACAGTTTTACGTAAGTTACCTTAATTGTTAAACGTACATAAATAGAAAGAAATATATGTTTCGATTTCAAGATCCAGCATACTTATATTTACTAATCCTACTGCCACTTTTGGTAGGGTTACATATATATAGTATCTACATAAAAAAGAGAAATATTAAGGCTTTTGGCGATCCAGACTTATTGGCTCATCTGATGCCAACAGCTTCGCGTGTTAGGCCAAGTTTTAAGTTTTGGATTCTTTTTACTTGTATTGGACTCTTTTCAGTTCTATTGGCTAGACCGCAATTTGGAACTAAGCTTGATACAGTAGAAAAACAAGGGATTGAAGTTATTATTGCACTTGATATATCAAACTCAATGTTAGCTAAGGATGTTTCACCTAGCAGGCTTGCAAAGTCTAAGCTCCTAATATCCAAACTTGTTGATGAACTACATAATGATAAAGTAGGATTAATCTTATTTGCAGGAGATGCATTTACCCAATTACCGATAACAAACGATTTTATATCGGCTAAGATGTTCCTATCGAGTATTTCTCCTGACCTAATTGAACGTCAAGGAACAGCAATAGCTAAAGCAATTGATTTAGCCGTCCGAAGCTTCACCTCTCAAGAAGGAGTAGGAAAGTCTATTATTTTAATTACTGATGGTGAAGATCACGAGCCAGGAGCTATTGAAGCTATCCAAAATGCTGTAGCTAAAGGAATTCAAGTCAATGTTATGGGCGTTGGTTCGCTCGAAGGTTCACCAGTACCTGTTACAGAAAATAGTAATGAATATATAAAAGATCGTGAAGGTAATGTTGTTGTGACCAAGCTTAACGAAGAAATGGCTCAGCAAATGGCTAAAGCAGGTCACGGTATATATGTTCGTGTAGATAACACCAATTCAGCACAAAAAGCGATTACTGAAGAAATAAACAAACTTACTAAAGCTAAAATTGAGAGTAAAGTTTACAAGGAGTACGATGAACAGTTTCATGTTATTGCGTGGATACTATTTATCTTGTTAATCTCAGAAGTACTCATTACAAATAAACGTAATCCTTTATTTGAGAATTTCAACAAGCTATTTAAATGAGAATTATGAAGATGAAACATACAATTTTAGTCTTTATAGGGCTTGGCCTTAGCTGTTCACTCTTCGCTCAAAAAGAAGTCCGACAGTTAGTTAGAAAAGGTAATACTGCTTATAAAGACAGCCTTTTTATTGATGCTGAGGTAGCTTATCGCAAAGCTATTGATGCCACTCCAACCAATGAGGTGGGAATATCATACTATAATTTAGGTAATGCTCTACTTAATCAGAGTAAATATCAAGAAGCCATTCAAGAATTTGCTAGAGCAGCTGATGTTGAAACTGATAAGGGTAGTAAAGCTCAAGCACTCCACAATATGGGAGTCATTTTTCAGGCCGATCAACAATATGATAAAGCGATTGAAGCTTATAAAGAAGCATTGCGAAATAACCCCAAAGACGATGAGACACGCTACAACCTTGCTCTGGTTATGAAACAGCAAGAAAGTCAAGATCAAGACCAAGAAGGTAAAGATGATCAAGAGCAAAAGGATAAGGAGCAAGATCAGAATCAAGACGAGCAGAACAAAGAACAAGATCAGCAACAACAGAATCAGAATCAAAACAACGAAAACAAGGATAACAAAGATCAGCAAGATCAAAACCAAAGCCAAGGAGGTAAAAACTCGCAAGAGTTATCCAAAGATGCTGCAGAGCAGATGTTACAAGCTATTTTGAGAGAAGAAAAGAAGACTCAAGAAAAGGTGCAACAGCAACAAGTGCTTAAAGGCAAAAACAAACTTGAGAAAGAGTGGTAATTTATAAATTGGTTTGAATCCTAATTAAAATACAGATTATTAATAATGATAAAGGTGATCCAAAAGTCAAAAGCCTTAGGGCTTCTGCTATTTATATTTCTTTTTAGTGGACATCAGCTCTACGCTGCTGATGAAATCACATTTACGGCTAAGGCGCCAAGCTCGGTAGAAATGGAGAGTCAGTTTGAAGTTGCATATACGGTCAATATCAATCAGGTAAATGACTTTAGAGCACCCTCATTCGATAATTTTGATGTCTTAATTGGGCCGAGTCGATCGGTGCAATCGTATACTTCAATTGTAAATGGTAAGACAAGTCATGTTAATAATATGACTTACACCTATATTCTTATGCCTAAGAAGGAGGGAACTTTTACACTTCCTGGTGCTTCAGTAACCATTAAAGGGAAATCGTTCACATCAAACTCTCTAAGTATTAAGGTTCTGCCTAAAGATAAATCAGGCAATAGCAATCAACAACAGGGTTCAAGCCGAAGTAACGCTCGTGGAGGTCAAATCTCATCTAGTGACTTATTTCTGGTTGGCAACCTTTCAAAAACTAAGGTGTTTGAGCAAGAAGCTGTTTTGCTTACCTATAAGTTATATGTTGCTTCGGTTAGTGTATCTAGTATTCGTCCAGTTAAGATTCCTGACTTTAGTGGATTTCACTCCCAAGAGCTAGATCTATCTAATAGTGATCGTTGGGATCTTGAGAACTATAAAGGTCGAAACTATCGTACTGCAGTGCTTCAGCAAGTTGTTTTATATCCACAACGCTCGGGTAAACTGACCATTGAACCTGCTCAATACGAGGTTTCTGTAGAACAACCAATGGAAATTGATGATCCTTTTGATGCATTTTTTAATATGCGTACCAGCAATACTGTACGAAAAAACATCAGCTCACCCAATATAACTGTTGATGTAAGTAGTTTACCCTCGGGTAAGCCTCTAGACTTCTCTGGTGCTGTAGGTAACTTTAATCTAAGTGCATCTATCAATACGCAAGAGGTTAAGGCTAATGAAGCTATAACCATTAAGTTAGTCCTATCAGGCACAGGAAATATGAAATTAATTTCTAACCCAGAAGTTAACTTCCCTTCTGACTTCGAGATATACGATCCTAAAGTTGAAGATCAGTTTAGGATAACAGCTAATGGTTTAAGTGGCAATCGTGTCATTGAATACCTAGCAATACCAAGACATGAGGGGAATTTTAAGATAGAACCGATTAAGTTTAGCTATTTTGATCTGAAGTCCAAATCATACAAAACCCTAACCACACAAGAGTTCAGCCTCAAGGTAACTAAAGGTGAAGGCGCAGGAAATGGTACTGGTGCTGTTGTAGGTAACTATACTAATCAAGAAGAACTTAAGATACTAGCAGAAGACATTCGTTTCATAAAAATGAATGATGTTGAATTATACCCAAGAGAGCAGTTCTTTTACGGCTCATGGGGTTATAGACTGTTGTTTATCATTCCTTCTCTTGTGTTTTTAGTGTTCTTAATAATTTACTCTAAGCGAGTTAAGCAATATAGCAATACAGCTTTTGTTAAGACTAAAAAGGCTAATAAGGTAGCAAAATCACGCATGAAGAGTGCAGCTAAACTATTACATTCTGGTAGTAAGGAGTTGTTCTATAATGAAGTTCTTCGTGGTTTATGGGGTTATATTAGCGATAAGCTCACCATACCCTTGTCTAAATTATCTAAAGATAATATTGAAGAAGAACTTAATAACTCTGGTGTAAGTCCAGACTTGACAGCAGACTTTATACGTACCTTAAACGAGTGTGAGTTTGCTAAGTTTGCTCCTGGTGAGGACGATCAAGCTATGGATAAAATCCTACAAGATGCTACAGAGATTATTGGTAGAATTGAAAACAGTATCAAAATTAATTAGAATCATAGCAATGAAAAAAATAAGTATATTATTTAGCCTTCTAATCTTGTTCTCCGCCACATTGATGGCTCAAACCGAGAATCAGGTTGCATCCGATTCTATTATTAGCAATCAACAGGCTGAGGTTTTAACTCAAATCCAAAATGTATCTAAGGCTGATGCCGATAGTGCATATATAAAAGAAGATTACGCAACAGCTATTAGCATATATGAAAATCTCTTGAAGAAAGGAGTTTCGGCCGAAATCTATTATAATTTAGGAAATAGCTATTATAAAGCAGGAGATATTGCTAGGGCAATTCTAAACTATGAAAGAGCTGTACTTCTTTCACCCAACAACAGTGATTACAATACTAATCTCGATATAGCTTCGGCTAAAAAGGTTGATAAAGACGAGTATAGTTCAGAGATATTCATTATCTCTTGGGGCAAAAGCATCGTTAACTTGATGAGTTCTGATCAATGGGCAATATTCAGTGTTATTGTGTTTATAATCTTTCTTGTGGGGCTCTCATTGTTTGTGTTTTCAAAGAAATCTACTATAAAGAAAACTAGTTTCGTGTTTGGACTTTGCGCATTAATATTAGTCCCTATAACTAATTATTGTGCTTCGTACCAACGAAATAAAATTCTAAGTAAGAACACGGCTATCGTTTTAGAACCAAGCGTAACTGTGCGTAGCACGCCAAGCGAGACAGGAACCTCACTCTTTGTAATACATGAAGGGAAAAAAGTAAACATAAAAGACGGTTCTATGACCAGCTGGAAAGAAATAGAACTTGAGAATGGACAAGTTGGTTGGATCCCAACAGAGGTTATAGAGGTTATTTAAAATAAATAGAGAACATTTTACTATTAAAAAGGGTTTGTATTATAAGTGATACAAACCCTTTCTATTTACATACATAATATTATTGTAGCAAAATAGTGTCAAAATTAATTTGAATAATATTGTTTTATTATTATGTTTATATAGTAGATAGAACATAATTTACTAACCTTAATAAACTCCGCGATTATGAAAACAATTACATTTAATGAGTTAAGAAGGATTAAAGATTCTTTGCCAGATGGAAGCATGCATAGAATAGCTGACGAGCTAAATATTAATGTCAGCACGGTTAGAAATTTCTTTGGTGGAGAGAACTACAGCGAAGGCTCAAGTGTAGGCTACCACATAGAACCAGGACCTGATGGGGGACTAGTTGTTCTTGATGATACAACTGTTCTAGACAAAGCCATGGATATTCTAAGCGAAGTGAATGACTCTTGCGTAGTTAACTAAATTATCCCAGTTGAAAATCAATTGGGATTTGTTGTTTTAAAACTTAAAAGTATAATCATATGCAAAAAAACGGAGATGACAATAAGCAAGACAAATTGGTAACTCTTGCCATATTAACCTTTACAAAAGCTCAAATACTTCAGACAGTACTGCGAGATGAAGGTATTGAGGCAGTTCTTCTAAATGTGAACCAAATAACACCAACCATCAACGCTGCTGTAAAGTTAATGATTAATGAAGGTGACCTTAATAAAGCACTTGAAATAACCGAGAAAGCTTCTTGGCTAAATGATGATTTAATTAACGAAAAGAACGAACATGCTAAAAAAGAAAATATAATCCTTCTTCCCGTTGATTTTTCAGAATACTCAATGAAAGCATGCGAGTTTGGGTTTAATATTGCAAAAAGTATGAATGCTAAATTAGTCATACTCCATGTTTATTTCACTCCAATCTATGCTGCATCTTTGCCCAATGGGGATATATTTAACTATCAAAAACAAGGATTTGATCGCGAAACTCACATAATCCACAAGCAAGTAAAAGAAAAACTTGAGCAGCTAACCAATCAAATTGAATCAAAAATAGCTACTGGTGAGTTTCCAAAGATTGATTACGATAAAAAATTGCGTGAAGGTATTCCTGAGGAGGAAATTGTTCGATATGCACGTAAACACCGTGTAAATCTTGTTATTATGGGTACTCGTGGCAGCAACCAAAAGAAGATAGATCTTATTGGTAGTGTTACAGCTGAGGTTATAGATCGCTGTCGTACAACAGTATTTGCCATACCCGAGAATATCCCTTATCATACTTTTGACAAGATTAAGAAAATCGCATTTCTTACTGATTTCGATAATCGAGACTTAATAGCCTTGGATAAGCTACTTCAAAATGATTTTCCACTAAATAATCCAGATATATCGCTTGTACATATATCTGATGGTCATAATGAGTGGGACCAAATTGAATTGGGAGGAATTAAAGAGTATATCCTCAATAAATATAAAGACATTAAGGTCGACTATCAAATTATAAAAGAAGACGAAGATTTTGCAGATGCTATTTCGGGATTCATTACCGAACATCGCGTTGATGTTATTTGTCTGAGTAGTTACCGTAGAAATATTTTTGCTAGACTGTTTAACCCTAGCATTGCGCGTAAAATGGTATTCCACAGCGATACACCATTATTAATTATTAATGTATAAGCAGTAACAAAATATTAAACTGATCGAAAAACTCCTGATGGTATTAAATTACTTCAGGAGTTTTTTATTTTATATGATTAACCTGCATCACTATATTATCTAATAGCGCATCATAATTTTTATTAGCTTTGATGTCTCATCTAGCAAGTAGCTCTTATTTGCTTTTTATTTATCAAATCCCCTTTCATTATTAAAGCCCCCTTTTGTGTATAATTTATATTATGTTAAGTAGTGTGTATTTAATCCTCACCTCACATAAGAATCCACTATATTAACCTCGTAAAATTTAAATATATCTGTCCAACTCCTCAATAGATAAAAAAGAATCGAAAATTGAAGGGTTAGTCATAGCTAATTATGCTTATAATGCATTAATTATCAATATATAACACGGCATATAGTATAAACTTTAAAGTATTGATTCCAATCTCTATTAAATCAAAGGCTGACCAATAATGCTATAAATACTACTCAATCTAGCTTTAAGCTATAAAATGACTTACTCCTTTGTATGCAGCGAGTAAGTCCGAGTTATTAAATCAGTAAGTCGTGTGAAGATTCGAAGTTAATACGATATAAAACAAACTAATTATCTTATCTACTATTTCAAAACCCTATAATTTCACTACCTTTAACTTGTAATTCTAGAAAATTATTAGGTAAATTAAGGTCAGGACTAATTTTAACAAATACCAAGAATGAGATACAAATTCAAATATCTACTTATTGCTTTGATGATGCTAAGTGTTAATTCATTTGCTCAAAATAAAGAAGTACTCCCCTTGTGGAGTAACTCTACTCCTTATGTAAATACTGCAGAGAAATCTAAAATTAAATTTTCTCCTACTCTTACTATATATCATGCAAACAATCCAAATGGTAAAGCCGTGATAAGTTGTCCTGGAGGAGGTTATTCTTCCGTATCGACTCAACTCGAAGGACATGATATGGCCTCTTGGTTTAATGACATGGGAATAACTTATATTGTTCTAGATTACCGTTTACCTAAAGGAAATTATCTTGTACCACTTTCTGATGTGGAGCAAGCAATTCTTACAACTCGCAAAAATGCTGCTTCATGGAAAATTAAACCAAATAAAATAGGTCTGATGGGTGCTTCGGCTGGAGGTCATTTAGCAGCAACACAGTCTACCCTATTCAAAACAAGAGCTGCGCGGCCTGATTTTCAGATTTTGCTTTATCCTGTAATTACCATGAACGAAAAATTTACCCATAAGGTATCGCGAGATGAGTTTTTAGGTAAGAACCCATCTACAGAGCTTGTTAATCTATACTCTTGCGATAAACAGGTGACTCGTGATACTCCTCCTGCTTTTATTACACTATCGACTGATGATACGGTTGTTCCTGCTCAGAATAGTATTTTCTACTATTTAGCACTTTTAAAGAAGAAAGTTAGTGTTGCTCTTTTTGCTTACCCTACTGGTGGACATGGATGGGCTTATAAAGATAGTTTTAAATATAAAAAAGAATGGACCTCAGAGCTTGAAAAATGGCTTCAAGAAGTTGTAAAATAGAATAACTTTATTAATTTGAATATATAAACAAGAAAGACTAATATCCTCATATAGGATTTTAGTCTTTCTTGTTTATATAATATTTAGCTTGTTCAACACCTTCAAATTTACATTAAGTACTTTGTAAGGCTATATTTTGTTCTACAAAAGAATCATTTATTTTTCGTACCTTTGCGATTACCTAGATTTGAAGCAGCATATGCTACATCGGTTGTGCCGCCTCGATCTGCTTAGTTATCAACACAGAAATCCAAATAAACATTTATGAAAAAAGTTTTATCCTTTTATCAGGATAGCTTTCTTAAAGCTATAAATCAAGCAATTACTACTAACGGAAATTCCATTTTAGTATTAAAGGGATTCCCTGCTAAGATTCTAGACACACTCGATCCGACTCAAGTAGTTGATCAAAAGACATTTTATCTAAATGCTGGAGAAACAAGTTTCTCGGCAAAGTGGATCTCCCAAAATCTTGCAACTATAGCTTCATCACCTCTTTGTATACTCTCTTTTGCTCAGTTTTCTTACCTTAAAGACAAACTAGACAACGAGGCACTCAATCGTGTTGTTGTAATTGAAGATAACTTAAGACGTGTTTTTCCTATACTTAAAAAAGAGTATTGCGAACCTGTAGCTAGTCTAGAACAAAATATAGAAGCTCGTCCAAACAAATTGCCTGCTTACCAAGCAGAACAGTTTGATATTAATAGCAAATATTATTACGTGGCTGGTGATAGCACACTAACAGATGCAGTTAAAGTTGTACCTGTTTTTACTGATCTTCTGCCTCTAGTAGAGTCAACCGATCAAGAAATAGAAAAGTTAGATTTATCTGACCCTTACGCTATAGATATTCTTATTAATGAGTGTCTAGCAGGAAAAATTAAGAACACCAAGTTTGGTGTTAATATTGAGCTTCAAGATCCACTAACCACAAGTCTTAGAGACAAACTACCTCTAATTAATCAAGTACTTGCTGCTAATGATGTGGAATTAGTTCTTTGTACGAGTGACTTAGCCTATAAAGAGGCTCCATTTAGCAAAGAAACTGAAGAATTATACCATAAATATTGGACTGGAAAAGAACATCCTGGGTTTAAAACTTTTAAGATATTTAAAAATCCTACAGCTTCTAAAGAGCTGCAAGACCTTTCTCAGGGAGAAATTGTACAAACTATCATTGATGAATACCACAACTCAGTAGATCAAAAAGAGTATAGAGATCTCTTTTTAACTGCCCCTACTGGTGCTGGTAAATCATTACTTTTCCAGTTACCTGCTTTCCATATTGCAGAACTAGGCGATGTAACTATTGTGGTTACTCCTCTTATTGCTCTGATGAAAGATCAGGTACAGGCTATTGTGGATAAACGTAAGTTCAAAAAAGTGGCTTACCTAAACAGTGAGCTTAGCCTACAAGACCGAGATAAAGTGATTGAGCAGTGTAAAGCAGGTAAAATAGATATTCTGTATCTTTCTCCTGAGCTTTTACTAGCTTATGATATTTCGTTCTTTATCGGGGAACGTAACCTGGGACTTCTTGTTATTGATGAAGCTCACCTTATCACAACTTGGGGACGTGACTTCCGTGTAGACTACTGGTTCTTAGGTACCCATTTGCAAAGAATGCGTCAGAATCCCAAATATAATTTTCCTATTATCGCGGTAACTGCTACTGCGGTTTTTGGTGGCGACAACGATATGGTTTTTGATACGCTAGACAGTTTATGTCTTAAAAATGCACACCGTTATATCGGTAGTGTTAAGCGTGAAAACATCTCTTTTGTCATTAGCAATTATGATCGATTCGACGATAAGTTCATCGATAATAAAGAGCTTCAAACTATTGATTTTGCTCAGACAATTGCTACCGACACGAAATTTAAAACTCTTATATATACACCTTTCACAAAGCAAACTGAACGTGTCGAGCGTGCATTGAGTCGTAATGGTATCGATGAAGCTGCTTTTTATCACGGACGACTTCATGCCGATGTTAAGCAAGAAAATTATGAGCAGTTTGAGCGTGGAACAAAACGTATAATGGTTGCAACCAAGGCCTTCGGTATGGGGGTCGATGTGGATGATATCGAGTTAATTTATCACCACTCGCCTTCTAGTAGCATGCCCGATTATATCCAAGAGATTGGTCGTGCAGCTCGTCATAGAGACATTCAAGGTTTTGCTGCAATCAATTATAACGAGCAGGATAAATATTTCTCAAACCTACTTCACAACATATCTTCTTTAGCTCCGCATCATCTTAAAGAAGTTTTACTTAAGATTCACTTGTTATACAAATGGAATCAGAAAAAGAATATGTTGATTTCGGTTGACGACTTTGCACATATCTTCAATAATAGTCAGGACATGGACCAAAAAGTTTTGGCTGCACTGATGATGATTGAAAAAGATTACTTTAGTAAGTATGGCTTCCATGTCTTAACAGCACGCCCTAAAAAACTATTCCTCAACGTATTTGCTAAGGTAGCTACGGTAGAGGTCGAAGGTTTGCTTAAGAAATACGACAAAGCTATCTCTATACTACCCTACGATGTTCAGTCCGATTTCACTTTCCTTGAGATTGACCTAGACAAAGTATGGAGTGCCCATTACGCAAGTAGCAGCTACGAAGAAGTTAGTCGCAAATTCTATGCGAATCAGTTGTTTATGGCTGATGGTGTTAAGGTTGTCCCTCAAATTAAGATTTCATATCAACTTACACAAGCACAATCCCCTAACCAAAGCCTTGAGTTGATGAAATCAACTCTTGAGACTCTTGCCGAGGCACTTGATAGCATGAAGGGAGTTAGCTTAATTGAAGAAGACTTCGTGAAGGCCATCAGCGGATTTATTACCGATAATGAGTTAGCACTCAAGCTAAGCAAATTTATTATAGGTAACTATATTGGTACGACCAGTGGACACTACATGAATGAAAAGGATAAATTCCTGCAGGCAAACTTTATTCAAGGTGTCCGACATTACACCGTTCATAACGACTATTATAGAACTGAGTTTACAAACCTAATTAGTAAATTCGAGATTTTGTTCCTTGGCGAGGATCACCATAGCTTTAGATATTTATCGTCTACAGGTAACCAAATCTATTTCTTTAATATGCTAGGTTACTACTTAGAGCTTCTCGAACTAGGTTCTTACGAATCGGTAGGTAGTGATAAGTCACAACTCTTTATACGTCTGAATGATCCTGAACGTATTGCTATTGATGCGTTACAAGAGGCATCTTATGAAAATGGCTTACTTGAAAAGACCCTAAACAGACATCATATAAGTAATGATATCTTTGATCACTTCTTTACCTCTACTTTCGACTCCGATACACGCTGGAATTATATTGAGGATTTCTTCTTAGGAGCTAGTAATGAAGAACTATTTAAGAAGTACCCCAAAACAGAATTAGATAATAAAGCAACCGATTTAAATCAGTTTTTTATTGATAAGAGTATTGAATTGGCTGAGCAAGCAAAGAAAGATAATGGAGGCCGTGAGCCCAAATCCAATCACTTGGCTAGTCTTTTCTTGCCCGAAGAAGAAAAGTTCTTTAATGGAGACTCAAATATGACGCTCCCCTTTAAGAACGATCAGTTAGTACTTGTTTGGGATTTAGATAAACTTGATGACTATGAAATGCAGACTCGTTCAATTAACAAATGGCTGGCTGAAGATCCAGTTTCATTAGATCGTGTGAAGATTCGCTATAAACTTCGTGTTGATAACGAAACCTATGCTATCCTGACCTCAAAACTACATAGATACCCCGAGTATTTGACTCGTAAACTAGGTCTAAAGAAGCTTATACCCTTTCCGAATTACTCTGAGCCAGTAATGGCCGGCCACGTATTCAATGAAAACCCTGTTCGATTTTATCAGTGGTACTTTAAAGAAGGTGGTGATAAAGAGGTGCATCTCTCCATGATCAATAAGATTAAACTTATTGATATGGTTAAAGCCAAGAATGCTAGTCGTCTGCTACCAGAGCACAAGAAAATGTAATCGTAGTATATTATTTTACAAAAGAAGAGCTCCACAATATTTATTAATATCGTGGAGCTCTTCTTTTGTAACCTTATTGAAAAATTAAGGATATAATAGTCCTTATTCTGGCCATGACAACACAACTATCATGTTATTTAAGCAATTGATTTAGGACACTGTCTCAGGAAGTGTGTAAGTAAATTAAGCTTGGGTTTGGTTATTG
>QXGG01002219.1_pt1 | contig 17804 bp, 15 predicted proteins | sample 1982491 | NCBI WGS metagenome assembly QXGG01 (sample SAMN09924614, study PRJNA488089) | Wastewater metagenome, whole genome shotgun sequencing project. | isolation source: South African research farm wastewater | place: South Africa: Irene, Agricultural Research Council, Animal Production... | reverse complement strand
CGACCATCAACGCTAACGGTACCGTCAGCAATGGCAAGAATTAAAGAGCGATTAATAGTGCGCTTAATGTCAATTTGGTAAGTGACTTTTTTAGCAGTGGGAAGCACTTGGCCAAAAAATTTCACATCACCTGATCCCAAAGCGCGACCACGGCCGGGGTGACCTTGCCAGCCGAGGTGGAAACCCACCAATTGCCACATGGCATCAAGGCCGAGACAGCCTGGCATCACTGGGTCACCTTCAAAGTGGCAAGCGAAAAACCATAAATTTGGGTTAATGTCTAATTCGGCAGTGATTTCTCCCTTGCCGTATTTTCCACCGGTGTCACTGATGTGCACAATGCGATCGATCATAAGCATGTTCGGTGCGGGCAGTTGCGCGTTACCTGGTCCGAAGAGCTCTCCTCTGCTGCATTTGAGCAGATCTTCGTAGGTGAAGGCGTTTTGTTTGGTCATGCGGGCTCCTCAACGTGCCTAATCGTGTACTGCATGGGCGATGGATATCCATCTAACTAATTGGTTTCGCTAAACATATCAGCGTGTTTTTAACACATTTAATAACGCTTCACAAAAAAACTCTATTCAACTTAAGCCTTTGTACAGGCTGCGCCTGTCAATAAACGGCTGTTACAAGAGTCTTTAGCGCGAACTGCAGGGTTAGACCGCAGAACATTCATACAAGTCACAGCACAGTTTATCTGTCCGCGACTTGCGAGTCATCTCATGCATCCTTGGCGCTATTATACGAGGTTCATCGACCTAATAGGTCTATATCTGTTGCAAAGGTATATTTAAGCTAAAAACAGAGCCTTTTCCAGGCTGGCTGCTGACGCTTAATTCACCGCCCATATGCTGGGTGAGTGTGTAGGCAATGGATAAGCCTAAGCCTGTGCCACCGTAACGTCTGGAAATACTTTGATCGGCCTGATGAAACGCGGCAAAAATAGATTCAAGCTGTTCGCTGGCGATACCGATACCTGAATCAATGATTTCACATTTTAAGTCGATCTGTGTTGGTACTGTCGGTGTGCAGGTGACTTGTAGCGTCACGCAACCCTGCTCTGTAAACTTTAGCGCGTTGGCCAGTAAGTTCACTAGAATTTGTCGCAAACGCGTAGGGTCACCTCGCACCTGCAGCTGGTTGAGTTGCTCAGGTAGAACAAATTGCAGTTCAATATTTTTTTGTTCAGCACTGTATTTAAAAGCGTTGTGTAGCGCGGCAAATAGCTCGCTGGGTGCAAACTCAATGTGTTCCAGCTGTAAGGCATCATGTTCTAAGCGTGAAAAATCTAAAATATTATTGATCACTTCAAGCATTTGTAGGCTTGAGGTGTGGGCAATGGCGCTGTACTCGCACTGTTCGGTGCTCAAGTCGGTTTGCTCCAGCAGTTGCAACATACCTAAAACCCCGTTCATTGGGGTGCGTAACTCATGACTCATCATGGTTAGAAAGTCTGATTTGGCGTGGTTAGCGCGCTCGGCTGCTTGGTGAGCCTGTTGCAGCTGCGTGGTGTATTGATGTTGTGCGCGCTGGGCTTGCTGCAGGGTTTGGCTGAGTCGATTGATATGCGTGCTGAGTTCGCCCAGCTCACCTGTATCAATATCAGTTAGGGCTGGCGTGTTGTATTGTCCCGCTTCCAATGCTTGGAGTGTTTTGCGCATGTTTTGGATCGGGCGCGATAAGCTATAGGCCAGCATATAGGCCAGTGTCCAAATCACAAATAAAGCTAAGACAATCAGCCACAGCGCGCGGAAAACGGTATGCAGTTGTTGGGTTTTTAAAGCATTGTCGGTCATGCCTACGCGGACCTGGCCAATAACTTCATCACTGGCTGCTGTAGCATTGCTGGCAGATAAAAAGAGAGGGTCTAATTCAATGGTTTGCCGGGTAATTTGCGCGTAAAAATCCAAATTAGGCTTGTGCTGTACAGTGTTTTTTTCTTGACGAATAAGGCGCTGGCCTTGCGCGTCATACATTTCAATAAAGGCAATATGTGGGTGTTTTAATAAGCCTTGTAGCATGGGCGTTAAGGTTTGTAAGTTGCCTGAAATCACACTGTATTCGGCTGCGGGTGCCAGTTGATCAGCAATCAGTTGCCCCGCGTTGGCCAGCTCCTCTTGTAAATTCTGTAGGCGTGATGCGGTAAAGTAACCCGTGATTAATACCGCAATCAGCACCGCAGGTAATAAACTGACAAAGAGCGTATGTCGCTGAATGCTACCGCTGAGTAAAGGTTTCATGGCTGCCCCAAGTTGCGTTGCAGTTGTTGCGTCAGCTTCTTATTGCTGGCTTTGGGGATGCCTAAAGAGCGTGCCACTTGCGCGTTACTGATCACTTTATAATGCGTGGGGTACAAGCTTGCTGGCCAGCTCTGTTCAGGGGTTTGTAAGATATCTTGCAAGCTGTGCAACCAATCGTCTTGATCGCTGTAAGTGGATGCCAAGCTGCCCGCACGTATAAATGCAGCGCTAGGGCCAATCAGAACTTGTTTGCGTGCATAGCTGCTGAGCAAAATACTTTTGATGGTATTGGAATTGTAAATGTGCGTGTCGTCTAAACCCAGCAAGACATCCGTTTGGCTGAGTAAATTGCTCAGGCTGCGCGCGTCGAAACTGTCTGGCCAGTAGTGTTTTTTCAGGGTCAGTTGCTCTGCTTTAAGTGCTTGGGTCAATTGCTCTAATAAAAATGCGCTGTGATTACCGTAGAGTACGCCCACATTTTTCACCCCGGGTAGCATGGCTTTTAATAGCGCCACTTGCCGCTCAGGTGCAGGATCGCTCCACATAAAAGTCAGGCGGGCAGGTTGTGTATTGACCAGACGGTGATGAGCTTGCACACGACTGACTTGTAAAATAAGGGTTGCCGGTGCGTTTTGTGTCAGTTGCAAACGCCAATCTAATAGGGCTGGACCGAGTAAAATCAGTTGCGTATCAGCGTCGAACTGCTGCTGTGTTTGCAAAGTCGCGCGCGGCATATACGCAACCGACCGCTCAGGCAATAGCCGTGCGAGTGCGTCACTGAACTCGCGTACAGCGGCACTGTCTTGATCAGCACTTAAAATAATCTGCGCCACGGCGGGCGGGCTGAAGCCGGCTAACATGATGGTACATATGCAGAGTAAGCGCAGTATCGTACTGCGCATCATCCCTTTAAAACTCCAATTGCACAGTTGCATAAGCAGTGTCATGGGAGTTGTCCTTATGGTTGGTGCGTCCTATGGGCTGATTGTTCAGTTTCTTCTGTAGGTTACCCGCGAGCGTTACGCGTTTATCAGTCCAGTTAAATTGTTTGGCGATGCGTAGCCGAGCCAGTTGTAAATCGTTTTTGTTCAATTGTTGTGCGGCGAAGTACATCAGGCTGCTGTTCCAGCCGTGTTCCCAGTTGTGTATCCAGGTAAAAGAACCACTGTGGCGTGGGGTGACATTTTGATCGAGTTGATTGCTGGCATCGTCTTTAATGTAGGCGTAGCTCACGCGCAAACGGTCGGCGAGAGTGGCCTGCCAATTGCCTTCCAGTTCAGCGCCGTAAAAACGTGCATGATCATTATTGTTTAAGTAAAATGCCTCTAAAAGCGGCCTGACACTGATCATACGGGTGATTTTTTCTTCGAACAATTTGATATCAATTGAGGCACGCTGCTTGGCAAAATGGCCGTTGTAGCCCAACTCATAAGCACTGATTTTTTCTTGTTTGAGTAGGCCGCTGCCTTGCGCGCTGACAAAAAAGTTTGCGGTGCTGCCGCTGCTTAATGCAGGGCGTAAATCACGTACTCGGTATTGCCAGTCGGCGTGGTTTTCAAACATATCCGGTGAGCGTATGGCTTCACTGTATACCGCACGAAAACCATGGGCTGGGGTGAGCAGGTAATTGACGGCTAAACGCGGTGAGAATGAATCGCCGTTACTGCTGTCATGTTCGAACATGCCGCCACCTTGCAGCAACCAGTGCTCGCTGGCGTACCACTCAAATTGGCTAAAAGCGCTGGTGATGTCTTTACGTTGGCGTCCATTTAAAAAGGTTTGTGAGCGTGCGCGATCCGAGCGATAGCTTAAACCACTGATTAAACGCAAGCTGTCAGAGACGCTGTAGGTGTCTTGCAATTGCAGATCAAAGCGCGCTTCGCGGCTGTTCTCATTGATGAGGCCGCAACTGTGATCAATAATGTTGCCAGGTTTGGGCGGGGTGCTCAGCTCTGGGCTGAAACTGATTTGTGCATCACAAGCACGCCACTCGCGTAGACGCTCCCATTGTTGGGCATTGGCTTGCAGCGAAATGCTGTGCTGTGCATTGAGTTCAGTATTCCAGCGCAGACTGGCAGCGTAATCTTTGGCTTGCACATCTGAGTTAGGGTCTTGCTCGTTGGGTTTGGGTCTGATGTTCTGGGCAAACACCGAGCGATAGTTGTTGTTAACCTGATTGCTGCCTTCTTTAAGAGCCAGTTGCCAATCGAGGCTATTGTCTTCATCGAGTTGATGATTGGCGCGTAAATTAAAACGGCTTAAGCGACGTCCATCACGAAAATTACTGCCGTCAGGGCGTTTATCAAAGCCGTCATCGCTGAGTCCAGATAATGATAAGCGCATATCAGAGCGTGCAGAATGCCAAGCTTGGCGCGCATACCAATCACGAATGCCGTTATTGCCTATATTGGTTTTCAGTAGCGTGCCGTGGCTGTCTTTCGCAGGCGTGGTGATGATATTGATCACGCCCAGTAAGGCGTTGGCACCATAGCTGACGGTGTTGGGGCCACGAAACACTTCAATGCGCTGAATATCTTCAATGGCCACCGGGAGGTCAGCCCAGTCCACCTTGGCAAAGCCTGCGCGATACACCGAGCGGCCATCGATCAATACTTGCAAACGCCGCGCTTGCCCAGCACTGGTACCGTGGTAGTTGACCGTGGTGAGGTTGTTACTGTCAGGTACCACAAGCATGCCGGGCACTAACCGCAGAACATCGGTGATATTGCGCGCACCGCTGGCTTCAATCAGTTCGCGATCAATAGTACTGATACTGCCGGGTACGGCTGCAGGTGCTTGGTACAAGTGAGTGGCGGTTAACACTTCTGGTAAAGCCAGATCGCTGACAAATAAATCGTCGGCCAAAGTCGCTTGCACTGCAATCGAGGCTAAAACGAAAGGTAGTACTCGGTGCGGACGCGTAAACATCTGCAAAATAAGCCTGCGCTGCAAAGGCGTGCCTCGTTGTATGAAAAATAAATATATTAAAGAAGTGCTGAGCACATCAAAAGTATCGTTGCAAACGCAGTGAAGCAATCCAACCCGCAAACCGCACAGCGCCAAACCATAGACTGCCACGTCGCTAGGCTCCTCGCAGAGACAGTAGCGCGTCTTCGCGAACGCAGTGAAGCAATCCAGCCCGCAAACCGCGCAGAACCAAACCATAGACTGCCAGGTCGCTAGGCTCCTCATGGAGACGGAGTTTAGCAAAAATAAACTGATTAATAGTTTAACCGATAATTCTAAACACTGGTTATGCTTGATTAGCACCGTATAATGGCGCAATCGCCGATTTACGGTAGTAGAGAGCCGCAGTATGACTATAAAGAAGCCCATTGCAGTGTTAGGCGGTGGTAGTTTTGGTACCGCCATTGCTAATTTGTTGGCCAGCAATCAGCACGATGTGCGCTTATGGATGCGTGATGCCCAGCAAGCGCAAGCAATTAATGAGAACCGGCAGAACCCGCGCTATTTAAAAGGTGTGCAGGTGCTGGATGGCGTGCTGGCATTGACTGATTTAGCGGCGACTTTGGCCGAATGTGACTTGATTTTCGTAGCGTTGCCGTCAACGGCATTGCGTTCAGTGCTCACACCTTATGCTGACGTATTGAGCGGAAAAATGTTGGTCAGTACCACCAAGGGCATTGAGGCCAAAAGCTTTTTGTTGATGAGTCAAATTCTTGAAGATATTGCCCCGCAGGCGCGTGTGGGGGTGTTATCCGGGCCTAACTTAGCCCGCGAAGTGGCGGCGCATGCGCTCACCGCAACAGTGGTTGCCAGTGAAGATCAAGCTTTATGCCAGACCGTGCAAGCGGTATTACACGGCGCAACCTTTCGGGTCTACGCCAGCGCTGATCGTTTTGGTGTTGAGCTGGGTGGCGCATTAAAAAATGTCTATGCCATTATCGCCGGAATGGCCGCAGCGCTGGACATGGGTGAAAACACCAAAAGTATGCTGATCACCCGAGCGCTGGCGGAAATGACCCGTTTTGCGGTGAAACTCGGCGCCAATCCCATGACTTTCTTGGGCTTGGCGGGTGTCGGTGACTTGATTGTGACCTGCACATCCCCGAAAAGCCGTAATTATCAGGTAGGCTTTGCCTTGGGCGAGGGCTTAAGCCTCGAAGAAGCAGTGGAGCGCTTAGGTGAGGTGGCTGAAGGCGTGAACACCTTAAAGGTGCTAAAAGCCAAATCTCAAGAAATGGGCGTGTATATGCCGCTGGTCGCGGGTTTGCATGCCATTTTGTTTGAAGGGCGTACCCTTGAGCAGATTATTGGCGCGCTGATGAGTGGTGAACCGAAAACAGATGTTGATTTTATTTCGCTTGATGGTTTTTAAATGAGGACTTGTAAAATGACACCAGCAGAGAAAACAATCCGTCGTGAGTCAATGGTGTTGCGTGTGTTATGGATGCTGTTGTTTTTAGTGGTGTGGCATATAGCTGTACCATTGTTAGGTCTTGTGGTTGTAGCGCAGTTATTATACCGCCTGTTTTATGGTGCGCCGAGTTTGCACTTTATGAATTTTGGCGACAGTTTAAGTCAGTACCTGGCACAGATTGGACGCTTTGCGGTGTTCAACACCGACGCGCAGCCGTGGCCGGTTGCCGATTGGCCGCGAGCGCATGTGGCTGATGGTGAAGCCGCGCATAACCCTAAAGCCAAGCAGACTACAGATGTGTCGCCGGTGCCCACTGCAGTTGTGAGTGAGCCTGAGTTAGCTGCTGAGTTAGAGCCAGAGCAAAGCCTTGACGAGTCGGCGCTCGCCGATGAGCAGAGTGTCGATGTTGAGGCTGCTGAGGCTGACGCTGTTGAGACTCAACTTGTTGCAACTGAAGGGCTTGATCTTGCTGCTGAAACGGCTGAAACAGCCGACAGCTTAGCTGCGCAAACAGCTGATGCAGTCCCCACGCTGGACGAGGTTGTAGCTGAGCAAGATGAGCAACCCGCTGTAGTGATTCAGCTCCATAGCGATGACGCTAAATCATGAAAGTCTGGTTGTTAAGGCATGGCGCTGCAACGCCCTATCAACAGCATGATGCTGAGCGGCAATTAACCGAGCAGGGACGTTTGCAGGTCTTACAGGCCGCACAATGGTTAACGGCGATTAAGTTTGATCGCGTACTCAGCAGCCCTTATATCCGTGCACGGCAAACAGCAGACCTGTTGTGTACGAGCATTGGCCATACTGGCACCATCGAAATTGTGCCTTGGTTGACCCCCGATGATGAAGTGCGTGCAGTAACGCGCAAGCTCGATGGCTATGCGGTGGATAGTTTATTACTGGTTGCGCATCAGCCTTTATTAGGGGCTTTAGCCAGCTGGTTAACTGATGCAGATCGCGAACATGGTGTGCCGATGGATACCGCGAGCGTCGCTTGCCTTGAAGGTGATTTTATCGGTGCGGGCATGATGCGGTTACGTTCTTTGCAACATGTTGACCTATAAAACGTATACCCTCCGATAGCCAACCGTCCATAGAGTAAGGAAGAGCGAGTGCCTGCTGCAGTCCAAGAAATACGTATTCAATTACCGCATATTGATTTAGCCGCGCGGGTGTATGGGCCTGAAGATGGTCAACCTGTTCTCGCGCTGCATGGCTGGCTGGATAACTCCATGAGCTTTGCTTTGCTCGCACCTAAGTTGCAAGGTCTGCGCATTGTCGCTATTGATATGGCTGGACATGGCTATTCCGGGCATCGCGCACCGGGAGCCGGCTATCAACACTGGGAGTATGCACTCGATGCTTTAATGGCCACGCAGCAGTTGGGCTGGGACAGGTTTTCTTTATTAGGGCACTCCTTGGGCGGCATTATCAGCGTGCTGATTGCTGGCGCTGTGCCTGACCGTGTGGAGCGCGTGGCGTTGATTGATGGCATAGTGCCGGAAACCAGCGAAGGCGATACCTCACCACAAAAGCTTGGTGAAGCTTTGTTGGCACACATTGATTTAGCCGCCAAGAAAAAAACCATCTACAGCAGTATTGAGCAAGCGGTTAAGGTGCGTATGCGCGGTTTTATGCCGGTCAGTCGTTTGGCCAGCGAGTTGTTGGCACAGCGCGGCTTAAGTCCGGTAGCGGGTGGTTATGTGTGGAACAGTGATTCGCGCTTAACCCTGCCTTCGCCACTGCGTTTAACTCGCGCTCATGCCGCGGCTTTTGTCGATGCGGTAAAGTGCCCGATGAATTTGGTGGTGGCTGAGCAAGGCTTGGTGGCGACCATGCCTGAGTTTGCAAAGTTTCTCAGCACTTTAGATCTAGATATGCAACGCTTGCCGGGTGGTCATCATTTACACCTGGATGACGAGCAAGGTGCACAAGCGGTTGCTGAATGTATACAAGCTTTTTTTGCTAAGACTTAATCTTTAGCACTGTGCGATTGGGGAGATGGATGGTCTTCTTCGCGCACGAATAACACAGCTCCTAAGTCGTTACTCAGGGCTCAAACTGCACAGGTGATGTGGGTGAAATGAATATGCGTAAATGGATGGTTAACATTGTAATAACAAGTTGGGTTGCTGTGCTCAGCGGTGCTGCGCTTGCGTATGACTTTACTGATGTGCTGGCGCTTGAGTCACTGCATGACGCCAAAGTGATTACTCAAGAACAGCTCAGTCCCCTAGAGAAAATTTACCCACAGGGCTCTGTGCGTCGTATCAGTGGCAAAATGCGTTACAGCGGTGAAGTATTGGTGCGCGGCTCAGTTGATGTGCTGACTGTGCAATTAGCGCAAACCCATGAGGTGTTAGACGCTTTTGCCGCCAGTCGCATGCTCTTGCAGCAGCAACAAGCCGATATGCTGTATTGGTGCGTGGCACGCGAGTGCGGGCCGAGTAATTTATGGGCCAACCATGTGTTTAATAATGCACGCTTATATGGCCCCGATGATCGCCAAGCCTATGCACTCTTTCGTTTAACTGAAAATGAACAGTCACAGTTGATTGCGGTCTACGCTATTACGCGTGGCAATGGCCGCGGTTTTTTACATGTTGAAGCTTTTCAGGCTGAACAGAATTTGGCTGACTTACTGCCGACTGCTACCACCTTGGAACGCCAACTGGCAACCGATAACCAGTTGCGTTTGCCCAGTTTAGTGGGTGAGCCACAGGCGGCTTGGGTCAAGTTGTTAACGCGAGCATTAAATCAAAACAGCACGATGCGCATCAGTCTTGCTGGAGCTTCTGCTCAGGATTGGCGTGACACACTGGTCGAGCATGGCGTGCGTGCGGCACGTCTTGAATTAGAAAACGATGTTGATCAGCCTGGCTTACTGTTACAGCGTTTGCCTTAATTAGCTCTTTCACTGGACGATACCCATGCTCAGCAATGACCGCCTTTTAGGACAAATCCTACTGCTTGTTTTACTGGGCGCCTGTTTATGGGTGTTAGCGCCCTTTGTGACCGCCTTGTTTTGGGCGGCTGTTTTAGCCTTTGCCAGTTGGCCCTTAATGCGTTTTCTGACGCGCAAGCTCAATGGCAACACCTCGTTAGCGGCAGGACTCCTGACCAGTGGCTGGGTGCTGATTGTTGCCGGACCTTTGGTGTGGCTGGGTTTTAATATCGCTGACCATATTAAAGCTGGCACTGAGTTGGTGAAAAACCTGCGGGTCACGGGTTTGCCAGAAGCGCCTGAGTGGTTAGCCAATGTGCCTATGGCGGGTGACCGTTTAGTGGATCTGTGGCAAACCATTGATCAGCAAGGTGCCGCTTTATTAACTACAGCTAAACCTTATATGGGGCAGACGGGAAACTGGCTGTTAGCGCGCAGCGCCAGTATTGGCGCCGGTATTTTAGAGTTAGCGCTGAGTTTATTATTGGTGTTTTTCTTTTACCGTGACGGCCCACGTTTAGCGCACTTTGCGACCAGTTTGGTGGAGCGTTTAATTAAAGAGCGTGCTGATTACTATATTGATTTAGTCGCTGGCACTGTGCGCCGAGTGGTCAATGGCGTGATAGGTACTGCCGCGGCGCAAGCAGTGATAGCGTTATTGGGTTTTTGGATCGCGGGTGTACCCGGCGCACTCTTGTTAGCGGCAATGACCTTTATGCTGAGCTTAATTCCGATGGGACCACCATTGGTCTGGGCACCGGCTGTGGCTTGGTTGTTTTGGCAGCAAGACTATGGCATGGCCATTTTTATGTTGCTGTGGGGCTTTTTAGTGATCAGCAGCGTGGATAATTTTTTAAAACCTTATTTGATCAGCCGCGGTGGGAACTTACCCTTGGTCGTGGTTCTAATGGGTGTATTCGGTGGGTTATTTGCATTTGGATTTATGGGACTGTTTTTAGGCCCAACCTTGCTAGCGGTGGCTTATAGCTTAGTCAGTGATTGGGTGGCGAGTAATCAACCGAAAATTGAACAGCTTAAATAGCTCACTCAAAAGGATAAAAATTATGCGCTTACACTGGTTATGTTTGCCTTTAATGGCAGTGATGTTGGTTGGTTGTGCGGCTAAAACTAATCACCGTAGCAGTTGTGCACAGCAACTTGAGGCCGCATGGCAGGAGCTGGATTTAGCTAAAGCCGAAGGCTTTGCTGGAACAGTCAGCTACTCTAAAGCGCTAACCTTGATCACAGGTGCCAAAACTCAGCAGCAATTTGAAGCCTACGCGGGCTGTACCCGCAAAGCAGAAAAAGCGCGCTTTTATATTCGCGAATCACGTGCCGGACGTTAAGCGGTAAAACCTGCGTGCGACATGGAGTCCGTTTCTAGTATTTATCTTTGCAAGGTTCGCCATTGCTGGCTAGGATACGCCGATACTAGAAACGGAGTTGTACCCCATGCGCAATCAATTGGAAGCCTGTATTCGTGCAGTTAATCAGGTTGTCTTAGGTAAAGAGCAGGCTGTACGCCTAGCGATGACCTGTTTACTGGCACGCGGCCACTTACTGATTGAAGACTTGCCCGGCATGGGTAAAACCACCTTAAGCCACACACTAGCGCAAGTGTTAGGCTTGGATTATCAGCGAATTCAATTCACTTCAGATGTATTACCGGGCGATATCTTAGGTCACTCGGTGTTTGATCGTGACACGGGGCAGTTTGTATTTCACCCAGGTCCCGTGTTTGCAGAGCTGCTGTTGGCCGATGAAATCAATCGCGCTACCCCTAAAAGTCAAAGTGCCTTGCTCGAAGCGATGGAAGAAGGGCAGGTGACGATTGAAGGTGCGACGCGGCCATTGCCGGAACCTTTTTTCGTCATAGCGACGCAAAATCCGGTCAGCCAAGGTGGCACTTTTAGTTTGCCTGAATCGCAACTGGACCGTTTTTTGATGCGCCTGTCCTTAGGCTATCCGAGCATCAGTGCCGAACGTGAATTGTTGCAAGGCACGACTCGCCGGCACATGCTGAGCAACTTAAAACCCTTGATTGAACGTGCAGATTTATTTGCCGCACAGCAACAAGTCAGTGCTATCCGTGCCAGCGATACCTTAATCAATTATATCTTGCGCTTAGTGGAAGCCACGCGTATCGATGCACAATTGGCCTTTGGCCTGTCACCGCGGGGCAGTTTAGCGTTACTGGCTGCGGCTAAGGCTTGGGCATTTTTAGCTGGGCGTGATTATGTGATTCCTGAAGATGTGCAGGTGGTGTTTCCAGCTGTTGCTGAGCACCGCTTACGCGAGCAAAACAGCCCCAGTGGTCTTGGCAGTGCGGCGATTGTGAAACGCCTGCTTGCTGATGTGCCTGCACTCTAATGTTCAAGACTCTGCGTAATCGGCTCAAACAGTGGTTTGCAGGCTGGCTGGCGCGACGTATTCCGCCGGTGCAGCGTCTGCGTTTGCAGCAAAAGCATATTTTTATTATCCCCACGCGCATCGGTATCGCTTATGCCGGAGCGCTGGTGTTAATGCTGTTGGTGGCGATCAATTATCAAAACAGTTTAGCGTATGCGTTGACATTTTTACTGGCCTCGCTGGGCTTGCTGACGATGTTTCATACTTGGCGTAATTTGGCGGGGTTGATCGTTTCAGCAGCGGGCAGTGAAGCCTGTTTTGTTGGCGAGCAGGGTTTATATCGACTGCGTTTGCACAGTGATAGCCATGATTATCAAGCCATCGCTGTGGGCTGGCAGCCGCAACAGTTAACTGTGTTGGATGTGCAGCGCGGCGCTGAGCAGAGCGCAGAACTCAGTTTAATCGGTCAGCGCCGCGGTTGGCAGCAAGCACCGCGTTTGCGACTGGAAACGCGCTTTCCGTTGGGGCTCTTTGTGGCCTGGAGTCAAATCGATTTAGCGCAAGCTGTATTAGTCTATCCACAGCCTAAAGAGGATCCGCTGCAGGTCAGTGCCGGTGTTGGTGAGGAAGACGACAGTCAGCACAGCAATGAACGTGCAGGGGTGGATGATTATCATGGCTTGGCGGTGTGGCAGCCCGGTGATTCACTGCGCCGTATTCATTGGAAAGCATGGTCGAAGGGGCAAGGTTTATTTATTAAGCAGTTTTCTGAGCAACAAGGTCAGCAGCAGATTTTGGATTTTGAACGTTTATCAGGGGATGTTGAACATCGCTTGTCCGTTTTATGTGCGCAGGTGCTTAAGCTCAGTGATACGCAGCAGTTGTTTAGCCTGCTGCTACCAGGGCAACAGATCGGGCCTGATGCTGGGGCTGAACATCGCCAGCGCTGCTTACGTGCCTTGGCCTTGTATGGAGTAGACAAGCCATGAGTGCTGAACGCCAAGGTGTGAAAATCGCACAAGACATTCCACGCATCAGCCTGATGTGGTTACTGGTGGCGCAAGCACTGGTGATTATTCCGCATTTAATGCATGTGCCATTGTGGTTGATTGGGCTCTGGCTGGGTTGTGCGGCCTGGCGTGTGCAAGTGTTTCGTATGCGACTGCCGTTCCCCAATAGCCTCTTTAAAGCCGCGCTCATGCTGGGCAGTGCCTTTGCGGTGTATCTGAGTCGCGGCAGTTTGGTGGGGTTGGATGCAGGTGTGGCGCTGCTGATCACCGCCTTTATTTTAAAGCTATTGGAAGTGCGCACGCGCCGTGATGCTGTAGTGCTGATTTTTCTGGGCTTTTTTACCGTGGTCACCAGCTATTTATTTGCTGATAGCTTGCTCGCCGCCTTGTACAGCATTTTGCCGGTACTGGCGTTGCTCTCGGCGTTAATGGGCTTGCAGCAAAGCAGTTTTGCGACGCAGCCATTGGCCACGCTAAAACTGACCAGCCGCTTATTAGCGCAAGCGGTGCCATTAATGGTGCTGTTATTTGTATTGTTTCCTCGATTGGAGCCCTTGTGGAGTTTGCCGCAACCTAAAGATAAAGGTACCACGGGTTTATCGACCAGTATGTCACCGGGTGACTTGGCTGAACTGGGACAATCATCGGCGTTGGCTTTTCGTGCACGTTTTGAGGGTGATATTCCTACCCCGTCGCAGCTGTATTGGCGTGCGCTGACCTTGCCACACTTTGATGGGCGCAGCTGGTCGATCAGCCAGCATGCCGACGAACAAGCACCGCAATGGAGTCAGCAAGGACCGTCCATCAGCTACAGCGTTATTATGCAGCCCAGCACTCAGCCTTGGTTGTTCAGCTTGGATGTGGCCAGCACTGAGCAGCCGGGTGTGCGTTTGATGAGTGATTTTCGTCTGCAGCGCAACACGCCAGTCACGCGCGCCTATCAATACCAAGCCACTGCTTGGCCGCAAGCGGTACGCGAGTCACAGTTGAGCGTGGCGCAGCAGCGTGAATTTTTACAGTTACCCCGCCGCGGTAACCCACAAACCCATGCTTGGGCGCAGCAATTGCGCGAGCAGTATGCCGATGATGATGCGCTGGTGGCTGCGCTGCTGCGTCATTTTAATCAAGAGCCTTACTATTACACTCTCAAACCGCCGGTGCTGGGCAAAAACAGTATTGATGAGTTTTTATTCGACAGTCAGAGTGGGTTTTGTGCGCATTATGCCGGTGCCATGGTGTTTGCTTTACGTGCAGCGGGCATTCCTTCGCGGGTGGTCGCGGGTTATCAAGGCGGTGAAACCAATCAGGCTGGGCAGTTTGTGCAAGTGCGTCAGTTTGATGCGCATGCTTGGGTTGAGTACTGGCAGCCAGAGCAGGGCTGGCGCAGTGTGGATCCAACTTTTGCAGTGGCACCCGATCGTATTGAGCGAGGATTGCAAGATGCCTTGCAAAATGAGGCTGATTTATTCCAAGGTGATTTTCTCTCACCGCTACGTTATCGCCATATTGGTTGGATTAATACATTGCGATTGGGCTGGGAAAATATCAACCACAGTTGGCAAACACAAATTTTAGGTTATCAAACAGAACGTCAGCAGGCATGGCTGAAACAATGGTTTGGTAAAGTGGATTGGCAGTTTATCGGCTTGTTTTTGGTCGCCAGTGCTGCGGCTATGATTGGTTTAATTGTGCTGTGGATGTTTAAACCTTGGCAACGTCAGCGTGATCCGGTGCAGCGTATTCTAGTGGATTTGCAACGGATACTGCGCCGCCGCGGATTGAATGTGCACACTGGTGAAGGCTTACGTGGTTTTTATCAGCGCATTGAGGAGCAATTGCCAGTGCCACAGCGGCAAGCCTTGCTCAGTTTTATTGATAGTTATGAGCAGCAACGCTATGCCGATCAGTCGCAGGATTTAGCTGTGCTGCGTAAAGCCTTAGCTCAGTTGAAAAAGTGATGCTTAAGGGCATGCTGGATCAATAAAAACTGCATGACAAAGCCAAGCCCGCAGATTATGGATGGCTGAGTTCGGCTCGCGATGGCCAGTGTGGTGCGCAATAAACTGTGTTTCCTTCAACCTATTGTTGAGCGTTAATGTTGAGTGCAGAGCAACAGGTGCGGTGAACTTAAAGACGGTATTGAACTGAACAAGCAACAAGTCATAGTTTTTTCATATAATATAGCCGCGCATATTAATTCACTTTGGAGGCCTTGCGTGCCTATTACCGTGTGGGGGTTGGCGATTGCACAAGCATTGCTGACCACAGGAAATATCTTATTGGTGGCGGTGTCAGCCTTAATCGGCAAACAGCTCGCCAGTCATCCAGCCTTAATTACCTTACCCGTAGCAATGCAGTTTTTAGGCCTCATTATGGCCACGCTGCCGGCTGCCCATTTGATGCATAAAATGGGACGTAAGGTGGGTTTTATTGTCGGTAACTGTATTGGTTTAGTCGGTACTTGGGTTGCTTTGCAAGGTTTAGAAGCCAGCAGCTTAATGCACTTTGCTTTTGGTACTTTTTTAATTGGTATGGCCATTGGTACAGCGCAGCAATACCGTTTTGCCGCCTTGGATGTGTGTTCGGTTGAGCAACGTCCACGCGCGATCAGTATGGTGATGGCTGGGGGTATTTTAGCGGCAATTTTAGGCCCAAACCTGGCGATTTGGTCACGACAGTGGTTTGATGGCAATCCCTTTGTTGGGGCGTTTTATGGCTTATTTATTATTTATATCTTGGCTTTGCTGTTGATCAGTAGCTTGCCGCTGGCAGCGCCGATACGCAGCGCGGTAAATGCCACTACGCGCAGTTACCGCGAACTGTTTCAGCAGCCTTTATTGGTTGCCGCGATCGCCTCGGGAGCTGTGGGTTATGCGGTGATGGTGCTGATTATGACGGCAACGCCGATTGCCATGCAGCACGATGATTTCCCCTTTAAAAATATTGCTTGGGTGATTCAGTGGCACGTGCTGGGTATGTATGCACCGTCATTTTTCACGGGCAGTTTGATTCGTCGCTTTAGCTCACGCACGGTGATTTTATGGGGCTGTGCGGTGCTGGCGCTCTGTGTGTTAGTCAACGCACTGGGCAACAGTTATTGGCATTATTTAATTGGTTTATTGCTATTAGGTGTGGGTTGGAACTTTACCTTTATTGGCGCAACACACTTATTAACCTATACCTACGAGCCGGCCGAGCAGGGCAAGGTGCAGGGTATTAATGAGTTTATGGTGTTTACTGCAGCCGCGTTGGGTAGTTTGTTGGCGGGCGTGGGGGTCGATAAATTAGGTTGGGCGTGGCTCAATATTGCTTCGCTGCCACCGGTGATTATTGTGGCGTGGATTATTGTGCGTTTGGCTGATCAGCGTGCCCGCGTGCGTGAGAAAAAACAGTAGTTCAGCTTAGCCCTCTGTCGCCGGCGTAATCGTGCGGCAGAGGGCTTGGTTTTAGCTTGCTCTTTAAACCATCATACAAAATGAAGTTTGAAAGAAATTAATATCTGCTACTTCTACGTTAAATCCCAGTTAATACAGCCAGGGTTAAGAAGGCCAGTAGTAGCTATCAGGTTGTGAGCGAGCGCCAAAGATGGCTTGGCCGACGCGCACAATGGTTGAGCCTTCAGCAATCGCCAGCTCAAAATCCCCGGACATGCCCATGGACAATTCAGTCAATTGCATACCGGCAGGTGCGATTTTTTGTAAGCTGTCACGCAGTTCGCGCAATTGTCTAAAGCAGCCACGTACAGCCTCTTGATCCTCTGAGTTCATCGCTAAGGTCATCAGTCCGCGTACGCGTAAGCGTGAAAACTGTCCCAGTTGTGCAATCAATTCAGGCGCTTGCTCGGGGTTGATACCGTATTTGCTCTCTTCGCCTGAGGTATTGATTTGCACTAGGACGTCTAAATAACGGTCTTCAATTTCCAAGCGCTGATTGAGCGCCTGCGCCAAACGCACACTATCAAGGGCGTGAAACTCGCTGGCGAAGCGGGCAACATACTTGGCTTTGTTGGTTTGTAGATGGCCAATCACGCTCCATTCAAGGTCGCCTAAATCTTCGAGTTCTTGCCATTTTTGATAGGCTTCTTGCACTTTGTTTTCACCGAGCATGCGACAGCCAGCGGCGTAGGCTAAGCGTAAGTAATCTGCAGGGTGAGTTTTGCTGACGGGTAATAAGCGTACTTCTTGTGGATCGCGCCCAGCATCTACACAGGCCTGATCAATACGGGCGCGAATGCTGGCCAAATTTTGACGCAATTGTTCGATGGTTTCAGCTTGAGGAAAAGGGTTGCTGTCGTTCAAGGTGGACTCCTATCAACACGTAACAAATATGCCAAGTAGTCTATCAGAACGCTTTGCGCATGCCGCACCTTGTTAGTATCGCTTTTCCCTCAACAAGACATCCTGTCTTGATTCGGGCGCTGCGCCATCCTTGGCTCCGCTTGCCGCGACACAAACAAGGTGCTCATTGAGCAGTGGTGTTGTTTGCGTGTCTTTAGTGCAACTCTTTTAAGCTATCATTTTATGGGGTTTTATTAAGATCTGTTGGTCTGCAACAAGTAATAAATCTGCACAGTTGATTAGGGCTGCAATAGTGAAAACTTCACCGCTGGTCAACGAGTGCTTCGGGGTGGGTGTGGTGAGCGAGCCAGGGATGGCGAGCGCCGGAGTTGAACCTAGGATGGGTTCATCGACGGATGAACACCTGCCCCGAAGTACGGCATACACCTAAACTGATGAATTCTAATCAAGCTAAGCTAAGTATCCAGAACAATATGCGCATACCGCACCTTGTTAGTATCGCTTTTCCTTCAACGAGGCATCCTGCCTCGTTGAGGGGCTACGCCATCCATGGCTACGCTGATCGCAACACTAACAAGG
>QXGG01306734.1_pt1 | contig 17811 bp, 18 predicted proteins | sample 1982491 | NCBI WGS metagenome assembly QXGG01 (sample SAMN09924614, study PRJNA488089) | Wastewater metagenome, whole genome shotgun sequencing project. | isolation source: South African research farm wastewater | place: South Africa: Irene, Agricultural Research Council, Animal Production... | reverse complement strand
GTGTCTAGCGCAGTGTCTAGCGCAGTGTCTAGCGCAGTGTCTAGCGCAGTGTCTAGCGCAGTGTCTAGCGCAGTGTCTAGCGCAGTGTCTAGCGTTTCATCTGTAACAGGTTGCAAGTGCTTAACCAAGCCTTCAATAGCTTCTAATAAGCAAGCCTTCTCTGATTCAGTAAACGCTTGCTTAACGGCCATCTCTTTTATGCCTTCCACCGCTGCAAGCGAGGAACTGGCGGCAGTCTTGCCAGTTAAAAGCTTGTTAATAACAGCCTCTTGCGCCTTCTTATCACTAATGTCTAGTCGGGCTGCTAGGCTCTCTACTTGCTTTTCAGTAACCGGAGTTACTACCGTTTCAGCCTTTGGGGCTTTCCATGTAAGAAAAGATTCCAACCTTGCAACCAATTTACGGCTTGCTACAACGTCAATGGGCTTATAAGTAATATCAGGAGCGGATTTTTCATCCACTGATAGTATGCCTTTGGCGCTTATAGCATTTTGCCAAGTAAATGTTAAAAAAGGTGCGTAGGCTTCGGCATACAACACTGCTTTTTTTAGCATTTGTGGCTCTTCACTGGCAATAGCTGCAAGCGCTGCCATCAAAGGGGCCTTTTGGTTGTTTTGGCTGCTAATTAAGCCGCGCTGCAAGCCCCACTGTAAAGCCAATTTTAAGGCGTTACGTTGTCCTTTTAACATCTGACAAAGCTTAACCAAGCCTTTTACGTTGCCTTGGTATACTTGTCCAGCGTAAAAAAACTCGCTTTGGATATGGTCTTGAGATACATTATTCACTACTGTTGCATTACTCATTTTCAATTACCTTTTTTCTAGTTAGTTTTAGACTGCTATCTAACAATAAATAGCAGTTACAAGCTAACTAACAGGCTAAAACTTATACATTGTGAAAGAGCGACAACCAAGTGTTAAATTTACCCCGAGTAAGTACCTTCCGTTTCAGGAAACGCCTGCGAGTGTTTAAGAGTTTAGACTCTGTGAGTAAACAATGACACGTAAACAGGCTGGTAGTTTAAGCATACCAGCGGTAGAATTAACCTATTCTTTTACCTAGTAGCCGAAAAGCTTCATGCCAGCTGCTAACTAGGTTCAAGGCAAGTAGTCACACTTGCAAGGTTGTTAACTTTTTAAAGAACTGGCAGAATCCCCTTGCCTTGCTGCCGTGGCTTGCCTTGCTGCCGTGGCTATCCTTAGCCAACAACTACATAGTAAAGCATTTATCCCTGAAAGTAAACTATTATTTACTAATAATTTGTAACCATTTGTTGCTTAGTGGTTACTGGCTATCCTTAGCCATTAAGTGCATAGTAAAGCATTTATCCCTGAAAGTAAACTATTATTTACTAATAATTTGTAACCATTTGTTGCTTAGTGGTTACTGACTATCCCTTAGCCATTAAGTGCATAGTAAAGCATTTATCCCTGAAAGTAAACTATTATTTACTAATAATTTGTTACCGAGTGTAATCGTGTTGGTTACATAAAACTACTTGACTTGACCCCACCCCTATGTTATGGCAATAGTTGGCACGCATTTTGCATCCTCCCTCCCAGTAGAAATTTTTCACTTCAAATTCCCTCCCAGTAAACTAGAACTAACCACCCAACATAACCACCCAACATAACCCCTTCTCGGCACCGCCCACCAAACCTAAAATCTCAACGCTACCAGCGCCCTCGTCATTTACCAAAATCCCTCCCTCCCTTCCCAGTGACTTTCCCCTACAATCTCCCCTTCTCAGTAAATCAACCACAAAACATAAACCAACCCATCAACATCAAGGAATCCTCCGATGGAACTCACATCCGCTAACATCGCAAACACCGTCTACGCCACGGCTTCAGGCTCCATAACTCTGGCAGGTCACTCTGCAATTCTCGCCTTCTGCCTGATCACCCTACACACTGCGGCGGTCTACACCTACCTCACCGCCATGCTGTTGACGATCCAACGGCGATACCACTCCAAAATGGACGGGTACACCCCATTCCAAGTGTTTCAGACACTGATCACGGTATTGGCAGCGACCAGAGGAATGACATTGTGGCTCAGAAAGAACGGTGCGTCGGACGACACGCACTTGCTGCATATCAAACGACCACGTAATTTGTTGGAGTATTTGATGCCGAGGGTAAGGGTGTTACCAAGGTCAGAGACATCTGCATAAGGTTCAAGAGCCTAGATTCCTTGACTTCTATTGCTTCATACCATACTGTATCTGTGTCAAGCTATTTTGCTTATTGGCATGAAACTCAAGAGTTTCACCTGCAATCCACCACTTATTTGGAAACACTATATGAAAATCACGAACTCTGGTCTGGTAGACCGAATCGCAGAAGACCTCGAAGGGGTGTTCACCAAGATAAATATCAAGCGCGTACTGGACGCACAATCTGCGCTGATCACCCGCGAACTGTCGCAGGGCAATGAAGTCATCATCAAAGATGTCGTGACTTTGGGAGCCAAGCTGCAAGGCCCACGCCCTGTACGCAACCCTCAGACGGGTGAGTCGTGGATTCTGGAAGCCCACAACAAACCTGTAGCTCGGTTTGCGTCTAAGTTGAAGACGGCTGTGAAGGGTTAGCTCGTAATCCCAACCTTCCTCACACTTGCTCAGGCACCAAAACCAAAGTCAAAGTAGGGTGTGGTAAACTACTCGGCATCAAAACCTCAAACTAATCCACGTTATTCGACAGGCGTTATCATGGCACTCCCTAAAGTACCGACAGCAGATACCAGAAAATTCGTCACCGATTACGACCCGGAGATGACTGCTGCATCATTGCCGGACAGTGGGCATCATGCAGGCAGATCAGCATATAACCTGTCTTTGTCTGATCCCGATACTGGAGTGGGTAATCCCCTAGCGTTCCCTGATCCGCGCCCGTCACCTGCTGTAATGGCTAGGGAGGCGAAGGCATCTGCTGAGATAGAGCGTCAACGCCTTGCTAACCAACGGCGTATTGCAGCCGAAGCAGAGAAAAAACGACTGGATGAGGAAAAGCGGGAATCAGCAGCCGCACATAGACTTGCTGTGGCTCAGGCGAGGGCTAAGGAGCAGGAAGCCAAGGCTCGTCAGCAAGAGGCCAAAGCTCAAGCCAAGGCACAGGAATCCAAAATGAAAGAAGCCAGTAACATCGCTAAGTACGGGCATTCAATGCCGGATGGAAGCAACCACTCTGCAAATTCAACAGGTTACGAGGGTTCTTACACTCAGGAAGCAGCTTATGAGGTGGCTAACGCCGTCAAGAACGGCAAACTACCTGTAGATGACGCTCAGTACCTACGCAAGTTGTTACAGCGTCACTACGGGGAACCAGACAAGCCGATCAACCAACAAACACCCTATGGCGTTGGGTTCGATTTGATGTCCGAGATTGAGGAGCAGCTTGAGATCGTCCGTGCGATGAAGAATCAGGTGTTTACTTTCTCAGGGTCAGTCAAACCCGGTGTTGAGTTCAGAGACGCCAAGGCAGTCATGGACTCGAATCACAAGATGATCGGGACGTTGATGACCCACATGAAAGAACTGGTGAATATGAGGGCACTGCAGGAGATTGAGGAGGCCACTCACAAGGCGATTGAGACGTTGCCTCCTGAGTATGCTGAGAAATTCCACAGTGAGCTGGCTAAGAGATTGAAGGGGCGTGGGAAGTGATCTTAGGTGAAGTTATGAAGGCTTTGATGTTTGAGAGGGCTGCTGATGGCCGCTAAATCCGCCCACCAAGCTGATCCAGATTCACTCCGGGAAGGCTACTTAGCCCGCATTGAAGCGGCTACGGACACTGCAGCGAGCCGGACGAACCACTCTGCATGGGTTCAGAAGCATACGACTTTGCAGGGCGATCCGTTTAATTTCAAACATCACGAAATGCAGATAGATATTTTTGACGATCCAGCCTCTCGTATTGCTGTTCGCAAGTGTTCTCAGGTGGGTTTATCAGAGCTTCAGGTCAGAAAGCTGCTGACGATCTCTGCTGTAATGAGGTATGTGAGAGTCATCTATACCTTACCGACTCGTCAGTTTGCCATGAGGTTTGCTAAAGACCGGGTAGATACCACGATTGAGCAGGCTCCGATGATTTCGGGGATGTTGAAGCGGGGCAGCGACTCTGCAGAGCAGAAAGTATTTACAAACGGTAACGTACTTTACGTTACTGGTACATACGGTGACAATTCAGCAATATCTGTACCAGCAACTTACATCGTAAACGATGAGTTGGACTTCTCGAATCAGGAAGTCGTCTCGAAAATGTCTTCTCGTCTGCGCCACGCGGAGGAAAATGAGGACGGCTACCGTGGGTTCCACTACAAATTCTCGACCCCTACCCTGCCCGGATTTGGAGTGACTAAGGAGTTTGAGAAGGGAGATCAGAAATACTACGCTTGCCGGTGTTCTCGCTGCAATCACGACAATATACCCGGATGGTACACGCATTTTACGGTGCCCGGCTATGACGGTGACATGAGGGAGTTCGATGCCCAGACTGCGACCCCACTGATTGACTCAGACAAACATTTGGAAGCCTACATCCGGTGCTCTAAATGCGGAAAGAATTTGTGGGAAGACCTAATTAACCCAGCACGCCGTCGGTGGGTAGCCAAGTACCCAGATCGGAAGTATTCCAGCTACCAAGTTAGCCCCTGGGACGTGCCGCACTATAACAAGCCGTCTGAAATCGTCCTACAGATGAAGGACTACACTCGCCACATGGACTTTATGAACTTCGTGGTTGGACTTGATTATCAAGACTCTGACTCGGTGTTCTCGTTGGAGCCGTTCAATGACTCCAACGATACGAAGTTCGTCAGCCCAGACAAGGTGGAAGGCAACTTGTCATTGGGAGACCACCGACTTTGTGCAGGGATGGACGTTGGCAAGGTATGTCACTTTATGGTGGGGTATCCCACTGAGACGGGGATGAAAGTGGTCTATGCGGAGGAGATCAAACACACCGCGCAGACTCCTGGCAAGCAGCGGCTGTTCAAACTTCTGAAGATGTTCAACATCCAATACTTCGTCATGGACTCCGGCCCTGACATCACGCTGGTTAGGGATGCACTAGAGTTCTGCAAGATGGACGGTATACGAGCATTTGCTTCTGAGTACGTGAGGACAGTGGGACTGGAGAACTTCCAGCCGAACCCTGAAACTCAGATCGTTAAAGTAAACCGTACTGAGACGCTGACTCAGTTGATGAAATCCCACAACACCCGCAACATTCAGTACCCAGCCCAAGGTACTCACCCTGTAATGTACACGGTGAGGAATCAGGTCACAGCCTTGAAGAAGATCGTTCGGGAGGTGGACAGCGGGGAGATGTTGGAGCAGTTCGTGAAGACTGGACCGGATCACTTTGGCCACACAATGAACTACTTGAACATCGCTGTGCAGATGGCTTCGGGGGGACTAAGCATGAGTTCTGTCGTTGGTGCTAACCCGATGGTGAAGCGGATTAAGATGCGTGGAGGTAGTAGTCGAGATACGCAGCGCAGAATATACAGGGAGAGTTATGTGTAATATTTGCATTCCCTCACCAAACGCAATAGAATCCGTGCATACTGATCAGGATTAACGAATGGGTCTTCTCTCACGATTCCAAGAATGGCGGTTAAGCTCTCAAACGAGAAAAGCAGGAACCGACATTAAACTTCCTACCCGCCAAGCGGGTAAAGTCCGTTCTGCGACCTCCACCAGCGGGGATCGTGGGCAGGACATTGCGAATCCAAAAGCTCGCTTTATCGAGGAACTCAGTGATGTTCTGCGTAAACGTGGTGACGCTACTTCGATTTTACGCTCACTGGCTTCTGATGATGGGCTACTCTCCAACGCTGTTTACAGCATCGTACAAATTGCAAACTCCGGTTACAAAGTCATTGCATACGACCAAGCCTCCTCCGCTGCCAGTTACGACGGCACGATGGCGGCTCAGCAGGTTATGGCTCGGATGGACACGCTGAATGACTACACCAAGGGTTTTAACCACAAGCGGACGATGCAGGCTGTGGTCGAATCCCTGCTGCGGGAAACTGCATTAACAGGTGGGTGCGCTCAAGAACTGGTGCTGGACTCCGTATCACTGCCTGAACGTCTTCAGATGGTGGCGTACAACACGCTGGTGAAGAAAGCTAACGGACTGGGAGGTTGGTACCCAATACAACGTCAGCAGAACACGCCGGAAGTAGAATTGAATATCCCGACGTTCTTTGTCGGTGAATCAAATTTAGAAGCAGAAGACCCCTACGCCTACTCTATGTTCCGTGCAGGTCTAGCGCAGTCGTTTATGATGCAGGAGTTTATGGAGGACACTCGACGCGCCGTTCGTAAATCCGGTCATAGTCGACTCACTGCCAAACTGATCGCTGAGCAAGTCAAAGCATCTGCTCCTCTCGCCATTCAGAACGACCCTGCCAAGTTAGCCAACTACATGACGACCGTAAAGGAAGAAGTGGAGAGGGCACTAGCAGGAATCGAGCCGGATGATGCCGTAGTGTCTTACGATAGTGTGGAGTTTAACACCCACGTTGATGGCAGCTCGAAATCGGATTACGCCCCTCTGCTGAAATTCATTGCCAACCTGACAGGTTCGTCTATCAAGACTCCTAGTTCGATCTCTGGGCTGCGTTCCGAAGGCTCGCAATCTCTATCGAATGCAGAAACGCTGGTGTATTTGAAGGTAGCTAAGTCTCTGCAGAAGCCTGTGGAAGATGTAATGAGTCGGGCATTGACACTGGCCGTGCGCCTGTACGGGCTGCCGGTTTACGTCAAATTCAAGATGAATGACATCGACTTGCGTCCTGATTCTGAATTGGAAAGTTACAAGACGGCCAAGCAGAACCGCTTACTCAGTCTACTCTCCTATGGGCTTCAGGATGATGTCAGTGTTCGAGTTGACCTCGGCATCCCAATCAGCGAGGATATGACGTATTTACAAGGTACTGGGTTTTTCGACAAGACACTAACGCCTGACGACCCAGATCGTAAAGACGCGATGGGCAAAGACCTTAGCCCTGGCACACCCACAAACGCTGGAGGCAGAGACAATGAATAACCGGAGTCACTATGGATAATTTCTGGTTCGGTACAGACACCAGTTTCAAGACTTACCTAGACAAGCTAGCGCGACTGGACAACCCAGATTTAGTAACCCACCTGCGTGGTATGTGGGAAACGTCCAACCAATCGTCTAATACATCTGTGGAAGACGATGAAGATCCAGAAGAACACTGGCTTCTTGAACGTCAAGGCACTACAGGCATCATTCACGTATCCGGTGAACTAACCAACGAGAAAACATGGTATAACGAGTGGCTCGGTCTGGTCAGCTATACGGATATTATTGAGGCACTGGACATCGCGGCCACAGATGAATCCCTGAAGCAGATCGTAATGCTTTACCATACTGGAGGTGGTACAGCTTCTGGTATTCGAGATGCCGGTGAACATATCAAGTTCATAGACAAAGATTTCAAGCCTGTATATGCTTACACCAAAACTGCGGCATTTTCAGCAGGTTACTGGTTAGCGTCCTCCGCCCGCAACATCATGGTGGAAGAAATGGGGCAGGTGGGTTCGATTGGTGCGATTGCCACACACCTCTCCTATAAGGGGATGTTGGACGACCGAGGCATCGTAGCTACAGTATTCAGAGAAGGAGAGTTCAAAGCCCTTGGACAACCCTACGAGGATCTGGACGATAAGGCCAAGGAACATTTCCAAGAACGTCTCAAAGAAACTAATGCGTTCTTCCTTGACGCAGTGATGACCAACCGCAGTCTGAGTATGTCCCAGCAGTCGGAATGGGGTGAAGGTAAAACTTTTTATGGCCGCAAGGCTGTTAATGTCGGCTTGGCTGATGAAGTGATTTCACTTCGGGGGCTGATGAGCCGATTTGTAGAAACGTCGTCCGGCAATGGGCGTACTTACTTTGGAACGTCTGATGGAGAGTCTTCTATGACTGTTAAAGACAACGCCAAGCCCGCAACTGCAAAGCCGGGCGAAGCTAAACTTGAAGTGCCAGCGGTGTCTACCCTAGAGAATGGTAGTAAACCTAATCTGGACGAAGCTGAAACTGCGCTATTAGCTGCTGCTCAGAAACTGAACTCTTCTGAGGAACAGCCTGAAGCTCAAACCGCTGCACCAACCCCAACAGCCCCTGCTCAGGAAAACCCTGAATTATCGGCGCTGAAAGAAAAGATCACTCAGTTGGAAAGTCAGTTAGCCGCTGCACAGGAACTGGAAACCAGTCTGAAAGACGTGGTTGTTCAGTACGCCTCGTTTAAGACGAAGGCTCTTGGGGGCACACCTGTTGACCTGTCCACACTGCCTACCGAAATTGTGTTGTCCCACTACCACAAGGTCGATGAGCAGTTTAACAAGCAGTACAAGCGTGGCCAACAGTCTGCCGCGCCTAACCTGAGTACGGCGGGGGAGAAGGCAACACAAGCTGCGCCCGCTTCACCAGGCTACATGCACGAAGCCTATCTCCAAAAACGCAACCAAACTAAAGTTTAAGAGGTCACTATGAACTTATTTCAGTTTACACCATTGACTACCACCCCTGCCGAACTCGACATTACCAGCGCTGCTCTCGGTGACAACACCCAGCAGGCCGGTTCTGAGTTTGACATTGGTAAGGCCGTAAAACTGGGCGATGATCAGAACTACGTTCTGTGCGATGCCTCCGACGAAATTGAGGGTTTCATCAACACCGTCTCCCCGCAGACTGTGAATGATGGTTTCTCCTTTGGCGGTATCCAACGCCGTAAACGCATCATGGCTCAAGTGGGTGCCAACCAAGGCGCAATCGCAATGGCCGTAAAAGACTATGTTGTCGCTGATGCTCAGATTGCCTTCGGCACCAAAGGCGTTGCTCAAGTGAAGACTGGCACACCTACCACGTACCTGTGGCGCGTACTGCGCGTAGACGGTACAGGTGTAGTTGGTGATATGGTTCTATTAGAACGCCAGTAACCAATCTAACCTCTGCTGGGGAACCAGCAGAGGGACACATTTCAAGTTATGGGGATTTACAATGTCTGATTTTAAACTGAAGTTTACCGGCAAAGACGGCTCTCTCAAGAGCGTGGATGCCAACATCGGCCTGTACGCAGAAGCCGCTGATCACAAGATGACTATGCCTGATTATATGGCTGCCAAGTTTGGCGACCAGGTGGACTTGAAGTACGGTTCTCCTTTTGAGCAAGCTGTACTGAACGCAGGATTGATAGGTGCAAAACACCGCCCTGCAGGTATGCCTGCTCCTACGATGGAAGACATCAACAAAGAGCGCCTGGCTATTCGTGGTCCAGATGGTGCAAGTGATGCGATCTCTGCCCGCCTGCTATTTCCACAAGTGATTCTGGAAACCATCCGCAACTACTTGATGACTGATGAAGGCGACTTCATTGACGGCTATAACTCAATGGTGGGCATGACTGAAAACGTCAACTCTCCGAAAGTTGATCAGCCTTACATCGACGAGCGTGCTAACGAAAACGTACAGGGTGGTCCGGTTGCTCAGATGGGCGAGCCAGAAACTTTGGTTGAGATCACTGTAGGTGACAAATCCTACCGCATCCCAACTGACTCTATCGGTGTGACTATCTCCGATGAAGCTGCTCAGTGGACTACACTTGACCTGGTGAATCTGGCTATGACTGCCCACGCACGTAAGAAGCGTGTGCGCCGTGTTGAGCAGAACATCAAGAGCATGGTTCTGGGTTCCACCGACAACGCTGTGATGACCGCCCTGCCAGTGAAAACTGCCCAGTCTTTCGACAGCACTATCACTGCAGCTGGCACTATCACCCGTAAAGCGTGGTTGAAGTTCCTGCGTGACGGTTATCAGACCTGTTCTATCAACGGTGTGATGATGTCTTTGGATACCTACTTGAAGCTGGAAGATGTTATCTATCCCCAGAACTTCAGTATGGACCCACGCCAGACCAGCATCGGCAACACATTGATGAATATGAACCTGATCCCTCAGCGTATTCTGTTGGTTGGTGACGATGTTCTAGGTGCCAACCGTGTAGTCGGACTGGATACTCGCTTCGCAATTCGCCGTATGGTCAACGTAGCAGCTTCTTACGACGCTATTGAGCGCTATGTGATGCGACGTGCAACCAGCTTCCGTGTAGATTCAGGTGAAATGTCTCACCGTATGTACGATGATGCTTGGTCTGTAATGGATCTCACCGTTTAATCCGGTGTTTCCCTGCCAGCCGGTCGGCTGGCAGGGAAACTGAATGAGGAAATAGAGATGCAGCCGCACCAGCAACGAGTAGTAGACGAAAAAACAGAGCTTGATGTAAAAGCCAAAGCTCTCAGTGATTTTATTGGTAACAGTGATATTTTCCCGACGCTAGATGCCGACGAACAAGAACGGCTGAAAGAGCAGAACGATGTTATGTGGCAATACTCCGAGATTCTCGGTAAGCGCATTTCTGCATTTTGAGGCTGTAATCAAGACTAAATATTCACGGAGAATTTCATGGGCACTCAGATTAAGAAAGACGCTCCTGCTGAACCAGAGGTACAGGGCAAAACAGAAGCTAAGACGCAACAAAAAACTCCTGCCAAGGGCATGGTACGAATCCTTCTATTGAAAGGCGGTTGGTTACGTCACCCATGTGGTATCGCAGTCCTTCAGGGTAAGGCAGTTGACGTGCCTGACGACAGCTGGACAAACTCCCAAGTTGATGCTGGCTTGGCTAAAAAAGTTTAACGGGGCGCTACATGGTCGAACAATTCATCAGTAACGACACCATCCGAGCGACTTTGGCAGTCTCTCCTGCTGACCTGCCCGACCAATTGATCGCACCGCTTGGCATTGGGGATGAGATTGAAGTCTACCTCGACGATTGGCTTGCTGATTGGCGGAACATCCTCAATGACCCAGAATCTATCACCCCTCCAGGCACTCCGACAGACCCTGCTGATCCGTTTCCTGACGGGTACGACCCCAACTTGTACATGAAGGTGAACACCCGCCTGAAGTTGTGGCTTAAGTATTACGCTGCGTATTTGGTGGCCGGAGGCGCTCGCACGTTTGTTTTGAAGCTGCTGACTGACGGCAACAACCGCAGTGACCGCTTTGATTTTGACCCCCAAGAAATAGAGGGGCGCATGAAAGTCAAAGCTGATAAGTACCAAGACCAAATTAACGAACTGCTTGGCATGGCCGCAGTGGAGCGGGTTTATTCTCAGTTCTCCAACGTACCCTCTACCTACGATCCAGTCGTAGGATAACAGGAGTCTCCGATGTTCCTGAACCAAGTAGCCGCACATTACCTCGCCCCAGTGTTTGAACTGCTCGATCCTGTCACTAGACAGTGGGGTCAGACCCTGAACGGCAGGCTGGACGCCACTGACCGTTTTCTGTCCAATTACAACCGCCCTACCCGTAAACGCATGATGTACTTGGATTTTGCTGAAGACGCTTCCGCGTATGACGTGGCCAGACACAAACTGACAGGAGAGATTTACCTGTTGGGTGTTGAACGTCGTGACCAACAGTTAGGCTCTCCAACAATCCAACTGCTGATCTGCCATTTGGCTACTCCCGGTAAATCCGCAGGAGTGGCCACAGTGCAACGCTCAACTGTGCTGGGAGAAGGTGATGACCTTGGCTGGGTGCAGATGGTGGATGACGGAGAGGCATACATCGACCTCGAACTGCGTACTACCAGCGTTGAACCTGGTTCTAGCGAGTCAGAGATAGGTAGGTATTATTGCTTCAGCGAGGCTCAGAAAGATTTCTTTCCTGGCGACCGACTGGAACTGAACGGAACCCCGTATGTGGTAGACGACGCTGCCTATGATTCAGGTTTTCGTATGCTCCGCTTGACTGCCAGAGACGTTCATTGGGTGCATACGGTATTTAGGTGGCAGGGTGCGGATCGGGTGTACAACCGAGACACTGGGCAGTTTGACTCCACTCCCTATGAACGTAATGTGTCAGGGTTGTGGGTCAGTGACACAGACGCATACGAAGGTTTTGCAACCAGCGTCTCAGACTCCTCTAAGTTTAGGGTTCAGAAAGATCATATTGGGTTCACTCCGACACTGGGCATGAAGGTGACGATTGCATCCCGTGAGCGCACTGTAACGACTGTGGGGCAGGAAGAATACCGTGGCCAATGGATTCTGGGACTTGAATAATGGCAAAAGCAAAAACGTACACAGCCCAGAATGAAGCCATAGTCCGTGGGGTGATGCGAAAACTTACCAAAACCCCCAAACTTATTATCGAGGCAGCGGCTCAAGAAGCCCTGCGAACCGCCCTTGAAATAACAGTGCAAGACTCTGGCAACGCCGCATGGCACTGGACGATTGTAGGGTTCAGGGGTTCGGACACCCCTGATGTTCAACGAGTGCCGTTTACAGACCGGCGCGGACAAGGACCCATCGGAGAGCGGGGGTCAGGTGGGGCAAACGCATCCGCTGTTCGGGACGTAGCCCTGCGTGACGGCTACAAAGTGATTCACGATATGGTTTGGGTGAAAGGGCGAGTGGCGTTCACAATCTACAACGACATTGCTAGAAACGGAACTAACGAGTACCAAGAAAATGCGGGAATCACTGCAGGTATAATGACCAAGGTGGCTGAAGCCGCATTGGAGCGAGCACGCCTTGCTGGTTTGAAAGCACGATCTACGGCTGACTCAATAGCTCCCAACCACGAGAATATCTGATGCCTACTGACATTTACACATTTAGCAACGCAGCGGTCAACCACCTGCTGGACAACTGGGAGCACAGCCCAGTGACTCGTGCGGGTATGGGCGGGTTCGACCTGACCGGCGTGGTTCAGGGGGATTTGTTCGCCCTACAGGTTCCATTTATTGAAGTCACGGTACATGAGGCTGCCCGCGCCCCTACTGGTATTAACTACCAGGCAGGTACTAAGACTCAAGGGTTTATTGACATCAACGTTTACACCCCGCTTGACACTGGAGACGCAGAACTGGTAAGACTTGCCGGTTTATTGTACTCTGTGTACGAGCGAAAGCGTATTAACGACGCACAGGTGCGGTCTGCTCTAAGAGCGACCAGACCCTACGAATATCGAGGAAAACTATGCAAAAGCATCAGTTTCCCTTTTGAGTTTTTCAGCGGCCCCGTCTGCTGAGAATGGGCCTGAAGGCTATCCGGTCAGAATTGACCACTATACTGCAACTGAGAGGTAGACCATGAGTATCTATACCGATTCAAATACGGCCCAACTCGCGTATGCGCGTAGCGGGGCTACTAAATCAGAGGACGTGACCGTCACTCAGCTGATCCCACTGAACGTACTGAGTGATACCTTCACTCCAGAAATTCAGACAGGAACTTCTGACGATATTCGTGACGATGGCCAGTATTCAATCTCCCGTAACCTGGGTGGTTCTTCCGGTGGTGACGCGAGTATCAACTTACGCTTTGGCGAATATGACGACTTTCTGGCAGCAGCTCTGCGTAACGAGTGGGTACCTCACTCCGTAGACCCGGATGTGGCCTACCTATGGAACGGCACCACCAAGATTCCGTTCCTGTTCGAGCGCCGTCTGAAGCGCCTGAACGATGCAGGTGACGAGACTTGGAACGATTACCGTCGATTCTTTAGTCAGTTCTTGGGCAGCATGAGCATCGACTTGTCCGCCAAGTCGTTCATCTCTGCCTCCTTGACCTTTATGGGGCTGGGCTTTGAGAACAGCGAAGCCAATGCAACCGCAGATCCTCTGGCGGGCAAACTGCCCACCGTGACAACCTACCTGCCACGCGGTAGCAACGACCCGTTCGATGCCGCCAACTCCGTATCAGGTTTGACCGTCAAGAACAGTGCCTGTGAAGACATGATGCTGGTACTTGAACAAGGGTCTGTGGATTTCAGCTCAGACCTTCGGGAAGATGACGCAGTAGGTCATCGCTACGCTGCCAACATTGGCTTCAGTCGTTTCATGGCCACCCTCGACGGCACGTTCTACTTCCGTGATCAGGCTGTATTGAATGCGATGATGAACGATGAAGACTTGCAGGTTCAGTTCACTCTGCAAGACGACGACAACCTTTACCAAGTGACTTTTCCGCGTATGCGTGTAATGTCCAACGGTGAAGAAATCGGCGGTGTAGACGAAACTCTGCGTACCCCTGCCAACTTGCAAGCGTTCCCCGCTGATGTTGAAATCGACGGCGTGACTCGCAACGTGACTTGCTGGATCAAGCGTGTTGAGAAAGGTGTTGCTGGTGCAGGCTACAACAGCTGCTTCACCGACCCAACTCTATTCACTTTGAACTACACCGCTGATGTTAACGGCAGTATTACAGGTAACGCTACTCAGTATGTAGCTGAAGGCTCAGACGGCACTGAGGTAGTGGCGGTCGCTGATTCTGGATTTACGTTTGATGGATGGTCTGACGGCGTGACAACTGCTGCTCGTACTGATTTGGCAGTTTCTGGAGATGTTACAGTCACTGCGACTTTCGTATAGTCCTAAGTCGGGTTGTACCATGAGGCCAAGGACGGCACCCTGGTGCACCTAGGCTTTAACCCCTTAATAAACAAGTATTGACACCAAAGCCAGTATGTCATAACCTAATTGTGGCAACTGGCTTTATTTCCAACGGGTTATCGAGGTTACTATGAAACTCCAAGGGTGCACAAATTTTACGCTTTGGATGCCCTGTGCAGTGTTTCTGGCAACCTCATTATTCAACCCATCAGACTTTATTGAACTCGGAGTATTACTCATGGCTTTAAACATTGGACGCGACCTTGTAACCAGTAAAACCGCTGAAGTAGAAGGCGTATGGCGCGACTACGAATCTGGTAGTAAGTTGTTACTTGCCCGCCTGACCAACGAAAACGCTCAGAAAGCCCGTATGGAAGCCTTCAACGAATGGCGCACCCTACTGGAGCGCAAAACCGCTGACGGCAACTCTACTTCTGAAGCACAGGAGAAGATGGAAGAAATTGAAGCTGAAGTCCTTGCCCACCACGTATTGAAAGGCTGGAGTGGTATTGAAGGTGATGATGGCCAAGAAGTTCCATTCACACCTGAGACTGCGGAACAGTACCTGAATATGTCCAAAGACTTCCGCCAAGACGTGCGTATGTACTCCGGTGAGCGTGCGAGTTACTTGGAATCCTCCATTGCAGCTGACACCGAAAAAGCAAAAAAGTAATCACCTGGTACGCAATTAGAGGGGATTTAAACATCCCCTCTTTGATGATGTTGTGGAAGAAGACCGGGGAGAAACCCAAGCAGTTGGAATTGCAGGATGACTTCCCAGGCTACTTCGACCCAGCTGTCAAAGCGTTTAACTTCCTGAAGAAACTGCGGCATGAGAACGAAAACGGAATTATGCCTATAAGCCTCAGCGACGTTGAGGTGTACTTGACACGCACTTTAAGCTATTCTGACCCCGAATATATCCGGTGGATGACCGAGGTTATCGTTGCGTGTGACGAGGCAGAAAGAAAAGTGGTCAAGGACAAGATCATGGAAGCTAGGAAGAGCGCCGCACCGAAAAAATCTCCCAAAAGAGGGGCGAAATAGCCCCCTATCCCACAGGATACCCTAGTATTGATTTCAGAGTGGACAGCCGGACAACTACCCCTGCCTGAAGGCAGGAGCTTGTGAAAGCAAGCTTGGTTGACCAGGGAGAGCGGTAACCAACCCGCTATGTTAGCAACAGGTCGTTAAGACCCACCGGCGAATGCTTCCTCAGTTCGCCGCTCTGGAAGGACAGGATCATGCTGGCGAAAGGTAAAGCGCCGAAGGTTCTGTCCGCCATCTTCAAAAAGATGGGAGCCGCTTGCTAACTTTCCCGAGGGGAGACAGAACGAAAAGTTCTGCGTCACTAGAACCCGTAAGGGTACTTTTTTAAAGTTGGAAAGCGGAGAAACAGCATGGCTGTTTTTGTATTGGACAAACGCAAAGCGCCCTTGATGCCCTGCTCTGAAAAACGAGCCAGGCATCTCTTGGCGCGTGGCCGGGCAGTGGTGCACAAGATGCGCCCCTTCACGATTCGCTTGAAAGATCGGCTGGCAGCGGATTCCGTATTCCAACCTCTGCAAATCAAGATTGATCCCGGCAGCAAGACCACAGGCTTTGCAGTAGCAAGGGAAAATGCACAGGAATCAAAAAATCAAGCCGTTCTCTGCCTGTTCGAGCTGGTGCATCGCGGCTTTCAGATCAAGCAGGCACTGGGGGAACGCCGTGCTCATCGCCGCCACCGTCGCTCCAAGTTGCGCTACCGACCTGCGCGTTTTGACAATCGCACCAAGCCCAAAGGCTGGTTGCCACCCAGCTTGCAACATCGGGTGGATACCACCGCTGCTTGGGTGAAGCGCATCATTCGACTGGCACCGGTCACCGGTATTCAACAGGAGTTGGTGCGCTTTGATACACAGCAGCTTGAAAATCCAGAGATCAGCGGTGTGGAGTATCAACAAGGCGCCTTGCTAGGCTACGAGGTGCGTGAGTATCTGCTGGAAAAATGGGGACGAGAATGCGCCTACTGCGGCACCCAAGAGGTGCCTCTGGAAGTCGAGCATATTATTCCCCGAAGCAAAGGTGGCTCAAACCGCGTCAGTAATCTGACCTTGGCTTGTACTCCTTGCAACCAAAACAAAAGCAATCAGCCGCTTCAGGTGTTTTTCCAGCAGGACAAAGACCTGAAAAAACGCCTGAAGAAAAACGGCAAGTCATCAGATAAGCAGCTAGAGCGGGTACTGAAACAATGCAAAAAGCCGCTGCGTGATGCAGCAGCAGTGAATGCCACCCGCTGGGCGCTGCTCAATACCCTGAAAGGGACCGGCCTGCCGGTTAAAACCGGCACGGGCGGCCAGACAAAATTTAATCGTAGACAGCTTGGCATTCCAAAAACCCATGCCCTGGATGCCGCTTGCGTGGGTGTAGTGGAGTCACTGACCGGCTGGCAGCGACCAACCTTAACGATCAAAGCCACCGGCAGGGGCAGCTACAAGCGCACCCTGCTGGATCGCTTTGGCTTCCCGCGTGGTTACTTGATGCGCGAGAAAAGTGTTCACGGCTTCCAAACCGGCGATCTGGTGAAAGCCGAGGTTGCCACCGGCAAGAAGGCGGGTGTGCATGTAGGTCGAGTGGCCATCAGGAAAAGCGGCAGCTTTAACATCCAGATGCTTGATCAGCTTGTTCAGGGAATCAGCTGGAAATATTGTCGAATCATTCAACGCGGTGATGGTTACGGCTATCACCAAACTTTAACTTTGAAATAGAGGAGGGCGAGAACAGGGGAAACAAGGCATCTGCGGTGCCGCGCTTTCCTTCCCGTGCTGAAGCACGGGGTTTCTCGCGCAAACTGATGAGTGACTCCCTTCGTTTAGACATTTCCCTGGAAGGCTACCGTGACATAGACAAGGCGGAGGCCAGCTTCCAGTCCTTGCTTGGAACTATGAAGCAGGCGGAGACTGAACAAGCGCAACTAAGCAGTGCTTTTAAGACGCTATCCAACACTATCTCCAAGGACTTCGTAAACGCTGTAGGCAAGCTACACGCTGCGGAGGGCAGACTACTAACGACCACTAAGGACAGCAATTCCGAAGAAGCCAAACGGGTAAATCTGCTCAATAACACGATCAACACGATGCGTGAGTTGACTGTAATGGCCAAGGAGGTTCTACGGACTACGGACGAAAACCTCAAACTGCAGATTCGTGCGGAGAATGTCACTGCTAGGCAATCGAACGAAATTAAAAAACTGACCAATCGTTACGCGGAATTAACGTCTAGTCAGGCTTCGCAAATTGCCAGCTCGAAAGAACTTAACAG
>QXGG01007217.1_pt1 | contig 17813 bp, 10 predicted proteins | sample 1982491 | NCBI WGS metagenome assembly QXGG01 (sample SAMN09924614, study PRJNA488089) | Wastewater metagenome, whole genome shotgun sequencing project. | isolation source: South African research farm wastewater | place: South Africa: Irene, Agricultural Research Council, Animal Production... | reverse complement strand
GCTCCTTCGTGACCAACGGAAACGGCAGCAATATCCCCGACAGCATTTCACAACCCGGATACACCGACACCTGGAAACGCGTCGTCGCCAGGGAACACGGAAGCGTGATAGAAGTAAAATAAAACAAGAAAGATGGTTAAGAAGAAAAGTACTGTTCTGAGCAACTGGCCAAAGCACCTCCTCCAGTGGGGAGTTCTGCTGGCCATTCTGTGCTGCCTCCTCGTGCCGGTCTTCGTGGACGGGGCAAAGGCGGCCGATCCGGAAAAATACTGCCCTATGGGCGGACTTCAGGCCCTTGCCACCTTCCTCTTCCGGGGATCCCTCCCCTGCTCGATGAGCAGCGTTCAGATCCTGATGGGAATAGGACTGGCCGCAGCTGTCATTTTGTTCAGCAAGCTCTTCTGCAGCTTCCTCTGCCCTATAGGCACGGTCGAGGACCTGCTTTCGAGACTGCATTCCCTGTTCAGGATCAAGCCACTGAATCCGAAGAACGGCGGACTGACTGACAGTTTGCTCAGGATATTCAAGTACCTGCTGCTCTTCCTGGTGTTCTACTCCACAATGGGAGCCAGCGAGCTTTTCTGCAAGAATCTCGACCCCTACTATGCGGTGGCGACCGGCTTCAAGGGTGAAATCACCCTGTGGATGTCAATCTGCACCCTGGGTCTCGCCCTGCTGGGTGGCCTATTCATAGACCGTTTCTGGTGCAAGTACCTCTGTCCTCTGGGAGCCATCTCAAATACGCTCAAGTTCTGGCTCTGGGTGGCGGTGCTCTTCGCCTCATACTGGCTGCTCGGAGCCCTGGGCGTCAATCTGCCGCTCTGGCTGGTCATCGGACTCTTCTGCCTTATGGGCTATTTGCTGGAGGTGCTTGTCCGCAGGCCGAAGCTGCAGCTGCTGCACGTGATGAAGAACTACGGCGCCTGCAACCACTGCGGCCGCTGTGAGTCCCAGTGCCCTTACCAGATTCCTATCAACAAGATGGAAGGCAGGATAGACCACGTGGACTGCACCCTCTGCGGCGACTGCGTGTCCGCCTGCAAGAACGGAGCCCTTTACGTGGGAATGCGCAAGGGCCGCAGCAATGCCCCTTGGAAGAAACTGGTTCCGGCACTGCTGACACTGGCGATATGCGCGGCCGCAATCATTGCCGGCAGGCAGTTCGAGCTCCCGACCATAGACGAGAAGTGGGACGTGGAAGAGAATATGGAACTCGAAACCATGGAGATAGAGAATCTCACGTCTGTCAAGTGCTTCGGCAGCTCGATGGCATTCAAGGCCAGGATGCAGAAAGTGCGCGGCGTCCACGGGGTGAAGACCTTCGTGAAGAGCCATCGCGTGGTCATCAGCTACGATCCGGCCGTCATCACGCCGGAGAAAATCAGCGAGGAGGTTTACGTGCCTTCCCGCTGCCGCATCGAGAGCCCATCCTGGAGGGATTGCCCTCAGGTGAAAGTGAGCACCATCCGCACCGAGAAGATGTTCAACAGCTCGGACCTCAACAATCTCGCGAACCAGTTCCGTTTCGCCTACAGGGACCTGGGCGTCTTCGGACTCGATTCGGAATATGCCTGCCCGCTCATAATCCACATCTACAGCGACCCTGCCGCAGAGCTCAATGAGGAGCTCCTCAGGAGCATCGTGGAGAAGAAGAGTGTGGACATTACCAACAATGACGGCGAGTTGCTCCGTTCCATCCCTGTGGACTTCGAATTCGTGCGTATGGAGAAGGAAACTTCCCTGATGGACACCAGGGATTATCTGAAAATGATGTTCGACGAGTTCAACAGCGGCTTTTTCAACGGCCGCTACGAATACGGCGACAGCACCCGCATCGAAAAGCGCAACGAGCACTACGCCGACAGTCAGTGGTACATATATGAAATAGAAAACCCCGGCTTCGAGAAGCCTATATACAAGAGGAGCTATCCTTTCGTCAGCAACTGGCTTTCCAGCCACGAGGGCGTACTGAGCGTCGATGTGCGCCTCAACGGGGAATATGTTCCGGCTATGCAGATATGCTACACCGCGCCTATGACCGGCGAGGAGATATGGCGGCTTCTGAATATGGAGACCTGGACCATAACCTACGCCGTGGACGACGTGCGCGAGGAGCCGGCCAGGATCAAGTTCACTAAAGAAGGACGCAGTTATCCTATAGCAAGACAATGAAAAGGAAATTGATCGCCGGAGCGGCAGCGCTCCTTCTGGGCAGCCTGACGGCAGCGGCGGACGAGGGCATGTGGATGGTACACGCCATCAGCAGGGCTCTCGAAGCCGATATGCAGGCCAGGGGCTGCCGGCTGTCTGCAGGAGAGATATACAATGCCGATGCCCCCGGAGCCGCGCTCTGCGACGCCGTGGTGTCCCTGGACTTCGCCTGCACGGGCAGCATCATATCCGATGAGGGACTGCTCATCACCAACCATCACTGCGCCTTCGCGGACATCCACGCCCTTAGCAGCAACGAGCACAATTACCTTGAAGAAGGCTTCTGGGCAATGCTTCGCGAACAGGAGATGCCGGTACCGGGGAAAAACGCCCTCTTTCTGCGCAAGGTGATTGACGTCACGGAGGAGGTGGAGACCCTGAGCCGTAAGCTGGCCGGGGAAGGAAAGCCGGCGGGAATGCGCAAGCTCTCGGCCATAATGGAGAAGCGCTATTCCGGCAACGGCCTGCAGGCTTCGCTCGAGTCGATGTGGGCCGGCAGCAAATATTACCTCTGCCTCTACGAAGTATATTCCGACATACGTCTCGTCGCCGCTCCGCCACTGTGCATCGCCGCCTTCGGAGGGGATATTGACAACTGGGAGTGGCCGCAGCACAAATGCGACTTCGCTATGTACAGGATATACTGCGCTCCGGACGGCAGCCCGGCCTCCTACAGCGAAGAGAACGTGCCGCTAAGGCCGCGCCGCAAACTGGAAATATCCCTTAACGGCTGCCGCGAAGGGGATTTTGCAATGGTGCTGGGATATCCGGGCTCGACGCATCGCTACAACTCCTCAAGCAAGCTGGAGTTCGAACAGAACGTCAGTCTGCCGATTTCCAGCGGAGTGCGCGGCAAGATCATGGGCATAATGAAGACGGCGATGGAGAAGGACCCGGAACTGAAACTGAAGTATTCCGAACGCTTCTTCAGCCTGAGCAATGTCCAGGAGTACGAGGAGGGCACCCTTGAATGCTACAGGCGCTTCGCCGTGGCGGACGAGAAGAAGGCCCTGGAAAAAGAACTTGGGGAATGGATAGGGGCAGATGCCGGCCGGAGGGAGAGATGGGGTTCGCTGTTGGGGGATTTGGATGCCAGCTACAAAGCCATCAGTGAACTCAAGCGGGACGAGAATTACTACCGGGAATGCCTTGTGAGGGGAAGCTCGGTTTTCCTCGTGGCCGTGCGTCTTTCCGGAAAAATGAAACAGAACTGGAAGTCGCTTCACAAGCTTTACTCCTCCCTGGACCTGGACCTCGAACGCAGCATTTTCCGCTGCTGCCTGGAAGAATATCTTTCAAACGTGTCCGCGAAACACCTGGGTCCATATCAGAAGGAACTGCTGCAGCGTTTCGGCAGCGACTGGGACGCAATCTGCAGTGAAGTCTGGGACAAGAGCGCGCTCAGCGACCCCGAACGTTTCGGGAAGCTGGAGAAATGCCCTGAGCTTTGCGAAAATGACCCTCTCCTGCGCTTCTACAACGACGTGAAGATAGTGGATTTCCACAAAGAGGAAGAAAGTCTCTGCAAGAAAGACGTGCTCTCTCTGGGACGGGAATACACCAGGGCCCTCTACGGAATGCGTCTGGACAAGGGCATAATGCAGTATCCCGACGCCAACTCCACTATGCGCCTAAGCTACGGAAGGGTGAGCAGCCTGAGTCCCAGGGATGCCGTGCTGCTGGACTGGCGGACAAGTGTCGCGGGCATACTCCAGAAAGAGGAGAAGGACAGCTATGATTTCTCCCTGCGCAAGGACTGGCGCGACATGCTGGAGACAAGCCCTTTCTGCAAGCGCTTCAACTGGAACGGAGAAGTGGACTTCCTCACTGACAACGACATCACCGGAGGCAATTCCGGCAGTCCCGTCCTGGACTCCCGCGGCCGTCTCATAGGCCTGGCCTTCGACGGAAACAAAGAATCCCTGGCGGGGGATTCCTCCTACACCAGGGATTATAACAAGAGTATCAACGTGGACATACGCTATGTCCTGTACGTACTCGGCGAGTATGCCGGGATGGAGCGCATAATCACGGAACTGGGACTCAGGAATTGGTAAGGACCACCTTTCCGTCGCGGAAGTCCACGAGTATGTCCGAATCCTTGCGCACGTCGCCATTCAGTATTCCGGTGGCGAGCTGATTGACCAGCTCCCTCTGGAGCAGACGCTTTATAGGCCTTGCACCATAGTCCGGGTCGTAGCCCCTGCCGCTCATGTAGTCGTCGAAACGGTCTGTGAAGACTATCCTCACACCCTTTTCCTCCAGCTTGCGGGCCAGCTGTGCCTCCTGCAGGCGCAGTATTTCCAGAATATCCTTCTGAGTGAGCTGACTGAAGCTGATCACCTCGTCAATACGGTTCAGGAACTCCGGACGCATCCTGGACTTGAGCTCCTCCTCGCGGAGGTTGGAAGTCATGATGAGTATGGTGTTCTTGAAGTCCGCCGTCCTGCCCTTGTTGTCGGTCAGACGTCCGTCGTCGAGCACCTGCAGCAATATGTTGAACACATCCGGATGGGCCTTTTCTATCTCGTCGAGCAATATTACCGAATATGGCTTGCGCCTTACGGCCTCGGTGAGCTGGCCGCCCTCGTCGTAGCCTACGTATCCCGGAGGCGCGCCGACCAGACGGCTGACGCTGTGACGCTCCTGATATTCACTCATATCTATACGGGTGATCATATTCTCGTCGTTGAAAAGGAACTCGGCAAGCGTCTTCGCCAGTTCGGTCTTGCCCACACCGGTAGAGCCCAGGAAGAGGAATGAGCCTATTGGGCGCTTCTCGTTCTGCAGACCGGCACGGCTGCGGCGCACTGCATCCGAAACGGCCTTTATGGCCTGGTCCTGACCTATCACCCTCTTGTGGAGTTCATCCTCCATCCTGAGGAGCTTGTCCTTCTCGCTCTCCAGCATCCTGTTCACAGGAATGCCTGTCCACTTGGCGACCACCTCCGCGATGTCCTCCGGGGTCACGGCCTCGGTGATTATAGGGTCCTTGATCTCAGCCTGACGGGCGGACAGTTCCTCTATGCGCTTGCGGGTCTCTTCTATCTTTCCGTAACGCAGTTCGGCCACCTTGCCGTAATCACCGGCCAGCTCCGCATTGTGGGCCTGGATCTTATATTCCTCCATCTGCTGGCGGGCCTTCTGGAGACCTTCCACAATCTCCTTCTCCCCGTTCCACTTCTTCATCAGCTCCGCTTTCTTCTCGTTGAGTTCCTTCAGGGAAGAGTCGATCTTCTCAAGCTTGAGGGAAACGCCCTCCCTCTTTACCGCCGCCTTCTCGATCTCGAGCTGGCGTATAGAGGACTCGAGCTCGGCAATTGGCTCCGGCACGGAGTTCATCTCCAGTCTCAGCTTGGAAGCCGCCTCATCCACGAGGTCTATGGCCTTGTCAGGCAGATAACGGCTGGTGATATAGCGGGTGGAAAGCTCCACCGCGGCTATCAGGGCATCATCTTCTATACGCACCTTGTGGTGGTTCTCGTACTTTTCCTTAAGGCCTCGCAGTATGGAAATGGACTGGGCCGGGCTCGGCTCGTCCACCCTCACCATCTGGAACCTTCTCTCGAGGGCCTTGTCCTCCTCGAAATACTTCTGATACTCGTCCAGGGTAGTAGAGCCTATGGTCCTCAGCTCGCCCCTGGCCAGGGCCGGCTTGAGGATATTGGACGCATCCATAGCGCCGCTGCTCCTGCCCGCTCCCACAAGGGTATGTATCTCATCTATGAAAAGAATGATCTCGCCGTCGCTGTCCACGACTTCCTTGACCACACCCTTGAGCCTTTCCTCGAACTCGCCCTGATACTTGGCGCCCGCGATGAGGGCACCCAGGTCGAGGGAATATATCTTCTTGGACTTCAGGTTCTCAGGGACCTGGCCGTCAACAATCTTCTGCGCGATACCTTCCGAAATGGCCGTCTTTCCCACGCCCGGTTCTCCGACCAGTATAGGGTTGTTCTTCGTCCTTCTGCTCAGTATCTGCAACACACGCCTGATTTCGTCATCCCTACCGATGACAGGATCAAGCTTTCCGGCAGCCGCCCTTTCATTAAGGTTGACTGCAAATTTCTGTAAGTTCTCAAGTTCTGCCATACTTTGGTTGTTTTTGAATATTTAAAAAACCGCCCGGAATCTCCGGACGGTCCTATTCGAATCAAAGTATGTTCCAGTGCCGCGGGACTGACAGAATGTCACTGTCCGCTGAACGCAGCCTTATCACTTCGTGGTATCCAGTGCCTCTGCAGGAAGAGCCGGCTCGGCATCCTCGCCGAGGGTGAAATCAGGGCTCTCTTCAGCGGCTGCAGGAGCGGCAGCGGCCTCGGTAACCTCTTTCTTGGTCACATCGCGCTTGCCTCCGGCCACGAAAGCGGAAGAGATGGAGAGAACGAAAATGACCACGCAGAGACCCCAGGTGATCTTCTCGAGAATGTCAGCGGTCTGACGGACGCCGAAGGTCTGGTTGCCGGCTGCAAAATTGCTGGCAAGTCCGCCGCCCTTTCCGTTCTGAAGCAGCACTACGAGGGTGATCAGTATGGATGCAATGATCACCAGCACTGTCAGGATAATAAAAATTGCGTTCATAGTATGTTTTCTTTTATTTATTCGATTTTATCGATAAGGGCTGCAAAGTAAGCACTTTTTTCCGGATATGCCAAAATAAGTTTCGAATATATCTGCCTGGCTTCCTCGGGATAGCCCTGCTCGAGGTAGATGCGGGCCAGTGTCTCGGTACATATCTCCACGGTCTGCGCATCTATGTGGCTCTCCCTGCATTCCTCTGTCCTGCCCAGTCCGGCGAGTATGGCCCTGTCCTCGCTGCGACTGACCTTCGCATAGTCCTCGGTAGAGAAATAGTCAGCCCCTGCAACCCTCGGCCGGGACGGCTGCGGAGCCGGAGTCCCGACGCAGAGGCGCATTAGCTCGGATATGCCGCTGTCGGAGCAGTCCGGCGACTCGCCACGGCGCAGCAGAGGCAGCATCAGCTTCCTGTCGGCAAGGAAAAGCGCGGCTGCGGCAGCGTCCCTCTCGCTCAGGCCTCCTATGCTCTCCATACTGCGGCACAGTTCCTTTCTGGCCAGGGCGAACCAGGGATATATGCCTACAATGCCGGAGAGTTCCTCGAGTTTCAGTTTCTTTATGTCCATCGTTCCTGCCATAAGACTACCATTGTGCCACGGTGGCGTTGAATATGTCCTCTACCAGCTTCTCTATGATCTCCTCGCAGAGGGAGGACTCCACTGCGTCGAGGGATTGGGTTGAGTCGTAGTCGGAATAGGCGGAGAAACTCTGCTCCACATCATCCTCCGGGTACTTCCTGTTGGTGAAATATATCTTGACCGACACGGTGAGACGGTTCTGCGCGGCCACCTCGTTGGCAGTCACGGCAGTCGCCTTCACGTCATAGCCCACAATCTCGCAGCTGAGCTCCATGTCTCCGTCCATATCCACCTGCTCCAGCTTGGTTAGCTTGCGGTACTTTTCCTTGAGGGCCTCGGTGAGGTCGTTGCTCAGGGACGGGTTCACCTTGAGGGCCTTGTATTCCGCATAATTGATGGTTATGGTCTTTACGTCAGGCTGGATGGAAGTGCCTGAGAAAGAATATATTCCGCAGGCCTTTACAATACAGGCCGCCGCGCAGAGCGACAGGGCCGCGCAGAGGAAGGATAGCGCTTTTCTCGTTTTCATAACTGGTCTTTGTGGGTTTTTATCCAGCGGTAAAGGCTGCGTTCGGAAATTCCGAGGGCCTCCGCGGCCGCCTTCTTAGTAGGGTATTCCCTGAGGGCCATGCGTATCTGTTCATCCTTGGCCGCCAGCAGGTTGAGGCTGGCCTCCTCTTCGCCCCGGGCCTCTCCGTCCTGCTCGTCGGGCTGCTCGTCGTAGTCCGCCGGAGCCGGAGAAGGCTTCAGCAGAGGAGTCGGGTGGGCCGCAGGGGCGGAAGTGCCGTAAACCTTGGCCTTCAGGTCCTCTATGTCCTGCTTGAGCGAGAGTATCATCTTTATCATTATCTCCCTGTCCTCGTCCGAAATGGACTCCTGGGAGGACTTGGAGGATGGCACCGGAAGGGTGGTAGTCTCATCCTTGGGGATATACTGCAGAAGGGTTGCGGCATCGATTTCCACGCGGCCGCTGCCCGGAGTCATCCTCGCCGTCTCCAGCATGGACACGGTCTCGGCTATGCTTTTGAGCTGACGCACGTTGCCAGGCCAGCGATAGGACTTCAGCAGTTCGGTGGCATCCTCGGTCAGACGGATGCCATTGCGGCTGTACTTGTCCGTGAAATCCGAAGCGAACTTCCTGAACAGCAATGGAATATCTTCCTTTCTCTCCCTCAGGGAAGGCAGTTCTATCTGAATGGTGTTGATACGGTAATACAGGTCGGGGCGGAACTTACCCACCGACACCGCGTGCATAAGGTTGCGGTTGGTTGCGGCAATCACGCGCACATCCGTCTTGAGCACCTTGGAGGAGCCCACGCGAATGAATTCGCCCGACTGAAGGACCCTGAGCAGCTTGGCCTGGGAGGAGAGAGGCAGCTCGCCAATCTCGTCGAGGAAGAGGGTGCCTCCGTCCGCCTCTTCGAAATAGCCCTTCCTGGTATCAACGGCGCCCGTAAAGGCACCCTTCTCGTGGCCGAAGAGCTCGGAATCTATGGTGCCTTCGGCAATGGCCCCGCAGTTCACGGCGAAATATTTCCCGTTGCGGCGGGGACTGTTCTGATGTATTATGCGCGGAATCACATCCTTGCCGGATCCGCTTTCACCGAATATGAGCACGGTGAGGTCGTCGGCAGGGGCCACGGTAACCGCCACGCTGAGGGCGCGGTTCAGGGCGGGATCATTGCCGACTATATCGTACTTGTTTTTAAGTGCGTTGAGTTCTCTTTCATCCATAACGCCTGCAAAGTTATGATTTTTACTGAATTTAACATTCTGCAACCCGATATATTAAAAATATGCCTATATTTGCACACGTATGTAATTTTCCCTCCGTGGGAATAAAACATTGACAGAATAGTTATAAACCATTTTAATATCTACACAAAATGAAGAAAAGTATCAGACTTTTTTCCGCAGCCGTTCTCGGCGCAGCTGCAATCGCCTGCAGCTCCCCTGAGAAAATGGCAGAGCAGGCAGAGAACGTTCTCGTTTCCTGCGATCCTGCTGTCCTCGAAGTGAAAGCCGGTGTCATCGACGCAAATGTCACCGTCACCTATCCTGCCGATTACTTCCATCCAAAGGCCATACTCGAGGTTATTCCTGTCATCGTTTACGATGGCGGCGAGGCCAAGATGGAGTCCTACTTCTTCCAGGGAACCAAGGTTGAAGACAACTACGAGGTTGTTCCTGAGGAGGGTGCCACCATCACCAAACCTGTACACTTCGAATATGCCGAGGGTATGGAGAACTGCCACCTTGAGCTTCGCGGCGTCGTGAAGTACAAAGCTGACAAGACCGACCTCCCTACCAAGAAAGTTGCCGACGGTGCCAACACCACCTATATGCTCGTAAAGAAGGATGCAAAGGCTGCCGTTGATTTCAAGGCCGACAACTATCAGGAGACCATTCCTATGCCGGTTGAGGGACAGATCCTTTACACCATCAACAGCGCAAACGTAAGGAACTCCGAGATCAAGTCCCAGTCCATCAAGGACTTCCAGGCCGCTCTCGACGAGATTGCCGCCAACGAGCGCAAGACCCTTACCGGAACCGAGGTTGTCGCTTACGCTTCACCTGACGGTGGCGAGGAGCTCAACACCAAGCTTTCCGACAAGCGTGCAAAGAGCGCCGAGAAGGCATTCAACAAGGTTACCAAGGGCAAAGAGACCGGTGAGACCAGCGTCAAGAGCGTAGGTCAGGACTGGGAAGGCTTCCAGGAGCTTGTTGCCGCTTCCGACATCGAGGACAAGGACCTCATCATCCGCGTTCTTTCCATGTACAGCGATCCTGCAGTGCGTGAGAATGAGATCAAGAACATGTCTGCCGTTTACAAGACTCTTGCAGACGAGGTTCTCCCTCAGCTCCGTCGCGGCCGCTTCATCGCCAACTGCGAGTACCAGAACTACACCGGCGAGGAGCTTATCAAGCTCGTTGACGAGAACATCGACGTACTCGACGAAGAGGCTCTCCTCCGCGCCGCCACTCTCGTGAAGGAGCCTGCCGACAAGGAGGCTATCTACAAGAAGGCAGTCGAGAAGTACAACAGCAACCGTGCACAGTACAACCTCGCAGTCGTTTACATCAACGAGGGTAAGTTCGAAAAGGCTGACAAGGCTCTCGACAAGTGCGAGCAGGATGCCGACTGGAACAACGCCAAGGGTGTCGTAGCACTCAACACCGGTGACGAGGCTGCTGCAAGCAAGTACTTCGCCGCTGCCGGCAACGCTACCGCAAAGGCCAACGAGGCCGTTGTCGATATCCTCAACGGAAGGTATGAGGCCGCTGCTGCCAAGCTCGCCGGCCAGAAGAGCTTCAACGCCGCTCTCGCTCAGGTTCTCGTTAAGAACTACGCTGCCGCAGAGGCCGCTCTTCCTGAGTGCGACTGCGCTTGCGTAGCTTACCTGAAGGCTGTCATCGCTGCCCGCCAGGGCAAGGCCGATGCCGTAAAGGCAAATCTCGAGGCCGCTTCCAAGTGCGAGAAGCTCGCCAAGAGGGCTGAGAAGGACATCGAGTTCGCACAGTACAGGTAATCCTGTCCTGAACCAATACAAAGCCGGCCGGTACTTCCGACCGGCTTTTTTATTGCCAAATTTGTTGTATCACAAGAAAAATTTATATATTTGCAGTCCCATTCGGAAGAAAGGGAATTCAGAACATACCCGGTGAGGTGGGTGAGTGGCTGAAACCACCAGTTTGCTAAACTGACGTACGGGCAACCGTACCACGAGTTCGAATCTCGTCCTCACCGCCACAAAACAAGGGGATGACCGCAAAGGCCATCCCCTTATTCATATATACCAGGTTTCCTTATATACCCGGTTTCCTTACTGCTCCAGTTCGGAAACGGAAACGCTCTCGAGCCCGGCATCGCGTATGAGGGCCTCGAGTTCCTCCGCCTCCTCCTTGCGTTCGAAAGCAGAGACGACGAAGAGAGTGATGCCCTCACGTGACGTCGTACGTATTATGTCCTTGCTGCAATAGAGGCGTATCACCTCGGAAACGAAGTCCGGGAGCAAATCGCTTCCCGTATTCACGTTGACCTGCCAGAATTTGCGGGTGGATTCAGCCGCCCTGGCTTCAGAAACGGAAACGCTCTTTCCGTCGATGAAGGCCACCACGGAGGCGCTGCGGAAACCTATGGATTTTACCGCATTGAGCTTCTCCAAAGCATCCGAATAACGGTCGAACAGTCCCACGCAATAGAAATAATTGCCGTTGGACCTTATGGTCTCATACACTGGTGAGAGGCCCCTGAGCTGACTCAGGGTAGCCTGTACCGGAAGGGTAATGAAATGGATCTGGTAAACGACTCCTGCCGGCAGCTTCTGATTCTCCGCATAGCGCCCCTCGGGAAGTATGCGGAAGGAATAGTCGAAACGCGGCTGCGTGACCTCGAATTCCATTTCCGGGACATCTCCGGGGTTCATCCGGGTAAAGGTGTAGGCGGCACTCTGGCTGACCACCTGACGGTCGGCCTTTGCAAGAAGCTTGTCCGGGTCTATGACCACACCCTTGAAGAGGAAATCCATCTCTATGCGCTGCAACTCGGCCACCGCCTTGTCCAGATCGGCCGAAATGTCCGGGATGAACTTCTCCCCCGAAATTATCTCGTCGGTCAGCCGCGCCCTCTCGTCCTCGTCCGTGCTGATGGCGAAGGCCTGACGCCTGGAATCCAGTTCCTGGACAAGGAAGTTCAGGGAATCCCTGAGACGCCTTACCTGCGACATCTTGTCCATATAGCGCCTGGTATCCTCGTTTTCAGGCATATCCCCGGACACGGAAGCCCCGTTGTCGAGGTGCTCCCCGTCGTCGGAAGGCTGCAGGGACAGTATTTCTCGCAGACGGGCGGCGTCACGCACTTCGCGGCCTATAGGAGTACTGTCATATTCGAGGACATATACGCAGACGCTGTCTGCGGAGCACTCGCGGTTCGAAGCGAATATGGAATAGCGTCCGTCGGGACTGTCTATATACAGAAAGTCGTCATAAGGCGAAGAGAAGGGGAAGCCGAGGTTCTCCGGCGCAGCCCAGTCGCCGGTGGCCTCGTTCCAGCGGGAGACGTAGAGGTCATAGCCGCCGGCACCGTATAGGCCGTCAGAGGCGAAATAGAGCTTGCTGCCGTCCGGGGAGAGCATAGGATATATCTCATTTGCGACGGAGGTCAGCCCCTCGTTTATGAGCTGCGGCGCCGACCACACGCTGTCCTTCAGCGCGCTGCGGTAGATATTGCGGAAGCCGGTAGCCCCGCATCTTGAAAAATATATCTCCTCTGCCCCTTCCGGCATCCAGGTGGCTTTCACATAAGTGTCTGGAAGGGAATCCAGCAGGTTTGGAAGCGGTCTCCACGACCTGTCCTCGAGCGGATAGTAAAGGAAAAAGTCCTCCCTTGAGAAAAGATGTTTCGCCACGACGACAGGCTCATGCACAAAGCCCGACATCACCGAGGCGTTCTCCGAACAGAGAAGCTTTGTCTGGAGGCGCTCCCTCTCCAGGGAATCGGCGCTGGAGGCAAGCAGGGAGTCATATATTTCAATTGCTTCCGGGAAGTTGCAGCTGCGGTGGAGGGAATCGGCCAGACGCTCCTGCGCAAATGCCGCAGCAGCCCACGAAAACATAAAGAGAAATATTAAAAAACGCCTTTTCACCGCAATGTATAAAGGACTGCAAATTTAAGAAATAATACCATAAATGTGCCTCAAAACTTCTTATATCAGAAATAATTTGTAATTTTGTGCCCTATTTGCGGATTTTGGATTAAACCGAAAACAAACAAATCAATAATAAATCAAAAACTATGCAGAACAAAGGTGCAATCAGACTCGTGGCCATACTCCTGCTTCTGGCCTGCATCTGGCAGCTTTCCTTCACCGCCGTTACCAAGATTCAGGAAAACAAGGCGGAGAAGTATGCTGAGCAGATCGCTGCCCAGGCAGTGAATGACGACGAGTGTGCAATGATGTCAGAGGCCGAGAAGGCCGACTACATCGCTGAAGTCGCAAAGAGCAGCAACAGGGCGTATATCGACTCCCTCTCGGCAGAGAAGGGCATATTCTCCTACAAGTCTGCCAAGGCAAAGGAAATCAACCTCGGCCTCGACCTCAAGGGCGGTATGAACGTGATGCTCCAGGTGCAGCTCGAGGACCTCGTGAAGGCTCTCGCAGACAATAGCCAGGATCCGGACTTCACCGCCGCTCTCGCGGCTGCGAAAGCCAACAGCGTCACCAACCCGAGGAGCGATCTCATCACCCTCTTCCAGGAGGCCTGGTATGCCCAGACCAACGGTACAAGGAAACTCAACGAGATTTTCGGTACCTATGAGATGAGGGACAAGATCAGCGCCGAGACCTCCGACGCAGATGTCATCAAGGTGCTCAAGGCAGAGGCCGAGAGCGCAGTGTCCAACTCCTTCCAGGTGCTCCGCAACCGTATCGACCGCTTCGGCGTAACCCAGCCTAACATCCAGAAACTCGGCAACACCGGCCGCATCCTCGTGGAGCTCCCGGGCGTGAAAGAGCCTGAGCGTGTGAGAAAGCTCCTCCAGGGAACCGCTTCCCTCGAGTTCTGGACAACCTACCTCAACAGCGAGATACTCAACCCTTATCTCGTGCAGGCCAACAAGACCCTCGCTGAGCTCCAGGCCGCAGGAAAAGCCGTGGCTGAGGAGAGTGCGGAGCAGACTGAAAATGCAGACCAGAGCATACTCGACCAGGAAATAGCCGAGAGCGAGGCCGAAGAGGACGAACTCGCCGAGTACAACAGGCAGAACCCTCTCTTCGCCATCCTCCATCCTGCCGTCGATGCAAACGGAAACCCTATCAACACCGCTTGCATAGGTTATGCGAACTACGCCGACACCGCCAGGATCAACAAGATCCTCGCAATGCCGGAGATCGCTTCCATCTTCCCTCCTGAGTTCATCCCTATGTGGACCGTCAAGGCTTCCGAAGGCTTCGCCGACGGCAACACCTTCGAACTCGTGGCCATCAAGTCCACCTCCCGTGACGGAAAGGCACCTCTCGACGGCGCATCCATCACCGACGCCCGCGCCCAGCTGGGCAGCCGCGGCCGCGCCGAGTACGAGGTTTCCATGACCATGAACGCAGAGGGCGCAAACACCTGGGCCCGTCTGACCAAGGACAACATCGGAAGGCAGGTAGCCATAGTCCTCGACGGAATGGTTTACTCCTACCCTACCGTACAGAGCGAGATCAGCGGAGGCAGCTCCCAGATCACTGGCAACTTCAGCGAGGAAGAGGCATCCGACCTTGCAAACGTGCTGAAGTCAGGTAAGCTTCCGGCTCCGGCTACCATCGTTCAGGAGCAGGTTGTGGGTCCTTCCCTCGGAAGCCAGTCCATCAATGCAGGACTCATTTCCTTCCTCATCGCATTCTGCCTTGTACTCATCTATATGGTATGCTTCTACCAGGGTGCCGGTCTCGTGGCTGACGTTGCCCTGCTGTGCAACGTGGTGCTCCTCTTCGGATCCCTCGTTTCCTTCGGAGCCGTCCTCACCCTCCCGGGTATTGCAGGTCTCGTCCTGACCCTCGGTATGGCCGTGGATGCCAATGTGATCATATATGAAAGAATCAAGGAAGAGCTCCGCGACGGCAAGGGTCTGAGCAAGGCAATCGCCGACGGTTACAGGAACGCCTACTCCGCCATCATCGACGGCCAGCTGACCACCATCATTACCGGTCTGGTACTCTTCTTCTTCGGTTCAGGTCCTGTAAAGGGCTTCGCAACCACCCTTATAATAGGTATCATCACCTCTGTGCTCTCCTCCATCTTCATCACCCGTCTCATAATCGACGACCGCGTAAGCAAGGGAAAGAGCATCAGCTTCACCAACAAGCTCACGAAGAACTTCCTCCAGAACACTCACGTGAACTTCATCAGCAAGAGGAAGATCACCTACATACTCTCAGGCTGTCTCATCCTCATCTCCATCCTGTCCATCTCCATCAAGGGCTTCACCTACGGTGTGGACTTCACCGGTGGACGTTCATTCGTGGTCAAGTTCGACCAGCCTGTACAGGTTGAGGAAATCAGGGCTTCCGTAGAGGCCGTATTCGATGAGGCCGCTGCAGCTGACGAGAGCGTCAAGGGCTCATCCCTCGAGGTAAAGCAGTTCGGTAGCGACAACCAGATGAAGATCACCACTTCATACAAGTACAACATCGAAACCAGTGAGGTTGACGACGAGGTTGAGGCAATGCTCTACAAGGCTGTTGCAGGCTTCTTCGCACAGGATCCGGGCTTCGACGGCTTCCGTTCCACCCTCGACAACCCTTACGGTATCATATCTTCCGACAAGGTGGGTGCAACCATCGCGAACGACATAAAGAGGGATGCCATCATCTCCGTGATCCTGGCTCTCATCGCAATCTTCGCCTACATTGCCATCAGGTTCAAGAACTGGACCTGGGGTCTCGGCGGCGTCGTTTCCCTCGCCCACACCGCAATCATCGTGATCGGCTTCTTCTCGCTCTTCACCGGCATACTGCCGTTCAGCCTTGATGTCGATTCCACCTTCATTGCGGCAATCCTGACCATCATCGGTTACGCAATCAACGATAACGTGGTTATCTTCGACCGTATCCGTGAATACAGGACCAACCACCCTAAGGCAGAGCTCAAGGACAACGTCAACGTCGCTCTCAACAGCACGCTCTCCCGTACCATGAACACCTCCCTCACCACCCTGGTGACCATGCTTGCAATCTCAATCTTCGGCGGAGAGGTTGTACGCGGTCTGGCAGTTGCCCTCATACTCGGTATCATCATCGGTACCTACGCTTCCATCTTCATCGGTACTCCGGTCATGTACGATGTGACCACGGCAATCGAGAAGAGAAAAGCACGCAAGGAATAACAAGACTGTCAAACACATAGAAGGGAGGCCTCCAAAAAGACTGGAGGCCTCCTTTCTTTTTGCTTTGTCCCGACCCTCTTTTTACTTATCTTTGCCCTTCCTCAGCCTAAAGCGGAGTCAAACCAAAAAATGTCTTTCGTCCACCTTCACGTACACACCCAGTATTCCATACTGGACGGTTTTTCATCCATACCCAAACTCTTTGACCGGGCAGAAGAGCTCGGAATGCCTGCGCTTGCCATTACCGACCACGGCAATATGTACGGCATCAAGGAATTCATGAAGTTTGCGGACAAACATCCGGCTGTGAAGCCCATACTGGGATGTGAGATTTATGTGACGCGCCATTACGACCACAGACTTAAGGACAACAACCACAGGAACTACTACCACCTCATACTCCTGGCAAAGAATTACGATGGCTACAAGAACCTGATGAAGATCGTATCCACCGGGCATATTGAGGGAAAATACTACGACAAGCCGAGGGTATCGCACGAGATTGTGGAGAAATATCACCGCAACCTCATATGCCTCTCCGCCTGCATTGCAGGAGAGATTCCGCGCGAGATACTGAACGGGGACCTGGACGCCGCAAGAAAGGCCATACAATGGCATAAGAATGTATTCGGGGAAGACTATTATCTGGAAGTGCAGTCCCACCGCACCGAGGTTCCCGGACTCTCCCCAGAGGTATATGAGAAACAGCTCATCGTCAACGACGCCATTTTCGACCTCGCCGAAGAAATGGACGTGAAGGTGGTTGCCACCAACGACGTGCATTTCATACGCAAGGAAGACGGTCCCGCCCACGACAGACTTATATGCCTTACGACAAACGCATATATAGACGACGAAAAGAGGCTGCGCTACACCCAGCAGGAATATCTGAAGAGCGAAGAGGAAATGCAGGCTCTCTTCCCGCGCCACCCGGAAATCATATCCAACACTCTCGAAGTCTCCGAAAAAATCGAGCGCTACAAAATCGACCGCGGCCACGTGCTGCCGAAATTCGACCTGCCTGCGGACTTCCTTGCCGACATAGATGCGCAACTGGAGAAATATAAGGACATAATAGACGTAGGACGCTGCGACAAGGACGGCAATTCGCGTGGCGAGGAGTTCTGTCGCTCGGTTGCCTACCTCTGCCACCTTACATACAAGGGCGCGCATATACGCTACGGCGAAGTGTTTACCGACGAGCAGAGCGAGCGCATCGATTTCGAGCTCAAGACCATTTGCCGAATGGGCTTCCCGGACTACTTCCTCATAGTTCAGGACTATATTGCCGCGGCACGCGCAATGGGCTCTATGGTGGGCCCGGGCCGTGGCTCCGCAGCCGGTTCCGTAGTCGCCTACTGCCTCTGGATCACCAATCTGGACCCGATCAAATACCAGCTCCTGTTCGAGAGATTCCTCAATCCGGACCGTATCAGCATGCCGGATATAGACGTGGACTTCGAGGACCTCAACGCGGCCCACAAGTATGTGGAGGACCACTATGGCCTGGACCACGTCTCTAGGGTGATCACCTTCGGAACGATGGCGGCAAAAAGCGCCATAAAGGACGTGGC
>QXGG01153109.1_pt1 | contig 17830 bp, 23 predicted proteins | sample 1982491 | NCBI WGS metagenome assembly QXGG01 (sample SAMN09924614, study PRJNA488089) | Wastewater metagenome, whole genome shotgun sequencing project. | isolation source: South African research farm wastewater | place: South Africa: Irene, Agricultural Research Council, Animal Production... | reverse complement strand
CTTGGAAAGCACCTGACCAAGGACGAGCTGGCGGCCCGCCGGGAGGCGGAAGCGGCCTATCTCCCGGACCGGCCGGCGAAGCTGAAACTGCTCCGGTCCCTCAGCAAGGACCCGGCGGCCAAGCGGTACTGGAAATCCATCCTGGAGCGGATGGAGGGCTTGGCTATCCTGGACGATCTGGACGGGGAGATGCTGGCGGTGTACTGCGCCGCCCTCTCCCGGCGGGATTCCCTCAACTCTCTGTGCCGGGAGCTGATGGATCAGGTGGACAGAGAGAAAGACCCAGAGGCCCGGCTGGACCTGGTGGGCAAGCTGGACGGGGTGATCTCCAAGCTCCAGGCCCACGAGAAGACCCTGCTGTCCTATGCGGACAAGCTGGGTATGACCCCGGAGGCCAGGGTGCGGCTGGCCCGGAAACGGGCGGCCCAGGAGGCCGAAGCCGTGAAGGATGACCTCTTTGGTGACTGAAATGGCGCGTTGGCAGAGCGGATTACATCATCAGGTGAGCGTCTATGCCAAGCAGGTAACACAGGGGAAGCTGCATGACCAGTGCTGTCCCTATGAGATCAAGGCCTGCCAGCGGCACCTGGACGATCTGAAGCGCCAGGGAACGGACGAGTTTCCCTATGTATTCGACACTACCCGAGCGGACCGCATTATCCGCTGGTTTGGCCAGTGTATCCAGGTGCGCGGCGTGGAACAGCGAGAGGCCATCCAGCTCCAGCCCTGGCAGGCCTTCGACCTGGGGTGCACTTACGGCTGGGTCCAACGGGACACCGGGGCCCGGCGGTTCAAGCGGACCTACAACAAGCGTGCCCGGGGAAACTTCAAGTCTACGGAGAAATCCGGCCAGGCATTGTACCACATGTGCGGCGACGCTATGTACCCGCCATACAGGCCGGAGCTTGCGGTGTTTGAGAATGAGCCGGAGGTGGAGTGCGCTGCCGTTGACCGGGGCCAGGCCATGCGGGTGTTCGGGGACGCGAAGAAAATCGCTCAGGCATCCCCTAACATCGAAAAGCGGCTTATCATTCCGCGGTCCAACCCAGTGGTGCACCGGACCCGGGGCGGCTACATGCGCGCCCTGTCCAAGGACACGAAAAACAAGGATTCCGGCGCCCCCAGCTACTTTGTGGTGGACGAGTATCACGCCCACCCGACGTCGGATATCTACGACATCGGCCTGAACTCCTTCGGCAAGCGGCCCCAGGCCCTGCTGGATGTGATTACCACCGCTGGGGACGACGCCCAGAGCAAGCCGTGCTTCCGGGAGGAGGCCTATGCCAAGCGGGTTCTGGACGGGGACGTAACGGATGAAACCTACTTCGTGATGATCCGGGAGCTTCCAGCGGGAGAAGATCCCCACAAAAAGGCCCTGTGGGCCTGGGCAAACCCATGCCTGCGGTATCCAAACGAGTATAGCAAGTTTCTGCTGGAGCAGATCGAGGCGGAGTACACCGCCGCCTACGGCTCCAACGATCCCCACAAAATACGGCAGTTTCTCACCCGCCGCATGTGCCAGTGGCAGAGCGGCAGCGTTAACCGGTACCTGGATGAAAACTGCATGGAGCTGGCCCGGAAGGCCCAGGTATCACGGGAGGAATTTGCAGCCCTGACAGACGGGTTGGAGTGCTGGTGCGGGTTCGACCTGGGCAAACGGATCGACCTGACCGGCGTGGCAGCGGTGTTTCTCCTGGAAGGCGGCCGGGTTGGCATCAAAGTCCACGGCTTCATGCCGGAGAACCAGGCCCAGCGCCATGAGCACAGCGACCGGGTGCCCTACCTGGACTGGGCAAAGGGCGGGTACTGCACCCTGACCCCCGGCGACGTGACGGACAACAGCTATGTGGACAACTGGATTTCCCAAGGCGAGTTAAATCACAACTGGTTTGTCAAAGAGGTCGACTATGACGGCCACAACGCCACGGATCTTGCTATCCGCATGTGCGAGGAGCGGAATGACGAGGACTTCTGTGTGGAGATCGCCCAGACCTGCGCCGGCCAGAACCTGGCGGTGAAGACCTTCCGGGAGCTGCTGCTGGAGCACAAGCTGGTGCTGGAGGAGTCCCCGCTGCTGATCTTGTGCCTGGCAAACGCCGTGGAAGTCCAGAACAACTACGGCGACATCAAGCTGAGCAAAAAACACAAGGACGACACCGAGCGCATCGACCCTGTGGCAGCGGCGATGAACGCCCTGGCCCGGGCGCTGATCCGCAGAAGCAGCAACACCCTGGCCGACGCCATTGGAACCGGAGAGTTTACCCTGTGATCCGGGGCTCTCCCGGGCGGAGTAGTACACCGCCCGGTTCTCTATCTTTCCTCCCCTGGGTGCTGGGGATTTCCCCCCAGCGTCCGGGAGAGCCCCGGATCTTACACAGCGCCCAAGTTGGGCGCGGAAAGGAGCGCCATGAAACGAAAACGCAAGTTTTTCCGCAGCGTGATCGCGGACGTCTGTTTTGTCCTGGGCCTGGTGGCCGTGGTGGTAGGCGTCGCCGCCGCCGGATATGGACCACTAGCGATCACGATTGCGGGCGCGGAGCTGGCAGCAGTCGGCGTTCTGCTGTTCCCGGCCAAAGGAGAGGAGGATGCCGATGATCCTGGATAAGCTCGCCGCCCGCATGGCCCGGCCGGCGGTGCGGGACGCTGTGACGCTGGAATCTGTGGGACTGGCCGGACTGAACCTCCAAACCGGCGAGACTGCCGCCCTGAAGCTGGCGGTGGTGAACCGGTGCCTGGACGTGATCTCCGACTCCATGGGCAAAATGCCATCCTACTGCACGGAGACGGTGAGCCGGGAGCGCCGGTACCCCAAGGTGCTGGAGCTGCTGAACCTCCGGCCCAACGAGGCCATGACGCCCTTTGTCCGGCGGAAGCTGCTGGAGCTGAACCGGCTGACCAAGGGGCATGGGTACGACTGGATCATCCGGGACCCCATCTCCCAGGAGCCGGAGGAGCTGATCCCCTTACCGGCCCAGCTGGTGAACCCCTGGCAGGACACCCGGGGAAAGGTCTGGTACGACGTGACCCACCCGTACAGCGGCGGGGTGATGCGGCTGCCCTCCGAGGATGTGCTCCACTACAAGGGCTACACCACCGACGGGCTGCACTGCATGTCCGTCCTCCAGCGGGCCTCTGAGGTCATTGCCTCCGGCCGGGCAGCCCAGCAGTACCAGGGAGCCTACTACTCCAGCGGCGGCCAGCCGGCCGGGGTGCTTTCCACGGACACTGACCTGGGCGGCTATGTGAAGGGGAAAGACGGCACGCCAACAGAGCTGACCAAAAAGGACGCGCTGCGGCTGGAGTGGGAGCGGGTCCACGCGGGCCCGGACAACGCCTACCGGCTGGCTATCCTGGACCACGGCCTGAAGTACACGCCCATCTCCTCCACCATGCGGGATGCGCAGTTTGTGGAGAGCCACGACGTGACGGTGCTGGACATCTGCAACTTCTTCGGCGTGCCAGCCTACAAGGTCAACGCCGGGAAGCAGTCCTATTCTTCCAACGAGCAAAATGCCATTGAATACGTGGTGGGGACCCTCCAGCCCATTGTCACCCAGTACGAGCAGGAGCAGACCTGGAAGCTGCTGCTGCCATCCCAGCGCCGGGCGGGGCTGGAGCTGCACATGAACATGATGGTGGAGCTCCGGGGTGATTTCACCAGCCGGGCCAACTGGTACGAAAAAATGCGGAATGTGGGCGCGTACAGCGTCAACGACATCAGACAGCATGAGGATCTTCCGGACGTGGAGGGCGGAGACAGCCGGTATTCCAGCTGGAACTTCGGCCCTCTGTCCAGATGGGAGGAACTCAGCGTGAAACGGAATGGAGGGGAAGCATGAGAGCACAGCTCAATGGATATGTGGTGGGAGACGAGGATCTCTGGATGTATGACTGGTTTGAGATCCCGGCGTTTTCACCCAAGAGTGTCCGGGACGTTCTGGAAAAGACGCCGGAAACCGAGGAGACGACCTTCGAGATCAACTCCTACGGCGGCTCGGTGTTCGCTGGGTTTGAGATTTACTCGGTCCTGCGAAACGCCAGACAGAAAACGGTGGCGGAGGTCCAGTCCATTGCCGCGTCGGCAGCGTCCACCATTATGCTGGGCTGCGACGAGGTCCAGGCCTCCCCGGTGGCCCAGGTGATGCTCCATCTGCCCCTGACCACCACCGACGGCAACCGGTACGACCATTTGGAGAGCGTGGACGTGCTGGACTCCCTGACCGAGTCCATCCTCAACGCCTACGTCATCAAGTGCGGCCTCCGGTCCACCCGGGATGAGCTGAAGCGGCTGATGAAAACCTCCGTCTGGCTGACCGCCCCGGATGCCATGGCCCTGGGGCTGGTGGACAAGATCATCGGCGCTGAGACCATTGACCCGTCCGCCATCATCAACTGCGCCGGGGGCATGACCCACGGCATCCGGGCACTGGCGGCAAACCCCATGCCCTCCCCGGCCTCTCTGCGGCAGCGGTATGAGGCTCTGGTGGCGGAGGGCAAGGCACCGGCCAGAGGCGGGAAACCGCCGGCGCCCGAACACGACGAATCCGCGCTCCGGCTGGCAAAGGCCAGACTGGAGCTGGAGAAAACCCGATTTTGACAAGGAGGCATGAAACCCATGAAAGACAGCACCAGACAGAAGTACCTGGACGCCATGAACCGCCGGGCGGACCTGATGCGCCAGGCCGATGAGGCCTTCGACGCGGGGAACGTGGAATCCGGCATCGACTTTACCAACCAGGCGAAGGAACTGAACGGCGAGATCGCCGGGTACCAGGCCCTGATGGAAGAGGAGGCCCGCTTCTCCGGCAAAGGCCCCGCCGCACCCAGCGCAGAGGCCCGGGAGCGGGCAGAGGAACGGGCGGAGACCCTGAGAGCAGGAGGCCGCATCGAGTTTACCCAGGCGGAAGTGCTGGACGCTTTTGGCGTCAAGATCCGCAACGCCACTACCCTGGCCACGGGCACCCTGGTGGAACCCACCCGGGTGGACACCACCATTCGGGACGGCCTGGCCACAGTTTCCTCCATCATTGACCAGGTTACCGTGCAGGATCTGACCGGCTGTCAGGCCATTTTTGAGCCCATTTTGACGGCAGAAATGGCCGCGCAGTCCGGCAAGGTCTCCACTCTGGCTGGTACGACCCGTACTCCCTCCGATCCTGCATTCAGCGCCGCCAAGATTGCCCCCTATGAGGTGAACGTGACCACCTATGTGGACCGTAACCTGTCCCGTCTGACTCCCGTGGCCTATGAGGAGAAGATCCGCTCCCTGGCCATGCGGGCCCTGCGTCGGAAGGTGGCCTCCCTGATCTACAACGGCGACGGTCAGGCGTCCCCCGATCTGTACGGCATCAAGACCGCCAAGGACGTGGCCGGCAACGCCCTGTTCAAGACGGTGAATGTCTCTGCCATCGCTGTGGGCTTCCTGGACGACCTGGTCTACGCCTACGGCAGCGACGAGGAGGTGGGCGGCAACGCCCGGCTGTTCCTCAGCAAGGCGGACCTGCAGGCCATCGGCAAGCTGCGCAACTCTGACGGAGATAAGTACTACCAGATCGTCCCCGACCCGGCCAACGCCAACATCGGCCGCATTATCGACGGCGGCCTGATTGTGCCCTACACCATCGGATCCGCGCTGACTGCCATGAGCCAGTCCACCGCTGGTTCCACTGCGGTCCAGACTATGGTTTACGGCGACCCCACCAACTATCTGCTGGGTCTGTTCGGTCCCTATTCCATCCGCATCGACGAGTCCGTTAAGGCGGTGGAGCGGATGAACACCATCCTGGGCGACGTGTTCGTGGGCGGCAACCTGGTGGTAACCGATGGCTTTATCGTTGCCACCCTGCCCAAGAGCGGGGGATGAGCCATGTACATCGACCTGGATGGCGTAAAGTCCTACTGCCGGATTGATGGGGAGGTGGAGGACGAGCTCCTCCTCTCCCTGATCGACACCGCAAAAAGCTATCTGGATGGCGCTGGAATACCGGAGCCGGAGGCTGACAACCCCAGATACCTGCTGTGTGTTAAGGCCATGGTCCTGGAGTTTTACGATCACCGGGGAATGACGGAGAGCGTGACGCCCTCCGCCATCCCTGGGCTCCAAAACATGGTGATCCAGCTCAAGCTGGAGGCAGAGGCCGAGCGGATCGTGAGGGCTGACGCATGAGCTACCGGGTCAATCTTGGTTCCGATCTCCGGGTGCGGGGCTCCCTCTGGCAGATGGGGACCGCACCGGAAAAGGACGCCCTGGGCCAGTTCCCGGCGACCCCGCAGAAGGTAGCAGACTTGTGGTGCGGCGTGGCCCCCCAGACGGGCAGCCTGCTGACCGGGAGACCTGCGGAGACCCAGCTCTCCCGCACCACCCACAAGATTATCATCCGGTACCGGAAGGACGTGACCCCGGACATGTGGATGGAGATCCAGGGGCAGCGGTACACCATTCTGTACATCCTGGACCCCTATCTCCGGCATGAGACGCTGGAGCTTTTCTGTGAGGTGAGGCAGCAATGACCAGAAGCGGCTATGACGCTGACGACCTGACCGATCTTTACGCCAGTCTGACTAAGCTGGCAAACGAGCAGTATCCAAAGGAGGCAAAAAGCTTTCTTAGGAGCCAGGGCAACAAAGCTAAAACCAGGCTGCGAAACAAGACCAAGTCCCTCACCAAGAAGAAGACAGGGAACCTGCTGAAGGGGATCGACAAGAGCCCGCCGAAGCTCTTCCAGGGTAGTTTCCAGATCCGCGTGTATAACAAAGCCCCTCATGCGCACCTGATTGAGCACGGCCACGTTATGGCGGACAAGTTTGGGAAGCCGATTTTGAACGAGTTCGGGCAGGAAATGTGGGTCAATGGCCGCTTCCCGGCGGCACAGACCACTAATGAACTAAAAGAAATCTGGCCGGGCGAGGTGGAGCAATTTATCGATGAACTTCTGGAAAAGGGGTTGGGTTGATGATTACGATTATTGATACCATTCGGGCGGTTTCCGACCTGATGGAGCAAATCTTTGACGAGGCCCCTACCTCCAAAGACATCACGCAGGGGTTCGACCGGCCCTGCACGTATGTGCAGCCTACCGGCATTGAGACGGAGCGCTCCGGCGGCCTCCGGCATGACACATACAGCCTGCAGATCATCCGGTTTGCAGAGCGCAGCTATCTGGGCTATCAGGATTTGCTGAAATATCAAATCGCGCTGACTGATGCGCTGGAGCAGCCGATCCCCGTCAGCGAATCTTTTGTGTTATACCCAGAAAATGTCTCCTTTTCTCTGCGCCGGGACGAAATGGTCCTCCTGTGCGAGTTCTCCGTGCAGAACATCCAGGCGCTGCCGGAGGAGGACGCAGACGCAGAAATCATGGAGACCCTGAATTTGAGAAGAAAGGACTGAGACTATGGGCTTACCTGTTATCAGCGTAGAGTTTAAAAAGCTGGCGGCCACGGCGCTGACCCGCTCCGTGCGGGGCATTCTGGCCGTTGTGATCCAGGACGCCACCAGCGACGTCAGTTGGACCAGCAAGGCTTTTACGTCCCTGGACGAGGTGGACGCAAAGGAGTTTTCCGCCGAAAACTACAAGATTTTATCCCGGGCGTTTCTTGCCGCTCCCTATCAGGTTATCGTGGTTCGGGTTGGCAGTGAAGGGACCATGGAGACCGCCCAGGCCATTCTGGACAATCTGAGCTATAACTGGGTGTGCGCCGTTCCGGCGAACTTCCAGTCCGGTCTTGTGACCTATGTGAAGGGCATCAACACGCCCCGGCGCATCCGAAAGGTCAAGGCGCTGGTGTATAACCAGGCCAGCGCCGACGACATGCACATCGTCAGCGTGGCCAACGGAACTGTTACTCTGACGGGCGGTGATACCGTCACCATGACGAACTACTTGCCACGGCTGGCCGGGCTGCTGGCAGCATGCCCCATGGACCAGAGCGTTACCTACGCCGCTCTGGATGATCTGGAAACCGTGGCCGATGTGTCCAACTTGGATACTGCCATCGATAGCGGCAGCCTGTGCCTGTTCCGGGATGACAACGTGATCCGCATCGCCCGGGGGGTGAACACCCTGCAGACGGTGAGCGGTGATGTAACCGATGACATGAAGAAAATTGCGGTGGTGGAGGCCATGGATCTGATCCAGGAGGACATCATTCGCACATTCAAGACCTATTACCTGGGCAAAAAGAAAAACACGGCGGACAACCAGGCGCTGTTTGTGGCAGATATCCTGACATATCTGAACACCCTGGCGGAGGAAACGGTGATTTCCAAGGACGACACCATTACCGCAGAGGTGGATGTGGCTGCCATGCGGGCTGCCTGGGAGGGCGCCGGGGTATCCACCGCCGATCTGACCGACGCGCAGGTGAAGAAGAAGACCTTCCGGTCCAACGTGTTTGTGGCGGCAAGAGCCCACATTCTGGACGCAATGGAAGACATGACCCTTGTGTTCACCATGGGATGAGAGGAGGTACGCCATGAGAACTTTTAACCACAACAAGGTGTTTCGCGGGACATTCGGCAAAGTCTGGGTGGACGGCGAGCGCATGTCCAATGTGAAGAGCTTCGAGGCAAAGGCCGCCATTGACTACGAGGACATGAACGTCAACGGCGAATTTGGGACAAAGAAGCGGTACATGGGTTACTCCATCAGCGGAACCATGACGCTGCACAAGTTTGACTCGTTCATCGTGAGCAAGTACCAGGCCGGCCTGATGAACGGGGACCTGCCGGACATGACCATTGTGGTGGCGCTGGATGACCCCACGGCCTATGGTGCGGAGCGGGTGCAGCTGCGGGACGTGATGCTGGACGAAATCACCCTGTCCAAATTCGAGAATAAGACCCTGACGGAGGAGGAAGTGCCATTCACCGCTGGGTCCTATGAGTTCCTGGATCTGGTCGAGTAAGGAGGATTCTATGAGCAAAGAAACTCATAAGAAGCTGGCCTTGGAGGACCTGATGGCCCGGGCGGAACAGCGGGCCGGAGACAAAAAGGCATACAAGCAGGTGTACATCGCGCCGCTGGATGGCGAGTTAACCGTGGAAAAGATCCCTCTGCCCAGAGTGCTGTCTATGCTGGACGGTGTGGACGGCGACAACATGATGGACAATCTGGATTTCCAGTTGAACCTCATCTATCAGTGCTGTCCTATGCTGCGGAAGCCGGAGCTGCAGGCTGCCTATGACTGCAAGGAGCCAACAGACATTGTGTGCGCTTTGTTCGAGGATAACATGGGGGCCATCTCCAAGGCGGCGGAGTCCATCCTGGACTTCTATGGCCTGGCAGACAGCAAAGACGCAGTAAAAAACTGATCCGGGGCGACGCGGACCTTGCCGTGATCGCCCATTACATCAACCGGGGCCACAGCCTGGAGGAGATGCTCTCCCTGACCATGCTGGAGCGGGTCTTCTTCCGGACGGCCTGGGAGATTGAGACGGAGGAGGTGGCAGCTGCTTTTGGCAAATAAAAACGTCAACATCCTGCTGAGATTACAGGACAAATTCACAAAGCCCCTCCAGGGAACCACAAAGGAGATCCGGGCGCAGAAAGCCCAGATCAACGCCGCCACCAAAGCTATCAACAGCTATGCGGACAAGGCGAACACAGCATTTAAGCGTGTTACTGCCGTGGCCGCCGGCGTGACAGCCGCCCTGGGCGCCGCCGCCATCAAGACCGGGTTCTCCGAAGCACTGGACCTGGAAGGGTACAAGATGCAGCTGGAGACGGCCACCAAGGACACCAAGAAAGCCAGCGAAATAATGCAGTACGCTATCAACCTGGCGAACAGGACCCCGTTTGAGGGCGGAGAACTGGTTGAGGGAGCCGCAAAATTCGAGGCCATGGGTCTGTCCGCAAAGAAATGGCTGACCTATGCCGGTGACATGGCTGCTGCAACTAATAAAAGCTTCGACCAGTCTGTGGAAGCGCTCATCGACGCCCAGGCCGGCGAGTTGGAACGGCTGAAGGAGTTCGGAATCACAAAGGCCATGATTCTGGAACAGGGCGAAAAGATGTTCTCCGGGGTGCAGATTGCCAACAACAACGGCCAGATCGTCAACCAGGAGAAATTCAACGAGGCGATGCTTGCCCTGATGGAGGACAAGTTCGTCGGTGGCATGGAGAAGCAAGCCACCACTATCCGGGGCATGTGGTCCACGGTGACGGGAGTAACCAAAAACGCCCTGGCCAACATCCTGGGGATGCAGAACGACGGGACGGTGAAGGCAGGTTCCTTCCAGGATCTGATCCGGGATAAAGTCGGCGCGCTGACCGAGAAGTTTCAGCAGGCCCAGTCTGACGGAACCATTGATGCCATAGGAGAAAAGGTTGCAAAGGCGGCGGAGATCGCTGGAAAAGGACTGGATTTGGTTGGAAAGGCTATCAAATTGGTTTATGAAAACTCTAATTGGTTGATTCCGGTTCTGACAGGCGTCGTTGGTGGATTTGCAGCTTTCAACATCTTATCCACTATTATCCCCTTGGTTACGACTTTGATCGGCGTGGTCAGGGGTGTGGCCGTGGCAGGAGGCATCCTCAATGCCGTGATGATGGCCAATCCAATCATCCTTGTCGCTGGTCTGATTGCCGTGCTGATTGCGGCCGGTGTTGCCCTCTGGAAAAACTGGGACACCGTAAAGGCGAAAGCGCAGGCTCTCTGGGCGAAGATCAGGTCTGTGTTTTCCAGCATCCGCGATACGATAGTTGGCGCATTTACCACGGTAAAACAAAAAGTCCAGCCGGTGATCGACTGGATTCAAAAAAAGATCGACAAGATAAAAAGCGCGTTTGACACGGTAAAAGGCATTTTTTCCTCTCTCGGATTTGGCGCAAATTCCGGTACCAGATATTCCATCGGCCAGAAGGCAACCGGCACGCCGTATTTCGCGGGCGGTCTGACCCGGATTAACGAAGGGGGCCGGGGGGAGATCGTGAACTTGCCCAACGGCACCCAGATCATCCCCCATGACGTGGCCAAGAAGTCCCAGGAAGGCTCCTCCGTGGTGGTGAACCTGACCGTGCAGGGCAACCTCATCGGAAACCGGGCATTCATGGAGCAGACCGGCGCGTATATCACGCAAAAAATTCTGGAAGCCCAGGGGGTGGTTTGATGGATTTCGTCCTGTCCTACAACAACAACGAAGGCGTCCTGGTTTTCCCGGTGATTCCAAATGGGGGCATCACCATCTCCCGCGGGCAGAGCAATGAGACCTTCGACGGCGTCAACCATGAGCTGCAGAGCCTTGGTACCATGGACCTGGCCAGCTTCGAGCTGTCCTCTATTTTCCCGTTGCACGATTATCCGTGGATTCGCCCGGGCTCCAGCGCCGACGGATGGAGCTATGTGCACACCATCGAGGCGGTGCGGGAGCGGCGCATCCCCTTCCGGGCCATCTACCTGGACAACGACGGGGAGGAAATCTTTAACCTTCCTGTTTCCGTTGACCGTTTCGAGTACGCGCCGGACAAGGCCGGCGACATTGCTTATGCGCTGGAATTTCGGGAATATCGCTTTGCTGAGACCGAGGTCACTGAGATCCCGGTCCTCGGCAGCCCTACCGGGGAGCCAACCACGCCAGGATCTTCCGTCTCTGCTGGCGGCACATTGGGCGGCGAGGTGCTGACAGACAGCCAGGCGGCCCAGTTGGACGGCGGTGGCTACACCAAGCTCTATACCCAGACCGACGCCATCATGATGGCCAGGGTCATGTTTTTGGAGGCCCGTGGGGTCAAGAGCAAGACGGAGATCGCCTGCATCGGCTGGACCATCCTGAACCGGGTGGATGCCGGGTACGGGTCCATCTCCGCCGTCATCACCTCCCCCAACCAGTTTGCTTATTCGGCGTCGGCCTCCACCACCAGCGACTACGGCTATGACCTGGTCGCCCTGGCCACCGACGTGCTGGACCGGTGGAGCCGGGAAAAGGCAGGTCAGACCAACGTGGGCAGAGTGCTGCCCAGTAGCTACAAATGGTACGCCGGGGACGGGAAGCACAACTATTTTCGAAATCAATACAAGGGGGGGACCCGGTGGACCTACAGTCTGCCCAGCCCCTATGAAAGCTAAAGGAGGCGAACCATGGGCAGCTTTATCTGGCCCCTTCCGGGGCACAGCCGGATTACCTCCTATTTTGGTACCCGGACCCATCCTGTGACGGGGAAGCCACAGAGCTTCCACGGGGGCATCGACATCTCCGCCGGAACCGGCGTTCCAATCTACGCTGCCCGGGCAGGGACAGTGTCCCAGGCCAGGATGGCGGGGACCTATGGCAACATGGTGCTCATTAACCACGGCAGCGGATACCAGACCCGGTACGCCCACCTGAGCAAGTTTTCCGTTTCCGCAGGGCAGACCGTATCAGCAGGACAGCAGATCGGGCTGGTGGGTGCCACGGGCCGGGTGACCGGCCCGCACCTGCATTTCGAGGTGATCATAAACGGAAAGTTGGTGAACCCTCTTTCCTATGTGAAACCAAGCGACACGGCGGCAAGCTACACAGGCGGCGCTGTGGTGGCAGGCAGCGCCGGCAGCGTGCCCTCCACGGATGACACCGGACAGGCCGTGATCCACATCCCCCAGACGGAGAAGGTTTACACGAAATACGACGATGACACGCCCTATAAGCAGCCGGATCTTTACCGCTATGTATGGCAGTCCATTGACACCAGAGAGGTGAAGGAGATCACGGACCGTGTAGGAACCCCGACCCTTGAGGACGACACGGACAGCCTGAGCCTGAAGTTCACCTTCTCTGTGCTGCAATCCTATGGGGAGAAGTTCCTGCCGCCTCTGGCCATCGCCCCGGGAGACTTTATCTCAGTCACCAACACGGGGAGCCAGGAAACTATTTTCCTTGGCCAGGTGCAGAGCATGAACGGGTCCTACCGGGACAGCATGTCCTACACCTGCCTGGATGCAGGGAGGCTGCTGACCACCAACGACGTGATTTTGCAGTTTAACAACGTGGCGGCCAAGACTGCCCTGAACCATCTGGCCAACAAGGTTGGAATCCAGAACATCATCTGCCCGAACCTCATCAGCTCGGTTTACGATATTGTCAAAGACAATGCGGCGACCATCGCCAAGAACATCCTGGACACGGTGACAGCGGAGAACGGGGTGCCATATTTCCTCCGCATGATGGGGGAGACCCTGGTGGTCCGCTCCTTCGGCAGGGACTGCATCCGGGGCTGGTACCGGCAGGAGGCAAATTTGGCCGCCTTCGACATCCTGGACGAAGCCAGCGCACCCAATGGGAGCTGGAGCATTGAGGAGCTGCGGAACCATGTGATGGTCTACAGCGAGGCAGACAACTCCGTTTCCGTGATGGCTGAGGCGGAGAGCGCAGAAAGCATCCGGCGGTACGGCCGCAGGACGGCCCTGGAGACATTTTCCGATCAGAACGGCGTTACCGCAGCGGCCAAAGCAAGGACGGTCCTGGCGGAGAAAAACCAGGTGGCAGAGGAGTTTTCCCTCCACTGCTATGGGTCCGACCGGATCGTCGGCGGGTGCCGGCTCAAGGTGGACCTTGCAGAGGCCCAGGGGGAGTTTTGGGTGGAGCGGGTCACCCACAATTTGGGTCCGCCCCACACCATGGACCTGACATTAAGGAGGGCTGACTGATGGCCTGGGAGCACAAGATGGCTGAGGAGTTTAAAAAGCGGAACAACAAGGAGGGCCCGGTCTGGATGATCGGAACCATTCTGTCTACAAGCCCTATGACGGTGAGCGTTCTGGGCGGCCAGGTTATTCTGGAACATCCGAAAACGCTGAATTACATTCCCCCTCCTCCGTGCCCCTATTTCCCTCCCTATGAGCCCGGGCAGCGGGTGGCCGTTGTGGGGAACGTATTTGGAGACACTCCGGGCAGTTCGGTTGCCCTTTTTGTCGGGAGGTGTGTGTAAATGCTGTTTGAACCCATCACATCCACGGAGGGAGAACAGGAAATACCGGAGTCAGCGGTAATGACTGGCTTCAGGTTTGATTACAAGCGGAACGCCTATGTGATCGACGCGGGAACGCCGGAAGAGGTGACGGGCGTGGAGGCGGTGAAGGCCTGGCTGGAGCTTGTTGTCCGCACGTCAAGAGGCCGATACTCCATTTACCCGTCTAATTTCGGTGCGCGGGCCCAGGATCTGATCGGGAAAAAGATTCCGAGCCCGCCCAAAGGACTGAATTTATCAGAACTTCGGCGGCATTTGGTGGAATCGTCCCGGTATCTTCCGGCCATCCAGGAGATTTCCAGGATGACCTATGACGGGGAGAAAATCCACTGCACGGTTATTCTGGACACAGAGGCAGGCAGAACCCAGGAGGTGATTGACATTGAGCCTTGACCTGAACACACTCCACAAGGACATGCTGGCGTCCATCAGCAACCGGTACCAGAAAACAACCGGGTTCCCGGCCTATGACTTTACCCTTGCCTTTGCCATGGCTGTCCTTTCCCTGGACCAGGATCTGCTCCTGGCGGAAGCCCACCTGGACGTAGACAACCTGACCGGCATTGACCTGGACGAGTACATCAAGCAGCACCGCGGCCTGATCCGGAAGTACGCCACCTACGCAGAGGCAACCCTGCGGGTAACTATGGGGAGCGGGACGATCCAGGCGGGAGATTTGTTTTCCACCGCATCCGGGGTGGAGTTTTACGCCATCTCCGACGGGTTCTATGAGGTGGGAGACACCTTTACAGTGCGGGCCTATGTGGCCGGAGAACGAGGAAACGTAGACGCGGAAACCATTGCCTATATGCCAGTGACCATTGCGGGGATCGCTGGAATCATCAACGATGCGCCGGCGTCCGGCGGACTGGACGCGGAGAGCGACGACGCCTTCCGGGACCGGTTTTATGACGACCTGCAAAACCCCAACAACGGCTGCAATCAGCAGGCCTATGTGCAGTGGGCTTTGTCTGTTGCCGGGGTTGGCCGGGTGAGAATCTTCCCCCAGGCTCTGGGGGCAAACACAGTGGAGGTTTGCATCGTGGACGCCAACATGGAGCCCGCTGCATCCTCAATTATCCAAGAGGTGCAGACCCTGATTGACCCCAACAACAACGGGGACGGGGCCGGAGAGGCCCCTATCGGCGCAGTATGCACGGTTACCACGGCAGCGGCCCTTTCCATTTCTGTTTCGGCCAGCGTGACGCCCTTCGACGGGTATGATCTTTCGGCTGTGACGGAGAACATCCGGACGGAGCTCACGGCCTATCTGCGGAGGATTGCCTTTAAAAAGGACGTCACCTATCTCAGCTATGCGCAGGTGGGCAGACGGATCGCCCGTGCGGAGGGGGTCATGGACTACAGCGGGCTGCTCATGAACGGGGGAACCATTAACGTGCCGCTTGGAGACCGACAGACGCCGGTGCTGGGGGAGGTATCCTTCACATGATTTTAGTCAAAGAGTTTGCCCTGCGGCAGCTGCACTGGCTGATCCAAAAGGATCCGTGGACCCAGGCGGTGATGCTGGCAGGTGGGCGCGAGCTGAACCCGCTGGCTGAGAGAATCCTGGCCATGTGGTATTTTAACGACTTTACCCGGCTGAACGATCAGCAGTGTTCCTATTATGAGCGCTTACTCGGAATCAGCGGGAAGGGCCTGACGCTGGAAGAGCGTCGGGCGGCAATCCAGACGGCCTGGAAGATCGGGGACAAGCCAACCCTGCTGCGGATGCAGATGATCTGCGACGGATGGCAGCAGGGCGGCGTGATGGTAACCTATGAGCCGGGAACGATCCACTTCTATTTCCTGGGTAAGTTCGGCACGCCAAAGAATCTGGACGCGCTGAAGAAACTGATTGAGCGAATGGCCCCGGCCCATCTGATTCTTGACTGGGCGTTCCGCTACCTGCTGGTGCGGGAGGTCCACGAGGTAATGACCATTGATCAGATAAATGCAGAGCTGATGGACCACTTTGCAGGAGGTTAATATGGCTGGATACACAGATTACCTGAATCTTTATTACAAAAATCCGTCCACGGACGGCGCGGACACGTTCAATGTTCAGACGATGATGAACGATAACTGGGAGAAAATCGACGAGTTTGCCAGCATGGCTGGACTGGCACCTGCTGGGAATGGGTTTGCTTTCATCCGGTGCAAAGACGCAGAAGGGAATCCTGTTTCTGGGTGTGTTTGCCAAATTGGCAGTAATGTGGCAATAACAAATACCATGGGGATGAGCAAATTTACTCTTCCTGGAGGGGTATACACAGGCACTGTGACAAGCCCGATCGACTACGGCGCAGGAATTCAGACTGTTCCCGTTTCTGTTGCAAACAGCAAAGAAACAATTGTTGACGTACAGATCCCTGACACGACCGGGGAATTGAATGAGATAGGGATTACTACATCTGCAATGCTCATGTTTTCATCTCGGGTTGTAAACGCAGACGCTTTTCTCGTTGGTGGAGGCGGTTCAGGCGGTGCGGCATATGCAATAATACAATACGCTTATAAAAATATTGAAACGTCTGGTTCTGGAGGCGCAGGCGGGAAAACAACAACTTTGTTAGGGATTGATCACTCTTCTCTTATTGACATCTCTATCGGCGCAGGCGGAGAAGCGGCAATAATAAACGAAAAGAGAACCAATCTTGAAGTTGGCACCATAAATTCTATCAACGGGAACAAAGGCGGAACAACGACGATCAAAATCAATGGAACTATCGTTGGAACCGCAGAAGGAGGAGACGGAGGATTAGGTTATGCAAGCAGAAATGCAACTAAAGAATACCACTTAGGCGTTTCTGGCGCGCCCGGCGGCTCTGGGTCAGGAGGAGTTTTGACTGCCGGAGGATATAAAACACCCCTTGTAGGAGATAGCGGATTCGACGGGAGTTCCGGCGGAGACGTTACAGGTGATAGTGTGACAGCTTCCGGAGGTCCCGGACAGGAAACCACGACAGTTCCATTTAATGGAGATTCTGCCGAAAGCGCACGTTCTCCCGCTGGCGGATCTGTAGGCGTATCAGGTGTTATTATATACGGGTCTGTCGGGAATGGCGGAGGCGCCGCAAGCGGAACGCATAAGGATGTTTCGGATTCTGCCGGAATTGACGTATCCGCCTCCCCTGGGTCTGTCCATGGGGCAGGAGGAGGCGCATGCTGCGCAACGATGAAAGGAATTGAAAATTCTGATTACACATACATACTAAAATCCGGAGCTGGAGCAAGCGGAGAAGTACGATTCCGATGGGAGGTGGAATCGTGAGATTTGCGGAAGTGATTGATTCTGTGTGTGTAAATACGGTTAAGGCTACCGAGGCATATGCTCTCGCTACTGGCCTGATTCCGTTGAAAGATGGCTTTGGAATCGGAGATTTCTTCGACGGGGCCAAATGGTCACACATCAAACCGGTGGACGAAGCAGCGCAGCAGGAGCAGGATCTCCTCTCCATGGCCATTGATCATGAGTACCGGCTGACGCTGCTGGAGCTGGGCATATAAGCGAAAGGAGGTGACACCATGCTGTATCGCACCTTAACGAGACTGATCGAACTGGGGCGCATTGATGGCCTGGCGGAGAAGCTGGACGTGTTTTACGCGGTGGGCAAGCTGTCTGAAGCGGAGTACACGGAGCTGACCGGTCTGCTGGAAGCTGCCCAGGCAAACTAAAGGAGTGGAACCATGGACGCGAATGCAATCAAAAACGGTATTCTGGCTGTGTTTTCCGTAATTGGCAGTTTTGCGGCAAATTCCCTGGGAGGGTGGGACGCGTCTTTGCAGGTTTTGATCGCCCTGATGGTGACTGACTATATTACCGGTGTGCTGGTGGCCGCGGTGTGGCACAAGTCGAGCAAGAGTTCCAGCGGAACCTTAAACAGTGT
>QXGG01154345.1_pt1 | contig 17881 bp, 15 predicted proteins | sample 1982491 | NCBI WGS metagenome assembly QXGG01 (sample SAMN09924614, study PRJNA488089) | Wastewater metagenome, whole genome shotgun sequencing project. | isolation source: South African research farm wastewater | place: South Africa: Irene, Agricultural Research Council, Animal Production... | reverse complement strand
TCCTCACCGCTTCCAGGCCTTCGAGCTGCTGGATGCTGGTTTCGTCGTAGTCTTCGTGGGCCTTGGCGGACGCGGTGGGCAGATCTTGCGGTTGGGACATGGTCATCTCGGTGATTCGTAAAGAACGGGTGCTGCGGTCGTGCGTGGCGAAGCGCGTTGCTGGCACCTGTGGGGGAGGCGCGCGCTGCGAGCTATCCGTCATCGTGCGCGGGACCTGGCGCACGAAGGCTCGCGGCTGGCGCCGCTCCTACACGGGGGTCAGATACGCATCGGCATCACGACGTACTTGAACTTGTCGTTGCCGGGCAGCGTGATCAACGCGCTGGAGTTGCCGTCGTTGAAGCGCCAGTCGACCGTCTCCGAACTCAGGTTGTTGAGCACGTCGAGCAGGTAGGTGACGTTGAAGCCGATGTCGAGCTTGTCGCCCTGATAGTCGATCTCGAGTTCGTCGAGCGCCTCTTCCTGCTCGGCGTTGGTGGAGACGATCTTGAGGATCCCGTCTTCCAGCACCATGCGCACGCCGCGGAACTTCTCGTTGGTCAGGATCGCGGCACGCTGCAGCGCGGACAGCAGCGGCTGGCGTTCGAAGCTGATGAGCTTGGGATGGGCGGTGGGGATCACGCGCTCGTAGTCGGGGAACTTGCCGTCGATGAGTTTGGTGACGAGCTCGATCGAGCCGAAGCGGAACACGGCCTGGTTGCCGGCGAGGACGATCTCGAGCGGGTCGTCGTTGTCGGCGAGCTGGCGCGCGAGTTCGAGCACGGTCTTGCGCGGCAGGATGGCTTCGCTGCGCTGGGCCACCGGGGCCTCGAGCTCGGACGCGGCGTAGGCCAGGCGGTGGCCGTCGGTGGCGACCATGCGCAGCTCGCCGCCGTCGGCGATGATCAGCAGGCCGTTGAGGTAGTAGCGGATGTCCTGCTGCGCCATCGCGTACGAGACCTGTGCGAGCTGGCGCTTGAAGGCGCGCTGGCCGATGGTCAGGCGTGCGGCGGCCTCGGTGGGCGGGTTCAGGCTCGGGTAGTCGGCGGCGGGCAGGGTCTGGAGCTGGAAGCGGCTGCGGCCGGCCTTGACGGTGAGGCGCTTGTCGTCGAGCGTGAGGCTGACCTCGGTGCTGTCGGGCAGGGCGCGCAGGATGTCCTGCAGCTTGCGTGCGCCGACGGTGATCGAGGCGTCCTCGCCGCCGATGTGGCCGCTGGTGGTGGTGCGGATCTGGATCTCGATGTCGGTGGCGAGCATGGTCAGCTGGTCGCCATGCTTCTCGATCAGCACGTTGGACAGGATCGGCAGCGTGTGGCGCTTTTCGACGATGCCGGCGACCGACTGCAGCGGGGCCAAGAGCGCATCGCGGGTGGTGGTGAGCAGGAGCATGGCGTCAGATCAGGTCTCTGGGTGGATCGGGAGGTGGGAAGTGCGCTCAGCCCCGCAGGACCTGGGTGAGCACATGGACGTCGTGGTTGAGCTGGTGATCGCCCAGGCGCAGCTCGGTGATGGTGCGGCAGGCGTGCAGCACGGTGGTGTGGTCGCGGCCGCCGAAGGCCTCGCCGATCGCCGGCAGCGACATCGGCGTGAGCTCCTTGGCCAGCCACATCGCCACCTGGCGCGGGCGGGCGATCACGCGCGTGCGCTTCTTCGAGTGCATGTCGGCGATCTTGATCTTGTAGTAGTCGGCGACGGTCTTCTGGATGTGCTCGATCGAGAGCTGGCGGTTGTGCGCGTGGAGCAGGTCCTTGAGCGCGTCCTTGGCGACCTCGAGGCCGATCTGGCGGCCGTGGAAGCGGGCGTAGGCGACGACCTTGTTGAGCGCGCCCTCGAGCTCGCGCACGTTCGAGCGCAGGTTCTTGGCGATCAGGAAGGCGACGTCGTCATCGACCAGCACGCGCAGGGCCTCGGCTTTCTTCTTGAGGATGGCCACGCGCATTTCGAGCTCGGGCGGCTCGATCTGCACGGTCAGGCCCCAGTCGAAACGGGAAATGAGGCGGTCTTCCAGGCCCTGGATGTCCTTGGGGTAGGTGTCGCAGGTGATGACGATCTGCTTGCGCGCCTCGGTGAGGGCGTTGAAGGCGTGGAAGAACTCCTCCTGCGTCCGGTTCTTGTTGTTGAAGAACTGGATGTCGTCGATGATCAGCATGTCGAGCGAGCGGTAGTAGCGCTTGAAGGCGTCGAAGCTCTTTTGCTGATAGGCGCGCACCACGTCGGCGTAGTAGTCCTCGACATGGACGTAGCGGATGACCGCGCGCGGGTTGTGCTTGAACACCGCGTTGCCGATCGCGTGCACCAGGTGGGTCTTGCCCAGGCCGACACCGCCATAGACGAAGAGCGGGTTGTAGGACGTGCCCGGGTTCTGCGCGACCTGCATGGCGGCGGCGCGGGCGAGATCGTTGGCGCGGCCGGTGACCAGGGTGTCGAAGGTGAAGTCCGGGTTGAGGCGGGTCTTCTCGTAGGCGAGCTCGAGCCCCGAGCTGGGCTCGCCCTCGCGGGAAGAGGGGGCTGCGCTGCGCCGGATGCGCGGGGCGGGAACCGGTTCGGGTTGCGGATCTGCAGCCGCCATCGGCGCGGGCGCGGATTCTGCCTCGGCAGCGGGCGAGGGGGCAGGTGCCGTGCTGGACGCGGCGGCGGTCGTGCCCGGGCTGACGCCCGCTGCGGGCTGCTGCGGGGTGCCGGCGGCGGACGCCGCGCGGGCCGTGCCTGCGGGGGGCAGCTGCAGGTCGATCGAGACCGGCACGCCGGCGAACTGCTCGCCCAGCTCCTGGATGCGGCGCAGGTAGCGCTCGCGTACCCATTGCAGCACGAAGCGGTTGGGCGCAAACAGGGTCCACGTCGAGCCCTCCCCGGATTCGGCGCGCAGGGTCTTGATCCAGGTGTTGAACTGCTGCTGGGGCAGTTCCTGTTCAAGACGCGACAGGCAGAAAGACCAGAAATCTTGAGTCACGGTGTGGGCGGCGGGCGAAGTTGAGGGCAATCGGGCGTGAGCTTCGAGGTACGACAAAATCTTGTGCACAGGGCTACGGTGCGCCCGTGCAGCGGGCTGGCCGGGTGGCGGTTCTGTCGGGGTCAGGTGCCTGCATTGCGCTCGGACGGCGGCATTTGCTTGCAGTGGCCTGCGCGGGTGCACAGACGCTGGAGGCACGGAAGCTCAACATTGTAATCTGCCAGACTCGACTTATCCACAGGGTATGCCAAAAATTGTTCTTGACAAACATGGGATTATCCATTTAACTCTCGTGTTTGACCTAACACTGGCAGTCCGAACATGAAACGCACTTATCAGCCCTCCGTTGTCCGTCGCAAGCGCACCCACGGCTTCCTGGTTCGCATGAAGACCCGTGGCGGTCGTGCGGTCATCCGCGCACGCCGTGCCAAAGGCCGTCACCGCCTCGCCGTCTGAGGTGACGTTGTCCTCGGGCGCTGACCAGGGTTTCCGCAGCGCTCACAGATTGCACAAAACGGATGAGTATTCATCCGTTTTTGCTTTTCGGCGTGCGCTGCGCGGGCGGTTCTACATGGTGCACTACCGCCCCAATGAACTCGACACCGCCCGTCTGGGTGTGGTCGTGGCCAAAAAGCTCGCCAAGCGTGCGAACGTGCGCAACCTGGTCAAGCGCATTGCGCGTGAAACCTTCAGGTGCCATCGTGAGTCCCTGCCCGCCATGGATCTGGTCGTGCGCCTGCATGCGCCCGTCGCTGCGGCGACCCGCGCCGAACTCAGGCTCGACCTGCTTGCCTTGCTGCAAAAGTTGCCCCGATCATGAAATCTGTGTTGATCGCCCTGGTGCGTTTCTACCGTTATGCGATCAGTCCACTGCTCGGGCGCAATTGCCGTTTTCACCCGACCTGCTCCGAGTACGCGCTCGAGGCGATCGAGCGCCATGGTGCCTTGCGCGGCGGCTGGATGGCTGCGAAACGGGTGGGGCGCTGTCACCCTTTCAATCCGGGCGGGTATGATCCCGTTCCCTGACCTGAGACAGAACGAATCCGATGGATCAACGCCGCCTCATCCTCTTCCTGATTTTCTCCTTTGCCCTGGTCATGCTGTGGGATGGCTGGCTCAAGCATAATCAGCCACCTGCCGCCCCGCAGCAGGCCGTCGCGGGGGTTGCGGCCCCCGCCGATGGCGCCGTTCCCACGCCCACGCTGAACGCCGCGGCGCCAGGTCAGCCGGCCGTTCCCGGCGAGCAGTCCGCTGCCGCGGCCGGGGTGCCGCGCGTGGTGGTCGAGACTGACCTGCTGCGTGCGGAGGTCTCCGCTCATGGCGGCGACATCGTCCGCCTCGAACTCAAGCAGCACAAGGCGAGCGGCGAGGCGGGCGGTCACTTCGTGCTGCTCGACGACGGCAGCGTGCGCCATCAGTACGCGGCGCAGGCGGGTCTGATCGGTGAGGGCCTGCCCACGCACAAGACGCTGTTCGAGCTGCCCGGGCGCGAACTGCACCTGAAGGATGGCGAGGATGCGCTGGAGCTGCGTCTGCAGGCTCCTCCGCAGAACGGGGTGCAGGTCACCCGGGTGATGCGCTTTCAGCGTGGCAGCTATCTGGTCGATATCGGATATGAGATTCGCAATGGCAGCGGACAGGCGCTGGCGCCGCACGCGTATTTCCAGCTGACCCGCGACGGCAACCCGGCCGAGCAGGTCGAGGCGTTCGGCGTGACCACCTTCACCGGCCCGGCCTTCTTCACCGATGCCGGCAAGTTCCAGAAAGTGAGCTTCGAGGACATCACCGAGGGCAGCACCAAGTTCGTGAAGACGGCCAGTGATGGCTGGGTGGCGATGGTGCAGCATTACTTTGTCAGCGCGTGGCTGCCCGAGCAGGGTGCGCAGCGCGAATACTTCGCGCGCGCGCTCGGCAACAACCTGTTCTCGGCCGGCCTCATCCTCCCGGTCGCGGCGATCGAGCCGGGTGCGGTGGGGACGGTCTCATCGCGCCTGTACGCCGGTCCGCAGGAGCAGGACAAGCTCGAGAGCATCGCCCCGGGTCTCGACCTGGTGGTCGACTATGGCTGGCTGACGGTGATCGCTGCGCCGCTGTTCTGGGTGCTGTCGTGGTTTCATAACCTGACCGGCAACTGGGGCTGGGCGATCATCCTGGTGACGGTGGCGATCAAGGCCGTGTTCTTCCCGCTCTCGGCCGCAAGCTACAAGTCGATGGCCAAGATGCGCGTACTCGGCCCCCGCCTGCAGCGCATGAAGGAGATGTACGGCAACGACAAGGCCAAGATGCAGCAGGAGATGATGAATCTCTACCGCACCGAGAAGATCAACCCGCTCGGCGGTTGCCTGCCGATCCTGGTGCAGATTCCGGTGTTCATCGCGCTGTACTGGGTGCTGCTCGGAAGCGTCGAGATGCGTCATGCGCCCTGGCTGGGCTGGATTCAGGATCTTTCGGCCAAGGATCCCTACTTCATCCTGCCGATCATCATGGGCGCCTCGATGCTGATCCAGATGAAGCTCAATCCGACGCCGCCGGATCCGATCCAGGCGAAGGTCATGATGGGCATGCCGATCATCTTCACCTTCATGTTCCTGTGGTTCCCGTCCGGCCTGGTGCTGTACTGGGTGGTGAACAACGTCCTTTCGATCGGCCAGCAGTGGCAGATCACGCGGATGATCGAAAGTGCGAAACCCGGCAGCAAGGCCGCCTGATACGATCGCTGCGATTGCGACGGCACCGGGGCGCGGCGGCGTCGGTGTCGTCCGCGTCTCGGGTGCCGGCCTCGACGCCCTCGCCTTCAGCGTATGCGGACGCGCGCCCACGCCGCGCACGGCACACTACACGCGCTTCATCGATGGCGAGGGGCGCGTCATCGACGAAGGTCTCCTCCTCTACTTTCCGGCGCCGGCCTCCTTTACCGGCGAGGACGTGCTCGAGTTGCAGGGCCACGGCGGTCCGGTAGTGATGCAGTTGCTGCTCGAGCGCTGCCTGCAGCTCGGCGCCCGCCTGGCCGAGCCGGGCGAATTCACCCGCCGCGCCTTTCTGAACGGCAAGCTCGACCTGGCGCAGGCCGAGAGCGTTGCGGACCTGATCGAAGCCTCGACCGCGGCCGCGGCGCGTTCGGCGGTTCGTTCGCTCTCGGGGCGCTTCTCCGAGGAGGTGCATCGCATCGTCGATGCGCTCATCGAGCTTCGCATGCTGGTCGAGGCCACGCTGGACTTCCCTGAAGAAGAGATCGATTTTCTCGAGCGCGCGAGGGCGATGCCGCGGCTCGACGGCATTCGTGCCCAGCTGGAGGCGCTGCTTGATCGGGCACGCCAGGGTGCGCTGCTGCGCAGTGGCCTGAATGTGGTGCTGGTCGGCGAGCCGAACGTGGGCAAGTCGAGCCTGTTGAACCAGCTCGCCGGCGAGGACCGCGCGATCGTCACCGAGATCGCGGGGACGACGCGTGATGCCTTGCGCGAGACGATCCAGATCGAGGGCATCCCGCTGCACATCATCGACACGGCCGGATTGCGGGACACGGCCGATACGGTCGAGCGCATCGGCATCGAACGCACATGGCGAGAGATCGAGCGTGCCGACGTGATCCTGCGCCTGGTCGATGTGGTGCAGGGCGAGGTGGGCGAGGACGACATCGACCGCCGCCTGCCGCCTGCGGTGGCGCGGATCACTGTGGTGAACAAGATCGATCTCGCCGGTCTTGCGGCGGGACGCAGCGACGTGGCGGGGCGCATTCGCCTGCAGGTTTCGGCGCGCAGCGGTGAAGGGGTGGAACTGGTGCGGCAGGAGTTGCTGCGGATCGCCGGCTGGCATGCGCATGGCGAGGACGTCATCCTCGCGCGCGAGCGTCACCTCATCGCGCTCAGGCAGGCGCTGGCGCATGTCGTCGAGGCGGGCGCGCAGCTGGGTGCGCTCGAGCTGCTCGCCGAGGAGCTGCGCCTGGCTCAGGAGCAGTTGGGCGAGATCACCGGTGAGTTCACGGCCGACGAGTTGCTGGGCGTCATCTTCTCCCGTTTCTGCATCGGCAAGTAAGCGGGTGCGGCGCCCCTGTTTCACGTGAAACAAGGCCATGGATATCGAGTTCGTCTTTCTTGCGCTGGGCCTCGCAGCACTTTTTGCCGGTTTTGTTGATTCGATTGTCGGCGGCGGTGGCCTCATCCAGCTGCCCGCGCTGTTCGCCGCCTTTCCGGCGTTGGCGCCAGCGACCCTGTTCGGAACGAACAAGCTGGCGAGCATCGTGGGCACGAGCAGTGCAGCCCTGCAGTACAGCCGCCGTGTCGCCATTCCCTGGGCGGTGGCGGGGCCGGGGACGGTGGCGGCGCTGATCGGCTCATGGTATGGCGCCAGGGCGGTGGCCTATCTCGATCCGGCGGTCCTGCGTCCGCTCATCCTGATCCTGCTGGTCCTGGTGGCGGGCTATACCTTCATGCGCAAGGAGCTGGGAGCGGTGTCCACCGAGCCCGAGCATGGCCGGCGCTCTGCTGCACTGGCGATCGCGATTGGCGGCGGGATCGGCTTCTACGATGGCTTCTTTGGTCCCGGGACGGGGAGCTTTCTGATTTTCCTGTTCATCCGTCTGCTCGGGATGGATTTCCTCCGCGCATCGGTGTCGGCGAAGATACTGAATGTTGCGACCAACCTGGCCGCGATCGCGTTCTTCGTTGGCAATGTCGAGTTGATGTGGGCCCTGGCGGCGGTGATGGCCCTGTGCAACCTCACCGGCTCGATCATCGGCTCCCGCATGGCCTTGAAGCATGGTACCGGGTTCGTCCGCAAGATGTTCCTCGGTGTCGTTCTGGTGCTGATCGCGAGGCTCGGCTACGACACCTTCCTGCGTTGAGGCGTGCAGGCTGTTCCACGTGGAACAGCGCGGGAATATCTTTGCGAAAATATTGCATCAGGGGGCCGTGCTATAATTACCTGCTCCATTCACCTTGCTGAATATCAGGGAAATGAACGGACTCCATCTGATTGCCGATCTCTACCGCTGTCACCCGGCCAGCGAGCTTCTGACCCGCTGCGCCGACCTCGAAGCCCTGTGTGTGGATGAATGCCGCAGTGCGGGTCTCACGCCTCTGGGGGCGTATTTCTATCAGTTCGAGGATGGGCAGGGTGCGCCTGCCGGCGTTACCGGCACGGTGGTGCTCGCCGAATCGCATCTCGCGATTCATACCTGGCCCGAAACCAGCGACGTCACGCTGGATGTCTATGTGTGCAATTTTTCGCGCGACAACAGTGAGCGCGCCCGCCAGGTGTTCCGGCGCGTCATCGCCGCGCTTGCGCCGGAGGAGATCGTGCGTCACGAGGTCCTGCGCGGCCGCCTGCCTGCGGAGGTCTGAGTCATGGGCGAAGCCGGTTCCAGTCTGCCCCCGGATGTGCTGGTCGAGTCGCTGTGCGACGACGCGGGCTATTTCCTCGACGGCGGCCAGCTCCTTGAGGCGGGGCGCTCGCAGTGGCAGCGCTACGAGGTTTGGGAGACGCCACGTTTCGGCCGCCTGTTCCGGCTCGATGGCTGCTTCATGACCTCGGAGCGTGACGAGTTCTACTATCACGAGAACCTCATCCATGTGCCGGGCATCGCCCACCCGGGGCCGCGCAGCGCGCTGATCATTGGCGGGGGCGACGGGGGTTCGGCCGAGGAGCTGCTGAAGTATCCCAGCATGCAGCGGATCATCATCGCCGAGCTCGACGAGCAGGTCGTGAGCATTGCCCGGCGCTACCTGAAGAACGTGCACCATGGCGCGCTCGATGATCGACGGGTGGAGATCCGGATCGGCGACGGCATGAAGTATGTCCACGAGGATGGCCCCGCTGCCGGTGAGCGTTACGACATGATCGTGCTCGATCTCACCGATCCGGTGGGGCCGGCGGAGGCGCTCTATGCGGCTGATTTCTTTGCCGCCTGCCGCGCGCTGCTGACCGACGGCGGCGTGCTGAGTCTGCACATCGGCACCCCGGTGTATCAGCCCGAGCGCGTGCGCGCCCTGGTTCAGCGTCTGCGCAGCGTGTTTGCCTGCGTGCGACCTTACTTCCTCTATATCCCGCTCTACGGTAGCCTGTGGGGGCTGGCTTCGGCCTCCGATACCGTGGATCCCGCTGCGCTCTCTGCCGCCGCGGTGGATCAGCGCCTTGCTGAGTGCGGAATCAAAGCCCTACAGCATCTGAATGGCGCGGTACACTGCGCACAGTTCGCGCTTCCCAATCATCTGCGCGCCTTGCTGGCCTGAGACAGCCGGGCGTGCTCACGCCCATTTCCCTCCACCGTGACCTCCCTGCCTCGCCCTCAACGGCGCCCGCCCCGTGACCCTCACGGCCGCGCCGGACAGCCTCAGCGCCCCCCGGTGCGTCCAGTAACCCTGGCGCCCGATAGTCTGGCGCAGTCCTTCGTGTGGGCGGCTGAACTGGTTGCCGGCGTGTTTGAAGGCGGCAACCTGACCGATGCCTACGAGCGCATGCAGGCCGCACATCCTGCATGGCCGGAGGCCACCCGCGGAGCAGTGCGTGACCTCGCGTGGAGCACGCTGCGCGAGTTCCGTCGCGGCGGCGTGGTACTCGACCGCCTGCTGCACACGCCACCGGCAACCTTGATCCATGCGCTGCTGCTGGTGGCGCTCACGCGCCTGCGTCAGCGCCCCGAGCAGTCGCACACTGCGGTCGATCAGGCGGTGCAGGCTGCTGCGACGCGGATGCCGGGACTCAAGAGCATGGTCAATGGCGTGCTGCGCAATGCCCTGCGCCAGCGCGCGCAGTGGAGCGCCTGGGAGCAGGCTGATCCCGAGGCGCGCTACGGCTTCCCCGCATGGTGGATACAGCGCGTGAAGCGCGCGCATCCCGACGCCTGGGCGGCGGCGCTGGAGGCCGGCAATACGCGCCCGCCGATGGCCGTCCGGGCCAACCTGCGGCGCGCGTCGATCGAGCAGGTCGAGGCCGAACTCGCGCACGCAGGCTGTGCCGTCCGCCGCCTCGAGAACGATGCCCTGCTGCTCGAGCGTGCGCTGCCCGTGTCACGCCTTCCAGGCTATGCCGAGGGCAGGGTGTCGGTTCAGGATGCGGGCGCGCAGTGGGCCGCCCGTTTGCTGGACCCGCAGCCAGGGGAGCGCGTGCTCGACGCCTGCGCCGCCCCGGGGGGCAAGACCGCGCACCTGCTGGAAACGGCCGATCTGCGCCTGCTCGCGCTCGAGCTCGATCCGCTGCGCGCACGCCGCATCGAACACAATCTGGCCCGCCTCGGTCTGCATGCCGAGATCAAGGTGGCCGACTGCCGTGATCGCGACCGCTGGTGGGACGGTCGCCCCTTCGACCGCATCCTGGCCGACGTGCCGTGCTCGGCTTCGGGCGTGGTGCGTCGCCACCCGGACATCAAGTGGCTGCGTCGCGATACCGACGTCGTGCAGTTCGCCGCACAGCAGGCGCAAATACTGGATGCGCTTTGGCATACGCTTGCGCCGGGTGGCACAATGCTTTATGTGACCTGCTCGGTCTTCGACGAGGAAAATGCCGGGCAGATCGCCCGCTTCTGCGTCCGTCACGCCGATGCGCAACGCCTTTCCATCCAGGGGCGCCCGGACTTCCAATTGCTGCCCAATGTCGAACACGACGGTTTCTACTACGCGCTGCTTGGCAAGCTGGGCTGAGCGCCTGCTGCGCTGGGCCCTGTGCATGCTCACCGCCGTGCTGGCACTTGCCGCGCATGCGGACACCCAGATCCGGAGTGCCGAGGTCGTGCTGGGCGATGGCGGCTATGTGCTCAATGCCGATATCGATCTCGAGCTGAACCCGCGGCTGGTCGATGCGATCTCGCGCGGTCTGTCGCTGTACTTCACCACCGAGATCGTGATCGAGCGCCCGCGCTGGTACTGGCTCAACGCAAACGTCGTCGAGCGCAGCCTCGATTACCGTCTCTCGTATCATGCCATCACGCGCAGCTACCGGCTGTCCATTGGCAGCATCCATCAGAGCTTTGATAACCTCGAGAGTGCGGTGCGGACCATGCAGCGCGTGCGTAACTGGCAGGTGGCTGATCGCGAGGCACTACAGGAGGGCGTCTCGCACCAGGTCTCGCTGCGCTTCCGCCTCGACACCAGCCAGCTGCCCAAGCCTTTCCAGGTCAACGCGATCGTCAGCAGCGACTGGAACATCGGCACCGACTGGATGCGCTGGACCTTCCTGCCCGAAGCGCCAGGTCTCTGATGAAACGCATCCTGCTCGTCGTTGCTGCAGCCCTGGCCGGGATCTCGCTGTTCCTGCTCACCTCGGCCAGCGCGAACACCGAGCTCTTCGCCAACCGCTATCCGTACCTGCTCGCTATCAACGGCGTGATGGTCGTCTTGCTCGGTTCGCTGGTCGGCGTGCAGCTGCGCCAGCTGTGGCGCGAATACCGCGCACGCGAGTTCGGTTCCCGCCTCAAGTACCGCCTCGTGCTGCTGTTCGCGCTGATGGGCGTGGTGCCCGGGCTGGTCATCTATGCGGTGTCGCTGCAGTTTGTCGTGCGCAGCATCGAATCCTGGTTCGACGTCCGGGTGGACTCCGCGCTCGAGGGGGGCATCGCGCTGGGCCAGAATGCGCTCGACTACCTGGTCACCCAGGTACGCGACAAGGCTGACGACATGGTGCTCGATCTGGAGGGTGTCGCGCAGGGAGCGGGCACCCGGCTGAACCGCCTGCGCGAGCAGACCGGTATCAGCAGCGCCACCATCCTGTCGCCGTCCGGACAGGTTCTGGCCACGGCTTCGGACTCGGCGCAGTCGCTCGTTCCTGACCTGCCCGATCCGGCAGAACTGCGTCAGGCGCGTCAGGTGCGCCAGTTCCATTCGGTCCACACGCTCCCCGACGGCCGGCTGGTGATCCGCGTGATCACGCCGATCCCGGTGCGTACCCTGGCCGGTGAGGCGCGGTTGCTGGTGCTGAGCCAGCCGGTGCCCGAATCGTTCGGACGCCACGCTGAGGCGGTGCAGGAGGCCTACCGCGAGTATCAGCAGCTCACCCTGGCACGGAGCGGCCTCAAGCGCATCTATACGGTGACGTTGAGCCTGGCCTTGCTGCTTGCGCTGCTGGGTGCGCTGGCGGTCGCGGTGCTCATCGCTCGCCGGCTCGCGGCACCCCTGCTGATTCTCGCCGAAGGCACGCAGGCGGTGGCCCAGGGCGACTTCAGCCCGCGCCAGGCCTTGCCCGCCAACGACGAACTCGGCGTCCTGACCCAGTCGTTCAACCGCATGACGCGTCAGCTGGAGGAGGCCCGCGCTGCGGCCGATCGTAACCGGGCCGACGTGGAGGCCGCACGCGCGTATCTCGAGTCGGTGCTCGCCAACCTGTCGACCGGTGTGCTCGCCTTCTCGCCCGAAGGCCACCTGCGCGCGGCCAACCATGGCGCGCTGCAGATCCTCGAGGATGACCTCGCGGGCTTCGAGGACATCACGCTCGAAGCCTGGCCGCGTCATGTCGCGCTGTGTGCAGTCCTGCGCGAGGGCTTCGGCCACAACGAGGGCGACTGGCAGCAGCAGATGGAATTGCCGGTGAAGGACAGCACGCCACGCGCGCTGCTGATTCGCGGGTCCCGGCTACCGGCCAGTACCGGGGGTGGTCTGGTCGTCGTCTTCGACGACATCTCCAGCCTGGTGGCTGCGCAGCGCACCGCGGCGTGGGGGGAGGTTGCGCAGCGCCTGGCGCACGAGATCAAGAACCCGCTCACCCCGATCCAGCTCTCGGCGGAGCGGCTCGCCTTCAAGCTCGCGGACCGTCTCGACGACAGCGGGCGCGAGATGCTCGAGCGCGCGACCACGACCATCGTCAACCAGGTCGAGGCGATGAAGAACCTGGTCAACGCCTTCCGCGACTATGCGCGCTTGCCCGCGCCGAAGCTCGTGGCGGTCGATCTGAACGCGCTCATCCGCGAGATCCTCAACCTGTACGAGAGCGCGAGTGTCCATATCCGTACCGAACTGGCTGCCGATCTGCCACCGGTGCAGGGCGACCCGACGCAGATCCGGCAGGTGATTCACAATATGCTGCAGAATGCGCAGGACGCGCTCGCGGCGCGTGACGATGGCGAAATCAGCGTCCTCACCCGGCGCGCTGGCGAGCGCACGGTGCTGCTGTTCCGCGACAACGGCCCCGGCTTTCCTGCGGAGGTGCTGGCGCGCGCCTTCGAGCCGTATTTCACCACCAAGTCGCGTGGCACCGGTCTGGGCCTGGCCATGGTGAAGAAGATCGTGGACGAACATGGTGGCGATGTTCGCCTGAGCAATCTCGAGGGGGGGGGCGCTGAGGTGCGTATCCGATTGCGGCTTGCTGAACACAACGAAGCTTGAAGAATCACAATGGCAAAAATTCTCATCGTCGACGACGAAATCGGTATCCGGGAACTGCTCTCCGAGATCCTGCGCGATGAAGGGCACGACATCCTGCTGGCCGAGAATGCGAGCGCCGCGCGCGCCGCACGCAACGCGGTGAGACCCGACATGGTCCTGCTCGACATCTGGATGCCCGACACCGACGGCATCACCCTGCTCAAGGAGTGGGCGGCCAATGGTCAACTCAACATGCCGGTGGTCATGATGTCGGGGCATGGCACCATCGACACCGCCGTCGAGGCCACGCGCATCGGCGCGATCGATTACCTGGAGAAGCCGATCGCGCTGCAGAAACTGCTCGCGGCCGTCAAGCGCGGGCTGCAGCGCCCGCAGGCGCCCGGTACGCCCGCGCCGCTGACGCTGGCTGCCTTCACGCGCTCGGTGCCGCTGCGCGAGCTCAAGCGCCGGGTCGAACAGATCAGCGGCAGCTCGCGCGTGCTTCTGCTGCGTGTCGGTTCCGGGACGCTGGCTGAGCTCGTTGCGCGCAGCGTGCAGGCACCCAATGCGCCCTGGCTCGACCTTGGCGGCATCGGCGTTCCGCTGGACATCGGCCAACTGCAGACGGCGCAGGGCGGGGTGCTCTTTGTCGGCGAGCTCGCGCGCCTGTCCCGCGCGCAGCAGAAGAACCTGGCTTTCGCCCTCGACCGTCTCGAACGCTATGATCTGCGCCTCGTGGTCGCCACCGATCGCAGCCTCGATGGCCTGGTCGGGGAGGGCTGGGAAGAGGGACTGCTCAGCCGGCTGTTCGAGGTCAGTCTGGCACCGCCGTCGCTCGCCGACGTGCGCGATGACCTGCCCGAACTCGCCAGTCAGCTGCTGCTGCATCTGGTCGAGGCGGGAGAGGTGCCGCTGCGCCGGTTCTCGACTGCGGCACTGAACCAGCTGCGCAACCTGCCCTGGCCGGGGGGCTACCCCGAGCTGCGTGCGGCGGTGAAGTCGCTCGCGCTCGGTACGCTGGAAGAGGAGATCGGCGTCAGCGAGGTGCGCCGCCTGCTCCCGGCGGATCTCGCCGCCGGCGCGTGCGGGGTCTCCCTCGATCAGCCCCTGCGCGAGGCGCGCGAGGCCTTCGAGCGGATGTATTTCGAGCACCACCTGCGCCTCGAGGGCGGCAACATGACCCGTCTGGCCGAGAAGACCGGTCTTGAGCGCACCCACCTTTACCGCAAGCTCAAGCAGCTCGGCCTGCAGGCCGGGCGCCGGCACGAAGAGCACTGAGCCAGGCGTACGCACCCGCCAGATTGCTGCATTGCACGATCCGCTTTGTAGGCACAAAGGCCGAGCGTAGAATCATGCGCTCACATTCAGGCAGGCACACAGGGTGAAGATCATCATTCTCGGCGCTGGTCAGGTCGGGGCGTCGGTCGCGGAAAACCTGGTCTCGGAGGCGAACGACATCACGCTGGTCGATACCAGCGAGGAGTACCTCGCCGCGCTGCGCGAGCGGCTCGAGATCCGCACCGTCTGCGGCAATGCGGCTTCGCCGAGCGTGCTCAGGGATGCCGGCGCAGAGGACGCCGACTTGCTGATCGCGGTGACCCAGTCCGACCAGACCAACCTGTGTGCCTGTCGCATTGCCAAGGCGCTGTTCAACCTGCCCACCCGGATCGCGCGCCTGCGTTCGACCGATTACGTCGACCACCCCGAGCTGCTCGACGACGACAACTTCGCGGTCGATTTCTCGATCTGTCCCGAGCAGGTCGTCACCGACTACATCAAGCGCTTGATCGCCTTTCCCGAGGCGCTCCAGGTGCTTGAGTTCGCCGACGGCGTCGTCAGCCTGATCTGCGTGCGTGCCTTCGAGGGCGGTCCGCTGGTGGGGCATCCGCTCAAGGCGCTGCGCTTCCATCTGCCCAACGTCGAGGTGCGGATCGCGGCGATCTATCGCCACGGCGAGCCGATCATGCCCGAGGGCGACACCATCATCCTGCCCGACGACGAGGTGTTCTGCCTCGCCGCGACGGTGCATATCCGCCAGGTGATGGGGGAGTTGCGCCGCTCCGACAAACCGATGCGGCGGATCATGATCGCCGGCGGCGGCAACATCGGCTTTCGCCTCGCGCAGTCGATCGAGGGCAACTACCACGTCAAGATCCTCGAGCTGAACCGCAGCCGGGCCGACATGCTCGCCTCCCAGCTGTCGCACGCGCTCGTGCTGCGTGGCGACTCGACCGACGAGAAGCTGCTCGAGGGCGAGGGCATCGATGAGACCGACCTCTTCGTTGCGCTCACCAACGACGAGGAAGACAACATCATGTCGGCCTCGCTCGCCAAGCGCATGGGCGCGCGGCGCACGCTGGCGCTGATCAACCGCCGCAGCTATGTCGACCTGGTGCAGGGCGGACCGATCGACATCGCGATCTCGCCCGCGCACACGTCCATCGGTACGCTGCTCGCCCACGTGCGCCGCGGCGACGTGGTGGCGGTGCACAGCCTGCGCCGCGGGGCGGCCGAGGCGCTCGAGATCATCGCCCATGGCAGCCGCAAGGACTCCAAGGTGGTCGGTCGGGCGGTCGAGGAGATCGCCTTGCCGCGGGGCACCAGCATCGGCGCGATCGTGCGTGATCAGAGCAACGAGGAAGGCCGCGTGGTGCGGCGCGAGGTCATCATCCCGCACCACGATACCGTGATCGAGGAGGACGACCACGTGATCGTCTTCTGCACCAGCAAGAAGCTCGTGCAGAAGGTCGAAAAGCTCTTCCAGGTCGGCTTCCACTTCCTCTGACATGCAGACCTCGCTGCGCGCCTACTATCCCGCGCTGAACGCGCTTGGCCTGATCATCATGATCTTCGGCCTGCTGATGGCCTTTCCGCTCGTGGTGTCGGCCTGGATGAACGATGGCGCCACGCTGGCCTACGACCAGGCGCTGTTCGTGACCTTCGTCGCCGGCCTGCTGCTGTGGGGGGGGACGCGCACGACGCGCCGCGATCTGCGCGTGCACGACGGTTTCCTGCTCGTTGCGTCCACCTGGATCGTGCTGCCGCTGTTCGGCGCGTTGCCCCTGCTGGCCTACCTGCCCGAGCTGCGCTTCACCGATGCCTATTTCGAGGCGGTCTCGGGGCTCACGGCGACCGGAGCCACCGTGCTGACCGGGCTCGACGATCTGCCGGTGTCGATCAACCTGTGGCGCACCTTCATGCACTGGGTGGGGGGCATGGGCGTGATCGTGCTGGTGGTGGCGATCCTGCCGCTGCTCGGGATCGGCGGGCGGCAGCTGTACAAGGCAGAAGTGCCCACGCCGATGAAGGACTCAAGCCTGACCCCGCGCATCGCCGAGACCGCCAAGGGGCTGTGGGTCACCTACCTGCTGCTCACCCTCGCCTGCGGGCTCAGCCTGTGGTGGGCGGGGCTCGAGGGCTGGGACGCGGTGATTCACGCCTTCAGCATCGCCGGGCTGGGCGGGTTCTCGAACAAGGACGCCTCGCTCGGCCACTTCGCCAACCTCAATGTCGAGATCGTCGCCGTCGTCTTCGCGCTGTTGGCGGGGCTCAATTACGCCACCCACTATCTTGCGCTGATGCGGCGCTCGACCCGCCCCTATGCGCGCGACCCCGAGATCCCCTTCTACTTTGCGGTGCTGGCCCTGAGTATCGTGATGCTGACCGTCTATCTGCTGGTCCAGGGCGCGTTCACCGATATCGGCGAGGCCCTGCGCTACGTCGCCTTCCATGTGGTGTCGATCTCGACCTCGCTCGGGCTGGTGACCTACGACTACACCCTATGGCCGATGTTCGCGCAGATCTGGATCCTGTTCCTGGGCAGCTTCATCGCCTGTTCCGGCTCCACTGGCGGCGGCATCAAGATGATGCGGGCGATGATCCTGTACAAGCAGGTGTTCCGCGAGATCGTGCGCTCCCTGCATCCGAACGCCGTACGCCCGGTGCGCATGGGGACCAGCCCGGTGCCGGAGAACATCCTCCATGCGGTGCTCGGCTTCAGCTTCATGTACATGGTCTCGATCGTCAGTCTGACGCTGGTGCTGTCGGCCACCGGTCTCGACCTGATCACCGCGTTTTCTGCCGTGGTGGCCTGCCTCAACAACACCGGCCCCGGACTCGAAGCGGTGGGACCGACCTCCAACTACCAGGCGCTGGAGGCCTTCCAGAAGTGGGTGCTGGCGTTCGCGATGATCCTGGGTCGCCTGGAAATCTTCACCCTGCTGGTCGTGCTCACCCCCACCTTCTGGCGGCGCTGATCGCCCCCCTGCCGCGCGAGTGCTTGACCCGCAACAACGCCAGAAACCGGCCGGACAGGCGATAATCGCGGCTTGAGCACGATTGCCTGCACGAGAGGACTCGACGTGAGCCGACTGAAAAACGATACCTTCCTGCGCGCGCTGCTGCGCCAGCCCACCGACTACACCCCCGTCTGGCTGATGCGCCAGGCCGGACGCTACCTGCCGGAGTACTGCGAGACCCGCCGCCGCGCCGGCAACTTCCTCAACCTGTGCAAGAGCCCGGCGATGGCTTGCGAGGTCACGCTGCAGCCGCTGGCGCGCTACGATCTCGACGCCGCCATCCTGTTCTCGGACATCCTCACCGTGCCCGACGCGATGGGCCTGGGCCTGTACTTCGCCGAAGGCGAGGGTCCGCGCTTCGAGCGCCC
>QXGG01227801.1_pt1 | contig 17922 bp, 17 predicted proteins | sample 1982491 | NCBI WGS metagenome assembly QXGG01 (sample SAMN09924614, study PRJNA488089) | Wastewater metagenome, whole genome shotgun sequencing project. | isolation source: South African research farm wastewater | place: South Africa: Irene, Agricultural Research Council, Animal Production... | reverse complement strand
CTTGCCGCCGAGCTTTTCCATCAGCCGGATACCCTCCATGCGCATGCCGCGATCCACGGCTTTGCACATGTCATAGATGGTGAGGAGCCCCACGCTCACCGCGGTCAGCGCCTCCATCTCGACCCCGGTGCGGCCGACGGTTTCGGCGGTGACGGTGCAGCGGATGGCACAGGCGGGCTCGTCGAGGTCGAATTCGACCGCCACGCGGGTGAGAGGGATCGGATGGCAGAGCGGGATCAGCTCGCTGCTGCGCTTGGCGGCCTGGATCGCGGCGATGCGCGCGATGCCGAGCACGTCTCCCTTCTTCGCGTTGCCGGATTTCACCATTGCGAAGGTGTCGGCAAGCATCACGATGCGGCCGGTGGCAACGGCGACGCGATGGGTCTCGCCCTTGGCGCCGACATCGACCATGTGGGCCTGACCGTCGGCGTCGAAGTGGGTGAGCGGGCGGGGGCTGTGTGTGGTCATGGTCAGTCTGCGAGACGGCGCTCGTGTTCGAGGCGTGCCCGGCTGCCCGTTGGCACAGGCCCGCGCACACACCGATACACTGAGCAGAGGAACGGGTTTGAAGGGCCGAGTATCATAGCACCCGATGATACGACGACCTCTTCCCCTGCTTCTCAGCCTGGCGCTGGCCCTGCCGGCCCCGCTGCCTGTTCTTGCCTACGAACTGCCCGATCTGGGCGACGTGGCTGCGTCCGAGCTTTCTCCGGCGGCGGAGCGCCGGATCGGTGAACAGATCATCAGCCAGATCCGCTGGCGCGATGCTGCCTATCTTGACGATCCCGAGGTCGAGGAGTACGTCAATCGGCTTGGCCACCGGCTGGTGGCCTCGAGCAACAACCCCACGCTGGACTTTGATTTCTTCGTCGTGCGCGACCCGACGCTCAACGCCTTTGCGCTGCCCGGCGGCTATATCGGTGTGCATACCGGCCTGTTGCTGGCGGCGCAGACCGAGTCGGAGTTCGCCTCCGTGCTCGGACACGAGATCGCCCACGTCACCCAACGTCACATCGCACAGATCGTCGGCAAGCAGAGCCAGTCGGCGATGCTGATGATGGCCTCGCTGCTGGTGGCGGTGCTGGCGGCGCGCAGCAATTCGGACGTCAGCCAGGCGGCGATCGCGGCCGGGCAGGCGGGCGCGATCCAGTCTCAGCTGGGCTACACGCGTAGTTTCGAGCGCGAGGCCGACCGGGTCGGGCTGGAGACGCTTGCCGGTGCGGGGCTGGATGTGCGCGGCATGCCGGGTTTTTTCGAGCGCCTGCAGCGCAACACGCGGGTCTATGAAAACAACGCACCGGCCTACCTTCGCACGCACCCGCTGACCACCGAGCGCATCGCCGACATGGAGAACCGCGTGGCCGGCATGCCCTACCGTCAAGTGCCCGATTCGGCGGATTTCCGTTATGCGCGTGCCAAGCTGCGGGCAGGCGTGGGGCAGGCGGCCGAGGCCGTGAAGGATCTGCAGGATCAACTGGCGCGCACGCCTCAGGACGATGCGCTCGACTATGGCCTGGCGCACGCCCTGATGCGCGCGGGCAGGCTCGACGAGGCCGAGCAGCGCGTGATGGCGCTGCGCAAGTCTGCGTCAGCCTCGCCTTGGGTGCAGCGCCTGGCGGCCGAGCTGCGGCTGGCGCGCAACGATGCCGCAGGCGCGATGAGCGTTCTCGATGCCGCACAGAAGCAGTTTCCGGCCAGTCGCAGCCTGGCCTATGCGCTCGCCGATGCGCGCATCCAGTCCGGGAAGGCGCGCGTGGCGGCGGCCGATGTGCGCCGCCTGATCGCCAGCCGCAATGACGACCCGCGCCTGTGGCAGCTGTTGTCCCGCGCCCACGCGGAGTTGGGCGAGCGCACGGCGCAGCATCGCGCGCAGGCCGAGGTGTATCTGCTGCGTGGCAGCCTGCCGGCGGCGATCGAGCAACTCGAGATCGCACGCAAGGCGGGAGATGGCGACTTCTATGAACTGTCCGCAGTGGATGCGCGCATGCGCGAACTCAAGCAGCGGCTGCTCGAGGAGCGGCGCGAGCGCTGAGCGCAGGTAGCCCGTTCCGGAGGGGCTGCTTTCGAGGCCTGCTGGCATCCATTAGAATTCGGCGCTCTATCTGAACCACGCTCTACCTAAACCAATAACAGAGGACAAAGTATGGATTTCGATAAGGAGGTGGATGCCCGGGGGCTCAACTGTCCGTTGCCGATCCTGCGCGCCAAGAAGATGCTGGCCGAGATGCAGTCGGGGCAGGTGGTGCGCGTGGTCGCGACTGATCCGGGTTCGGTGAAGGACTTCGAGGCCTTTGCGCGTCAGACCGGCAACGCGCTGGTCAGCCAAGGCGAGACCGCAGACAAGGCGTTCGAGTTCTTCCTCAAGCGCAAGTAAACCGCGTGTGCCCCGCGGCGCATGCGGTTACCGCACGCAGCGGTCGCGTGCGTGTCGCCGGGATGTCGATGAACGGGCGAAAGCCCGGTACTCAATTTTCGCGCTGGCCTCCGGTCATCCGCGGCTTGGCCCGCGAACGACCGGAGTGACGGCTGGACTCAGCCGCCGAGCTTGGCGAGCTGCGGCTTGAGCTTGTCGAGCGTCGCCTTGAAGCTTGCCAGACGCTCGCGCTCCTGCGCGACGACCGCTGCCGGGGCGCGATCGACGAAGCTGGCGTTGCCAAGCTTGCCCTCGGCCTTGGCGATCTCGCCTTCGAGGCGGGTGATCTCCTTCCTCAGCCGCTCGCGCTCGGCGGTGACGTCGATCTCCACCTTCAGCATCAGACGGGTGTCGCCCGCGACCGCGACTGGGGCGAGCGCGTCGGCGCCGATCTCTTCGACCACCTCCACATCCGACAGCTTGGCCAGGCCGGCGAGGTAGGGCGCGTACAGGCTCAGCGCCTGCTGGTCGCCGGCAGCGACCAGCGGCAGGCGCTGAGCGGGTGAGATATTCATCTCGCCGCGCAGGTTGCGGCAGGCGTAGATCATCGCCTTCAACTCCGCGACCCTGGCCTCGGACGCTTCGTCGATGCGGCCCATGTCAGCCTGCGGGTAACGCATGCGCATGATGCTGTCGCCATCCTTGCGCCCGGCCAGCGGTGCCACGGTCTGCCAGAGTTCTTCGGTGATGAAGGGGATCAGCGGGTGCGCCAGGCGCAGCACGGTCTCGAGCACGCGCAAGAGCGTACGGCGGGTGGCGCGCTGCTGCGCCGGGGTGCCGGTCTGGATCTGCACCTTGGCAAGCTCCAGATACCAGTCGCAGTACTCGTCCCACACGAACTCGTACACCGCGCGCGCAACCAGATCGAAGCGGTAGGCCTCGAACTGCGCGGCGACCTCGGCCTCGGTGCGCTGCAGGCGGGAGACGATCCAGCGATCGGCAAACGAGAAGTCCAGATAGCCACCGGGCACGCACTGGTCGGCGCCATGATCGCCGAGACCGCAATCCTGGCCTTCGGTGTTCATCAGCACGAAGCGGGTGGCGTTCCACAGCTTGTTGCAGAAGTTGCGGTAACCCTCGCAGCGTGCGAGGTCGAACTTGATGTCGCGGCCCGGGCTGGCGAGGCTGGCGAAGGTGAAGCGCAGCGCGTCGGTGCCGAAGGCGGGGATGCCCTCGGGGAATTCCTTGCGCGTCTTCTTCTCGATGCTCTGCGCCTGCTTCGGGTTCATCAGGCCGAAGGTGCGCTTCTTGATCAGCTCGTCGAGCGCGATGCCGTCGATCAGGTCGATCGGGTCGAGCACGTTGCCCTTGGACTTGCTCATCTTCTGGCCTTCCGCGTCGCGGATGAGACCATGCACATAGACGTGCTTGAACGGGATCTTGCCGGTGAGGTGCCGGGTCATCATGACCATGCGCGCCACCCAGAAGAAGATGATGTCGAAGCCGGTGACGAGCACGGTCGAGGGCAGGTAGAGGTCGAGCGCGTCGTTGCTCTTGTCCGGCCACTCGGCGCTCCAGTCCAGGGTCGAGAACGGCCACAGCGCGGACGAATACCAGGTGTCGAGCACGTCGTCTTCCTGACGCAGGCGGCCGGCGTCGTGGCGGGCATGCAGCAGCGCCAGGCGCTCGGCGATCTGCGGGTACTGCTCGGCGGTCTGGCCATCGCGCTGGCGGGCCTGGACCTCGGCGGTCAGGGCGTCGATTTCGCCCTGCAACTCGGCCTTCCAGGCGTGGATGGCCTCTTCCTCGCAGCTGGCGACGAAGATCCTGCCTTCCTCGTCGTACCAGGCCGGAATGCGGTGGCCCCACCACAGCTGGCGCGAGATGCACCAGTCCTGGATGTTGTTGAGCCACTGGTTGTAGGTGTTGACCCAGTTCTCGGGGTAGAACCTGATCTCGCCCGAGGCGACGACCTCGAGCGCCTTCTCGGTGATCGACTTGCCATCCGAGTTTGGCCCCTGAGCTGGCTTGGACATGGCGACGAACCACTGGTCGGTGAGCATCGGCTCGATGACCACGCCGGTGCGGTCGCCGCGCGGCACCTGCAGCTTGTGTGCCTTGATCTCGACCAGCAGGCCGAGTTGCTCCAGTTCGGCGACGACCGCGTCGCGCGCCGGCACGCGGTCCAGGCCGGCGGCGCTGGCGGGCATGGTCACGCCCTCGAGCGTGATGCCGTCCGTGGTATAGCGCTCGGCCACCGCGGGCACCGTGCCCGCAAGCGTGAGCACCACGATCATGTCGAGCTTGTGGCGCTGGCCCACCGCGTAGTCGTTGAAGTCGTGCGCAGGGGTGACCTTGACGCAGCCGGTGCCGAACGCGCGATCGACATAGTCGTCGGCGATGATGGGGAGGTGGCGGCCGGTCAGTGGCAGCTCGACCGTCTTGCCGATCAGGTGCGCGTAGCGCTCGTCTTCCGGATGCACCATCACCGCGACGTCGCCGAGCAGGGTCTCGGGGCGGGTGGTGGCCACGGTCAGACCGCGCAGCTCACCGATCGGACCATCCGAGAACGGATACAGGATGTGATAGAGCTTGCCGTCCTCTTCCTCGGAGACAACCTCGAGATCGGACACCGCGGTGCCGAGCTTGGGGTCCCAGTTCACCAGGCGCTTGCCACGGTAGATCAGGCCCTCGTTGTACAGACGCACAAAGGTCTCGGTGACCGTCTTCGACAGGCCTTCGTCCATCGTGAAGCGCTCGCGCTTCCAGTCCGGGCTGGTGCCCAGCCGGCGCATCTGGCGGGTGATGGTGCCGCCGGAGTATTCTTTCCACTCCCACACCTTCTCCAGAAACTTCTCGCGCCCCAGGTCATGGCGGCTGACGCCCTGGGCGTCGAGCTGGCGCTCGACGACGATCTGGGTGGCGATACCGGCGTGGTCGGTGCCTGGCTGCCACAGCGTGTTGTCGCCGCGCATGCGGTGGTAGCGCGTGAGCGCGTCCATAAGCGTCTGGTTGAAGCCGTGCCCCATGTGTAGCGTGCCGGTGACGTTGGGCGGCGGCAGCAGGATGCAGAAGGCGTTGGGGTTCGACGTGTCGAGCCCGGCGTCGAAGTAACCGCGGGATTCCCATTCCGGGTACCAGCGACGTTCGATGTCGGCGGGCTCGAAGCTTTTGGCCAGTTCCATGGTGTCTTTAGCGCGTGAGGGCAAAGCCTGGATTATAGCGGATGCACCCGTCCGGCCCGCGCCTGCGCCTGCCAGATGAACGGCGCCACCCCGGCAGGCGAAGCGCCCCCCGGCGCAGCTTCGGTGACTGACGATTGCAGCCGGCTCGGGCCGACTCGGGGGCGAAGGGGGCGGCTCAGCTGTCCAGCGGCCGATCTGTTCCTGCGCTCGGCCTGATCGCCTGGTCGAGCAGCCTGCCGACGCAGGCGGAGATCTCGGGCAGCAGGGTGACGCGCAGACGAGCCTGCATTTCAGCCTGTACGCGCGCGGCAAGCTGGTCGAGCTCATGCGCCAGGACCTGCGGCAATTCGGCTGCGACCCAGTCGCTGATCTCGCGCGCGAGATCGGTGTCGAGCGCCGCAAGCTGTGCGGTCAGCCGCGCAGACGCCGCGTCCCGCGTTACCGCGCCGGCGTCGGCGGAAATTTGGGGGTGGCCCGGTGCCTGCACTGCAGCGGGCTGCCCATGCGCCACGCCCGTTGTCGCGCGCAGAGGCGGTACCGGGCGTCCGGGAGGGCGTTCGAAGCCTTCGACGACCTCGGTGAGGATGGGGAGATCGTCCTCATCGTCGCCCTCGTGTTCGTTGCCCGGCGGTGGCCACGCGCTCATGGAGCGATCCTCATAGCGCCACCTTCAATTCGGCATCGAAGGCCTTGATGTCGCAACCGCGTTGCTTGTAAGCACCCCAGCGTGCGCGCGCGGGCAGCCTGTCGCTCTCCTTCTGGCCCACGATCTCGACCAGCAGGCGAAAGCCCTCGAACCCGGGCGGGATGTCGTCGGCGAGATTGAACAGCATGTCGGTATGCGGCCAGGGTGTGTCGGCGCCCGCGGCAGCGAGCACCACCGGCGTTTCGACCGCCAGTGGGGAGTCGAGCGGCACGTGGGGCAGGAAGGACAGCGCATCCTGCGTCCACAGCAGCTGGTCAAAGCGCTTGAGCGTCGCTGCGTCGGGCAGCCGCACCGCTGCCTTGCGCCCGCGCGCCAGCGCACGCCCGACCAGTTCGCCGGCAAGCGCGAGCCGGTCGTGGGTGTTGTGATAGAAATGGACGCGGGCGTTCATGCGGCGCGCTCGCCGATCAGCTTGGCCTGCCCTGGGCGCGCCCGATCAGGAACGCCGACAGCAGCGGCACTGGCCGCCCGGTCGCACCCTTGGCCTCGCCCGACACCCAGGCGGTGCCGGCAATGTCCAGATGCGCCCACTTGTAGGCCTTGGCGAAGCGCGACAGGAAACAGGCCGCGGTGATGGTGCCAGCGTAGCGCCCGCCGATGTTGCCCATGTCGGCGAAGTTGCTCTTGAGCAGCTCCTGATACTCGTCCCACAGCGGCAGCTGCCAGGCACGATCGCCCGATTCGGTACCGCGCCTGAGAAGCTCGGCGGCGAGCTCGTCGTCGTTGGCGAGCAGACCGCTCGGAATCTTGCCCAGGGCGACGACGCAGGCGCCGGTCAGGGTAGCGATGTCGATCACGCATTCGGGCTTGAAGCGCTCGGCGTAGGTCAGCGCATCGCACAGGATCAGCCGGCCCTCGGCGTCGGTGTTGAGCACCTCGATGGTCTGGCCCGACATCGAGGTGACAACATCGCCCGGTTTGGTCGCCGCGCCGCCGGGCATGTTCTCGGTGGCGGGGATGAGGCCGACGAGGTTGATCGGCAGCCCCATCTGCGCCACCGACTTGAAGGTGCCGAGCACGCTCGCCGCGCCACACATGTCGTACTTCATCTCGTCCATCTCGGCTGCGGGCTTGAGCGAGATGCCTCCGGTGTCGAAGGTGATGCCCTTGCCGACGAGCACGACCGGCTTGGCCTTGGCCTTGCCGCCCTTGTAGTGCATGACGATGAACTTGGGCGGCTGGTGCGAGCCGCGCGCCACCGACAGGAAGGAGCCCATGCCGAGCTTTTCCATGTCGTCGCGCTCGAGCACCTCGACCTCGAACTTGTACTGCTTGCCCAGGGCTTCGGCGGTTTCAGCCAGATGGGCGGGGGTGCAGAGGTTGCCGGGCAGATTGCCCAGGTCCTTCGCCAGCGCCATGCCGGTGGCCACCGCGTGGCCGTGCAGCACGGCGGTGTCGAGTTCGGCGCTCAATTCGCTGCTGACGAGCAGCGCGAGTTTCTTCGCGCCGCGGTGCTTCTTGTCCTTCTTGTCCTTGTCCGATTTCAGCGCGTCGAAGCGGTAGGCGCCGTCGGCGAGGATGCGCGCAGCCTGCTGCAGGCGCCAGGCGAGATCGCGCGTATCGAGTTCGACGTCGGCGAGGGCGACGACCGCGTCCTTGGCCGGGGTGGCGGCGAGCGCCTTGGCGGCTGCCGTGATCGCGTCGCGCCACGGCTTGTCGCCGAGTGCGTCTTCCTTGCCCAGGCTGACCAGCAGCACGCGTTCGGCCTCTACGCCGGGCAGGTTGTGGAGCAGGAGCGTGGCGCCCGCCTTGTCCTCCAGATCACCGCGCTTGATCAGGCTCGCGATTCGGCCTTCGGCGGCCCCGTCGGCTGCGGCGCTGAGTGCCGGCAGCTTGCCACCGGCAAAGGCGCCGAGCACCAGCAGGCCCGTCTTGAGCTTCGCCGGGCTGCCGGTCTTTATGGTAAATTCCATCCGCTTCTTCCTTGTAGAGACGCTTGGTTCGGACCGTCGAAGATTATGGCCCGTTCGCAACGCGAGCGTCAAAGACGCTTTCCATCGATCCCGCAGCCCCAGGGCGTGGGACTTCTCTCCGGTTACTGACGATTCGCCCGATGATCTTCCGGCGTGCGCTGCAAAGGGAATTCGCGCAGACGGCGGCCGCAGTGTTCGTCGCGCTGTTCGCGATCCTGATCTCCACTGTGCTGATCCGGCTGCTTGGCCAGGCGGCGGGTGGGCGCGTACCCGCTGATGCGGTGGCGGCCCTGATCGGTTTTGGCGCGCTGGCGCAGTTGCCCACGGTGCTCACGCTCACGCTCTTCATCGCCATCCTCGTGTCGCTGTCACGCAGCTACCGCGATTCGGAGATGGTGGTGTGGTTCGCATCGGGCGTGCCGCTGACCGCGTGGATCACGCCGGTGATGGTGTTCGCTGTGCCGCTCGTGATCGTGGTCGGTGCGGGTTCGCTGTGGCTGTCGCCGTGGTCGCAGTTGAAGAGCGCGGAGTACCGCGAGCGGCTCGACAGCCGCGACGACACGCACCGCGTCGCTCCGGGTGTTTTCCGCGAATCGTCGGGCGCGCAGCGGGTGTTCTTCGTCGAGGTCGGCGCGGGCGAGGACGGTCGGGTGCGTAACGTCTTCGTCAGTGAGCAGACGCGCGGCGGCGAACTCGTCGTCATCGTGTCGGCCGAGGGCTACCTGCGCAGCGACGAGCAGGGACGCCGCTTCGTCGTGCTGGACAAGGGCCGTCGCTACGATGGCAGGCCCGGTACGCCGGAATACCGCGTGATGGAGTTCGAGCGCTACGAGGTGCTGATCGAACAGCGGCAGGCGATCACGCAGCAGGCGCGGATTCGCGCGCAGCCCACCGAGGTGCTGCTGGCTGCCCAGGACAAGCGCAGCCTGGGTGAACTGGCCGGTCGTTTTGGCGCCCCCGTGGTGGCCCTGCTGCTGGCGCTGATGGCGATTCCGCTGTCCTTCGTCAATCCGCGCGCCGGGCGCGCCAACAATCTGCTCGTGGCCCTGCTCGTGTATCTGCTCTACAGCAACGCGATCTCGGTGTTCCAGTCCTGGGTCAGTCAGGGCAAGCTCGGTTTCGTCGCCGGCCTACTGCTGCCGCACTTAGTGGTGGTGGTGGCGCTCGGACTGATGTTCCACAAGCGGCTGGCGATTTCGCCGTTCTGGCGGAGGCGCCCATGAGCGCGGTGTTGCTGCGTTACCTCGCGCGCGAGATCCTCGCCGCCACCGCGCTGGTGCTGGTGGCCTTCCTCGGTCTGTTCGCATTCTTCGACTTCATAAATGAACTCGAGGACATCGGCAAGGGGGGCTACACGCTCTACCAGGCAGTGGTCTATGTCGGCCTGACCTTGCCTGCGCGGGTCTATGAGCTGATGCCGATCGCGGTGCTGATCGGCACGCTCTACGCGCTCGCCACGCTGGCCAAGAACTCCGAGATCACCGTGATGCGGGCCTCGGGCATGTCAAATTCGGCGCTGATGCGCTCGCTTGGCCTGATCGGTGCGGTGTTCGTGGGCCTGATCTTCTTGATCGGGGAATATGTCGCGCCGCCCGCGGAGGCCGCTGCCGAGGAGTGGAAGCTCACCGCCACCCAGGCCACGGTGTCGCAGCAGCTGCGCTCGGGCTTGTGGGTCAAGGACGGCCGACTGGTGATCAACGTGCGTACCTTGATGCCCGACCGCACGATGCGCAACGCACGCGTCTATGCCTTTGACGAGAACTATACGCTGGTGTCGATCAGTGAGGCCGCGCGTGGGATATACGACGGGGCGGGCGAATGGAAGCTGCTAGAGGTATCGCGCACCCGTTTTCTGGGGGATCGTACCGAGGTCGAGCGCCTGCCCGAGATCCGCTGGCGTTCCGAACTGACGCCGGAGGTGCTCGGGGTGCTGATGGTGTCGCCCGAGCACATGCCCTTTGCCAAGTTGTGGGCCTACATCAGTCATCTGCGCGACAACAACCAGAATGCCGACCGCTTCGAGATCGCGCTGTGGAAGAAGCTGATCTACCCCTTCGCGGCGCTGGTCATGATGGCGCTGGCGCTGCCCTTCGGCTTCACCCACGATCGCATGGGCGGCGCGAGCGCGCGCATCTTTTTGGGGGTGATGCTCGGTGTGGGCTTCCATCTGCTCAACGGCTTGTTCTCCAACCTCGGCATGATCAACGCCTGGCCGCCGATCATGGCCGCACTGACACCCAGCCTGATCTTCCTGGGCGCAGCGGCCTGGCTGCTGCACTACGTCGAGCGGCGCTGAGCGCGGCGCTCACGCCACGAGCGGCTCGTCACGCAAGGCGGGGGCACAAAAAACGGGCCTGAAGGCCCGTTTTTCGCACTGCGTCGCCTGACGGCGATCAGCCCTGCTGCTGGGCGGCACGCTTGGCAGCAGCTGCCTTGTAGTCCAGCTTTTCCTTGATACGCGCGGACTTGCCCGAACGCTGGCGCAGGTAATAGAGCTTGGCGCGGCGGACATCACCGCGGCGCTTCACTTCGACGCCGGCCAGCAGCGGCGAATAGGTCTGGAACGTACGCTCGACACCTTCGCCCGAAGAGATCTTGCGGACGATGAACGACGAGTTGAGACCCCGGTTGCGCTTGGCGATGACCACGCCTTCGTAGGCCTGCAGACGCTCGCGCGTGCCTTCCTTGACCTTCACCTGGACGATCACGGTGTCGCCGGGACCGAATTCGGGGATGACCTTGCCCTCGGAAACGCGGGCCATCTCTTCCTGTTCGAGTTGCTGAAGCAGGTTCATTGCAAAAACTCCGTCGATGTTATCGGCCTCTGCCCTGATGCGTCGGCCTGGCAGCAGAGCAGGTCGTAACCTGATGCGTGCCGTTTGTAATCGGGCCTTCAGACGTGCTGCGTGCGCAGCGCGTCGTCTGCCCCGGCTTGCTCCTGCCTGAATTCCTCAAGCAGTTTCAATTCGGTCTTGCTCAATGCCCGCGCGGCCAGCAGTTCGGGCCGGCGCAGCCAGGTGCGGCCAAGTGACTGCTTCAGCCGCCAGCGGCGAATCGCCGCATGGTTGCCCGACAGCAGCACCTCGGGCACACGCTCATTGTCGTACACCTCCGGTCGCGTGTAGTGCGGGCAATCCAGCAGGCCGTCGGCGAAGGAGTCTTCCTGCGCCGAACCGGCGGTATTCAATGCGCCCGGCAACTGGCGCACGATCGAGTCGAGCAGCGCCATCGCCGGCAATTCCCCACCCGACAGCACGAAGTCGCCGAGCGAGAGTTCTTCGTCGATCTCGCGGTCGATCAGGCGTTGATCGACGCCTTCGTAGCGGCCGCACAACAGCACGAGGCCCGGTTCGGCCGCCAATTCCATCACCACCGCCTGGTCCAGCCTGCGCCCCTGGGGTGACAGGTAGATCACCCGGCCACTGCGCCCGAGCGCTGTGGCCTGTGCCGCACGCGCGGCCGCGATCGACTGTGTCAGCGGCTCGGCCAGCATCACCATGCCGGGGCCGCCTCCGTAGGGACGATCATCCACCGTGCGATGCGGATCGTGGGTGTAATCGCGCGGATTGTGGAAGCCGAGCGCGTAAAGCCCGCGATCGAGCGCCCTGCGCGTGATGCCGCTGCCGGTGAGCGCTGCGAACATCTCCGGAAAGAGGGTGATCACGTCGTAGCGACGTAAACCGCCCGCGATCTGCGCTGGGCGCCCGTCCCGCGGGCTGCCTTCGGGCCTGCTCACCAGCATTCCACCGCCCTGTGTCACCAATCTTTCTGCCAGCTCACCCGCAGGCGTCGGGCGGGCAGGTCGACCTCCAGGACATAGGCAGCCACGAACGGAATCAAGCGCTCGACCGCTTCCTTGCCCTCGCCAGCCTGCACCTGCAGCACGTCGTGCGCCCCGGTCGACAGCAAGCCGCTGACCGTGCCAAGGGGCTCGCCAGCTTCGTCGACCACCGCCAGGCCGACCAGATCGCCCCAGTAGTATTCGTCCTTGGCCGGTGGCGGGAGCGCATCGCGCGGTGCGCCGATGTACATCCCGTCGATGGCTTCGGCCGCCTTACGGTCCGCCACCTCGGCCAGCGCGGCGACCAGACCCTTCCCGTGCGGGCGACAGGCGCTCAGCGTAAACTGCCTCCACTGCGCGTCGGGTGCATCGTCGTCGCGGCACAGCCACCAGTGCGACATCTTGCGCCACGAGGCCGGGTCGTCACCAAAGGGATGGATCTTGACCCAGCCCTGAACACCAAAAGGGGCGACGATGCGCCCCAGTACGATCATGCGCTATTCCGCCGCAGACCGGTGTCGATCAGGCAGCAGCCTTGGCGGCTTGCTTGACCAGGCGGGCAACAGTAGGCGACAGCTGGGCGCCGTTCTGCTCCCAGTAGGCCAGACGCTCGGTGTTGATCACCAGGCCTTTTTCGGCGCCGGAGGCGATCGGGTTGTAGTAACCGACGCGCTCGATGAAGCGGCCATCGCGACGATTGCGGGAATCGGCGACAACCATGTTGAAGAACGGGCGCTTTTTGGCGCCACCACGGGCAAGGCGAATGACGACCATCTGATTTTCCTGATCGGTAGAGGCGAAAAGCCGTGGATTATAGGCCAAGGCGGCTGGCAGAGCAAGGCAGGCCCGAGATTTTGCGTGGGCTGCGCTGCGTACGGGCCGTGGCCGGCAAGGTGGCGCAGGTATAATCCGCGCTTCCTTGCCGGAATCTCCAAGTCCATGCACGAAATTCTCGTCCTTTACTACAGCCATCGCGGTTCGGTGCGTGCGCTAGCCGAGCAGATTGCCGCTGGCATTCATCAGGTGCCTGGCGCAAGCGCGCGCGTGCGCACCGTGCCCCGGGTGTCCACGGTGTGCGAGGCGCTCGAGGATGAGATTCCCGCCGACGGGCCGCCCTACGTCGAGCTGCAGGACCTCGAGCAGTGCATCGGCCTGGCGCTGGGTAGTCCCACGCGCTTTGGCAACATGGCCGCACCGATGAAGTACTTCCTTGATGGCCTCACCGGGGCCTGGGTCAATGGCGTGCTCGAGGGCAAACCCGGGTGTGTGTTCACGTCGTCGGCCAGCCAGCATGGCGGACAGGAGAGCACGCTGTTGAGCATGACGATTCCACTGCTCCATCACGGCATGCTGGTGCTGGGCCTGCCGTTCAGCGAGCACGCGCTGGGGCGGACGCGCTCCGGTGGCACACCTTATGGCGCCAGTCATGTCTCGGGGCCGGACGGGGACGCGGTGCTGAGCGAAGACGAGATCGCGCTCGCCCAGGCGCAGGGCCGGCGCCTGGCTGAAGTGGCGATGAAGCTGGCGGGCGCGCGATGAGCGCGCAGATGCTGGTGCGGATTTCGAGCGTCGCGCTGCTGTCGCTGATCGCCCTGTGCGTGGTCTGGGAGGGCTGGCTGGCGCCCCTGCGCCCGGGCGGCTCCTGGCTGATGCTCAAGGCCTTGCCCCTGCTGCCGGCGGTGTTCGGTGTGCTGCGTGGCTGGCGCTACACCTCGCAGTGGCTGTCGATGCTGGCGCTGCTGTATTTCACCGAGGGCGTGCTGCGCGCGAACGACCCGGGCCTCGTGGGGGTGTTCGCGCTGATCGAGGTCGCCCTGTCGGTCACGCTCTTCATGAGCACGCTGCTCCATGCCCGCGCGACGGCGCCTTCACGCCAGCGCAACGATTGATCCGTCAGTGCCGCAGGGGAGCAAGCAGGCCCTCCTGCGGTCCTGGCCGCTTCAGACCTGCGGATTGAGCCTTTCGGCGCCGGCGTGGAGCTTGTTCAGCGCGTTGAGGTAGGCCTTGGCCGAGGCGACGATGATGTCGGTGTCTGCGCCCTGGCCGTCCATCACACGTCCGTCGCGTGACAGCCGGACGGTGACCTCGCCCTGAGCGTCGGTCCCGGTGGTGATCGCATTCACCGAGTACAGCAGCAACGCGCTGCCGCTCGCCGCGACCGACTCGATCGCCTTGAAGGCGGCGTCCACCGGCCCGGAGCCTTCGGCGCGGGTACGCGACTCGGTGCCACCGATCGACAGCGTGAGCTCGGCCACCGGGGTCTCGCCGGTCTCGGAGTGGAAGCGCGTCGACAGCAAGCGGTACTGCTCGGGTGCCGGGGTGACCGTCTCGTCGCGCATCAGCGCGGTAAGGTCCTCGTCGAAGATTTCCTGCTTCTTGTCGGCGAGTTCCTTGAAGCGGGAGAAGGCCTGGTTCAGGTGCTCCTCGCTCTCGATCTCGATGCCGAGCTCCTGCAGGCGCGCGCGGAAGGCGTTGCGGCCGGAGAGCTTGCCCAGCACCAGCTTGTTGGCGCCCCAGCCGACGTCCTCGGCGCGCATGATCTCGTAGGTCTCGCGGTGCTTGAGCACGCCGTCCTGGTGGATGCCGGACTCGTGAGCGAAGGCGTTGGCGCCGACGATGGCCTTGTTGGGCTGCACCGGGTAGCCGGTGATCTGCGACACCAGCTTGGAGGCCGGCACGATCTGGGTGGCGTCGATGCCGGTCTCGACCGGGAAAATGTCGGCGCGGGTGCGCACCGCCATGACGATCTCTTCGAGCGAGGCGTTGCCGGCGCGCTCGCCCAGGCCGTTGATGGTGCATTCGACCTGGCGCGCACCCGCGCGCACCGCGGCGAGCGAGTTGGCGACGGCAAGGCCGAGGTCGTTGTGGCAGTGCACCGACCACACCACCTTGTCCGAGTTGGGGACGCGCTCAATCAGCGTGCGCACGGTGGCGGCGAACTGCTCGGGTACGTTGTAGCCGACCGTGTCCGGGACGTTGATCGTCTTCGCGCCGGCCTTGATCACGGCCTCGAAGATGCGCACCAGGAAGTCGATCTCGGAGCGGCCGGCATCTTCGGCGGAGAACTCGACGTCGTCGGTGTACCCGCGCGCCCAGCCGATGGCCTTGACCGCCTGCGCGACGACCTCGTCGGGCGTCATGCGCAGCTTCTTCTCCATGTGGATCGGGCTGGTGGCGATGAAAGTGTGGATGCGGCCGCGGGCGGCGGGGGCGATCGCGTCGCCCGAGCGCCGGATGTCGTGCTCGTTGGCGCGTGCCAGCGAGCACACGGTCGACTCCTTGATCGCCTCGGCGATCGCGCGCACGGCCTCGTAGTCGCCATTGGAGGCGGCGGCGAAGCCGGCTTCGATCACGTCAACCCGCATGCGCTCGAGTTGGCGGGCGATGCGCAGCTTCTCGTCGCGCGTCATCGATGCGCCCGGGCTCTGCTCGCCGTCGCGCAGGGTGGTGTCGAAAATGATCAGCTTGTCTTTCATGGCTTGCTCCCGGGGTCGGATGAGATGCCCTCTTCAGGGGCGGCAGGGCTCGTGTCGTGCTGAGCGGAGGGGGCGTCACCGGGTTCCTCCTGCCGGTTCTGCTTGCGTCTGCGCCAGCGCAGCACGGCGATCACGTAGCCGGAGGCGGCGTAGGCGAGGAAGAGGCCGAACAGGATGCCCGGCGGATAGCTGGAGATGAGCGCGAAGGCCAGCACCAGCGCAATCAGCACGATGAACGGCACGCTCTTGCGCAGGTTGATGCTCTTGCCACTCCAGTACAGCACGTTGCTGACCATGGACACGCCGGCAAACATCGTCAGCGTGGCGGCGTACCAGCGCAGATCGTTACCGGCGAAGCCGTTGTCGATGCCGACCCACACCATGCCCGCCACCAGCGCGGCGGCGGCCGGGCTGGGCAAGCCCTGGAAGTAGCGCTTGTCCACGACGTCGATGTTGGTGTTGAAGCGCGCCAGGCGCAGCGCAGCGCCCGCGCAATAGATGAAGGCGGCAATCCAGCCGAGCTTGCCGAGGTCCTGCAGTGCCCACTCGTACATGACGAGCGCCGGCGCCGCGCCAAAGGAGACCATGTCCGACAGCGAATCGTATTCGGCGCCGAAGTCGCTTTGCGTGTTGGTGAGGCGGGCGATGCGGCCGTCCAGCCCGTCCAGCACCATGGCGACGAAGATGGCCACCGCGGCGTACTCGAAGCGGTCGTTCATCGCCTGCACGATCGCGTAGAAGCCTGCGAACAGGGCCGCCGTGGTGAAGAGATTCGGGAGGATGTAGATGCCGCGGCGGCGCTTGTCGATCAAGGGCTGCGGGGTGTGGTCATGCTGGGGCACGTTGGGGATCGCCTCCATGGGTTCCTGAGCGGCCATTCTAGCGCACGCAGAGGGCGGCGGATTCCCGCTCGCGGGCCGATCGCGGGTGCGCGGGGCGCAAAAAAGGCCGGCACCGCACAGGCGGGCCGGCCTTGAGGCACAGGGAGTCGATCAGTTCTTCGACTTGTCGACCAGGGCCTTGGCCTTGATCCACGGCATCATGTCGCGCAGCTGGCTGCCGACCTTCTCGATCTGGTGGTCGGCGTTCAGGCGGCGGTAGGCGGTCATGCTCGGGTAGTTGGTCTTGCCCTCGAGGATGAACATCTTGGCGTACTCGCCGGTCTGGATGCGCTTCAAGGCGTTGCGCATGGCGGCACGCGACTGCGCGTTAATGACCTCGGGGCCGGTCACGTACTCACCGTACTCGGCGTTGTTCGAGATCGAGTAGTTCATGTTGGCGATGCCGCCTTCGTACATCAGGTCGACGATCAGCTTGAGCTCGTGCAGGCACTCGAAGTAGGCCATCTCGGGCGCGTAGCCCGCTTCGACCAGCGTCTCGAAGCCCATCTTCACCAGCTCGACGGCGCCGCCGCACAGCACGGCCTGCTCGCCAAAGAGGTCGGTCTCGGTCTCTTCGCGGAAGTTGGTCTCGATCACGCCGCCCTTGGTGCCACCGTTGGCCGCGGAGTAGGACAGCGCGATGTCCTTGGCCTTGCCCGAGCGGTCCTGGTAGATCGCGATCAGGGTCGGCACGCCGCCCCCGCGCAGGTACTCGGAGCGCACGGTGTGGCCAGGACCCTTGGGGGCGACCATGATGACGTCAAGGTCGGCGCGCGGCACGATCTGGTTGTAGTGCACGTTGAAGCCGTGGGCGAAGGCGAGCACGGCGCCCTGCTTGATGTAGGGCTCGATGTCGTCGCGATAGACCTGCGGCGCGGTTTCGTCCGGCAGCAGAATCATGACGAGGTCAGCGGCCTTGACGGCATCGCCGATTTCCTTGACGGTCAGGCCGGCGGCTTCGGCCTTGGCCCACGAGCTGCCATCCTTGCGCAGGCCGACGGTAACGTTTACGCCGGAGTCGCGCAGGTTCTGGGCGTGGGCGTGGCCCTGGGAGCCGTAACCGACGATGGTGACCTGCTTGCCCTTGATCAGCGAGAGGTCGGCGTCCTTGTCGTAATAAACCTTCATGTTCTTCCTTTGGATCGGGATGTGGAGCGGGGGAGGGTGAGGTTCAAACCCGGATGGTTCAAACCTTGAGCACGCGGTCGCCGCGGCCGATGCCGCACACGCCCGAGCGCACGGTTTCGAGGATCAGGGCGGGGTCGATGGCGCCGATGAAGGCGTCCAGCTTGCCCTGGTTGCCGGTCAGCTCGACGACGTAGGAGGCGTCGGTGACGTCGATGATGCGGGCGCGGAAGATGTCGGCGGTGCGCTTGATCTCCTCGCGGTCCTTGCCGGTGGCGCGGACCTTGACCAGCATCAGTTCGCGCTCGATGTGCGCGGCTTCGGAGATGTCCACCACCTTGACCACTTCGATCAGCTTGTTCAACTGCTTGGTGATCTGCTCGATGATGTCATCCGAGCCGGAGGTGACGATGGTCATCCGCGACATCGAGAAGTCTTCGGTCGGCGCCACGGTCAGCGATTCGATGTTGTAGCCGCGGGCCGAGAACAGGCCGGACACGCG
>QXGG01208833.1_pt1 | contig 17984 bp, 14 predicted proteins | sample 1982491 | NCBI WGS metagenome assembly QXGG01 (sample SAMN09924614, study PRJNA488089) | Wastewater metagenome, whole genome shotgun sequencing project. | isolation source: South African research farm wastewater | place: South Africa: Irene, Agricultural Research Council, Animal Production... | reverse complement strand
GCTCTCGGGCGGCCAGCGCCAGCGCATCGCGCTCGCCCGCGCGCTCGCGGTGGAGCCGCGCGTGCTGCTGCTCGACGAGCCCTTCGGCGCGCTCGACGCCAAGGTGCGCAAGGAACTGCGGCGCTGGCGGCGCAAGCTGCACGACGAGTTGCACGTGACCTCGATCTTCGTCACCCACGACCAGGAAGAGGCGCTCGAGGTAGCCGACCGCGTGGTGCTGATGAACAAGGGCGCGGTCGAGCAGATCGGCACGCCGGAGGAGGTCTATCGCCGGCCGGCGACACCCTTCGTGTATGGCTTCCTGGGCGCGGTGAACCTGTTCCACGGCCGGGTCGACGGCGACGGCCTGCGCGTCGGCGACGACCGCCTGCCGCATGACGCGGGCGACTTCGGCCAGGGCGCCGAAGTCGTGGCCTTCGCCCGCCCCCACGAGCTCGAGATCGTGGTGGAGGCCGGAGCGGGCGCGGGCATCGCGGCGCGGGTGAGCCGCATCCTCGCCTTCGGGGTCACCGCGCGCGTCGAGCTCGATGGCCTGAACGGCGCCCAGGGCCAGCATTTCGAGGTGGAAGTCACGCGCGAGCGCATCGAACACCTCGGTCTGGCCGAAGGCCAGGCAGTACGCCTGCTACCCTCGCACCTGAGCCTGTTCGAATCGCGACAGGCCGCCACGACGGCCGGAGCCGCCCGATGAATTTCCAGCAGTTGCGCATCATCCGCGAGACCGTACGGCGCGGATTCAACCTCACCGAAGTGGCCAACGCACTGTTCACCTCGCAGTCGGGCGTCTCCAAGCACATCAAGGACCTGGAGGACGAGCTCGGCGTCGAGCTCTTCGTGCGCAAGGGCAAGCGCCTGCTCGGCCTCACCCCGCCCGGCAAGGAGCTGGTGGTGATGGTGGAGCGCATGCTGCTCGACGCCGGCAACATCAAGCGCCTGGCCGAGCAGTACCGTGGGCGTGACGAAGGCCAGCTCACCGTGGTGACCACCCACACCCAGGCGCGCTATGCACTGCCCAAGGTGGTGGCCGTCTTCAAGCGCGCCTACCCGCGCGTGCTGCTCAAGCTGCACCAGGGCAGTCCGGGCGAGATCGTGCAGATGCTGCTCGACGGCGAGGCCGATATCGGGGTGGCCACCGAAGCGCTCGCCGATGTGCCCGAACTCGCATCCTTCCCCTATTACGGGTGGCAACATGCGGTGGTCGTGCCCGCAGGTCATCCGCTCGAAGACGTACGGCCGCTGAGCCTGGAGGCGATCGCCGCGCATCCGCTCATCACCTACCACGAGGGCTTCACCGGCCGCACCCGCATCGACCAGACCTTCGCCCAGGCCGGGCTGACCCCCGACGTGGTGATGTCGGCGCTCGACGCCGACGTGATCAAGACCTATGTGGAGCTCGGGCTGGGCGTCGGCATCCTGGCCTCGATGGCCTTCAACCCGGCGCGCGACCCGGGCCTGCGCAAGCTCGACAGCGAGCATCTCTTCGCGGAGAACGTCACCCGCATCGCAGTGCGCCGCGGCCACTACCTGCGCGGCTTCGCCTACCGCTTCATCGAGCTGTGCACACCGGAACTGAGCGAGACCCAGGTTGCGGATGCGGTGGCCGCCTGCTGAGGTGCGCACGCGCAGCAGGACGGAGCACACGCCGCTGATGAACACCCGGCGCGCGAGCCGATCACCCTGCGCGCCGCGCCGCCAGGCTTCAGCCGCGGTAGTAGCGCTGCGGCACGAAGGGCGTGCTGGCGACCTCGATCGGGACCGGCTTGCCGCGCACCATCGCCGCGAGCTGGGTGCCGGGCTTGGCCAGCGCGGTCTCGACATAACCCATCGCCACCGGTGCCTCCAGGGTCGGACCGAAGCCGCCGCTGGTGACCACACCCACCTTGCGCCCGTCGGCGTCGACCAGCTCCGCGCCTTCGCGCACCGGCACGCGCGCGTTCGGACGCAGGCCCACGCGCTTGCGCGCGACGCCCTTGGCGATCTGTTCGAACACCACCGCTGCGCCCGGATAGCCGCCCGCACGCGCGCCGTCGGCACGACGCACCTTGGACAGCGCCCACAGCAGGCTGCTCTCGACCGGAGAGGTATGCGGATCGAGGTCGTGACCGTACAGGCACAGGCCGGCTTCCAGGCGCAGCGAATCGCGCGCACCCAGGCCGATCGGCGCCACCTCGGGATGGCTCAGCAGTTCCCTTGCCAGCACCTCGGCCTTGTCGGCCGGCACCGAGATCTCGAAGCCGTCCTCACCCGTATAGCCCGAGCGGCTGATGTAGCACTCGGCGCCCACCAGCGTCACCGTGGCGGTGTTCATGAACACCATCTGTGCGGTCTCGGGCGCAAGCCGCGCCATCACCGCACCGGCCGCCGGCCCCTGCAGCGCGAGCAGCGCACGGTCGGCGAGCACCTCGACCTGGCAGCGCCCGGCCAGGTGCGCCTGCATGTGCGCGATGTCCTGCGCCTTGCACGCCGCGTTGACGACGACGAACAGACGGCCGTTGCCGAAGTTGGCGACCATCAGGTCGTCCATCACACCGCCCTGGTCGTTGAGGAAGAGCGCGTAGCGCTGCATCCCCACGGGCAGGTCGATGATGTCGACCGGCACCAGAGTCTCGAGCGCGGCCGCCGCGTCGGCACCGACCAGCATCACCTGGCCCATGTGCGACACATCGAACAGACCCGCCTGGCTGCGGGTGTGGGCGTGCTCCTTGAGGATGCCGGCCGGATACTGGACCGGCATCTCGTAGCCGGCAAAGGGCACCATCCTGGCACCCAGCGAGACATGCAGGTCGTACAGCGGGGTGCGCAGCATCGGCGCAGTGGAGTCGTGGTCGCTCATCATGTGTCCTTTGTGCAATGGCGGGAATGGATCAACATTCCTGCACCGCGTTGAAGAGTTGCAGGGGCTGCTGGAGGGGCGGGTCCGCTCTGCTCAGGCGCCCGCCTCCAGCTTGAGATCGACCATCAGCTCGTTGGCGAGCGCTTCGAGCGCCGCCTGCAGCTCGGTGGGCGCCACGCCGGACGGCACGCGAACCTCGAGCTCGGCGCGGAACATCGCCTCGCCGTTGAACGAGCCGCTCTCGCAGGCGCTGTCCATGCGCTCGATGCTCGCGCGGTGCTGGGTCAGCACCGCGGAGATGTCACGCACGATGCCGGGGCGGTCGTGAGCAAGCAGCGCCATGCGGATCAGCTCGCCACCCGCCGCCGGCGCACTGCTGCCGCGCTCGACGCTCAGGCTCAGGCCCGCCGACGACAGCGCGCGCAGCGCCGCCTCGAGACGGTCGGCGTCCGCCTCGGGCACATCGAGGCGCACGATGCCGGCGAACCTGCCCGCCAGGTGCGCGAGGCTGCTGTCGAGCCAGTTGGCGCCGTTGGCCGCCGCACACTCGGCCAGCGCATTGACCAGGCCGGGACGATCCGCACCCACCAGGGTGACGATGAAAGGGGTGTTCATGCGTGAGCCTCCTCAGGCTTGTTCGTAGTCGGACATCGGCGGGCAGGCGCACACCAGATTGCGGTCGCCATACACGTTGTCCACCCGACCAACCGGCGACCAGTACTTGTTGCCGCGCAGACTGGCCACCGGGTAGGCGGCGAGCTCGCGGCTGTAGGGGTGCGACCAGTCGCCGGCGATGGCCTCCGCCGTGTGCGGCGCGTTGACCAGCGGGTTGTCTTTCGGGTCGAACTCGCCGCGGGCGACCTTGGCGATCTCCTCGCGGATCGCGATCATCGCGTCGCAGAAGCGGTCGAGCTCGGCCTTGGACTCGCTCTCGGTCGGCTCGATCATCAGCGTGCCCGGCACCGGGAAGGACATCGTCGGCGCATGAAAGCCGAAGTCCATCAGGCGCTTGGCGACGTCATCGACCGTGATGCCGGTGCTGTCCTTGAGCGGGCGCAGGTCGAGGATGCACTCGTGCGCGACCAGGCCGTGCTCGCCGCGGTAAAGCACCGGGTAATGGGGCGCCAGGCGCTTGGCGATGTAGTTGGCGTTGAGGATCGCCATCACCGTCGCGTGGCGCAGCCCATCGCGCCCCATCAGCGTGATGTAGGTCCAGGTGATCGGCAGGATGCTGGCGCTGCCCCAGGGCGCGGCCGCCACCGCGCCGATGCCCTTGAGCCCGACCGCGCCGTGCCCGGGCAGGAAGGGTGCGAGATGCGCCTTGACGCCGATCGGGCCCACGCCCGGGCCGCCGCCGCCGTGCGGGATGCAGAAGGTCTTGTGCAGGTTCAGGTGCGAGACGTCGCCGCCGAACTGGCCTGGGCCGCACAGCCCGACCATGGCGTTGAGGTTGGCGCCGTCGATGTACACCTGGCCGCCATGGGCGTGCACGATGTCGGTGATCTCGCGCACCGCGGTCTCGAACACGCCGTGGGTGGACGGGTAGGTGATCATGATCGCGGCGAGCTGGTCGGCGTGCTGCGCGGCCTTGGTCTTGAGGTCGGCGACATCCACGTTGCCGTTGGCGTCGCAGGCGACCACCACCACGCGCATGCCGGCCATGTTCGCGGTGGCGGGGTTGGTGCCATGCGCCGAGCTCGGGATCAGGCACACGTCGCGGTGGCCTTCGCCGCGGCTGGCGTGGTACGCCCGGATCGCCAGCAGGCCGGCGTACTCGCCCTGCGAGCCGGCGTTGGGCTGCAGCGACACCGCGTCGTAACCGGTGCACGCGCACAGCATCTGCTCGAGCTCGGCGGTGAGCTGGGCGTAGCCCTGGGTCTGGTCGGCGGGCGCGAAGGGGTGGAGGCCACCGAATTCGGGCCAGGTCACCGGGATCATCTCGGTGGTGGCGTTGAGCTTCATCGTGCACGAGCCCAGCGGGATCATCGTGCGATCGAGCGCGAGGTCCTTATCGGCCAGGCTGCGCAGGTAGCGCAGCATGCGGGTCTCGGACTGGTGGGCGCTGAACACTGGATGGGTGAGGAAGGCGGAGCTGCGCCGCTGCGCGTCCGGCAGGGCTTCCTGCACCTGGGCTTCGACGGCATCGAAATCCAGCGCAGCGGCGCCCGCGCCGAACACCGCCCACAGCGCCTGGACGTCGGCGCGGCGGGTGGTCTCGTCCAGCGCGATGCCGACCGTGGTGGCGTCGATCTCGCGCAGGTTCATGCCGGCGGCGCGTGCGGCGGCGTGCACCGTCGCGGCGTCGGCCACGCGCACCGTGATCGTGTCGAAGAAGGACTGGGTCGGCACCGTCACGCCGAGGCGGCGCAGGCCCGCGACCAGGGTGGCGGTGAGGCGGTGCACCCGGCGCGCGATCGTGGTGAGGCCGGCCGCACCGTGGTAGCAGGCGTACAGGCTGGCCATGATGGCCAGCAGCGCCTGCGCGGTGCAGATGTTGGAGGTGGCCTTCTCGCGCCGGATGTGCTGCTCGCGGGTCTGCATCGCCAGGCGGTAGGCCTTCTTGCCATGGCTGTCGATCGAGACGCCGACCACGCGCCCGGGCATCACCCGCTTGTGCGCGTCGCGGGTGGCAAAGTAGGCGGCGTGCGGGCCGCCAAAGCCCATCGGGATCCCGAAGCGCTGGGTCGAACCGATCGCGACGTCGGCGCCGAACTCGCCCGGCGGCTTGAGCAGCGTCAGCGCCAGCAGGTCGGCGGCGACCACCACCAGCGCGCCCCGGGCGTGCGCAGCAGCGACGACACCCGCGTAGTCCACCACCTCGCCGGTGCTCGCCGGGTACTGCAGCAGCACGCCGAAGACCTCGTGCGCGGCCAGTTCGGTTTCGGCATCGCCGACGATGAGTTCGAAGCCAAGCGGCTCGGCACGGGTGCGCACCACCTCGATCGTCTGCGGGTGGCAGTCGCGCGACACGAAGAAGGCCTTCGACTTGTTCTTGGCCAGGCGCTGGCAGAAGGCCATCGCCTCGGCCGCGGCGGTGGCCTCGTCGAGCAGCGAGGCGTTGGCGATCTCCAGCCCGGTGAGGTCGGTCACCATGGTCTGGAAGTTGAGCAGCGCCTCCAGGCGGCCCTGGGAGATCTCGGGCTGGTAGGGCGTGTAGGCGGTGTACCAGGCCGGGTTCTCGAGCACGTTGCGCAGGATCACCGCCGGCGTGTAGGTGTCGTGGTAGCCGGTGCCGATGAACGAGCGCAGCACGCGGTTCTTGTGCGCGATCGCGCGCAGCATCGCCAGCGTCTCGGGTTCGCTGCGGCCTTCGGGCAGCGCCAGCGGCGCGGCCGACAGGATGGAGGCCGGGACGACCCTGGCGATCAGCTGGTCGAGCGAGGCGAGGCCGAGCACATCGAGCATGGCGCGCGTCTCGGCGGCGTCCGGGCCGACATGGCGGCCGACGAAGTCATCGCGCTGCTCGAGTTCGGCGAGCGTCGCGGGGGGGCGGGGGTCGTGGAGGGGCATGGCGGAGGCGGTCCAGGAAACGGTGCGACGGGCGGGTCGGGCGGAGGAAATCGATCGGGCGGAGTCGGTCAGCGCCGATCAGGCGGTGATCTTTTCGTAGGCAGCCAGATCCAGCAGGCCGTCGGCCGCGGAGGGGTCGTCGAGGCGGACACGGATGAACCAGCCCGCGCCGAGCGGATCCTCATTGACCGTGGCGGGCGCATCGACCAGCGCGGCGTTGACCTCGAGGACCGTGCCCGCCAGCGGCATCTTCAGTTCGCCCGCGGCCTTGACCGATTCGATCACCGCAGCCTCGTCGCCCCGGGCGAAATGCGCGCCCACATCAGGCAACTGCACGAACACGATGTCACCGAGCGCGTTCTGCGCGTAGTCGGTGATGCCCACCGTGGCGATGTCACCTTCGAGGCGCAGCCACTCGTGATCTTCGGTAAATTTCAGGATGCTCATGGTGTCCCCCTCGGTCTGATGGATCGGGCAGGCCGCAAACCGCGGTCGCTCGCGCAAGCTTAACGGCAGAAAACCATTCCTGAAGTTGATAGTTCAAATGAAATAATTAATCTTTGAAATGGGTCGGGTATGCACGACCCTGGCTCAGGCGGCCAACGCCGCCAGGGCCTCACGCAACTCGGCGGGCTCGACCGCTTCGCCCAGCACGGCCACCGTTTGCCCATCGATCACGAGCTTGGCGCCCTCGACCGCGAACGGCATGCCCTGCTTGAGCGCCGCCACCACCGCACCGGCCTCGCGCGGCGAGGCGAAGCCTTCGCCCTGCAGCAACAGGCGACCGTCGGCGGCGACGAGCTTGAAGTGGAAGCGGCCGTCGGCCTCGCGGTACTGCTTGAACTGCGGCAGCGCCGCCTTCGCCTTCTCCTCCTTTGCTGCGCCGGCGACGCTGGCCAGGTTGCGCAGGCCGACCGCGTGGCGCAGCTCGGCCAGGAAGGGGGTGGCGATCGCGCGCGCCTTGGCGGCGCCCTCGTGCAGGCGCCGCTCGATGCGCGCCGGCTCGGCGATCAGCGCCAGGTAGTGCTCGCGCATCGGCGCCACCGCGGCCTCGATCTTCTCGAATAGCGCCTGCTTGGCCTCGCCCCAGGCAATCCCTTGCTCGAAGGCGGTGCGCATCGCGCGCGTCTCTTCGGCGGTGGAAAAGGCCTGGTAGAGCTGGAACAGCGCCGAGCCTTCGGCGTCCTTGGGCTCGCCCGGCGCCTTCGAGTCGGTGACGATCGAGAAGATCAGCTTCTTCAGCTCGGCGGTGGGCGCGAACAAGGGGATGGTGTTGTCGTAGCTCTTGCTCATCTTGCGCCCGTCCAGCCCGGGCAGCGTGGCGACCGAGGCATCGACGGCGGCCTCGGGGAGCACGAAATGCTCGCCGTAAATGTGGTTGAAGCTGCCGGCGATGTCGCGCGCCATCTCGATGTGCTGGATCTGGTCGCGTCCGACCGGCACCGAGTGCGCCTTGAACATCAGGATGTCGGCCGCCATCAGCACCGGGTACATGTACAGGCCCATGTTCACCCCGGCATCCGGATCGACGCCCTCGGCGGTGTTGCGGTCCACCGCCGCCTTGTAGGCATGGGCGCGGTTGAGCAGGCCCTTGCCGGCGACGCAGGTGAGCAGCCAGGTCAGCTCGGGGATCTCGGGGATGTCGGACTGGCGGTAGAACCACACCCGGTCGGTGTCCAGGCCGGCGGCGAGCCAGCTGGCGGCGATCTCGAGTGTCGAGCGCTGCACGCGCAGCGGGTCGGTGGTCTTGATCAGCGCGTGGTAGTCGGCCAGGAAGTAGAAGCTCTCCACGCCCGGCTGGCGGCTGGCGGCGACCGCCGGACGGATGGCACCGGCGTAGTTGCCGAGGTGGGGCGTGCCCGAGGTGGTGATCCCGGTGAGGACGCGCTGGACAGTCATGGATCGCTCCGGCTCAAACTGGACAAAGATCGCGAGTTTAACGGCTTCGGCGCATGCGGATAAGGCGGATCGCGCGCGTGGACTTCCCCCTGACGGCGCCACGCGATCCGCCCGGGCACCGCCGCCGGCGCTCAGCGCGACCCACTGCGCCTGCCGGGCGCGACTCGCGGTGATGCGGTGGCGCCCGGCCTCGGCCGCCTCGAACGGGCCGGATGACGACCGCTCACCGTGGTGAAGCCCGATAAAGCGGCCGCAGCGCGATCAGCCCCAGCACCGGTCCGGGCAGCAGCACCCAGGCGACGCGCTCGCCGATCAGCGGCCATAGCCGGGTGACGAGCTCGATCGACGCCATCGTGATCGCGAAGCCGATCGCGTTCTGGAAGGCCAGCGCGCTGCCCACGCTCTCCGGCGCGCAGGCACGCGCGGACAGCGCCGAAAAATGGGGCGAATCGGCAACCACGCTCGCCCCCCACACCAGCATCAGCGCCCCCAGCAGCCAGGGCGGCCCGCCGGTGGCGAAGGGATACAGCGCACAACACAGCGCCGACAGCGCGAGTGCGAGCGCCGCCACCCGCGCGCTGCCGATGCGCCGGCTCAAGACCCCGCCGAGCACGCAGCCGGCCGCGCCGATGCCGATCACCGCGAACGCCGGCCCGGACGGCGGCCCCGCCTCAGCACCGCGCGCCGCCGTCACCAGCAGCGGCACCAGCGTCCAGAACGCATAGAGCTCCCACTGGTGGCCGAAATAGCCGAACGCCGAGGCACGAAAGCACGGCTCGCGCAGCGCGTACAGCCCTTCGCCCAGACGCAGCCGCGGCGCGCCCGCGCGGCGTGCCAGATGCGGGCCGTCGCCGAGGCGGAAGATCATCGCCGCCGCGAGCACGGCCAGCAGCGAGGACACCAGCAGCGTAGCCTGCCAACCCCAGCCCGCATCGAGCATGCGCACACCATGCGGCAGCGCGGTGCCGAGCGTCAGCATGCCGACCAGCCAGGCCAGCGCCGCCCCCGCCTGCTCCGGCACCCAGCTGACCACCAGCTTCATGCCCAGCGGGTAGACCCCGGCGAGCGCCAGCCCGACCACGAAACGCCAGGCCAGCCCGGCCTCCAGATCACCCGCGAGCAGCGCGAAGCCCGCGTTGGCCGCGGCGCCGATCACCGCGCACAGGGCGAAGATGCGGCTGGCGGCGAAACGATCGGCCAGCCCGCTGAGCGAGAACCCGAGCGTGCCGAGGATGAAACCGAGTTGCACCGCATTGGTGAGCCGCCCGATGTCGGCCGCCTGCAGCCCCCACGCGCGCAGGAGTTCATCCCCTGCGGCGTTGGCGGAGAACCACAGCGAGGTGCCGAAGAGCTGGGCAATGACAATGATCGCGAGCGGAGCGGTGCGCATGGCGACAGAGTCTGGTACGTCGGAGGCGGCCGCTCAAGCGGGGAAATCCCTCGCACCCGAACGCATCCCGGGGCAGATGGCGCCGTCACGCCGCCCGCGCCCGCGCACTCCTGGCGATGGCGCCCCATTTCCCGACGCCCGTTGCCCTGCGCCCATTGGCCCCGCCTTGGGCGCGCGCAGCCGAACCGGATAACATTGCGCCTTTCGCACCGCCCGCGCCAAAGCCCGTCGCCGCGCAGCCCGGGCGCCAACCATCGATCGCTCGAGCCCCAACCATCGTGACCTCGCCCCGCCCCGAACGCCCGCGCGTTCCCATCATCACTGTCGGCCTGCGCCCCCACCCCACCAGCCCCGACGCCGCCATCCCCGGCAGCGGCCCCGTCGGCCGCCTGCTGGCGACGATGTTCTCGCCGCCCGAAGGCGGTGCGGTGTTCGAGTTCCGCCTGGACGACAGCCAACTCGGCAAGCTCGCCATCCCCGAGACCGTGCCCGCCGGGCAGACCTCCGCCCCCGCCGGCGGGCTGTGGCAGCACACCTGCTTCGAGGTCTTCCTGGGGGTGCCGGGCGAACCGCAGTATCGCGAGTACAACTTCTCGCCCTCCGGACAATGGGCGTGCTACGCCTTCCGGGCCTGGCGCGAACGCATCGAGGACTTCATCCCGGACGCGGCGCCGGAGATCACCTGCACCCGGCAGGATGGTGCGCTGGTGCTCGAAGCCCATGTCCCTGCCGGACTGCTGCCCACGGTGCCCGCCGGCAGCGACCTGCAGGTGAACCTCGCCGCGGTCATCGAGCGCAGGGATGGCCAGTTCGAGTACTGGACCCTGCGCCATGTCGCCGCGCAACCCGACTTCCACGCCCGCGACACCTTCGTGCTCACCCTGGCCACCGCGACACGCAAGGCGGACTGAACCCATGCCGGCGCCCATCCGCTTCGGCCTCGACCGCCTGCTCGCCGACCCCGCGCTGCGCCGCCCGCTCGCTGGCCGCCGCGTCGCCCTGCTCGCCCACCCGGCCTCGGTAACGCGCGACCTCACGCACTCGCTCGACGCGCTGGCCGCTCTGCCCGGGCTCAGCCTGTCGGCCGCCTTCGGCCCGCAGCATGGCCTGCGTGGCGACAAGCAGGACAACATGGTCGAGTCGCCCGACTACATCGATCCGCTGCTCGGCATCCCGGTGTTCAGCCTGTACGGCGCGGTGCGCCGCCCCACCGCGGCGATGATGGACAGCTTCGACGTGCTGCTGGTCGACCTGCAGGATCTCGGCTGCCGCATCTACACCTTCATCACCACGCTCAGATACGTCCTCGAGGAAGCGGCCCGCCATGGCAAATCGGTGTGGGTACTCGACCGCCCCAATCCTGCCGGCCGGCCCGTCGAGGGCACGCTGCTGCGTCCCGGCTGGGAGAGCTTCGTCGGCGCCGGCGCGCTGCCGATGCGCCACGGCCTGACCATGGGCGAGCTCACCGCCTGGTTCGTGGCCACGCTGAAGCTGGACCTCGACTGGCGCGTGATCGAGATGGAGGGCTGGCAGCCCGAGGCCGCGCCCGGCTTTGGGTGGCCACTGGGCGAGCGCAGCTGGATCAACCCCAGCCCCAACGCGCCCAACCTGTGGATGGCGCGCGCCTACGCCGGCACCGTGATGCTCGAAGGCACGACCCTGTCCGAAGGCCGCGGCACCACCCGGCCGCTGGAGCTCTTCGGGGCGCCCGACCTCGATGCACGCGCGCTCATCAAGGAGATGCGCGCCCTCGCCCCCGACTGGCTCGCCGGCTGCATGCTGCGGGCGTGCTGGTTCGAGCCCACCTTCCACAAGCACGCCGGCCGGCTGTGCAGCGGCGTCCAGATCCACGTCGAAGATCCAGCGCACTACGACCACGCCGCCTTCCGCCCGTGGCGGGTGCAGGCGCTCGCCTTCAAGGCGATCCGCCGCCTGCACCCGGACTACCCGCTGTGGCGCGATTTCGCCTACGAGTACGAACACGAGCGTCTGGCGATCGACCTCATCAACGGTTCCCCGCTGCTGCGCGCGTGGGTGGACGACCCGGCGGCGACAGCGGCCGACCTGGATGCACTCGCCACGCCGGATGAAGCCGCCTGGCTGGAGACGCGCCGCCCCTTCCTGCGCTACCCGGGCTGAGCCAGACGCCTTATGCAGCGAGAAAAACTTTCACAGGCCCCGCACCCTGCCCCGATGCGGACGCTTGCCGTAGCATTGCACGTGCCCCGAATGCACGCTGGCGCGCCCGACGCATCAGACGCGCCTCAGCTCCCGCATGACGAAACCCGCGCGGGCCCATCCATCACAGGAGTCTTCGCCCGATGATCAAGCACGGCCTTCAGATCTTCGCCTGCAACGCAAGCCGCGATCTTGCCTGCGACATCAGCCAACGCCTGGGGCTGCGCCCCGGACGGATCGAGATCTCGCGCTTCTCCAACGACAACCTGCGGGTGCAGATCCAGGAGAACGTGCGCGAGCGCGACGTCTATGTGCTGCAGTCCTTCACCGAACCGGTGAGCGAGCACATCATGGAGATGCTGATCACGCTCGACGCGCTGCGCAGCGCCTCGGCAAGGCGCATCACCGCGGTGATCCCCTACTACTCATACGCGCGCTCGGACAAGAAGGACGCGCCGCGCATCTCGATCACCGGGCGGCTGATCGCCGACCTGCTGCAGACCGCAGGCGCGAATAGGGTGCTGACCATGGACCTGCACGCCGACCAGGTGCATGGCTTCTTCAGCGTGCCGGTGGACCACCTGACCGCGGTATCGCTGATCGCCGAACACTTCCGCAACCGTCACGACCTGTCGAACATGGTCGCGGTCGCCACCGACGCGGGCGGCGCGAAACGCACCGGGCGCTTCTCGGAAAAGCTCGGCATCCCGATGGCGATCATCGACAAGCGCCGGGTGTCGGACACTGCGGTCAAGCAGGGCGCCGTGGTGGGCGAAGTGGCCGGGCGCGACGTGGTGATCTTCGAGGACGAGATCGCCACCGGCGGCACCCTCCTGTCGTCGATCGACACGCTCAAGGCCGCCGGCGCGAAGAGCGTGCATGCGGCAGCCACCCACGGTGTGCTGTGCGGTCCGGCGGTCGAGCGCCTGCGCGCGGCAGCGATCGACTCGATCGTGGTCACCAACACGGTGAACCTGCCGCCTGCAAAGCGCTTCGACAAGCTCACCGTGCTGAACGTCGCACCGCTGTTCGCCGCCGCGATCGAGCGCATCCACAGCGGCCAGAGCGTGGGCCCGCTGTTCGAGTGAAGGCGCGCCCGAACTGATTCGCCGCCGCGGCCATCAATCTCCCGGCCGCGCCGACACCAGCCAGTAGGTCACGCCGAGCGCGAGCACGATGACACCGATCGCGAACAGGTACATCGGCTCGAGGGTGCTGAGGTCGAGAACGATCACCTTGCGCGCGATCGCCATCAGCGCGGTGGCGATCACCAGCTTGACGTGGATGACGTCATCGCGCAGGTAGAGCGTGATGTTGACGAAGATCTCGATCGCGATCAGCACCGCCAGGAAAGCGGCGAAGACGATGAAGATGTCGTTGAGGTCGAGCAACAGGAAGGGTGGGTCGGACAGCTTCTCGTAGAGCACGAGCACGACGTCCGCCACCGTCCACAGGATCACCGCCACCATCAGCACCGCGAGCACGCGGATCGCCTGGCGGATGATCCAGTGCAGACGATCGATCAGCGGATCGTCCACGCGCTCGCCAAGGTGGTTGTCGTGACCCCGTCCGGGCTTGATGCTGTCCATGTCGGCCTCCCGCGGCGCGGCGGCCGCCCCGGGTTCGGGCGTGGCCGCCAGGCCTGCATCAGTTGAGCGCCCGGTCGCTGGCGCGCAGGCTCCACTTCTCCAGCGCGCGTGCCAGCACGTCGACCTCGGCCGAGGTCTCGACCCCATCGGCACTCACGATCTCCTGCATGGTGCGCAGCAGCGCCTGCTGCAGGGCCGGGTCGGTGATGTCCTCGAGGAGCAGGTCGAGGACCTCGTCAGCGACCCTCAGGCGCACGCCGTCGAGGTAATTCGCGCTCAGCAGCAGGTCGTCGCAGTACTCGCGCAGGATGCGCTCGAACTCCACGCTGCCGATGCCCAGGCGCCGGACAAGGTCGGTGTGCATCATCGTGTCGAGCTCGTTGCGGTCCAGGCCGCCGTCGGCGAGCACGGTGAGGGCGAGCAGGCGGGCGGCTGCCGGGGTGCTGTCGGTTTCGTAGTGGCGCATGGCGTGGTCTCCTGTCGGTTACGGTGTTGTCGGCTGCCGGAGCTTCCCGCGGAAGGTTCCCGGTGCAGCGACAGGTGCAGACTAAGACAGAAGCCTTGCCCGAAAAAGTCGACTACGATTAGTGCATTGATCTATTTTTTCGACGGAACCAGCCGATCATGAGCACCGCCGACCTCAACTACAAGCACCTGCGCTATTTCTGGACGGTGGCGCGCGTGGGCACCATCGCCGAGGCCGGGCGAGTACTCGGGCTGGCACCGCACTCGATCAGCGCCCAGCTCGCCACCTTCGAGGGCGCGCTGGGCGTCACCCTGTTCCGCCGCAGCGGCCGCCGGCTTGCGCTGACCGAGGCGGGCGAGCGCATCCTCGGTCAGGCCGATGAGATCTTCGCGCTCGGCGACCAGATCGTGGAGACGCTGCGCGACGACAGTCTGCGCCGCAGTCTGCCGTTTCGCATCGGCATCCCGGACTCGATGCCGAAGTCGATGGTGCACCGCCTGATCGAGCCCGCGCTGCGCCTGGAGCGGCCGGGGCGTCTGGTGTGCCGCGAAGCGACGCTGACCGCGCTGCTCGCCGAGCTCGCGGTGCACCGCCTCGACCTGGTGATCGCCGACCGTCCGATCCCGTCCGAGGTCAGCGTGCGCGGCCACGAGCACCTGCTCGGCGAGAGCACGCTGGGCGTGTTTGCCGCACCGGCGCTGGCCGAGCGCTTGCGCGGCGAATTTCCGCGCCTGCTCGACCGCGCGCCCTTCCTGCTGCCGGGCGAGGACGTCGCCCATCGCGGCGCGCTGCTGCAATGGTTCGAGCGCCTGCGCATCCGCCCGACGGTCGTCGCCGAATTCGACGACAGCGCCCTGATGAAAGCCTTCGGCCAGGCCGGTGACGGCGCGTTCGCGGCTCCCACCACGATCGCCGACTACGTGTGCACACAGTACGGCGTGCGCCTGCTCGGCGAGGTGCCCGAGGTGCGCGCGCGGGTGTTCGCGATCACCACCGAGCGTCGGCTCCTGCATCCGGCGATGCAGGCGATCCGCGAGTCTGCCTCGCGGGCCCTGACCCAGGCCAGCGCGGCGGCCCAGACAAGGCGGACATGAAAAACGCGGCCATCGCCGCGTTCTTCATGTCCTGGCTCCTTGCCGCGAAGCGGCACCAGCTCAGGCCTGCTGCTCGCCCGCCTGCTGGGCTGCGATCTCGGCGCGAACCTGATCCATGTCCAGGCCGCGCACGCCCTCGATGACCTGGCTGAGCGCGCTCGCCGGCAGTGCGCCGGACTCGCGGAACACCATCACGCCCTCGCGGATCACCGCGATGGTCGGGATCGAGCGGATCTGGAAGGCAGCGGCGAGTTCCTGCTGGGCCTCGGTGTCGATCTTGCCAAAGACGATATCGGGGTGGGCCTCGGAGGCCGCCTCGTAGGTGGGCGCAAAGTTCTTGCACGGTCCGCACCAGTCCGCCCAGAAGTCCAGGAACACGATCGGGTTGTTCTCGATGGTTTCATTGAAATTGTCGGCGGTGAGTTCGAGGGTTGCCATTGCAGTCTCTGCTAAATAAGGGGACGCTCATGATACACCCCGGGCGGGGCCCTGCTCCCCCGCCCGCGCCACGCCGCTCATAACAGCGGCGCCAGCCAGCGTGCGGCCTCGTCGACCGCCATGCCGGTGCGCCGGGCCCAGTCCTCGAGCTGGTCGCGTCCGATCTTGGAGATGGCGAAATAATGGCTCTCGGGGTGAGCGAAGTAGAAGCCGCTCACCGCCGCGGCAGGCGTCATCGCGTAGCTCTCGGTCAGGTCCATGCCGATGCGCGCGCGCGCGCCGAGCAGCTCGAACAGCGGCCCCTTCACCGTGTGGTCCGGGCAGGCCGGGTAGCCCGGCGCGGGACGGATGCCGCGGTACTGCTCGGCGATCAGCGCCTCGTTGTCGAGCGCCTCGTCGGCAGCGTAGCCCCAGCATTCACGGCGCACGCGCTCGTGCAGCCACTCGGCGCAGGCCTCGGCGAGACGGTCGGCCAAGCTCTTCAGCATGATCGCGTGATAGTCGTCATGCGCGGCCTCGAACTCGGCGAGCTTGGCCTCGATGCCCAGCCCGGCGGTCACCGCAAACGCACCGACCCAGTCCGGCACGCCGGAATCCCTGGGCGCGACGAAGTCCGCCAGACACCAGTGCGGCTTGCCCGCGGGGCGCTCATGCTGCTGGCGCAGGCCGTGCCAGACCATCGCCAGGTGCTTGCGGTCCTCGCCGGTATAGATCTCGATGTCGTCGCCGACCGTGTTGGCCGGGAACAAGCCGAACACCGCCTTCGCCTGCAGCCAGTTTTCAGCAACGATCTTCTCCAGCATCGCCTTGCCGTCGGCAAAGACGTTGCGCGCGGTCTCGCCCACCACCGCGTCGTCGAGGATCGCGGGGAAGCGCCCGGCGAGGTCCCAGGTCTGGAAGAACGGGCCCCAGTCGATGTAATTGACCAGTTCGCCGAGCTCGACGTCGATCGCCTGCACGCCGAGCATGTTGGGCCGCGGCGGGACGTAGTCCGGCGCCATGCGGAAGGCATTCGCGCGCGCGGCCTCGACGCTCACCAGCTGCACGCCCTTCTTGGTGGCGTGCAGGGCGCGGATCTTCTCGTAGTCGGCGGCGACCTCGGCCTTGAAGGCCTCGCTCTGGCCCTCCGACAGCAGCGCGGTGACCACCCCCACCGCGCGCGAGGCATCGGGCACATACACCACCGGCTGGTCGTAATGCGGCGCGATCTTGATCGCGGTGTGATTGCGGCTGGTGGTCGCGCCACCGATCAGGAGCGGCACGGTAAAGCCCTGGCGCTTCATCTCTGCGGCGACATGGGCCATCTCTTCCAGCGAGGGCGTGATCAGGCCAGAGAGGCCGATCGCCTGTGCACCGTGCTCCTTCGCGGCCTCGAGGATCTTCGCCGCCGGCACCATCACGCCGAGGTCGATCACCTCGTAGCCGTTGCAGCCCAGCACCACGCCGACGATGTTCTTGCCGATGTCGTGCACGTCGCCCTTGACCGTGGCCATGATGATGCGGCCCTTGCTGGTGGCACCGGTACGCAGCTTCTCGGCCTCGATGAAGGGGATCAGATGGGCGACCGCCTGCTTCATCACCCGCGCCGACTTCACCACCTGGGGCAGGAACATCTTGCCCGCGCCGAAGAGGTCACCGACCACGCTCATGCCCGCCATCAGCGGCCCCTCGATGACCGCCAGCGGCGGCTTGCCTTCGGTCTCCAGCTTGGCGCGCACCTCTTCCGTATCCCCGACCACGAACTCGGTGATGCCCTTGACCAGCGCGTGGGAGAGGCGCGCTTCCACCGACCACTCGCGCCAGGCCAGATCCTGCGCGGATTCCCTGGCCTGGCCCTTCACCGTCTGCGCAAACTCGACCAGGGCTTCACCCGCCCCGGGTTTGCGGTTCATCACCACGTCCTCGACCTTGTCGCGCAGCTCGGGCGCGAGCTCGTCATATACGCCGAGCTGGCCGGCGTTGACGATGCCCATCGACAGCCCGGCACGGATCGCGTGGTACAGGAACACGGTGTGGATCGCCTCGCGCACCGGGTCGTTGCCGCGGAAGCTGAAGGAGACGTTCGACACCCCGCCCGAGGTCTTGGCGTAAGGCAGGTTGTCCTTGATCCAGGCCACCGCGTTGATGAAGTCGACCGCGTAGTTGTCGTGCTCCTCGATGCCGGTGGCGATGGCGAAGATGTTGGGATCGAAGATGATGTCCTCGGGCGGGAAGCCGGCGCCGCCCTCGACCACCGGCCTGACCAGCAGCGCGTAGGCGCGCGCGCAGATCTCGGTCTTGCGGCGGAAGGTGTCGGCCTGGCCCTGCTCGTCGAAGGCCATCACGATCACCGCGGCGCCGTAGCGGCGCGCCAGCCGCGCCTGGCGCAGGAACTCGGCCTCGCCCTCCTTCATCGAGATCGAATTCACCACGCCCTTGCCCTGGATGCACTTGAGGCCGGTCTCGATCACCGACCACTTCGACGAGTCGAGCATGATCGGCACGCGCGAGATGTCGGGCTCGGTGGCGATGAGCTTGCAGAAGCGCTCCATGGCGGCGACCGAATCGAGCATCGCCTCGTCCATGTTGATGTCGATGACCTGGGCGC
>QXGG01200904.1_pt1 | contig 18040 bp, 13 predicted proteins | sample 1982491 | NCBI WGS metagenome assembly QXGG01 (sample SAMN09924614, study PRJNA488089) | Wastewater metagenome, whole genome shotgun sequencing project. | isolation source: South African research farm wastewater | place: South Africa: Irene, Agricultural Research Council, Animal Production... | reverse complement strand
GGGGGGGGAAGGCGGGTAACTCAAGGCCAGGAGCCAAGGGGCGAGCGCAAGGAGGCCGAGCAAGGCCGGGCTCGCGAGCTGGCCCCAGGGCTTGGCGGCCTGGACCCGCGGGCGCATGCTGGGTCCGGTAGGGCAGATGTGGGGGAGGACAGCGGTGTCGGGGATCTTCATCAGCCACAGCAGTCGCGACCGCGAGGCCGCCGAGGCGATGGCCACGCGCCTGCGCGCCCAGGGCTACCAGTCGCTGTTTCTCGACTTCGACCCCGCCGACGGCATCCCCGCCGGGCGCGACTGGGAGCGCGAGATCTACGCCCGGCTGCGCAGTTGCAGCGGCGTGGTGGTGCTGTGCAGCGCGCACTCGATGGCCTCCGACTGGTGCTTCGCCGAGATCACCCACGCGCGTGCGCTCGGCAAGCGCCTGTTCCCGGTGCTGATCGCTGACTGCACCCTGCGCCCGCTGCTGCTCGACACCCAGGTGGTCGATCTGCGCGCCGACGCGGAGGGCGGCTACGCCCGCTTGTGGCACGGCATGCGCGGCGCCGGGCTGGACCCGGCCGACAGTTTCGCGTGGGAGAGCGGGCGCGCGCCCTATCCCGGCCTAGCGCCTTTCCAGGCGGCTGATGCGGCGGTGTATTTCGGCCGCGAGCAGGAACAGCGCCGCTGCCTCGACACCCTGGCGCAGATGCGCCGCTATGGCGGCGAACGCCTGCTGGTGGTGGTCGGCGCCTCGGGCAGCGGCAAGTCCTCGCTGGTGCGCGCCGGCGTGCTGCCGCGCATCGCGCGCATGCCCGACTGGCGCGTGCTCGCCCCGATGCGACCCTTGCGCCAGCCCGACGAGGAGCTCGCGCGCCTGCTGCCGCAGGGCCAACCCGCGCCTGCAGCCACGCCGGCGGCGCTCGGCGCGGCGCTTGCGTCGGCCTTCGCCGCCGAGCCGGGGCAGCCGGCGGTCCTGCTCGTCGTCGATCAGCTCGAGGAACTCGTCACCACCAGCACGCCCGAGGCCGCGGCGCGTTTCGTGCAGGCCTTGCGTGCGGCGCTGGCGCCCGAGGCGGGCGAGCTCTACTGCCTGGCGACGCTGCGCGCGGATTACGTTGGCGCCCTGCAGAGCTTGCCGGCGTGGGGCGCGCTGCCCTTCCGCCAGCAGCCGCTGGCGCCGATGAACGCCAGCCACTTCGCCGAGATCATCACCGGCCCGGCGCGTGTCGCCGGGCTCGAGCTCGAGGACGGCCTGGTCGAGGCGCTCGCGCACGACACCGGCAGCCCCGACGCGCTGCCGCTGCTCGCGTTCACGCTCAACCGGTTGTGGCGCGACTTCGGCGACGACCGCCGCCTCACCCTCGACGAGTACCGTGCGCGCTTCGGCGGCCTGGAGGGCGCGATCCGCCACGAGGCCGAGGCGGTGCTCGGCGCGCTCGCCCCGGCGCCCGAGGCGCTCACCGCGCTGCGCCATGCCTTCCGCCACTTGGTGCGCGTCGAGCCCGAGGGCGGCTACACGCGCCGCGCGGCGCGCTGGCAGGATCTGCCCGCGGCCGCGCATCCGCTGCTCGAGGCCCTGGTCGCCGCCCGCCTGCTGGTGTCCGGCCAGGACGAGGGCGGCGCACGCATGCTGGAGGTGGCCCATGAGGCCTTGTTCCGGGCTTGGGACCAACTGCGCCGCTGGCTCGACGAGGACCGCGTGTTCCTGCTCTGGCGCCAGCACGCGCTGGCCGCGGCCGAAGCCTGGCAGCGCGCGCCGGACGACACCGGCCTGCTGCTGCGGGGCGGCCCGCTCGCCGAGGCGCAGCGCTGGCAGGCCGAGCGCGCCGACGAACTCGGCGAGCCGCTGCGCGCCTACGCCGACGCGAGTGCCGCAGCCGAGCGCCGTATGCGCCTGCGCCGCCTGGGCGCACGCGGCGGCCTCGCCGTGCTGGTGCTCGCCTCGGCCGCGCTCGGCACCGGCTTCTGGCAGCAGCAGCGCGAGGCCGCCCGCCAACGCATCGACAGCTACTGGAGCGGTGCGCTGGCGGCGCGCGATGCCGGTGACGACGCGCTGCGCGCCGCGCACTACCTCGCGCGCGCGGCCGACCTCGGTGGCGACGGCCCGGCGCGCGACAACGCCCTGATCGCGATCGGCATGCTCGCTGGCGGTGTCGAGCTGGCGGGCGAGATCACGCTGCCGGGTGCGCTGGACGGCGTGCGCCTGTGGACGAGCGCGGCAAGCGGAGCGCGCGCGCCAAGTGGGGTGGATGGGCGAGACGGTGTGGACGGGCCAGTGGGAGCGCGCCCGCGCGTGCTGCTGGCCTGGCGCGGCCGCGAGGCGACGGTGCACGACCTGGCCGATGGCCGCCAGCGCGCGCGCTTCGAGCACCCCGATGCGGTGGCAGACGGGCTCGTCCTCGCCGGCGGTGCGGTGGTCACCCGCGAGGCCAGCGGTGGCGTGTGGCTGTGGGGCGACGAGGCGCCGCCGCGCGCGCTGGCGCAGGGCGGCGTGGCGCGGATCATCGCCGACCGCGACGGGCGTCAGCTCGTCGGCTGGGGCGACGACGGGGTGCACCGGTGGACGCTGCCCGCGGGCACGCCTGCTGGGCATCTGCTCGCGGGCAGCGCGCTCGCTGGCGCCGCCTTCGTCGATGGTGGCGGCCTGCTGGCCTGGAGCGCCGCCGGCCGGTTCTGGCGCGTGGACGCGGCCGGCGCGAGCGTGAGCTGGGAGACCGGCTGCGCGCCGCGCGGGGTGGAAGTTGCCGCCGACGGCCGCGGCGCGATCAGCTTCTGCGACACGGCATTGATTCGCCATGACCCGGCCGCGGGCCAGGTGGCGGCGCGCTGGAACTCGCCCGAGCGCATCGACGGCGTGCGCTTCGATGCCGAGGCTGGCGTGGTGGTGTCGTGGAGCGCTGGCCGTGGCCGGCTGCGGGTGTGGCAGGCGGCGGACGGCACCGCGCGCTTCGAGCGCCCGCTCGACCGCGAGGGCAGCCTGTCGCGGGTGTTGCTGCTGGCGGGCGCAAGGCGGCTGATCACTGGCGGTGCCGATGGCTGGCTCGAGGCCTGGGACCTGGCGCAAGGCGAGCAGGCCGCGCGCGGCCGCCATCACCTTGAGGATGCGCCGGTGCTCGCCACGGCCAGTGCCGACGGCACGCGCGTGCTGGCCTGGAGCCAGGCGGCGGGGGCGCGGCTGTGGGACGCCGGCACGCTGACCCCGCTGAGCCTGCCCTTGCAGCACCCCGGCCGTGTCGTGGGCGCGGCCCTCGATGAGGCGGGCGGCGCGATCCTCACCTGGGCCGACGACGGCAGCGTGCGGATGTGGCGGCGGCAGCCGGCGCTCGAGCTCACCGCGCCGGCACCGGCGGGTGCGGAGGCGGCGCTTCCGCGTGCCCGGGCGCCGGATGCCGCGTTGAAGGCGAGGCTCGACGCGCTCGGCCTGCACGGCTACGAGCTGCTCGACACGCAGGGCGAATACGCCTTGCTCGGTGCGGGCCCGCTGGTCCGCCGTCTCGGTCCCGGCGACCGCCTGTCGCCACCGCTCGCCATCGACGAGGGCGCGCGCGGCGGCGCCCTGCTCGATGGCGAGCGCGTCGTGTTGTGGGGCGCCAGCAGCGTGCGCCTGTGGGACGCGGCCGGCGGCCGGCCCCTCAGCGCCTTGCTGCGTTCGGACGTGCTGTTTCCCGAGCGCGGCGCGATCGACGACGGCCTGCTCACCGCGGACGCCCTGCAGGCGCGCCGCTGGCGCTGGCCGCTGGCCGAGCCCGGCGCCGCCGGCGTGGCGGCCTGGCTCGCGCTCGGCAACGCGACGGCGATGGACGAGCAGGGCGCGATCCACCCGCTCGCGCGCATGCAGTGGTGCGAGCGCATGCGCAGCGTGCAGCGCCCGGCGATCGGCTGCGGTCAGTGAGTCTGCGCGCAGGTGGGCGAGCCGGCGGCGGCGTCTTTCACTGCACGAGGACGACCGATTCAGACCACGCCCCGACCCAGTCTCCGCCTTCGTCCCACACGCGCACCTGAAGCTGGTGGCGTCCGGCAGACAGTTGCGCCTGTTCGTCGCGCCCGTCCCAGCGCTGCGTGGGCGCGCTCTCGACGCGGTCCTCGCGCTGCACCGGACCGATGCGCTGGCCGTGCACGTAGCGTTTGCGCACACCGTCCGGGCTCTGCGTCACCTGCATGAACTCGACCGCGGCGTGGTCGAAGTCGGACCGTGAATGGAAGGCGTAGCCGGCGGTTTCGCCGCGCGCCGGGCGCATCAGGCCGGGGTCGAATTCGAGCCGGTCGACCGCCACCGAGCCCACCGCGCGCGGGCCGATGCCCAGGCCGAGGACGCTGAAACCGTCGATGGTCTCGCGGCCGGTGTCGAGGTCGGCGGCGGTGAGCGCGATCACTGCGGGCTTGAGGCGGTCGCCGAGGAAGGGCGGCAGATCGAAGCGCAGCACATGGCGGCCGAGGCCGAATTTGTCGAGCCGGTAGGTGACGGTCTCGGCGCCCGGGATCGCGATCCGCAGCAGCACCCGCCCGGGGCGCTGCTGGACGTAATCGACCACCACCGGCCACCCGCCGCGTACCAGGCCGCGCACGCCGAAGGCGCTGCCGTTGAACTGCGGCGCGAGCTGTGGCCCATCGCGCAGCAAGGCGCGTGTGGCCTCGTCGTCGTCGCGCTGCTCGGTCTTTTCTGCGGAAAGCGCCTTGCCGATCGCGAACAGCGCCGTCGCGCCGACGATGATTGCCGGGATCAGCCAGTTCTTGCCGCCACCGCCATCGCCCTCGGCGGGGCTTATCCCATCGCCGTAGTCGCCGCCGCCGGCGTTGTTCGGCAGGGTGGGCAGCCCGTCGCTGGTGGCCGCGAGGATCGTCGGCGCGGCGGCGGCGTGGGCCTGCGCGCTGGGCTGCGCGCTCGCAGCGGGCGGTAGCCCGGCCAGCGCGAGACCGAGGACGAGGCACAGGCTGCGGCGCGCGATCGTGCGTTTCATCGGGGACTCCTCGTGCAGGGTGGCGCCGTGGCTCAGGCCGACTGGCCGCTGAAATCGAAGCTGTCGTCGCCCGGGGTGCGGCAGGCCACGCCTTCCATGACCTCGCGCCGGCCGTCGACGTACACCACCTGGTCGAAGCTGCGGCACTCCTTGCCGGCGTCGGCGTAGAAGTCCGAGGTCGGTGTCACCGCGAAGTCGCGCCCGGTATCGTCGTTGTGCCAGCTCACGGTCTGCCCGCTTGGCGCCGCGTCGATGGTTTCGGCGAGCCGCTTCTTGTCGGCGTCGTCCATGTACTGGCCGATCATGCGCCCGACCACGCCGCCAACCAGCGCGCCGATCGCGGCGCCGCCGGCGCTGTCCTTGCCGAGCTTGTAGCCGGCGATGCCGCCGAGGATGCCGCCGATCGCGGTGCCCCAGTCGCGCTTCTGCATGTTCTCGCAGCCGCTCGCCGACACCAGCACCAAGGCGGCGGCAAGGGCCGCGGCCAGTGGGCGGACGGCAGGAATTCCGAGCATGGCGATCACCTCCGGAGGAAGAGGAGAGCAGACCTGCGCCGCCCGGATCGCGGCGGCGGCAGGGCGAAGGCTCAGTTTCATTCTAGGTCAGCGTGGGCGTCCTGCTTGCCCGCCTTGCTGAGCGGGCGGTTCAGCCCGGGTAGCGCAGGAAGGGGCGGCGCGTGTCGAGCCAGGCGGCCTCGTCCGGGCGGGCGAGCGCGTCGAGGTCGGCGGGCGTCGCATTCGCGTCATCCACCCATTCGCGCAGCAGCGGCGAGCCGTTGATCAGGTCGATCGCCAGGCGGTCGTGCTCGTATTCGTAGGCGAAGTCGCGCCACAGCGGGTAGTCCGGCTGCCGCCGGCGGAGGGCCTTGAAGGCGAGCGCCTGCACCCGCCATGGACGAAACGCCGTGTGCGCGTAGTGCGCCGGGTCCTCGATGTGGAGCTGCACGCCGTTGCACAGCGTGCCGGCGTGCTTGTGGAAGGTGGGCTCGAACCAGCACTCGCGCAGCACGCAGCCGGCGACCCAGTCGGGCGCCAGCGCGCGCATTTCGGCGATGAGCGCGCGCGCATCCAGGTCGGGCGCGCCGAAGAGCTCCAGCGGCCGGGTGGTGCCGCGGCCTTCGGACAGCGTCGTGCCTTCGAGCATCACGGTGCCGGCGTAGGCGCGCGCCATCCACAGGTTGGGCGCGTTGGGGCTGGGGTTGATCCAGGTGCGCTCGCCGAGCGGCCAGCCGTAGCCGGGGGCAGCGTCGGGCTGCCAGCCTTCCATGTCGATCACGCGCAGGTCCACGTCCAGCTTATGCATGGTGACGAACCAGGCGGCGAGCTCGCCCATGGTCATGCCGTGGCGCATCGGTAGCGGGCCGGCGCCGACGAAGCTCTCCCAGCCTGCACGCAGCAGCGTGCCTTCGACCGGCCGACCGGCGGGGTTGGGGCGGTCGAGCACCCACACCGTCTTGCCGTGTTGCGCGGCGTCTTCGAGCACATAGCGCAGCGTGGTGATGAAGGTGTAGATGCGGCAGCCGAGGTCCTGCAGGTCCACCAGCAGCACGTCGAAGGTGTCCATCATCGCCGCGGTGGGGCGGCGCACCTCGCCGTACAGGCTGAACACCGGGATACCGAGCAGCGGATCGGTGTAGTCGGGCGACTCCACCATGTTGTCCTGCTTGTCGCCGCGCAGGCCATGCTGGGGGCCGAAGGCCGCCGACAGGGTGAGGTCGGGCAGGGCGGCGAGCGCATCCAGCGAATGGGTGAGCTCGCGTGTCACCGAGGCCGGGTGGGCGAGCAGGGCGACGCGCTTGCCGGCGAGCGGGCGGCGCAGCGCGGGGTCGGCGAGCAGGCGATCGAGGCCGAAGCGGACGGGGTTCTCCATGCGCTCAGTTCGCCCTGTGGGTCGCGGTGGCCAGGGTGAGCACGAAGGTGTCGCGGGCGTGGAAGTCGGGCTGGGCGGCGACGTGGCGCAGTGTCCAGTACTCGAACTGGCCATCCTTGCGCTCGATGACCGCGGCCAGGTTCACCTGCAGGTCGGTGCCGGCCGGCACCGTCGGCAGCAGTTCGGCCGGTACGCGGGCCTCGAGCACCAGCGTGCCGTCTTCCTGTGTGCAGGTGATCTCCGGCGCGGCGGCGGGGGCGAAATCCTCGATGCGTTCGCGCCAGGCGCGAAAGGCGTACACCGCCCACTGTCCCGAGGGCGAGAAGTTGTACTCGCGGTACTGCGGCTCGCCGGGCACGCCTAGGAAGACCTCGAAGCAGGTGTGCTGCCAAAGCCCGTCCACCGTGCTGGCGCGCTGCGCTTCGGGGACGGGCGCGGGGATGGCGAGCTTGCCGAGGCGGCTGTCCTCGAGGCGGAACTCGAACACCGCGCCGCCTTCGGGCGGCGCAAACATGGTCGCCAGCAGGCGGCCCACTGGGCCGGCGCCGGGTGTGGCGGCATCGGGGCTGGTCGAGTGAGGGCGCAGGCCGACGGTGATGAGGGGGACGCGCGGGCGTTCGGGGCGGGGCGAGGTCACGATGGGCGGGGTTGATCAGTGTGGTGAGAGGCAGTCCGCCGGCGCCTGGGCGCCTGTCGATGCGGGCGGATGAAAGCCGCAATGGTAGCCGCTTCGGGCGTCGGCACCCAAGGACAGGCGGCAGGCTTTGGCGAGTTGCGCTGGGGCTGCCGCAAGGGATTTCCCCGCTTGAGCGCGTGCGCCCGCCGCCGCACACTGCCACGCCATGCGCGCCTACCCCCTCGCCGTCATTGTCATCGCCCAACTCTTCGGCACCTCGCTGTGGTTCTCCGCCAACAGCGCCGGGGACGACCTGATGCGCGCGTGGGCGCTGCAGGCGGCCGACATCGGGCGGCTGACGATCGCGGTCCAGCTCGGCTTCATCCTCGGCACGCTCGGGTTTTCGCTCAGCGGCCTGGCCGACCGCTTCGCGGCGAGCCGGATCTTTGCCGTCTGTGCCGTGCTCGGCGCCGCCGCCAACGCCGGCTTTGCGCTGCTCGCGCATGGCCTGGCCGAAGGCCTGGCGTGGCGCTTCGTGGTCGGGCTGGCGCTCGCCGGGGTCTATCCGCTGGGCATGAAGCTGGTGGTGAGCTGGGTGCCGCAGCACGCGGGCGCGGCGCTCGCCTGGCTGGTCGGCATGCTCACCCTGGGCACCGCGCTGCCGCACGGGGTCCGTGCGCTCGACGTCGGCTGGGGCTGGCAGGCGACGCTGCTGGTGTCCTCGGTGCTGGCGCTGCTGGCGGCGGTGATGATCTTCGCGCTCGGCGACGGGCCGCATCTCGCGCGCCGCGCCGGCGCGCCGCGACTGCGCTTGGGCGAAGGTCTGTATGCGCTGCGCGATCCGCGCTTCCGCGCCTCGGCCTTCGGCTACTTCGGCCATCAGTGGGAGCTGTACGCGTTCTGGACGCTGGTGCCGCTGCTGGTGACGGCGGCGCGCGGGGCCGAGGCAGGCTCGCCGTCCGGGCCGGCGTTCGCGGTCATCGGCATCGGCGCGGCGGGCTGCGTGCTCGGCGGTGTGCTCAGCCGGCGCATCGGCAGCGCGCGGGTGGCGGCGGTCGCGCTCGCGGTGTCGGCCGTGTGCTGCGCGATCTACCCCTTCGCCACCGGCTGGTCGCCGCTGTTGCTCGCCGCGTTGATGCTGGTGTGGGGCGCGAGCGTGGTGGCGGATTCGCCGCATTTCTCCGCCCTGTCCGCACGCGCCTGCGCGCCCGAGAGCGTGGGCAGCGCGCTCGCCTTTCAGAACGCCATCGGGTTCGCGATCACGATGGCCTCGATCGAACTCACCACCCGCCTGTGGCCGCTGATCGGCGACCGCGTGGCGTGGGTGCTGCTGCCCGGGCCGGTGCTGGGGCTGATTGCGCTGCGGCCGCTCTGGCGATCATCGTGAGGGCGCGCGCCGCTGGCGTGTGCAGGATCACACGCTACGCCGGCCAGATTGATTGCCCAAATTGAGCAGTTGCTGCAGCATGCAGGTCGCACGCGACGGTCTGGCGTCGAGCGTGGTCCATTTCCCGAAAGGCAAGCATGAAGGGCAGGCTGCCGATGTCGCTCAATCTCCGGCTGTGGGCCGTCGTGCTGGTCGCCGTGCTGCCGATCTTCTCGATGGTCGTACTGGATTACCAGGCGCAGCGGCGCGAACTGGCAAGCGAACTCGAGGCCACTGTGCTGCGCATGCTGTCGGTGTCCGAACAGCAGGAAACGCTCGCGCTCGAATTGGTGCGGGGCACGCTGCAGGTCATGTCGCGCGCGAACGATCTGCAGGATCTCGAGCCGCAGGCCTGCTCGGCGCTGGCTGGGCGGATGCTGGAGAGTCTGGTCGAGTACAACAACCTCGGCGCGGCCCTGCCCGACGGGCGGGTTTTCTGCAGCGGCCGGGGCGCCGTGAGCGCGACCTCAGTACAGGATCGAAAGTGGTTTGCCGACGCGCGCGCGGCCAGCGGCCTGACGCAGGGTGAGTTCGTCATCGGCCGCATCACCGGGCAGCCTGGCCTGGTGTTCGGTTACCCGGTGCGGGACGAGGCCGGCACGCTGCGCGCGACGGTGTTTGCGTCGATCGGTTTTCGCTGGTTCGATCGCCTGATCATCGGTTACGGCCTGCCGGCGGGCTGGGAAGCCAATCTGATCTCGCGCACGGGCCTTCTGCTGGCGGGCTCGTCGATGGGCGAGCAGGGCCAGTCGGTGCCGCCCGAGCGCGTGGCTGCGCTGCTGGGCATCTCGCGTACGCCGGACCGCCCGGCCGAGCTGACCGACGCCGCCGACAACGTCCGTCTCTACGGGGCGCGCATGGTCAACTTCGCCGGAGACGACATCCTGGTTGCGATCGGTGCTCCGCTCGGTGCCACCCTCGGCAAGATCCACCACGATTTCAACTTCCGCGTCGCGGTGCTCGCCCTGGTCACGCTGGTCTCGGCCGTGCTGGCGCACCTCGTCGTCCATGGCCTGATCTGGCGCTGGGCGCGGCGCATCCGTGATGTGGTCGAGGCGATCGGCGCGGGGCGCCTGGATACGCGGGTCAGGGTTGCTTCGCCGGTGAGCGAGCTGCGTGCGCTCGAGCACGGTATCAACGCGATGGCGGCCGGGCTGGAGCGCCGCGAGGCGGCACTGGCCGAGCGCGATCACGAACTGCGCCGCCTGTCGATGGCGATCGAGCAGAGCCCCGAGAGCATCGTCATCACCGACACCCAGGGCTGCATCGAATACGTCAATGACGCGTTCGTGCGCAACACCGGCTATGCGCGCGAAGAACTGATCGGTGGCAATCCTCGCATCCTCAACAACGGTGCCACCCCGACTGCCACCTACCAGGACCTGTGGGCAACCCTGCTGCGCGGCGAGGTCTGGCGCGGGGAGTTCCACAACACGCGCAAGGACGGCTCGAACTACGTCGAGCTTGCCACCATCGCCCCGATCCGTGATGCGGACGGGGTGGTGACCCACTACGTGGCGGTCAAGGAAGACATCACCCTGCGCCGGCGTTCCGAGGCCTTGCTGCACCGCCTGGCCTACTACGACCCGCTCACCGAACTCCCCAACCGCGCCATGCTGCGTGACCGCCTGCAGCAGGCGATCCTCGCCAGCGCCAACAGCGGCCAGATCGGCATGCTGTTGCTGCTCGACATCGACCGTTTCAAGCAGCTCAACGATACCCGGGGGCATGCGCTCGGTGACGAACTGCTGTGCGCCATCGCCCACCGGCTGCGCCTGATCGTGGACGAGGCGGCCACCATCGCCCGCCAGGGCGACGACGACTTCGGCGTCGTCGTCGAGAACCTGGGCGAACGGGTTGAGGAGGCCCTGCTGCGTGCCGAGGGGCTGGCGCGCGAGATCCACGCCAAGCTCAACGAGCCATATGCACTCGAGGGTTCGGCCACCCTGAGCTATGTCACCCACAGCATCGGCATCACCTTGTTCAAGGGCCGGCAATGGTCGCAGGAGAATCTGTTCAAGCAGGCCGAGGTGGCGTTGTTCACCGCCAAGGACGACGGGCGCAACACCATCCGTTTCTTCAGTCCGCAGATGCAGTCGATGGTGGATGCGCACGCATCCATTGAGAACGGCTTGCGCGCGGCGCTGGCGACCGCCGCGTTCCGCCTCTTCTATCAGCCCCAGGTCGACGTCGGCGGGCGGGTCACGGGGGCGGAGGCGCTGATCCGCTGGGTCGATGACGACGGGCGCTTCGTGTCGCCGGCGGAGTTCATCCCGGTGGCGGAGGAGACCGGCCTCATCGTGCCGATCGGGCAGTGGGTGCTGGACACCGCCGGCGCCCAGCTCGCGGCGTGGCAGGCGCAGCCGGAAACGCGGGCGCTGAGCATCTCGGTCAACGTCAGCGCGCGCCAGTTCCACCAGCCCGACTTCGTCGATCAGGTGCTCGCCTGCGTCGAACGCCACGGCGTCGATCCGGCCGGCCTCAAGCTCGAGCTGACCGAGAGCGTGATCCTCGGCGACCGCGACGAGGCGGTCGCGCGCATGGCGTACCTGAAGGCGCGCGGCCTGCGGTTCTCGCTCGACGATTTCGGCACCGGGTATTCGTCGCTGTCCTACCTCAAGCGCATGCCGCTCGATCAGCTCAAGATCGACCAGTCCTTCGTCCGCGACATGCTCGACGACGCGAGCAGCGAAACCATCGTCCGCGCCATTCTCGGCATGAGCGCCTCGCTCGCGATCGAGGTCATCGCCGAGGGGGTGGAGACGGTCGAACAGGCTCAATTCCTGAAGGCGCAGGGCTGCACCGGCTTCCAGGGCTATCTGTACGGGCGACCGCAGCCGGTGGAGGAGTGGCCGCAGGAGTGGCTGCGGCCACCTGCGGGCTGAGCGTGCCGGCTTGCCCTTAGTCGGTCGTGCGGCAACAATGCAGATGCCCGATCTGGGTGCTAACGGGAAAGCCCCTTCATGAACACCCTTGCCGGAAATCGCTTCGCCCTCCTTCTGGCCTTCGTCCTGCTCGTGCCCGCCGTTCCGGCGTCGGCCCAGGCTGTGGCTGGGCAAGATCCCGCGCTACGCCTCGAATGCGGCGGCATCGGCCTCGAGGAGTCGGAGCGCATGCGCGCCGAGGTTGCGATGCACGCGCTCACGCTGCTGTTCTCCACCACCGAGGGCGGCTTCGTGACCGACGTGGCGACGCGGGTGGATGATCCGCTCGCCGACCGCAGGGTCGAATCATCCTGCGGGCCGATCGGCCAGCTCGACGTGCCCGCGCCCGGACGCTACCGGATCACCGCGACCTACGCCGGCGCGACCCAGGAGCACTGGATCGAGCTGACGCCGGGCGGCGGCGCGCGGCTGTCGCTGCGCTGGCAGGAGTAAGCCCGCTCCCGGGAAGTACGCTGCGCCATCCGCGCGCCATCCGCGCCATCCGCTCCTTTTGCGATCGCCCGCGATCCGCCTTATCCGCACGCGCCGAAGCCGTTAGACTTGCGGTCTTTGTCCAGTTTGAGCCGGAGCGATCCATGACTGTCCAGCGCGTCCTCACCGGGATCACCACCTCGGGCACGCCCCACCTCGGCAACTACGCCGGCGCCATCCGTCCGGCGGTCGCCGCCAGCCGCCAGCCGGGGGTGGAGAGCTTCTACTTCCTGGCCGACTACCACGCGCTGATCAAGACCACCGACCCGCTGCGCGTGCAGCGCTCGACGCTGGAGATCGCTGCAACCTGGATCGCTGCCGGGCTGGACACCGACCGCGTGTGGTTCTACCGCCAGTCCGACATCCCCGAAATCCCGGAACTCACCTGGCTGATCACCTGTGTTGCCGGCAAGGGCCTGCTCAACCGCGCCCACGCTTACAAGGCCGCGGTCGATCGCAACATCGCCGAAGGCGTCGATCCGGATGCCGGGGTGAACATGGGCCTCTACATGTACCCGGTGCTGATGGCCGCCGACATCCTGATGTTCAAGGCGCACTCGGTGCCGGTCGGGCGCGACCAGATCCAGCACATCGAGATGGCGCGCGACATCGCCGGCAGCTTCAACCACATCTACGGCGAGCATTTCGTGCTCCCCGAGGCCGCGATCGACGCTTCGGTCGCCACCCTGCCCGGGCTGGACGGCCGCAAGATGAGCAAGAGCTACGACAACACCATCCCGCCGTTCGCGCCCACCGCCGAATTGCGCAAGCTGATCTTCTCGATCGTCACCGACTCAAAGGCGCCCGGCGAGCCCAAGGACGCCGACGGCTCGGCGCTGTTCCAGCTCTACCAGGCGTTTGCCACCGCCGAGGTGTCGCGTGCGATGCGCACCGCCTTCGACGAGGGCATCGCCTGGGGCGAGGCCAAGCAGGCGCTGTTCGAGCAGATCGAGGCCGCGGTGGCGCCGATGCGCGAGCACTACCTGGCGCTGATCGCAGAGCCGGCGCGCATCGAAAAACACCTGCACGAAGGGGCCGCCAAGGCGCGCGCGATCGCCACCCCCTTCCTCGCCGAGCTTCGCCACGCCGTTGGCCTGCGCAACCTGGCCAGCGTGCCGCAGACGGCGAAAACGGAGAAGGCGAAGGCGGCGCTGCCGCAGTTCAAGCAGTACCGCGAGGCCGACGGTCGCTTCCACTTCAAGCTGGTCGACGCCGACGGTCGCCTGCTGCTGCAGGGCGCGGGCTTTGCTTCGCCGCGCGAGGCCGGCGCGGTGGTGTCGGCGCTGAAGCAGGGCACGCCGTTCGCGGTCGAGGGCGCGAACATCGTGGTCGATGGGCAGACGGTGGCCGCGCTGGCCGAGGACGTCGCCCCAGCCGAACTGAGCGAGGCCCTGGCGGCGTTCGCTGCCTGAGCGAGGCGCGCGCGGCCGCGGCAAGCCGGCCGCGCGCGTATCGCTCAGCGTTCCTTCGGTCCGGCCCTTCAATGCCGGGTGATCACCACCTCCAGGTATTCGCCCGGCACCACCAGCGAGTCCGCGCCGCCGACGTTGAGCGACTCGAGCAGCGCCGCCAGGTCGGCCTGCAGGCGGGCCTGGCCGGCCTCGTCGAGCGCGGCGAAGGCCTTGTGCGTGGGGCCGTAGTAGTTACGGAAGACGTCGATCCAGTGTGCCGGCGAGCGGTAGCGGAAGTTGAAGCTGCGCCGGCTGCACTGGATGTCCTCGGCGTGGGCGCCGAACAATTCCACCAGATAGGGCTCGTCGCCCCATTTCACCGGTGATTTCAGCCCCGCCGGCGGCGGCACGTGCGCGCCGACGGTGCGGAACAGGCGGCCGATGAAGCCCTCCGGCGTCCATGCGGCGAAGCCGATGCGCCCGCCCGGACGCACGACCCGCAGCAGCTCCGCGGCGGTGCGCTGGTGGTCGGGCGCGAACATCGCGCCGAAGGTCGACAGCGCGACGTCGAACTCGCCGTCGGCGAAGGGCAGGGCCTCGACGTCGGCGACCTGGAAATCGACCGCCAGCCCTTCGGCGCGTGCGCGCGCGGCGGCCTTGTCGAGCAGCGTGGGCACGTAATCGGTTGAGGTCACGTCGGCGAAGCGGCGCGCAGCGGCCAGCGTGGCGTTGCCGTTGCCGGCGGCGACGTCGAGCACTCGTTCGCCGGCGCGCACGTCCGCGGCTTCGGCGAGGTTCTCGCCGACGATCTGCAGCGTGGTGCCGATCACCGCGTAATCGCCGCTGGCCCAGGTGGCCTGCTGGCGCAGCTTGATCGCGGCCAGGTCCGGGGTGGCGGGGGTGGCGGCGATGGCCGCGCGCAGTTCGGTGGGGGCATTCATGGTGAGTCTCCTTGGATTGGGATTGGGGTTGGGCCTCTGCGGGCCCGTGCCGGGGGCGAACCCTTCCGACGCATTCATTCTTTCGCTGTGGCGAATTCGGTGCTTCACTGGAAATCCGGCAGGCTTGCTCGTGCGTCCGCCGTTGCGGTGCGCGCGCCTGCCCGATTTGCGGAGGTCCTGCCCGATGGGGCGCGATACGCTGTCCGATCTGCTCGGCACCGTGCGCTTGCGTGCGGCGGTCTTCTATTACGTGAGTTGCTGGCGCAACTGGGCGACCGAGGCGCCGCCGGCGTGCGAGATCGCGGCGGCGGTGATGCCCGGCGCCGACCATGTCATGGCCTTCCACATGGTGGTCCGCGGCAGCGGCTGGGCGGCGGTCAGTGGGGAGCCGCCGCTGCGGCTGGCGACCGGCGACATCGTCGTGCTGCCGCATGGCGATGCGCACGTGATGTCGAGCGCGCCCGGGCTGGCGGCCGAGCGCCTGCAGCCGGCGTGGGTGTTCGCCAACCGTGATGCACCGCGCCCGATCCCGGTCAGCTACCGCGGCGGCATCGGCGAGCCGACCCCGGCCGAGCCCTGCGAGGATGCCGATGCCGTGCTGGTGTGCGGCTTTCTCGGCTGCGACCTGCGCCCGTTCAACCCGCTGGTGGCCGCGCTGCCACGGCTGCTGCACCTGCCGGCGGCGCGGGCCGGCGGCTGGATGGCGCACGTCATCGACCAGGCCGCGCACGAGTCCGCCGAGCGGCGCGCCGGCGGGGATGCGGTGCTCGAGCGCCTGGCGGAGATGATGTTCGTCGACACCGTGCGCCGCTATCTCGACGACCTGCCCGCTGACGCCCGCGGCTGGCTGGCCGGCTTGCGCGACCGCCAGGTGGGGCGTGCGCTGGCGCTGCTGCATGGAGACCCGGCGCACGGATGGACGATCGACGAGCTCGGCCGTCAGGCCGGCCTGTCACGCTCGGCGCTGCACGAGCGCTTCGTACAGTTGCTCGGCCAGCCGCCGATGCACTACCTGGCGAGCTGGCGCATCCAGCTCGGCTCGCGCCTGCTGCGCGAGACCCGCCACACGGTGGCTGCGATCGCGCTGGAAGTCGGGTACGAGTCGGAGGCGGCGTTCTCGCGCACGTTCAAGCGCCTGGTCGGCGTGCCACCGGCGGCGTGGCGGCGGCAGGCCCACCCGAGCGTGCCGCCCACCGCGGGCACGATGCCGCTGTAGCGGCGGCTGGTGCAGTCCACCCGCTAACTGCGCTTGAGCCGGCCTGGGGTGTGCAGGATGCGGTTGCATGCACGGCGGCCGTGCCAGCACCAGTGACAGCGCTTGCTGGTCGTGGAGCGCGTGGTCTGCGTTGGCGATCCACACCAGGGGCCCCGGTGTGCACCGCGATACCGTTGCCCCGGTCGCCGTCATCGTGCAAGGCGATGACGAGGTCGAACTCGCCTTTCGTCTGGCGCTCGAGCGGATTCTTGCTGCGGTACGGAGTCGCCGACAAGCCGGCGGTCATCGACGCGGTGGGCGCCAAGATGTCCGCGCTGGGCGCCAGCTTCCCGGTGTACGGGCGCTGAGCGCGGCGAGGTCACCGTGAACGTGATTGAATGCTGATCCCCCTTCGCCACTGCACAGAGGACACATGATGAGCGACCACGACTCCACCGCGCCGATGCTGCGCACCCCGCTGTACGACCTGCACGTCTCCCTCGGCGCCAAGATGGTGCCCTTCGCCGGCTACGAGATGCCGGTGCAGTACCCGGCCGGGATCCTCAAGGAGCACACCCACACCCGCACCCAGGCCGGCCTGTTCGATGTCTCGCACATGGGCCAGGTCATGCTGGTCGGCGCCGATGCGGCCGCAGCGCTCGAGACCCTGGTGCCGGTGGACATCATCGACCTGCCCGCCGGCATGCAGCGCTACGCGCTCTTCCTCAATGACCAGGGCGGCGTGATGGACGACCTGATGGTCGCCAACTTCGGCAACGATCGCCTGTTCGTCGTGGTCAACGCCGCGTGCAAGGCGCAGGACATCGCGCATATGCAGCAGCACCTGTCCGGCCGGTGCACGGTCGAGGTGCTGGCCGACCGCGCCTTGCTGGCGCTGCAGGGGCCGGCGGCGGGCGCGGTGATGGCGCGCCTCGCGCCCGAGACCGCGCAGATGGTGTTCATGAACACCGCCACCGTCACCCTGGTCGGCGCCGAGTGCTACATCAGCCGCTCGGGCTATACCGGTGAGGACGGCTTCGAGATCTCGGTGCCGGCCGACAAGGCCGAGGCGCTGGCGAAGGAACTGCTCAGCCACCCCGAAGTGGCGCCGATCGGCCTGGGCGCGCGCGACTCGCTGCGCCTGGAAGCCGGCCTGTGCCTGTACGGCCACGACCTCGACCAGAACACCTCGCCGGTCGAGAGCAGCCTGTTGTGGGCGCTGTCCAAGGTGCGCCGCGCCGATGGCGCGCGTCCGGGCGGCTATCCGGGCGCGGCGGTGGTGTTCGAGCACATCGCCAAGGGCGTGGCGCGCAAGCGCGTCGGCCTGCGCGCGACCGCGCGCGTGCCGGTGCGCGAGGGCGCGGAGCTGGTCGATGCGAACGGCCGCAAGGTCGGCGTGGTGACCAGCGGCGGCTTCGGGCCGACGCTCGAGGCGCCGGTGGCGATGGGCTACGTCGAGACCGCACTGGCCAAGCCCGGCACCCAGCTTTCGGCGATGGTGCGCGGCAAGCCGGTCCCGGTCGAGGTCGCCAGCACCCCGTTCGTCCCCCAGCGCTACTACCGCGGCTGACGCACGAAGGGCGTCCCGGCCCAGCGCCGGGCGCCCGCTGACGCTTGGCATGACCGCCGCCGATTGAGGCGGCCTTTTAGCTGGCTGCGCCGCCGACCGCGTCGGCCACCGCCGCTTCGGTCAGCTCCGGCGCGCACAGTTCGATGAAGCGGTAGGCGAAGCCGCGCAGGTAGTGGCCGCGGCGCACCGCGATGCGGGTGACGTTCTCGTCGAACAGGTGGTCGCTGTCGAGCTTGCGCAGGCCCGGATCGCGCGTCGGGTTGAAGGCCATCGAGGCCAGGATGCCGACGCCCAGGCCCAGCTCGACGTAGGTCTTGATCACGTCGGCGTCGAGCGCCGACATCACCACGTCGGGCGACAGCCCCGCGCGGGCCAAGGTCTGGTCGATGCGGGTGCGGCCGGTGAAGCCCTCGTGGTAGGTGATCACCGGGTGCGCGACGATCGCCTCCAGCGTCAGCGGCTGCACCGCTTCGAGCGGGTGGCCGGCCGGCACCACCACCGCATGCTGCCAGCCGTAGTAGGGGAAGGAGGCCAGCTCCGGCACCTCGGCCAGGGCCTCGGTGGCGACGCCGATGTCGGCCTCGCCGTCGAGCAGCATCTGCACGATCTCGCCCGGGCTGCCCTGGTGCAGTTTGAGCAGCACGCGCGGGTAGGCGCGCTTGAACGCCGCCACCACCCCGGG